>Ga0194116_10000452_pt1 | contig 73629 bp, 60 predicted proteins | sample TA2MahsurfametaG_4_FD_148617 | JGI IMG/M metagenome (GOLD analysis project Ga0194116, IMG submission 148617) | Freshwater microbial communities from Lake Tanganyika, Tanzania - TA2015008 Mahale S9 surface | ecosystem: Environmental > Aquatic > Freshwater > Lake | place: Tanzania: Lake...
CCACGGCCAGTGCCTCATCCACCACGAGGATGTCCGCGTCGACGCGGACATCCTCGTGGTGGATGAGGCACTGGCCGTGGGTGATGCGGCATTCCAGAAACGGTGCCTCGACTGGATCGATGAGTTTCGCAAGCGCGGTACCTTGCTCTTCGTCTCGCACTCCATCGCCGAGGTGCGTCGGCTTTGCACCAAGGCGATCTGGATTGAAGAAGGTCACGTCCGCCAGGAGGGCGACACCTACGAAGTGACCGCCGCATACGCGCGGGCGATCGAGCAAGAGCAGGACGACGCCCAGCGGTTCTCGCCGCAGGCAGCCTGACGGGCTCATGCCGACCGAGGCGCTGGGTTGGTTCGCCGCAGGCTGGTGCCTCCTCGCGAATTCAATCCATGTGGCCAGCACGATCCTTGCCCGTGGCGGCGGCGCGCGGCCAACTGGCCCGGGAATCCCGATCTCTCGACTGTCCGTCGTGGCGCCGATGCGCGGGGAAGGGGATGCGTCGCCCGAGTACCTCGACGCGCTGGCGGGCCTGCAGCGCGAGGGCGCGGAAGTCCTGATCTGCGTCGCCGACGCGAGCGATGGGGCCGCCGAGGTGGTGCGCCGCCACTGGCTGGACGCCGGCCAGGGCCACCCGCCGCTCCTGATCGGGGCACTCGAGACGTTCAATCCGAAGATGAACAACGCCGCGAAAGGCTTCGACATGGCGCGCGGAGACGTCGTGGCGCTGTGTGATGCCGGCGTTCTCCTCGACGGGGAGACTGTTGCGGGCGCGATGGGCGCGCTTTCCGGCCGCGTTGGCCTAGTCCTCGCGCTGAAATGGGCCGAGGCGGGGGAGGGCGCGGCGGCGGCACTTGAGGCCGCCTGGATCGACGGCCACCAGGCCCGCTTCCTCCTCGCCGCGGATCGTCTCGGGATCCCGGTTGCGTCGGGGGGGGTCACATTCATCGACCGGGCCACGCTCAACAGGGTCGGTGGCTGGCGCGGCTTCTTCGGATACATCGCGGACGACTACGCGATCGCGCGATCCGTGCGTCGCACGGGCCTGGGTACGCGCTTGTCGGCGTCGATGCCCCGTGTCCGCCTGGGTCGACGCTCATGGGCTGCGGTGTGGGATCGTCAGGTTCGCTGGGCCCGCACCCGCCTGCGCTTACCGGTGTGGCCACTGGTCATCTGGGAGCCAGCCGTGGGACTCGCATCGGCTGTGGCCGTCGGCCTAGCGGCCTTGTGCATACTGATCCCGGACGCCGGTTCGACAGAGGTCGCTGCCTATCTCGGGATGCAGATCGCGCTCTGGATGGCCGCCGAGTTCGCCTTTCTGACTGGGCACGACGCACGCGCCGGGTGGCGGGCGATCCTGGCGGGGCTCGCCCGCGAGTTGCTGACGTGGCCACTTCTGGCCACCGCGCTGCTCGGCCGCGACTTGGTGTGGCGGGGAAGCGACCTCGGGGGAGATTGGCGCCGGGGCGCCGCGCGAGATGGTGAACCGACGTGACCGAAGTCGTCGAACTGCGTCTACCGGAGCGGCTCGACTCGCGGTCGGCGCCGGAGTTCGAGCGCTCCGCGTTGGCGCTGGTCGTCGCGGGCGCGAAGCTGCTCGTTCGGGCTGACGATGTCGTCTACATGAGCGCGGCGGGCATTCGCACTCTGGTTCGCCTCTCCCGAGGTGCCATCGCGCGCGGCGCGAGCATGGCCATGACGGGCTTTGGCAAGGCGGCATCGGATTGCCTCGATGCCAGCGGGTTTGCCGGTGTTCTTCCGATCTTCGAGTCGCTTGACGAGGCCCGCCATGCGGCCGTGTCGGGTCGGGCCCGCCCGAGCTGAACGGCGACGCGCCTAGCGAACGGCGTTCGCGGCGACTCCGACGCCGGGGCCGCCGGCAACCCAGGTCTCCGGCAGGCAGCGATCGGGGAAGCCCCAATCTTCACCATTGACGACGCAGGTCTCCGGCCGCCTCATGAAGCGGCTCCAGTACCGATTGAGTTCGATGTCGGCCATGAACGGGATGCCCCTGCTGCGCAACCGGTCAAACAGCTGATTGGCCGCCTCTGGCGACCAACCCGCCGAATGGTCGATATGGTACATACGATATCTGGAATCGAGCGCGACTTCCCTGATCCCAACCGCCTGCGCGGCGTAGAGAAACACGGAGTCGAGGTGCCATGAATACATCGGCCATTCGGGATAGCCGCGAAGCCCGAACCAGTCGTCACGGGACAGAAGCGTGAAGTCGCCGCAGGCCATCGTGTGGGGCGGACGCAACATGGTGCGCCGTCCATTCAGTAGCCGACCGAGCCGGCGGGCAATCGAGCGGGGCTGCCAACCGGGGATCCAGATGCGAGATCTCTTCATCCAGACGCGCGATCTCTTGAGGTTCGGAGCAGAGACAACCAACTGCGCAAGCCTCGCGGCAGCGACGAGCTTCGCTACCGCCGGCAGTTGCGTTCGCGAAACCCGCCGCATCGACCTCCAGAAAAGTCGCCACTTGCGTTGGTATCGCGCCACCTGGCTTGTGGCGATCTTCGCCCTCCGAGCGAGCGTCACCCGGGGCTTGGTCTTCTTCTTCTTCTTGCCGTCGCCGGCCAATCCACCGGCAGCGGTCTTGGCCGCGATGCCGAGAAGCGCCGCCGCAAGGCGCTGCAACGTGGTAACCTTGGACCGATTGAATGGCATGGCGCGACGCTCGTGGTAGGCACCGTTCCTCGTTAAACCAAGTGCGTACCTGATGGCGCTCCACTGAAGGGCGCGCGTTTGTCGAGGCGCCAAGATGGTCTCGGTTGCCGTGTCGAAGATGCCGTTGCGAGTTTGGGAATAAAAGAACCGGGCACGACAATCCGCTAGCGTCACTGCGAAATCGGTGCTTCGAGCGACATCGGCCGGCACATCGAACCGGTCGACCCGGACCGACGTGCGAGGACTGAGCGAGTCCCGCAGGTAGCGTACGAGGTTGTCGTCCAGCAGGATGTCGACGTTGGTTGCCAGCACGAACTCGCCACGCGCGCGGCGGATGCCGACATTCTTGCCGAGCATCTGGAAGAGCGCCAACGCCTCGGAGTGTGGCAGGCTGCTGTGAACGTCGGCGGGGACGGTGACGATGCGCGCGGCGGCTGGCCCGGGGTCCGTGGGCCAGGTCAGCGCTTCAGCGAGGGGAGCACGATCAGGGGGCGGATTCCATTCGACGAGGATCAGCTCGGCGCGCAGCTGATGGCGTTTGCATTGCGCGAAGAAGCCGTCGACGAAGAGCTGCATGCGGCCGAGCATGTCGCCGCCGTGATTGTCGTTGCGAGACACCGCGACGACACTGAGGTGGGGTTCCGCGTCTCTCACCACGCCTCAGCGGGTCGCTGCGGCAGGCCCGTAGGCTCCATCCCGCCGATCCCCCATCTCTCGTCAGCCGATCCCGCTCGCGCGCCTCGGTCTCTGGAACTGCAATACACTTGATCGGCTCAGGCAGTGCGGCTGGTGTCTCAGGCAGAAAGCCCCGGATCGGATGGTACTATACTGGGGGGCTCCGGCCTGCAACCATCTCGGGTCGTGCAGCTTGCGCACACGTTGTAACACGCGGTAATAACCTGAGATCGGGTGTTGGGCGCAGCTACTGCATCCCTGACGGCCTTTTCCCACTATTCGTAGTAGTTTCCTGGCGATGTCGAAGCGGCTCTCACTGACGACGCGCATCCGAACCGTACTGGCTGCGGCCGGTCTGGCCGGTGTGGTCGCGGGTTGCGGTGCGGTGCCCGGCGATGGCCCTATTGTTGTGGGGTTTGCGTCGAACGATCCCAGGCTCCCGTTCGACCTGATCGACCTGCGGCCGGATACGGTCAGCCCGTATCGGGCAGCCACGATCGTCGATCGCCCGTCGGCGGTGCGCCGAAACTTCCCCTCAGGGGGATACCCCGTCGCTCCAGGAGATATACTCAAGGTCCGTGTCTTTGAGGCATACGAAGGCAACGTGTTCCCGGTGATATCGCGAGCCGGCAGCGATCTGGGCAATCAGCGCGTGCTGGATAACGGCACGATCACTGTTCCCTATGTCGGCGTTGTTCAGGTTGCCGGGCTGTCCCTTGAGGCCATCGAGGCACGCATCCTTGAACTCGCCAAGAAGCGCGCCCAGGATCCGCAGGTGGTGGTAGAGCGGGCCGCGGACCGTACGCACACGTTTACGGTCTCAGGCGACGTGAAGGCGGCGGGTCGGTTCTCGCTTCTTCAGGACGCTCGGTCGGTGCTCGACGCCATCGCCCTGGCCGGCGGCACCCAAGGTGCCGCGCACGAGAAGGAGGTCGTGTTGCGGCGCAACGGCGAGGTGGCCGCTCGCGTCCACCTGATCGATCTGCTTGCGGGTTCCGACATCGCCGTCCAGCGCGGCGACGATATCGTCGTGCGCAATAACCCTCTGCAGTTCACGGTGCTTGGCGCGGTCGCCAAGGCCGGCAACATCCCCATCGACAGGCCAGCGCTGAACCTCATGGAAGCGCTCGCGTCCGCCGGAGGTCTCGTCGATGAACGTGCGAACCGGACGGGTGTTTTCGTCTTTCGCCAGGGCGAGGCCGCCGTCAATCCCTCCGCAAGGCCGAAGGTGTTCCAGCTTGACCTGCTGCAGCCGGTCTCGGTTTTTGTCGCGCAGCAATTCGGCGTCCTGCCATCGGATGTGATTTACGTGACCAATGCGCCTCTCCACGAGTACAACAAGGTGATTGCCGCACTGTACCGCTCGCTCGCGGTGTTCTCCGTCTCGCGGGGTGCCGCCGTCTCGAGCACGTTCTGAGCGAATGGGTTCGCAAGGCAAGGTATGCTGAAGGCATGACGGAACCTCGGTCCATATGGCTGAAGTCGGTCGGCGGTCTCGCTTTCTCCGCGCTGGCGGTGATCGCGGTCTGGTGGGGTGTCGGCTGGCCCGGTGTCGAAGCGCAGGTCGCGGCGAAGCCCGCCGCGCCGCTGACCTCGCGCGGCTTCACCGACGCGCCGACCGGCACCGCGCTGCTGGCAGGCGACTCGGCCGGCGGCATGGCGCTCAAGGAGTTGCGCGTGGAAGAAGGCCAGCGTGTGAAACGGGGCGATATCGTGGCCGTCCTGTCGGGGTTCGACCGCTTTGACGCGCTGGTCAAGAGCGCCAATGCCGAGCGCGCCAACGCCGCCGCGCGCCTCGCGTCGATCAACGGTGATATGCGCTCCGCCGAAGTCGCCGCCCAGGAGATCCGCGTTCGCTCCTCGGCATCGCAGCTGCGCCTCACCACCCTCGAGGTCGCCCGCAGCAGCAAGGCTCCGGATGCGCGTCAACTCGAGATCGACCTGGCTCAGCTCACTCTCGATCGCGAGCAGGCGATCCTTCGCCAGATGTTGGCCGCGCAAGAGGATGACCGCACGAGGGCGCAGTTCGAACTTGCGGCGGCGGAGGCGAAGGTCGAACACGCGCGCGCGGCCCTGGAGACGGCCCTCGTGCGCTCGCCCGTCGACGGCGTGGTCGTCGTGGTCTACGCCCGGTCCGGCGAGCGCGTGCCTACCAGCGGCATTCTCAAGGTGATCGACCTCTCGCGTATGCGCGTCTTGGCCGAAGTCGACGAGGTCCATCTCGACCGCCTCCGGCTCGGCGGCCGCGTCGACATCGCGTTCCGCGGAAGCTCAAGGGTTCACGGTGGGCAAATCGTGCGTATCGTGCCGGCGGTCAACCGCATGCGTCGGGCGGATCCCGAAGGTGCGTCCTCGAGCGACGCCCGTGTCGTGCAGATCGAACTCGCGGTGGACGACGTCTCGGCGATTCCCCAGATCGTGGGGCGCGAGGCGCGGGTCACCTTCAATTGACCGCCGCGTCCCCGGCCCAGAGCCGGTCCGGCCTTCTGAAGTGGATGCGCTGGCCCGGCGGGGGGAAGAGGCGCCCGCCCTTCGCCGGTTTGAGCGAGGCTTCGGTGATCGCCTCGCGGATGCCGCTGGGTCGCCAGCAGCTCGGGCGCCAGCGCACGAGCACCCTGCTCGCACTTGCCGGGGTCACCGCCAGCCTTGTGGTGATTTTCGCCCAGCTCGGAATCGAGCGCGCCGTGTACGATTCGTCTGTTCGCATCCATCGGGCGGTCGTTTCGCCGCTCGTGCTGGTGCCGCCAGGCTTCAAGTCCATGCAATTGCACGCCGAGGTTCAGACATCGGCGTCGGACATCGTGTCGGCACACCCCGAGGTCGCGGTCGCGACACCGCTCACGTTCGGGATCATGTCGCTTACGCACGCCGGCATGGCCGCATCGCGCCGCATCGCCTGGTACGCCATCGACGTTGAGCGTCCGGCGATCGCTGTGCCCGGGCTTGCCGATTCGCTGCACAAGTTGCGGGTGCCACGCACGCTGCTGTTCGACGCGCTTTCCCGGCCGGTTTACGGCGATCTCCTGCAACGAATGTCGACTGCCGATGAGGTGCTGCTGCTGGGGCCGCCGGACGCGCGAATGCTGCTGCGCGAGATGTTCGCCGTGGGTGCCATGCGGATCGGCCCCAACGTCCTGAATGACGGCAATGTGCTGATGTCCGACCACTCCATGGTCGAGCTTTTTGGCTCCTGGTACGCCGACCGACCGGCACTGGTCGGACTGGGTGTCCGGCCCGGCGTCGATCTCGGGCGTCTGGCGGATGAACTCAACAAGGCGCTCGCCGGGCGGGGTGAAGTCATCACCCGCGCGGAGCTCGAGCGTCGTGAGCGCGCCTACTGGTCGCGCGAAACACCCGTCGGGTACATCACCGACATGGGCTTCATTCTGGGTCTTATGATCGGAATGGTGTTCATCTACTACGCCCAGTACCAGATCATCCGGACCTACCTGCCCGAGTACGCGATCCTGAAGAGCCTCGGCTACGGTTGGTGGTTCTTCTTCTGCATGGTGGGCCAGATCGGCGCGGCCATCATCACGCCGGCCTTCCTGGTGGCGCTGGCGCTCGGTCGCGGGGTGTACGCGGCGGCCGAGAGCGCGATGCACCTGGGCCTGTCCATGGGGTTGCGTGAGATGGGCGTCGCGCTGACGGCCGCTCTGATAATGACCGCGGTCTCCAGCGCTTTTGCGATCCGCAGGCTGTGGCGAGTCGATCCGATCATGTTGTTCGAATGACTTCGCCCGCCGCTGAGACTTTCGGTCCGCCCGTCGTCGAGGCCGCCGCCGTGTACCACCATTACGGCGCGGGCGCGCAGCGGGTAGACGTTCTGTTCGACATCAATCTTGAGGTGCGCGAAGGGGAGATCCTGATCGTCACCGGGCCATCGGGATCCGGCAAGACCACCCTCCTCACCATTCTCGGGACGATGAGACGGCCCTCGGCTGGACGGGTGCGGCTGTTGGGGCAGGATTTGGGCGAGGCGGATCCGCGTGACCTCGACGATCTGCGCAATCGCATCCGGTTCCTGTTCCAGAAGCGCAATCTGCTCTCGTCATTGACCGCCGTGCAGAATGTCATGGCCGGGGTGGCGACCACGCCGCTTTCGCACCCGGACTGGGACGAGGAGCGCGCGCGCCATCTGCTGGGCCTGCTTGGCCTAGCCGACAAGGCCAATGCCTGGCCCGATGAGTTGTCGGGCGGCCAGCAGCAGCGCGTGGCGATCGCACGCGTCATGATCGGCCTGCCGGATCTGATCATCGCCGACGAGCCCACGTCGGCGCTCGACCGCGTCTCCGGACGCGTCGTCGTCGATCAGCTGAAAGACCTGGCGAGCAAGGCCAAGTGCGCCGTCGTCCTTTCGACCCATGATGAACGCATTTTCGATGTGGCGACCCGGCGTGTGCACATCGAAGATGGACGGTGCTTCGACGTGCCGATCCATCACCACTGAGCGGCGGACTGAGTCGTGGTGGCGATCGCCGAAGCGATGCTGGCGGCAGGCTTGGCGTTTCTGTTCGCGCTTGGTCTCTACTACGCCTACCTAATCCGCGCGCCGCGCCGCGTCGACGGCGCAACGGAGCGCCCGTCAGCCGACGGGGGCGACCTGCCGCATGTCCTGGTGCAGCTTCCGGTGTTCAACGAACCGGTCGTCGTCGAGCGTGCGTTGCGCGCCGCCGCGTCCCTGGACTGGCCGCGCGAACGGCTCACGATCCAGCTCCTGGACGATAGCACCGACCGGACCACCGCCATCGCCGAGGCAGTTGCCGCGGAGTTGCGGCAGGGCGGGACCGACGTTCAGGTCGTGCGCCGCGCCGATCGCTCGGGCTTCAAGGCGGGCGCGCTGGAGGCGGGGCTCTCGCTTTCGTCCGCGCCCTTCGCGGCAGTGTTCGACGCCGACTTTGTGCCGCCCGCGGACTGGTTGCGTCGGGCGATGGCGCCGCTGATCGCGGATGGCCGCGTCGCATTCGTGCAGACGCGCATCGAGTGGGGCAACGGCGACGTCAATTGGCTGACCCGCGCCCAGCGGCTGATGCAGGATGCGCACTTCGCGGTCGAGCAGGACGGTCGCTACCGTCGCGGCGTGCCCTTCCAGTTCAACGGCACGGGGGGCATCTGGCGCCGTGCCGCGGTAGAGGATGCCGGGGGTTGGTCGCACGACACGCTGTCCGAGGATCTCGATCTGGTGTTGCGCGTGCATCTCAAGGGCTGGCGCGGCGTCTTCCTGATGGAGCCGCATGTGGTGGGCGAGCTGCCCGCCGGACTGGTCGACTTCCGGGCCCAGCAGAGCCGCTGGTCCAAGGGCTTCGTGCAGGTGGCCCGCAAGCTCCTCGGCCCGATCTGGCGATCAGGCTGGTCGCTGCAGGCCAAGCTTGCCACCACGGCGCAGTTCGCGATCCAGGTCGCGTTCCCGGTGATGGCCATCACCCTGATCGCGCTGTTCATCGCGGCCTCCCGGCCGACGGGGCTGGACCCGTCTTTCCGGACCGCGCTCTGGGCGTTTCTCGCTACCGCGTTGGCGGTATTGGTCGGCATGACCTGGGGGGCCTATCGCCGGCTTGGACGTGGCGGCGTCGCGCGCTACATGGTGACCACGGCGAGCGTGCCGGCCGTCCTCGTCTATCTGGCGGTGGGCAACGCCGTCGCCATCGTTGCCGCGGGCTTCGGCCGGCGCACGGAGTTCAACCGCACGCCCAAGACGGGCGCCTGAGCGCGAGGAACCTTGGAAACCCTGGCCTGGCTCCTGGCCGCGATCTTCGCGCTTGCCGCACTCGGCATCTCGGCCTTCGTCGGTAGCCTTTTCTACATGGTGTTGCTGAACCGCAGTCTGCGGGCGACTGGCCTCGCGCGCGAGGCGCGGCTGCTCGCTCTGCCGCTGCCGGCCGACGCCGAGCTGCCCCATGTGGTCGTGCAGATACCCTCCTTCAACGAGGGCGCGATCCTGCGGCGCGGCGTGGCGGCCGCGGCCAGCCTGGACTGGCCAGCTGACCGCCTGCACATCCAGCTGCTGGACGACAGCACCGATGCCACTGCGGAGATCGCCCGCGACGCGGGCGCCGAGTGGCGCGCCCGAGGCATCGACGTCGACGTGGTTCAACGCACCGAACGCACCGGGTTCAAGGGGGGCGCGCTGCAGGAAGGGCTGGAGCGCGTACCGCACCGCTACTTCGCGATCTTCGACGTCGACTATACGCCCGCTCCCGATTTCCTGCGCCGCTGCATGCCGGCGCTGCTCGCCGAGCCTCGGCTCGGCTTCGTGCAGGCGCGCTTCGACTTCCTGAACGCGCGGGAGAACGCGCTGACCGAGATGCAGGCCGTGACGCTCGACGCGCACCTCGGCATGGAGCAGGCCACGCGTTGCTGGGCCGGCCATCCGCTGCCCTTCAACGGCACCTGCGGCATCTGGCGGCGCGACGCCATCGAGGCGGGCGGTGGCTGGCGCGGCGACACCGTGACCGAGGATCTCGATCTCACCTATCGGGGCTGGATGAAAGGCTGGCGCGGTCTGTTCCTGACCTCGGTTTCCGTCCCCGGCGAGCTGCCCGCGGATCGGGCGACCTGGCTGCGCCAGCAGCAGCGCTGGGCCGACGGTTTCCGCCATGTCTCGCTCAGGATGCTGCCCGAGATTCTCCGGGCGCCCGGACTGTCGGCATCGGCGCGCGCAGCGGCGGTCCTCCATCTCTGCATGGCGCTCAATCGGCCCTTCCTGCTCGTTGGCCTGCCCGCGGGTGTCCTCGCGGGCCTCCTGAGCCCCGCATTGGTTCCGTGTCTGGTCGCGATCTTTGTCGCCGCGGTTCTGTGGGCCATCACGACGCAGGCCATCTTCCTGCGCGAGGGTCACAACTTCATTCGCAAGGGTGAGATGCCGCTATCACGCTTCCTGCTGGTGCTTGCTCGGTTTGCAGCCGGGCAGGTGGCACAGCTTGCCCGCGCGTTGCCGGTCTGGTTCCGTTCGCTCGTCGCGCCTAAGCCCGTCGAGTTCGACCGGACACCCAAACGCGGCGATGGCAACTAGAGCCTTTCCGACTTGGCGGGAGTCAGCCGGATCGGAACGGTGAGGCGCAAGGCATCGCCCGTGACGGGCTTCCGGTGAATCGGAGCCGCTGGCGCCGCGCCATCTGATCCGAAAACACTCTAGACGCGGGCGTAGACGTCCTCGTAGCGCACGATGTCGTCTTCCTCGAGATAGTCGCCGGTCTGGACCTCGACGACCTCGAGCTGCTCTTTCCCCGGATTCATCAGGCGGTGGATGCCGCCCATCGGGATGTAGATCGACTCGTTCTCGTGCAGCGTGCTGATCGTGCCGTCGAGTACGACTTCGGCGATGCCGCGCACCACGACCCAGTGTTCGGCACGGCGCGAGTGGCTCTGCAGGCTGAGCTTGCCGCCCGGATTGACCGACAGGCGCTTGGCGCGGAACCGCTCGCCTCGATCGATATCCTGATAGCTGCCCCAGGGCCGGTGCATGACGGCGTGTTCCGTCGCCGCGCGATGCTTGCCCTTGGTCATGCGCTCCACGACGTCCTTCAGCCGGGGCAAGTTGGAGCGATGCCCGACCAGCACGGCGTCGCCCATCGCCACCACGACGACTTCCTCGACGCCGATGACGGCGGTGAGCGGGCCGTCCGAGCGGATGTAGGAGTTGCGTACATGGTCAAGCTCGACCGGGCCGTCGGTCACATTGCCGGCGCTGTCGGCGTCGCCGACATCGAGAAGTGCGTCCCAGGTGCCGAGATCGGACCAGCGGAAGCGGGCGGGAATGACCCAGCACTTGTCGGTCCGTTCCATCAGCGCGTAGTCGATCGACTTGGCCGGCGACGCCTCGAACGCCGCCTTGTCGAGGAAGATCGCGTTGCCCGCCGTCCGCGAGTCGCGAATGGCGGCTTCCGCGGACTGGGCAATGGCGGGCTCGAAGCGGGCCAGTTCGGCCAGCAGCAGCCGGGGCGGGAAGAGGAAGTTGCCGCTGTTCCAGAGCAGTCCCTCGGCGATGTAGCGCAGCGCCGTCTGGGCGTTCGGCTTCTCGACGAACGCCGCCACTTTCAGGGCGGTCCCTATCTTCTCGCCGGCGGGCCGGATGTAGCCGTAGTCGGTCTTGGGCTCGGTCGGCGGGATGCCGAAGGTCGCGATGCCGCCGCGACGCGAGACCTCGAGGCCCTCGCGGCAGCCGGCGCGGAATTCGTCGGCGCCGATCACCAGATGGTCCGAGGCCAGCGCCAGCACGGCCTCCGCGCCGCGCTTGGCGGCATAGGCAGCCCCGGCGGCGATGGCCAGAGCCGAGTCGCGCCGCATCGGCTCGACCAGGATCTCCACGTCCGTTCCGATTTCGCGGGCCTGCTGTTCGGCCATAAAGCGGTAGGCGTCGCTGGTCGCCACGATGGGGCGCGAGAACAAGCCGGAGTCGGCAACGCGCTGCAAGGTCTGCTGGTAGGTCGATTGCGTGCCGAGCAGCGGGACGAACTGCTTCGGCATGCTCTCTCGCGACAGCGGCCACAGGCGCTTGCCGGCGCCGCCCACGAGGATGAGGGGAGTGATCGAAGCCATCGTGTCCGCCTGCTTGCCCGTCAATCGGAGGAACCGTCGCGACCGGAGGCCGCGTGGCGTGCCGCGATATAGCCGAAGGTCAGCGCCGGGCCAATGGTGATGCCCGCCCCGGGATAGGTTCCCCCCATGACGCTCGTCATGTCGTTGCCGGCGGCGTAGAGCCCGGCGATCGGCTTGCGCGCCCGATCCAGTACGCGGGCTTGGCCGTCGACGCTGAGGCCGAGGAAGGTGCCGATATCCCCCGGCACGAGCTTCATCGCATAGAACGGTCCGTCGACGAGCGGCGCCAGGCAAGGGTTGGGCCCATGGTTGGGGTCGCCGTTGAAGCGATGATACGCGTCGGTGCCCTTGCCGAAGTCGGGGTCCTTGCCCTGCACAGCGCTGCCGTTGAAGCGCTCAAAGGTGGCGACGAGCGTCTCGGGGTCGATGCCGAGTTTGCCGGCAAGCTCGCTCCAGCTCCGACCCTCGATCAGATAGCCGCTGCGCAGATGGCCGCCGAGCGGCATCGGTGCCGGGCCGATCGCGCCCATGCCGTAGCGGCGGATCGCGCGCCGATCGCACAGCAGCCAACAGAAAGTCTGGGCCGCGCCTCGACAGACCTCGATCATCGCCGGCACGAAGTCATGGTACGAGGCAGCCTCGTTGGTGAACCTTTGCCCGGTTGGCGAAATCGCAATGAATCCCGGTTTTCCGCGATCCACGAAGTGGGGGAAGGGCAGCGTGCCGCCGCCCGGCTGGGGCACCAGCGACATCGGTGTCCACGCGGCCGCATAGGCGACATCCTCGGCGAGTGCGCCGCCGGCGCTTTCCCCCAGTCGAATGCCGTCGCCGACATTGCCCGCCGGCGGTGCCGAGCGGTGCTGCGCGCCCGCCCGGACATGGCCGTAGTAGCGCTCGCGCAATTCGCCATTTGCCGGGAACCCGCCACACGCCAGAACGACGCCGCGGCGAGTGCGGATCTCTCGCCGGGTTCCATGGTCCGACACGATGGCGCCGGTCACCCGACCGCCGTCGGTCGTCAGCTCGACGACCGGACACTCAAGCTTCAGCTCGATGCCGCGTTCCTGCGCGGAGAGCGCCATCGCCGCGATCAGCGCGTTGCCGTTGGCCAGGCGCGTGCCGCGCTTGTGTGACACCCGATCGACGGCATAGCGGACCACCATCCCGGCCACGTGCGCGAGCGACCTTGCCGAGTGGGTCATGTTGAAAATATGCGGCAGGTCGCCTCGGCCAAGCATCATGCCGCCGAACGCCATCATCGTCGCGAGTGGCGGGCGCAGTTCGCCGAAGCGTCGCCCGAGGCGCCGCCCGTCGAACGGCTCCGGCAAGAGGGATCGGCCGCCCTGGGCGGCGCCCGGCTTTCCGGGGTGGTAGTCCGCCCAGACGGGCACGGCTGCATAGCGCACATGCGTTTCGCGTTCGAGAAACTCGACGGCCTCGTTGCAGGTGCCGAGGAAGGCGTCGGCCAGCTCGCGATTCAGCCGATTGCCTGCTTCCGCCTGCAGATACGCAAGCGCATTCTCCGCCGAGTCGGCGATGCCCAGCGCGCGGCCGTGGCGGTTGCCGGGAATCCAGATGACGCCCGCGGAGTAGCAGGTGGTGCCGCCGAACTGGGGTTCCTTCTCGACCATCAACACATCGAGCCCGGCGTGCGAGCCGGCCAGCGCGGCCGAGAAACCGGCGGCACCGGAGCCGACGACGAGAAGGTCCGTTTCGATCATACGGGGAACGAGGCTCCGGTCACGGTGTCAGATGGGGCGACGCGGCGCGGTTCTCCGCGCGGCGGCGGGCCGCTTCCTCCTCGACCGCCTGGATCAGCGCCGGATTGTGGCCGGCGATTTGGTAGAAGTCCGACGCGTAGAGGACAAGCAGCGTTGTCGGCTCGGTGGTCGCGACTGACGCGTTGCGCGAACGCCGGTCGAGCAGCGACATCTCGCCGAAGAAACCTCCGGCGTGGAGAGGGATTCGCCGGTCGTCCAGCCGCACCTCGACCGCGCCCGAGGTGATGAAGAACATGCTGTCGCCGGGGTCGCCGCGGCGCACGACCGTGACCCGAGCGGGATAGTGCCGCGTGCGCAGCCGGCCCACGATCTCCGACAGAGTGATGGTGCCGAGCCGCGTGAAGATCGGGACGCGCGAGACCTGCTCCCAGACGCGCAAGAACTCGCGTCGCTTCTCCTCCTCGGCAAAACCGGTCGCGAGCACACCGGTCATGAGTGCCAGGACCGCGATGCCACTGACCATGACCAGAGCGCCCACCATGCGGCCCGCCGTGGTGAGCGGCACGACGTCGCCATAGCCGGTGGTGGTCAGCGTGGTGATCGACCACCACAGCGAGGCTCCGATCGTGCCGAACGCGGCCGGCTGGCCGTCGCGCTCGAAAATGTGGGCGAGCGTCGCGGAGCTTACCAATACCGAAAGGAAAATGACGGCGATCGCGGCGAGAGTGTTGCGCTCGTTGGAGAGCACGCGCATCAGCACTGCCGCGGCCGGCGCGTGCGTTCCGAGCTTGAGGATCCAGAGCAGGCAAAAAGCGGACGCTGCCTCGGCGCCGTGCGCGGCGTAGCCGGACACGACCATGAAGGTTGGAAGTGCGGCGAGGAGCCCGACGGTCCCGTTCCACGAGACCGCCCAGCGCAGACGCGCGGCGTTCTCGTTCGCGACCACGACGGTCCGGTCCTCGGGCGCGGCCCACAGCCGAACGAGGTACTCGAGCAGGAACGCGACCGACACGAGATGGAGCGTCACGAGGCAAATCAACTCGACACGCTCGGGGAGATCGGAGGCCGAGGACAGTACGGCGGAAACCAACCCGACCGCGAGGGCGCAGAAATGGAGCGCGCGCCAGCGGCGGCCGGCACGGCTGTCGTCGCCGGTCCGCATGGGCCGGAAGACCTGTTCGCGCAGAGTCACATACCTTACTCCCCGGACGACGATAGGCGGACCCTGCGGCAGGGGGCAACCGCGAGGCATGCGAATTGCATGGCTGCCGGGCGCGGTCTAGGGTCCGCCACCGCAGCGGGGGGAGCAAGTTGGGGTCGGATTTGCGTATTGCCGTCGACATCGGTGGGACCTTCACGGATGTCGTTTTGGAGGAGCCGGGTCGGCGTCTGACCGTTAAACTGCTCACCACGCCACAGCGGCCGGAGGAGGCCGTGCTGGAGGGGATGCGCGGCATCCTTGCTGACGCAGGGCGTGGCTTCGCCGATGTCGCCGTCTTCATCCATGGGACGACGCTGGCCACCAACGCGGTGATCGAGCGGCGCGGCGCGCGGACCGCGCTGATCGCGACTGAGGGCTTTCGGGATGTGCTCGATATCGCCAACGAGAGCCGCTACGACCAGTACGACCTCACGATCGAGAAGCCGCAGCCCCTGACACCGCGCGCGCTGCGCTTCACCGTGCCGGAGCGGATGGACGTCCACGGCCGGGTTCGTCTCGCGCTCGACGAGGCGGCCGTCCGCGAGGTCGCCGCCGAGCTCAAGCGCGGTGGCATCGAGAGCGTGGCGGTCGCCTACCTCCACTCCTACGCCAACCCCGCGCATGAGCAGCGCACCCGCGATATCCTGAAAGCCGAGTTGCCATCGATCTGGGTCACGCTGTCGAGCGAGGTCTGTCCCGAGGTGCGCGAGTACGAGCGGACCTCGACCGCGGTGGCAAACGCCTACGTCCAGCCGCTGATGGACTCCTACCTTGAGCGCATGCAGCGCGCGCTGAAGGCAGAAGGATTCGGAGGCACGGTCTATCTGGTGACCTCGGGTGGCGGATTGACGGCGATCGACACGGCGCGCCGCTTTCCCGTGCGATTGGTGGAGTCGGGGCCGGCGGGCGGTGCGATCTTCGCGGCCGAGGTCGCGGCGCGCGCCAGCGAGAAGCGTGCGCTGAGCTACGACATGGGCGGCACGACCGCCAAGATCTGTCTGATCGACGCCTACCAGCCGCATACCGCCCGGCTCTTCGAGGTCGATCGCTCGGCCCGCTTCATGAAGGGCTCCGGACTACCGGTGCGAATTCCGGTGATCGAGATGGTCGAGATCGGCGCGGGAGGCGGATCGATCGCGCGCCTCGATGCGCTCAAGCGCGTCACGGTTGGGCCGGAGAGTGCCGGCGCCGAACCCGGACCCGCCTGTTATGGCCGCGGGGGCACCAGACCCGCCGTGACCGATGCCAACGTGGTTCTGGGCACCATCGATCCGGCGGACTTCGCCGGTGGGACGATTGCGCTGGACCGCGCAGCTGCTGAGCGGGCACTGGACGCGGCCATCGGCAACGAACTCGGCCTGTCGACCGATATGTCGGCTTTCGCGGTGTATGAGATGGTTTCGGAAAACATGGCGAGCGCGGCGCGCGTGCATGCCGTCGAGCGCGGTGCCGCCATCGCGCAATACACTCTAATCGCCTTTGGTGGCGCCGCGCCGCTGCATGCCGCGCGGGTCGCCGAGAAGATCGGCGTCGATCGTGTGATCGTACCGCCCAATGCCGGCGTTGGCTCGGCCGTGGGGTTCCTGGCCGCGCCTGTCGCGTTTGAGCTGGTGCGCAGCCGCTACATGCGCGTCCGGGAGTTCGATGCACCGGACGCGACGGCGCTGCTTGACGAAATGAGCCGCGAGGCGAGGGCGCTGGTGCTTCCCGGTGCGCGCGGCGCCCCGGTGCGTGAGCGCCGGCTCGCCTTCATGCGATATGTCGGGCAGGGCCACGAGATCACGGTGGATGTACCGGTCCGCGCGCTCACCGCGGCCGACGGCGAAGCCATGCTGCAGAGCTTCGAGCGCGACTATGCGGCTCTGTTTGAAAGGCACATTCCGGGTGCGGCCATCGAAATCCTGAGCTGGTCGGTTCAGGTCTCGACCGAAGCGCGCCGACCCGAGGCGGCTCGGGACGCGGTGCGGACGGCGGCGCCGCCGGCGTCCGGCCGGCGGCGGGTGTTCGACGGGCGATCGGGCCGCGCCGACGAAGTCCCTGTCTGGCGGCGGGAGAAGCTGCCGGTTGGTGCGGTTCTTGCAGGTCCCGCGGTGATCTCGGAGGACGAGACCTCGACCTGGATTTCGGGCAGATTCGATGCACACATCGACGCGGCCGGCTGTATCGTGATGGTCCGCAAGGCAAGCTAGGACACCATGAGCCAAACCTCTTCAAACAGCGCAGGGCTGATCGACCTGCAGATCATGTGGAACCGCCTGATCGCCGTGGTCGAGGAACAGGCACAGACGCTGATGCGCACGGCCTTCAGCCCGATCGTGCGCGAGTGCGGCGATCTTTCGGCGGGAGTCTTCGACCTGCAGGGCCGCATGCTGGCGCAGGCGGTCACCGGCACGCCAGGGCACGTCAATTCGATGGCCGAGTCGGTGAAGCACTTCCTGCGGCATTTTCCGGTCGAGACGATGGAGCCGGGCGATGCCTACATCACCAACGACCCGTGGATGGGAACCGGGCATCTGAACGATTTCGTCATCACCACGCCCTGCTTCCGCAACGGCAAGCTGGTGGCGCTCTTCTCGTGCACCAGCCATCTGATGGATATCGGCGGAATCGGCTTCGGGCCGGACGCCACCGATGTATTCATGGAGGGCCTCTATATTCCCATGCTGAAGCTCATCGAGCGCGGCAAGGTGAACGAGACGCTGATGGCGATGATCCGCGCCAACACGCGCCAGCCGGTGGATACGGAAGGCGATGTCTACTCGCTGGCGGCCTGCAACGATGTGGGCGCGCGCCGACTCGTCGAGATGATGGACGAATTCGGAATAGATTCGCTCGATGTCCTGGCCGAGCACGTGATCGCGCGCTCGCGCGAGGCGGTTCTGGCCGAGGTGGCGAAGCTGCCCAAGGGAAGCTGGACCAATTCAATGACCGTCGACGGGTACGACGAGCCGGTCACGCTCGGCGCGACGCTGACCATCTCCGACACCGGTATCCATGTCGACTACACGGGCACCACAGCGCCGTCGCGGCGCGGGATCAACGTACCGCATGCCTATACGACCGCTTACACGGTGTTCGGGTTGGGCTGCGTCGTCGCAAGCAATATCCCCAATAACGCGGGCTCGCTGGAGCCGCTCACCGTCTCGGCGCCGGAGGGGGCGATCCTGAACGCGCCGAAGCCCGCGCCGGTGGCCTCGCGGCATGTGATTGGCCAGATGCTGCCCGACGTCGTGTTTGGCTGCCTGCGTCAGGTGATCCCGGACCGCGTACCGGCCGAGGGCACGTCGTGCCTCTGGAACATCAACGTGCGTGGCCGCGTGCGCGGCGGGCAGGGCGGCAACTACGGCTTCGGCATGGCGATCACCTCCAACGGGGGCACGGGCGCGCGGCCGGCGCAGGACGGTCTGTCCGCCACGGCCTATCCATCGGGCGTACGCGGCACGCCGGTCGAGATCGCCGAAACGCAGACGCCGCTCATCTTCTGGCGCAAAGAGTTGCGGCCCGACTCCGGCGGTGCCGGCCGGACCCGGGGTGGTCTCGGTCAGATCATGGAGATCGAAAGCGGCGTCGACGAGACGTTCGAACTGCTGGCAGCCTTCGATCGCATCGATCATCCGCCCCGCGGCCGCGATGGCGGCGTCGATGGAGCAGCGGGCGTCGTACAGTTGAAATCGGGCAAGCGCCTGGCGGGCAAAGGCTTCCAGACCATCCCGCCCGGAGATCGGCTGATCGTCATGACTCCAGGCGGCGGCGGTCTGGGGCGCCCGGGTGAGCGCGACCGCACGCAGGTGGCGCGCGATGTCGCCGACGGGCTGATCGATCTCAAGACGGCGCGTGAAGTTTATGGGTACGAACCGCCGCTGGCGGCGGAGTAGCAGAACATACAGGGACAGGAGGCTTCGATGACGATGCGACGCAGACAGGCTCTGATGACGGGCGCGGGCGCGCTGGCCGCGGTTGGCGGACTCGCGGCTCCGGCACAGGCGCAAGCAGCCAAGTTGCAGCTGTCGACCGTGTGGCCGGACGGCAACTTCCACACCGTGAATTGCAAGCGCTACGCCGAAGCCGTGAAGGCGGCGACCGCCGGCGCGGTCGATATCGAGGTGAAGGCCGGCGGGCAGCTGGGCTTCAAGGGCCCCGAGCACCTGCGCGCGGTGCGCGACGGGTTGGTGCCGATGGCCGACATCCTGAACGTCCAGCAGGTGGGTGACGAGCCGCTATTGGGCGTCGAGGGCGTGCCGTTCCTGTGCGGTACCCAGGACGAGGTCCGGACGCTGCACAAGTACATCCGGCCCGAGTTCGAGAAGATCGCCCAGAAGAACAACCAGACCATCCTCTACATGGTGCCGTGGCCGACGCAGTACCTGCACCTCAAAGTCAGGGCGGACACCGTCGATGGCCTGAAGGGCATCAAGATCCGCGTGCCCGACAAGAACTCCCAGGATATGTGCAACGCCATCGGCATGTCCGCCGTGCTGATCCCCTGGGGCGAGACCATCGCGGCGCTGTCTTCCGGCGCCGTCGCGGGCGTCTCGACCTCCGCGGTGTCGGGCGTCGACGGCAAGTTCTGGGAGTTCCTGAAGTTCTTCCACGCGACCAACCATCAATGGTCCTGCCAGATCGTCACCATCAACAATGCGGCGTTCCGGCGTTTGCCGGAGCAGCACCGCAAGGCGATGCAGGATGTGGCGAAGAAGATGGAGCCGGAGTTCTGGGCATCCTCGACCAAGGCCGATGTCGACAGCGCCAAGCGGCTGACCGAAGGCGGCATGACGAAAGTCGACATTCCGCCGGCGATGATGGCTGAGCTGCGCAAGCGTACCGCCAACATGACGGCCGACTTCATCAAGCGCGTCCCGGCGGCTGAGGCGCCGCTCAAGGGCTACCTCAGCGAGATGAAGCGGGCGTGAGCCCCGGGCCCTCTGGCCCCAATGCCGCGGCGCCGCCGGCGCTGCGGACGATCCTCGACGCCATCGACCGCCTCGCGCGGATCGATGGTTGGATGGGGGCGACATGCCTCGCGGCGCTGTTCGCGCTCATCTTCGCCGAAGTGCTGGTGCGGACGCTCTCGAACGTCCTGCCGTGGGTTCCCGCCGACATTCCAGTGGCGTGGGAGTACGGCTCCTACCTGATGGCGGCGGCCTTCACCTTCGGTGCCGCCATGACGTTGCGCGCGGGCGGCCATATCCGTGTGACGCTGCTGATCGGCCGCGTGTCGCCGGCGGTCCGCCGTCACATGGAGACGGTGCTGGCGGCCTTGGGCGTGGGCTTCACGACGTTTCTCGTCTATGCGCTGGTGAACTTCACCTGGCAAAGCTTCGACAGCGGACAGATTTCCATTTCCAGTGGCACGCCGCTCTGGCCGGCGCAGGCCGTTGTCACGTTCGGCGTTGTGCTCCTGATGTTGCAGTTCGTGGCCCGGTTCCTGCAGGCGCTGTTCGGACTGCCGCTGGAGAGCCTCGATATGCGCGCATCCTCGGTATCGGAGTGATCGTGAGGAGCGTCCGCCTTTGCTGATCGTGGTCCTCACGCTGTTCGCACTGCTGTTCGTCTTCCTGGTGGGCGGGCTGTGGATCGGCTGGACGCTCGCGGTCACCGGGTCGGTCCTGCTCGCGATCTTCCGCGACATTCCGCTCGACAAGTTGCTGGCCCAGTACACCTGGAACATCCTCACCACGCAGGAGCTGCTGGCGCTGCCGCTCTTCATCGTGATGGGCGAGATCCTGTTCCGGACCCGCCTGTCGCAACTGCTGTTCGACGGGCTGCGGCCCTGGGCGGCGCTGCTGCCCGGCCGGCTTCTGCATGTGAACGTCGTGGGATGCTCGATGTTCGCCGCGATCTCAGGCTCGTCGGCCGCCACCACGCAGGTGGTGGGTCGGATCTCGCTGAACGAGCTCGGCAAGCGCGGCTATTCCCGGAATGTCGCCATCGGATCGCTGGCCGGTGCCGGGACGCTCGGGTTCCTGATCCCGCCCAGCAATATCATGATCATTTACGGGGTGCTGGGCGACGTTTCGATCGCCAAGCTTTTCACCGCCGGCTTCATTCCGGGCGTGCTTCTGGCGCTCTCGTTCATGGCGCTGATCATGATCCACGCCACGCTCCGGCCCGAGATCGTTCCTGAAGGCGAACGCCGGACCCGGATCGCCTCGGCCGCCGAATTCCGGCAGTCGCTGCGCGACCTGGGACCCGTGGTGTTTCTCATCCTTTGCGTGCTGGGGTCGATCTATGGCGGCATCGCGACGCCGTCCGAGGCGGCGTCCGTCGGCGTCGCGGGGGCGTTGCTGGTCGCCTGGCAGCAGGGCGAGCTGTCGCGCGCGGCGCTCCGGGCCGTGGCCATCGGCTCGGTGCAGACCTGCGCCATGATCGCTCTGATCGTCCTCGGCGCCTCGATCCTGGGCAGCGCCACGGCGTTCCTCGGCATTCCGGCGGCCGTTGCGGAATTCGTGCGCGGCCTTGGCCTGTCACCGATCATGCTGATCGTGGTCCTGATCGTGTTCTATCTGATCCTCGGCTGCTTTCTCGACGGCTTCAGCATGATCGTCATGACACTGCCGATCGTGATGCCGATCGTGAAGGCCGCCGGCTTCGACCCCATCTGGTTCGGCATCTTCCTGGTGCTTGTCGTGGAGATGGCCCAGATCACCCCGCCGGTCGGCTTCAACCTGTTCGTCATCCAGGGCCTGACCGAGGACGGTCTCGGCTACATCGCGCGGGTGACCCTGCCGTACCTCTGCGTCATGATCGCCTTTACGCTCCTGATCGCGATCTTCCCCGACATCGCGCTCTGGCTTCCTCGGGTGACCAGCGGCTAATCTCCCTGCCAAGAACCGGGGGGAGAGCATGGATCCGCGGCAAGTGAAGACGGCAGCCGACGCGCGCCGCATCGTCAAAGAGCGCGGCCTCACGCACGTGAAGGTCGGCGTGCACGACATCGACGGCGTCCTTCGCGGCAAGTACCTGCATGTCGACAAGTTCCTGGGCGCCCTCGATGGCGGCTTCGGTTTCTGCGACGTCGTGCTGGGCTGGGATTCCAACGACCAGCTCTACGACAACGTGACCTACACCGGCTGGCATACGGCATATCCGGATGCCAGCGTCCGGATCCTCCCCGAGACCTGCCGGGAGATCGCGACGGAGCCCGGCAATCTCCTGTTCTTGTGCGAGTTCGTCGACAAGGCCGAGGAGATCTGTCCGCGCGGCACGCTGCGCCGTGTGTTGGCCCGCGCGCGCAAGCTCGGGTTCGAGGTCAAGGTCGGCTTCGAGTACGAGTTCTTCGTCTTTGCCGAGACCGCGTTTTCGATCCGGGAGAAGGGATACCGCAACCTCAAGCCCATCTCCCCGGGCTTCTTCGGTTATTCGGTGCTCCGCAACTCCGTCCTGTCGGATTGGTATCGCGATCTCATGGCCATGTGCGAGACCATGGATATGGGCATCGAGGGTCTGCACACGGAGACCGGGGCGGGGGTGCTGGAGGCGGCGCTGCGGGTGTCCGACGCGCTCGACGCGACGGACAAGGCCGCGCTCTTCAAGCTCTACACCAAGGTGCTTGCGCAGAAGCGCGACTGGTTGGCGACCTTCATGGCCAAGTGGTCGAAAGACTGGCCGGGCTGCGGCGGCCACATGCACATGTCGCTCTGGAAGGACGGCAAGCCGGTCTTCTTCGACGAGAAGGCGCCGCACCGCATGAGCCGAACCATGCGCCAGTTTGTCGGCGGCCAGGCCGCGCTCATGCCCGAAATGCTGGCGATGGTGGCCTCGAACGTGAATTCGTATCGGCGGCTCATTCCGGGCTTCTGGGCGCCGACCTCGGCGACCTGGGGTGTGGAGAACCGCACCACGGCGCTGCGGGTCATTCCGGGATCGGCCAAGTCGACGCGCGTGGAGTACCGGGTCGCGGCGGCCGATGCGAATCCGTATTTGGCGATTGCCGCGGCCATTGCGTCGGGCCTCTGGGGGATCGAGAACGACATCGATCCGGGCCAGCCCATCCAGGGCAACTCCTACGAAAAGAAGCATCCGGCGAAGTCGCAGCTGCCCCGCACCTTGATGGAGGCGGCGGGTCGGTTGAAGGGGTCGAAGGCGGCGCGCGACCTTCTGGGCGACGCCTTCGTCGACCACTACGCGGCGACCCGCGAGTGGGAAGAGCGCGAGTTCCGAAAGGCGATCACGGACTGGGAACTCGACCGATACATGGAAATCATCTGAGGACATGACATGACGGCCTTGCGGGGCAACTGGAGCTACCCGACCGCGATCCGGTTCGGGGCGGGACGAATTGCGGAACTGCCGGAGGCGTGCGCCGCCGTCGGTCTGAAGCGGCCGCTGCTGGTCACCGATCCGGGGCTCGCGCGCCTGCCGATGATCGAGAGCGCGCTCGCCGGGCTGCGCAAGGCGGGGCTCGGCGTCGGGCTGTTCAGCGATGTGCGGCCCAATCCGGTGGCGGGCAACGTGGAGGCCGGCGTGCGCGTCTTGCGCGACGGCAAGCACGATGGCGTCATCGCGTGGGGTGGTGGCAGCGGCATCGACGCCGCCAAGGCAATCGCCTTCATGGCGGGTCAGAAGCGCCCGATGTGGGACTTCGAGGATATCGGCGACTGGTACACCCGCGCCGATCCCGCCGGCATCTTTCCCTCGATCGCCGTCCCGACGACGGCTGGCACAGGCTCGGAGACCGGCCGCGCCTCGGTCATCACCAACGAGGAGACCCACACCAAGAAGGTGATCTTTCACCCGAAGATGATGCCCGCGATCGTGATCGCCGATCCCGAACTCACGGTCGGGCTGCCGCCCGCACTCACGGCCGGCACGGGGATGGACGCCTTCATCCATTGCTTCGAGGCCTATTGTGCGCCGGGCTATCACCCCTACGCCGAGGGCATCGCTGTGGAAGGCATGCGGCTCGTGAAGGAAAACCTCGTGCGCGCCGTTCGCGATGGCAAGGACATCGAAGCGCGAGGTCACATGCTGGCGGCCTCGCAGATGGGTTCGACCGCCTTCCAGAAGGGGTTGGGCGCGATCCATTCGCTCTCCCATCCGGTGGGCGCCGTCTACGACACGCACCACGGCCTCACCAATGCGGTGGCCATGCCTTATGTCGTGAAGTTCAATCGGCCGGCCATCGAGGACAAGATCGTGCGCCTCGGTCGATGGCTCGGTCTCGCGGATCCCTCGTTCGGTGGATTCATGGGCTGGGTGCTCGACTTGCGCAAAACCATCGGCATTCCCCATACGCTCGCCGATCTCGGTGTGAAGACCGCCGATCTCGACCGGCTTGCTGTCATGGCCGCCGAGGATCCGACCGCGGGCGGCAATCCGGTGGAGGCCGGAGTGCCCGAAATGCGGGCGCTGTTCGACGCCGCCGTCGCTGGCCGACTCTGATCGAGGACAGCATGAACGCCAATTTTCCCACGCAGGCTCGCGTCGTCATCATTGGCGGCGGCATCATGGGCTGCTCGACCGCCTACCATCTCGCGAAGAACGGCTGGACCGACGTTGTGCTGCTGGAGCAGGGGCGATTGAGTGGTGGCACGACCTGGCACGCCGCCGGCCTGGTCGGGCAATTGCGTACGTTTCAGAACCTCACTCGACTGATCCGCTACTCGACCGAACTCTATTCCAAGCTGGAGGAAGAGACCGGGCTTGCGACGGGCTGGAAGCAATGCGGCAGCCTCACGGTCGCCCGCACGCCGGAGCGCATGACGCTGTTGCATCGCGTGGCAGCCCAGGCGCGAGCGCAGGGAGTTGGCTGCGAGCCGCTGTCTCCGAAGGAGGCCGGCGACAAGTATCCGATCATGCGCACCGACGATCTGGTGGGCGCGGTATGGCTGCCGGGCGATGGCAAGGCCAATCCCGCTGACATCACCCAGGCGCTGGCCAAGGGCGCGCGCAATCGTGGCGTCCGCATCTTCGAAAAGACCCGCGTGACCTCGATCGACACGCGGGACGGACGTGTCACCGGTGTTCAGACCACCCAGGGCCCGATCAAGGCCGAGGTGGTGGTGAACTGCGGCGGACAATGGGCGCGCCAGGTCGGCCGTATGGTGGGCGTCACCGTGCCGCTCTATTCCTGCGAGCACATGTACATCGTCACCGAGAAGATGGAGGGCGTGCCGCGCGACCTGCCGGTCATGCGCGATCCCGATGGTTACATCTATTTCAAGGAGGAGGTCGGCGGCCTGCTGATGGGCGGCTTCGAGCCCGTCGCCAAGCCGTGGGAGAAGGACGTCATTCCCGACGATTTCGAGTTCGGGATGCTGCCCGACGACTGGGACCAGTTCCAGATCCTGATGGACAATGCGCTGATCCGCGTGCCGCAGCTCGCCAAGACCGGCATCAAGACCTTCATGAACGGGCCCGAGAGCTTCACCCCGGACATGAACTACATCCTCGGCGAGGCGCCCGAGCTGCGCGGCTTCTTCGTCGGCGCCGGGTTCAACTCGATGGGCATCGCAAGCTCCGGCGGCGCGGGCATGGCGCTTGCCGAGTGGATCGTGGCGGGCGAGCCCACGCTCGATCTCTGGCCGGTCGACATCCGCCGCTTCGCGAGCTTCAACGGCAACGATATCTGGTTGCGCCCGCGCGTGTCCGAGACGCTCGGGCTGCACTACAAGATGCCCTGGCCTCAGCGCGAGTTCGAGACGGCGCGGCCGCTGCGTCGCTCGCCTCTCTTCGATCGCCTGAAGGCCAAGGGCGCCTGGTTCGGCAACAAGATGGGCTGGGAGCGGCCCAACTGGTTCGCGGGCGCCGGCGTCGAGCCACAGATGGAGTATGGCTGGGGCCGGACCAACTGGTTTCCGGCGGCGGCGGCCGAGCACAAGGCGGCGCGCGGATCGGTGGCACTGTTCGACCAGACCTCGTTCGGCAAGCTGCTGGTGGTTGGGCGCGACGCGCTCGCGGCGCTGCAGCGTCTCTGCGCCAACGACATCTCGGCTCCCGTCGGCACCACGATCTACAGCGCCATGCTGAACGAGCGCGGTAGCTTCGAGAGCGACCTTACCGTGGCACGGCTCGCCGCCGACCGCTTCCTCGTGATCGTCGGCACCTCCGAGGCGACCCGCGCCAAGGATTGGATCGAGCGCCACTTGCGTTCCGACGAGGCGGTGAGCGTGATCGACGTCACCTCCGCCTGGGCGGTGATTTCGCTGATGGGGCCGCGGAGCCGCGAGGTTCTGCAGCGGGTGAGCCGCGCGGACCTTTCCAACGCAGCGTTTCCGTTCGGCACGATCCGCGAGATCGGCGTCGGCTATGCCACGGTGCTTGCATCGAGGCGCACCTATGTCGGTGAGCTCGGCTGGGAGCTTTACGTGCCTACCGAGTTCGCGGTCACCGTCTACGAGACTCTGCACGAGGTGGGCCGCGAGGCGGGCCTGCTGGATGCCGGCTATTACGCGATCGACTCGCTGCGCCTCGAAAAGGCCTACCGGGCCTGGGGGCGCGAACTCACGCCAGACTACACGCCGTGGGAGGCGGGGTTGGGCTTCGCGGTCAAGCTCGACAAGCCTGGTGGCTTCATCGGCCAGGCCACATTGGTAGCTGCCAAGGCCCGCCCGCTGTCGCGCCGGCTGGTGTCGGTGGTGCTTGAGGATGGCGAGCCGCTGCTTTGGGGTGGCGAGGCGATCCTGCGCGCAGGTGCCGCCGTGGGCGACCTCACCTCGGCTGGCTACGGCCACTCAATCGGCGCCAGCGTCGGTCTGGGCTACGTCACGCGTACCGATGGCGCGGTCGATGCCGCGTGGCTCGATGCCGGCGGGTTCGAGGTCGATCTGGCCGGGCGCCTCCTCAAGGCGCGCCTCTCGCTCCGCGCAGCGTGGGATCCCACGAGCGCCCGCACAAAGGTCTAGCCCTCAGCCCGCCGCGGGCCGCAGCCGCGTCTCGGAGAGCTCGCCAGCGGCCTCGAGGATGGGATAGGCGACCGAGGTCAGGTGGCCGTTGATCCGCTTGAGGTCGCGGATCACGTCCATGTGGATCGAGCTGGTCTCGATCGATTCGGGCCGGCCCTGCCGCAGACGGGCGAAGTGGCTCTCCGCGGCGCGGGTTTCGGCCTCGCGGATCGTTGTCTTTTCGGCGATCAGTCGTCGTGCCAGCGCGATATCGCGGGTGGTGAAGACATTCAGCGCCAGCCGAAGATTGTCGAGAATCCGCGCATGGAAACCCTTGAGTTCGGCAAGGCCTTCGGCCGAGAAGGCGTAGCGGTTCTTGATCTTCTTGGCGGCAAGTTCCATCAGGTTCTTGTCGACGATGTCGCCGACATGTTCGAGATTCATGGTGAAGCTCAGAATCTCGACGTAGCGTCGGCCATCCTCCTCGCCGAGCTCCTGACGCGACGCCTGGATGAGGTAGAGCTTGATCGCCTCGTGTAGCCTGTCGACGGCGTCGTCGGACTGCTCGATCGCCTTGACCAGCTTCTGGTCGTCGCGCTCGAAGACTTCCATCGTCTGGCGAAGCATGTCGGCCACGCGATCCCCCAGATTGAGCGTCTCGCGCGCTGCGCAGCCCAGCGCCTCGGCGGGTGAATCGAGTACGTTCGGATCGAGATGACGCGGCCGGCCCGGATCGTCGAGGGTCGCTCGTTCCGGCAGGATGCGTCGGCACACCATCGCCACAAGATCGGTGAAGGGAAGAAACAGGAGCGCGACGCCCAGATTGAAGAACGTATGGAAGTTGATGGCCAGCCGCGCGGGTTCGGGCTCGATCCGCGCGAGCAGGTCGGCGAGCGGCCCGACGAAAAACACGCAGACCACAGCCACCGCGCCCCGCATCAGTAGATTGCCGAGCGGCACGCGCCGCGCCTCAACCTCGGCCCCCGACTGGGCCATGAAGGGCGCGAACGCCCCGCCGACATTGACGCCCAGGACCAGCGCGACCGCCAGCCGCGGCTCGACCAGACCGCCGGCCGCCAGCGACATCACCAGCAGCACCACCGAGAGGCTTGAGTGGACCAGCCAGGTCAGCACGGCGGCGACCAGAGCGGCCAGCACATACTCGGTCTGCAGCCCGACCAGCAGCGTCGCGAAGGTGGGTGAACTCTTGAGGGGGGCGGCGGCCGTCGCGATCAGCTTCAGCGACAACAGCATCAGGCCGAGCCCGATCGCCACGCGAGCGAGGTGGCGCGGTCGGTCCGAGGCACTGGACAGGAACGCGATCACGCCGGCAGCGATCAGCACGGGCGAGAGGAGCGACAGATCGAACGACAGGACCTGGGCGGCGAGCGTGCTGCCCACATCCGCCCCCAGCATGACCGCGAGCGCAATGCCAAGCGGAATGAGTCCGCGCCCGGCGAAGGAACTCAGCAGCAACGCGGTCGCGGTACTGGATTGCAGGATGCCGGTGATGGCGAGGCCGCCCGCGAAGGCGGTGAACCGGTTTCGCGCGCAGGCCGCGACGGCGCGGCGCAGATGCGCGCCGAAGGCGCGGGTGAGGCCGGTACGGACCATCCGCACGCCCCAAAGCAGCAGCGCCACGCTGCCGACCAGATGAAGGACCAGTTCCGCGCCGGACATGATCGCCCGAAACTACGCCTTGCGATGGAAATGTTAAAGTTCCGTGACGGTCCCGTCAGGGGGCCAGCGCGCGCGCCTCGTCCATGAAAGCCTGGACCAACGCGGCGCGCCGCCGATCCTGAAGGCAGACCGCATACTCCGCGACATCCACGTCGGCCTTGTCGATCGCGATCGCACGGAAGCGTCGATCCTCGCCCAGTTCGCTCGCGAACACCGCGCCCACACCGAAGCCCGCCGCCACCGCCTCGCGCACGCCCTCACGGGTCTGTACCTCGATGATGCTGCGGGGCTGTACGCCGGCGGCGGCCATCGCCCGTTCCAGCACCTCGCGGGTGATCGAGCCGCGCTCGCGCAGCACCAGGTCCGCGCCGTCGAGGGCCGCCACGGCCACCCGTCGTCGCCGGGCGAGCGCATGATCGGCGGGGGCGAACAGCACCAACCTGTCTCGCCGCAGCAGCAAGGCCTGCAGGCGCGGGTCCGAGACACTGCGCGCCATCACGGCGACGTCCGCGTCGTGGCGCAGCAGCCGCTCTAGCACGACGGCCGAGTTGTCGATCGACAAGGAGAACGTCACGCCGTCGGCGCGCCGCTTCAGGGCCGCCATGATCGACACCACGTGATGGGCGCTATCCGCCGCGATGCGCAGATGCCCATGTGTCAGCGTCCCTTCGCCCGCGAGAAGGGCCCGGGCCTCATCCTCGGCCGCGAACAGCCGCGTCGTGATGGCGTGGAGCTGGCGACCGGCGTCGGTCGGCACGGCGCCCCGACCGCGACGGTCGAACAGGCGCGCCTCATAGGCCCGCTCCAAGGCCGTCACTTGGCCCGACAGGTTGGGCTGGCTGAGGCCCGAGGTCCGGGCGGCGGCGGAAAATGATCCGGCCTCGGCGACAAGATGGAAGGCGCGGAGCTGGGCGGGTGTCATGTAAGCGAAACCGATGGATAACATTTGAATTATATACTGGACGGATATCAGCCGCACGCCGAACATGCGCCATGGCTCCCTCTGTTCCCGCCCGCTCCGAAACCGGCGATCCGCTGCTGCTGACGCCCGGTCCCCTCACCACCTCGGCCACCGTCAAGCAGGCGATGGTCCACGACTGGGGCTCGCGCGATGCCGGCTTCATCGCCATCAACAAGATGGTGCTGGAGAAGATTTGCGAGTTGGCGGGCGGGCAGGGGACGCACGTGACCGTGCCGGTCCAGGGCTCCGGGACCTTCGCGGTCGAAGCGATGATCACCAGCTTCGTGCCGCGCACCGGTAAGCTTCTGGTGCTGATGAACGGGGCTTACGGGCAGCGCGCGCGCCGGATCGCGGAGATCGCGGGCCGGGGTGTTGCCGCACTGGAGACGCCTGAAGACACGCCCCCTGACCTCGCCCGCCTCGAGGCCACGCTGAAGGCCGATCCGGCGATCACGCACGTCTTCGCTGTCCACTGCGAGACCACCTCGGGCATCCTGAACCCCATCCGCGAGATCGCGCTCCTGGTGCAGCGCCTTGGCAGGCGCTTGCTGGTCGACTCGATGAGCGCCTTTGGGGCGATCGAGATCGACGCCCGCGCGGTGCCCTACGACGCGCTCGCCGCCTCGTCCAACAAGTGCCTGGAGGGCGTGCCAGGGCTCGGCTTTGTCGTTTGTCGCCGGGAGGCCTTGGCCGAGTGCAAGGGCAATGCCACGACGCTCGTGCTCGATCTGCACGATCAGGCCGAGGGCTTCGCCAAGACCGGCCAGTACCGCTTCACGCCGCCGATCCACGTGATCGCGGCGCTCGGTCGCGCGATCGAGGAGCACGCGGTCGAAGGCGGTGTTGCCGGCCGCGGGCGCCGCTACCGGGAAAATGCGCGTGTGCTGATCGACGGCATGCGTGCCATGGGTTTCCGGACCTTGCTGGGCGATACGCTGCAGGCGCCGATCATCGTCACCTTCCACATGCCGAGCGACCCCCGGTTCCGGTTCCAGCGCTTCTATGACGGGCTGAAGGATCGCGGCTACGTCATCTATCCGGGCAAGCTCACGGTCGCGGACTCGTTCCGCATGGGCTGCATTGGGCGCCTCTATCCACACCACATGCTGGGCGCGCTGCAGGCGGTGCGTGAGGTGCTGGACGAGATGCGCGTGACCAATGGCGGCCCCGCTTTGGCGGCGGAGTAGGAGAACGACATGGCGCCCGACAGCCTCACCCCACCGGCCGGAAGCATCGCAGTCAACGGCCGCTCCTACCGCCTGCCGCGCCGGCCGACCGTGGTCGTTTGCGTCGATGGGTCCGAGCCCGGTTACATCGAACGCGCGGTCGAGGCTGGCCGGGCCCCGTGGTTCGCGCGTGTGCTGCGCGAGGGCACGAACCTGGCGGCAGAGTGCGTCGTGCCGACCTTCACAAATCCGAACAACCTCTCGATCGTCACCGGCCAGCCGCCGGCCGTTCATGGCATTTGCGGCAACTACTTCCTCGATCCGGAGTCCGGCACCGAAGTGATGATGAACGACCCGCGCTTCCTGCGGGTGGAGACGCTGTTCCCGGCGTTCCAGCGCGCCGGTTGCCGGATCGCCGTGGTCACGGCGAAGGACAAGCTGCGCGGCCTGCTGGGCAAGGGCCTCGCGCTGGCCCCCGGCAAGGCGTGCAGCTTCTCGTCAGAGAAGTCGGACAAGGCAACGCTTTCCGAGAATGGCATCGACGGCGTGAACGCGCTGGTCGGCATGGGCGTGCCCGACGTCTATAGCGCGGGCCTTTCTGAGTTTGTGTTCGCCGCCGGCGTGAAGCTGATGGAACGCGACCGGCCGGACGTCATGTATCTTTCGACGACTGACTACATTCAGCACAAGCACGCGCCGGGCACACCGGTTGCCAATGATTTCTACGCCATGATGGATGGCTACCTCGCGCGCCTGGACGCGCTCGGCTGCACGGTCGTGCTGACCGCCGATCACGGCATGAATGCCAAGCACGATGCCGCCGGCCAGCCCGACGTGATCTACCTGCAGGATCTGTTCGACGGCTGGGTCGGCAAGGACAAGGCGCGCGTGATCCTGCCAATCACCGATCCCTACGTCGTGCATCACGGCGCGCTGGGTTCCTTCGCCGTCGTCTATTGCGATGATCCGACCACCTGGGCGGCGAAGCTCGCGGCCGTGCCCGGGGTCGAGGCGGCCCTCACGCGCGACGAGGCGGTGCGCCGCTATGAACTGCCCGCCGACCGGCTGGGTGATCTCGTGGTGGTGTCGACCCGCCACAAGGTGCTGGGCACGTCGGCGGCGCGTCACGATCTCTCCGGCCTGACCGAACCCCTGCGCAGCCATGGCGGCGTCTCGGAGCAGCGGGTGCCGCTGATCGCCAACAGGCCGCTCGGGAGCGGCCCGCAGGCGGGGCGCCGCTGGCGCAACTTCGATGCCTTCGATCTCGCCCTCAACCTCGTCGCCTGAGAGACAGCCCATGGATACGCTTGCCCGCGCCGCGACCGAGCTGCGCCACGACCATCTGCGCATCGCGGGCCGCAAGGTCGATACCGGCGCCCGCCTCGAGGTCCGCTATCCTTGGGACAACCGGCTGGTCGGCACGGTGCCGCGGGCCACGCCCGAGCTGGTCGCCGAGGCCTTTGCGATCGCCCATGCCTACAAGCCGAAGCTGACCCGCTACCAGCGCCAGCAAATCCTGCTGCGCACCGCCGAGGCGCTGGTGCGGCGGAAAGACGAGCTTGCGCGCCTGATCACCCTTGAGTCGGGCCTCTGCCTGAAGGATTCGCTCTACGAGGTCGGCCGTGCCTACGACGTCTTTACCTTCGCGGGCCAGCTCTGCCTGCAGGACGACGGTCAGACCTTCTCGTGCGACCTCACCCCGCACGGCAAGTCGCGCAAGATCTTCACCTTGCGCCAGCCGTTGAACGCGATTTCGGCGATCACGCCGTTCAACCATCCGCTGAACATGGTCGCGCACAAGCTGGCGCCGGCCTTCGCCACCAACAATTGCGTGGTGCTGAAGCCGACCGAGCTCACGCCGCTGACCGCCTTGTTTCTGGCGGACACACTCTACGAGGCGGGTCTGCCACCCGAGATGCTGTCGGTGGTGACCGGCAATCCGTCCGACATCGGCGATGCGATGATCGTGGATCCGCGCGCGGATCTCGTCACCTTCACGGGCTCGGTGCGGGTGGGCAAGTACATCGCCGAGAAGGCGGGCTACAAGCGGATCGTGCTCGAACTGGGCGGCAACGACCCGCTGATCGTCATGGAAGACGCCGATCTCGACAAGGCGGCGGAACTCGCGGTCGCCGGTGCCACCAAGAACTCGGGCCAGCGCTGTACCGCCGTGAAGCGCATTCTCGTCGTCGACAAGGTGGCCGATGCGTTCGTCGAGCGTGTGGTCGCGCGGGCCCGCAAGCTCAAGGCCGGCGATCCGCTCGATCCCGAGACCGATGTCGGCACGGTGATCCACGAACGCGCCGCCACGCTCTTCCAGAATCGCGTGAACGACGCCGTCGCCAACCACGGGGCGCGCCTCTTGCACGGCAACGATCGACGCGGCGCGCTGTTCCCGCCGACCGTCGTCGACCGTGTCGATCCGACTTGCGAGCTGGTGCGCGAGGAGACGTTCGGGCCGGCGATCCCGATCATCCGGGTGCGCGATATCGCCCACGCGATCGAGGTCTCCAACGGCACCGCCTATGGCCTGTCGTCGGGCGTATGCACCGATCGGCTGGACTACATCACGCGCTTCGTCGAAGAGCTGCAGGTCGGCACGGTCAATGTCTGGGAAGTGCCGGGCTACCGCATCGAGATGTCGCCGTTCGGCGGGATCAAGGACTCCGGGCTTGGCTACAAGGAAGGCGTGCTGGAGGCGATGAAGAGCTTCACCAACGTGAAGACCTGGTCGCTGCCCTGGCCGGGCTGAGGGCTTTCCGCTCGGAGTGGCCGCTGTTGCCACGTGCCCATCGTTGCGGACACACTGTGTCGGCAAGTTTTCTCGGGGACAGTCCATGACCGTCAGTCAGGCCACCAAGGCCGAGAAGTTCCGCGCACTGCACGAGCGACCCGGCGGCTTCGTGATCGCCAATGCTTTCGACGCCGGTTCGGCGCGCATTCTGGCCGGACTCGGCTTTGAGGCGCTCGCGACCTCAAGCGGTGCCAAGGCGGGTGTCCTGGGGCGACGTGACGGCAAGGTGAGCCGCGCGGAGGCGCTGGCCAACGCGCGAGCCATCGCCGAGGCGTCTGACCTGCCGGTATCGGGCGATCTTGAACAGGGCTACGACGACTCGCCCGAAGCGGCAGCGGTCACCATTCGGGAGGCCGCGGGCGTCGGGTTGGTCGGTGGTTCGATCGAGGACTGGAGCGGCAGCCGCACCTACGACAGCGAGGAGGCGGTTCGGCGCGTGGCGGCGGCTTCGGCAGCCGCGCGGTCGCTGGCGTTTCCGTTCCTGCTGACCGGCCGCTGCGAGAATTTCCTGCGCGGCCGCCCCGACCTTGCCGACACCATCGCGCGCCTCAAGGCCTACGAGGCGGCTGGCGCCGACGTGCTGATGGCGCCGGGCCTGCCCGATCTCGACGCCGTGCGTCAGGTGTGCGCGGCGCTGAAGAAGCCGTTCAATTTCATGGTCGGCATCAAGGGCCGCTCCTTCAGCGTGGCGGAGTTGCAGGCGGCCGGCGTGCGGCGGATCAGTCTCGCCACCTCGCTTTGGCGGGCCGCGATGAGCGGTCTGATCGACGCGGCGCGCGAGGTTCGCGACAAGGGCACCTTCGGCTATGTCGACAGCTCCGTGCCGAGCGGCGAGCTTGTGAAGTTCATGAAGGAGTGACGATGTTGCGTACATCCCGTCGTGCGGCGCTGCTGGGCCTCGCCGCCACTTCGTTTGCGCCCGCCGTCGGGCAGGCGCAGGCGTGGCCCGCCAAGCCGCTCAGGTTGATTGCCCCCTATCCGCCGGGTGGGGGTGTCGACACCGTGAGCCGCGCCTTTGCCGAGAAGATCCAGGCCACGTTGGGCCAAAGCGTCGTGGTCGACAACCAGCCGGGCGCCGGCGCCACGATCGGAGCCACGGCGCTGCATCGCAGCGCACCCGACGGGCACACGATGATGGTCGGCAGCCTGGTCGACTATTCGATCGCGCCGTTCTTTCATCAGAACCTGGCCTTCGAGATGGCGCGCGATTTCGTGCCCGTCCTCGAGATCGGCAACGGCACGGTGGCGCTGCTGGTGACGCCCGGGCTCGAGGCGAGGAGCGTCGCCGAACTGGTGGCGCTGGCCAAGTCCAAGCCTGGCCAACTGAGCTACGCCTCGTCGGGCTATGGCGGGCTGATCCATCTCAACTACGAGATGCTGAAGCAGATGACCGGTGCGGAGATGACCCATGTGCCCTATCGCGGCACGTCATTCTTCCAGGCCGACCTTTACGAAGGACGCGTTCAAGTCTCGATCGACAATGTGCTGGCTCACCTGCCGCACATCGCCTCGGGCAAGGTACGCTGCCTCGCCGTCGCCGCCGCCCGGCGCTCGCCACTGCTGCCCGATGTTCCGACCATGACCGAGGCCGGTGTCCCGGGTTTCGAGTCGGCCACGAACTACACGCTGTTCGTACCCAAGGGCACACCCGCCGCGGTCGTCGAGCGACTGAACGCCGCCGGCAACGCGGCGGTGCGCGATGCCGACTTCCGCGAGCGCCTGCTCAAGCTTGGCATCGTCGTGGTTGGCAGTACCCAGCCCGAGGCGCAGGCCCGCATGAGCGCCGAGATCGCGCGCTGGGGCGATGTCATCCGCAAGGGCAACATCAAGCCGCAGTGAGGGCAGGGGCGTGGAGGAACTCGACGTTCTGGTCGTCGGTGCCGGTCTGTCCGGAATCGGCGCGGCCTGGCACTTGCAAAAGCATTGCCCGGGCAAGAGTTGGGCCATTGTCGAGGCTCGCGAGGCCAGCGGCGGTACCTGGGATCTCTTCCGCTATCCCGGGGTTCGCTCGGACTCCGACATGTACACGTTGGGCTACCGCTTTCGGCCCTGGAAGGACGCCCAGGCCATCGCCGACGGTCCTTCGATCCTGTCCTATGTGCGCGATGTCGCGCGCGATCATGGCATCGACCGCCGCATCCGGTATTCGCACCGCGTTGTGTCGGCGGCCTGGTCGACTCCCGACGCACGTTGGACGGTTGTACTTGAGTGCGGACCGGACCGGGCGCGCACCACCATTGCCTGCCGGTTCCTGTGGATGTGCAGCGGCTACTACCGCTACGAGTCCGGCCACGATCCGGTCTTTCCCGGCCGCGAGAGCTTCGCCGGTCGGATCGTGCATCCGCAATTCTGGCCTCAGGATCTTGAGTATGCCGGCAAGAAGGTCGTGGTAATCGGCAGCGGTGCCACGGCGGTGACCTTGGCGCCAGCCATGGCCGACACCGCCACCCATGTCGCGATGCTGCAACGCTCGCCCACCTGGATGGTGTCGCGTCCGGCCGTCGATGCGATGGCCGAGCGCCTCAAGCGGCGCCTACCGCTCGGACTCGCCTACGCGCTCACGCGTTGGAAGAACGTGCTGATGGGCATGTACGTCTATCGCATGTGCAAGCGGCGTCCGGAGCGCGTTGCCAAGCTGCTGCTGGGCGGTGTGCGCCAGGAGCTGGGACGGGACTACGATGTCGCGACGCACTTCACGCCGCGATACGACCCGTGGAACCAGCGGCTCTGTCTGGTGCCGGATGGTGACTTCTTCCGCGCGGTGAAGGCGGGTCGCCTCGAGATGGTGACCGACACGATCGACCGGTTCGTGCCGTCGGGCATCGCGCTGAAGTCGGGTCGGACGCTCGACGCCGATGTCATCGTTACGGCCACCGGCCTGGAACTGCAGCCACTGGGCGGCACCCGCCTGTCCGTGGACGGGGTGCCGGTCGAGCCGCCGCGGACCACCATCTGGCGCGGCATGATGTATTCGGACGTGCCCAACCTTGTATCGGTGTTCGGGTACACCAACGCCTCGTGGACGCTGAAGGCCGATCTGGTGAGCGAGCACACCTGCCGTCTGCTGAACCACATGGAGCGCCATGGCTATCGCCAGATCACACCGCGCCGCAACGACCCGAGCGTGACGGACGAGCCCTTCGTCGACTTCTCGTCCGGCTATATCCAGCGCGCGCTTGCGAGCCAGCCCAAGCAGGGCAGCAAGCGCCCGTGGAAGCTCTACCAGAACTACCTGCTCGATCTTATCACGTTGCGCTACGGCCGGCTTACGGATCCGACTCTGGAGTTCGCGAAGTAGTGCTTTCGCGGAACCCTGCAAAGGCCTAGCGTCGCGTGATGCTGTCCCAGGTAGACAAGGCTCGCGCCTTTCAAGAGCTGCACCGGCGGCCCGGCGTCTTGCTGCTGCCCAATCCCTGGGATGCCGGCACGGCGCGACTGTTGCAGTCGCTGGGCTTCGAGGCGCTGGCCACGACGAGTCTCGGCCTGTCGAACACGCTGGGGCGGCGCGATGGCAGCAACGCTGTCAGTCGCTTGGCGTTGCTCGAAAATTGCCACGCGATCGCCACCGCGACGGACCTGCCGGTCACTGCCGACCTGGAGAACGGCTATGCCGACGAGCCTCGCGAAGCCGCGCGTATCCTGCTCGATGCCGCCGATGTGGGGCTGGCGGGCGGGTCGCTGGAGGATTGGAGCGGCGAGCGCATCTACGACTTCAACCACGCCGTCGAGCGCGTCGTGGCCTCTGTCGAGGCCTTACGGGCGCGCGGCAAGCCATTCGTGTTCACCGCCCGAGCCGACAACCTGATCCGAGGCGTGCGCGATCTCGACGACACGATCCGCCGCCTGCAGGCCTTCGGGAAAGCCGGCGCGGATGTCCTCTACGCCCCGGGCCTGCGCGACCTTGAGACCATGCGCACGGTCGTTCAGTCGGTCGACAAGCCGGTGAACGTGGTGATGAGCTCTGGCGATCCCGATCTCACCGCCGAGGCGATCGCGGCCGTTGGGGTCAAGCGCATCAGTGTCGGTGGCGCGCTCTCCCGCCTCGCCTTGGCGGCCTTCATGAAGGGCGCCACCGCCATGAAGGCGGGCGACTTCCGCTGGATGCGCGAGACCCTGCCAACGGCAGACCTCAAGCGGGTGTTCACGGACTGACGGCGCTCCCGCGGATCAGTCGAAACCGATCTCGACCTGTCCCAGCGGTCCGAAATCGGCAGTCCAATTCTGACCAGGCCGCGTCGCCAACATGCCGGTGAGCGTGCCGGTGCTCACGATCTGGCCCGCCTTCATGCCGAGGCCGAGGCGGGAGAGTTCGTTGGCGAGCCACAATATGGGCTCCAAGGGGTTGCCCAACGCCGCGCCGGCCGTCCCGCGCCGACGGACGACACCATCGGCGATCAGCCGGGCTTCCTGCCCCGCGATGTCTCGCTGGCGCCAGTTCTCGATCGCCGGGCCATAGATGAAGGTGCCTGATCCCGCGCCGTCGGCCAGGATCGCCGACAGGGGCGGGAAGGCGTCGTCGTGGACGAAGCGACATTCGGCGAGTTCGATTCCGGGGTGCATTGAGGCCACGGCGGCGTCGATGTCGCCCAGCACATAGGCGCTGCGCCGCGCCGGCAAATCGGCGCCGAGCATCACCTGGAACTCGACTTCCGGGATGGGACTGCAGAGCCGCGCGTGCTCGAACCGCGCGGGTGACTCGTGCACGAAGTAGGTACGGCCCCAGATCGGTGCGGTGGTGCGCAATTGACGCTGCATCTCGGACTTGAAGGCCGCGATCTTCCACCCGCGCACCTCCCACCCGAGCTCGTCGGCGACCAGACCGGCGACGCGATACCCGGCATCGGAATCCGCCGGGATCAGCTCGGCGGCAAGGCCGCTCTGCTGCCGCCTCGCCCGACGCAGGTCGGCGAGCTGGCGCGCGAGGGCATGTTCGCGATCTGCGGTCATTCAGATGCGGATGCGCGTGCCTTTGGGGTCCACCGCCGCCGCGTCGAGCCGCGAGGCGGGCCAGGCTCGAGTGAAGGCCTCGATCTCGTAGTCGGCGTGGCCGGCCTCATCGGCCGCCACATAGCCGAAAGCGATCGCCTTGCCGATCGTGTGGCCCCAGCCGCCGCTTGACGCGACGCCGAGCGTCTTTCCGCCGCGCCGGATCGCCTCGCCGCCATAGAGCTGCACGGGGCCATCGACCGTCAGGACGATCAGCTTTCGCTTCGGCCCTTCGGCCTTGGCTTTCTCAAGCGCCGCGCGGCCGATGAAATCCTGCGGCTTCTTCAGCGACACAGCGAAACCGAGGCCGGCCTCGTAGGGCGTGTAGTCGGGCGTGATATCGGCGCCCCAGTAGAGGTAGCGCTTCTCCAGCCGGAGCGACTCGATCGCGCGGTAGCCCGCGTTCGAGAGGCCATGCTCGCGGCCGGCGGCCTGCAGCGCCTCGTAGACATGCGCCGCGTACTCCTGCGGCACATGCAGTTCCCAGCCCAACTCGCCGAGATACGTGACGCGCAGCGCCAGTACCGGCGCAAAGCCGATCCGGATCTCGCGCGCCGTCATGTAGGGGAACGCCGCGTTGGAGACGTCGCCATCGGCGACGGCGGCCAGGATGTCGCGCGCGCGCGGCCCCCCGAGATTCAGCGTGGCGTAGGCCGATGTGACGTCCCGGATCGAGACACTGCCATCGGCCGGCAGGTGGCGTCGGATCCAGCCGATGTCGCGCACGCCGAAGGCGCTGCCGGTCACCATGTAGAAGCGATTCTCGTCCAGCCGCGCGAAGGTGAGGTCGGCCTCGATGCCGCCGCGCTCGTTGCAGAGCTGGGTGTAGACCAGCGACCCCGCCGGCTTGTCGAGATCGTTGGCGGCGATGCGCTGCAGCGCGGCGAAGGCGGCCGGGCCCTCGATCTCGAACTTGGAGAACGAGCTCTGGTCGATCAGCACCGCCCGTTCGCGGGCGGCTCGACACTCCGCGCCGACCGCCTCGAACCAATTGGGTCGGTTCTCGAAGCTCGGTCGGTCGCGCGTCTCCTCGCCGGCGCGCGCGAACCAGTTGGGCCGTTCCCACCCGAAGCGCGAGCCGAAGACGGCGCCCTGTGCCTTGAGCGTCTCGTAGAGCGGGCTGCGTCGTCCGCCGCGTGCGCTCTCCAGTTCCTCGATCGGATAGTGGATCTGGTAATAGCGCCAGTAGCTGTCGACGCTGCGCTCCGCCAGATAGCGCGCGCTCATGTGATGGCGCCCGAAGCGACGCACGTCGAATGCCCACAGGTCGAGGCTGGGGGCGCCCTCGACGATCCATTCCGCCATCGCCTTGCCGGCGCCGCCCGAGGCCGCGATGCCCGAAGTGAAGCCGCAGGCGACGTAGAAGTTGTCGCGCTCGGGCGCCAGCCCCAGGATCGGCTCACCATCGGGCGAGATCGGGATCGCTCCGTTGATCACGGTGCGGATACCGATCTCGTTCAGGATGGGCAGGCGCTCGGCGGCCGGCAGGACGAACTGCTCCAGCCGCTCCTGGTTGGGCTGGAAAAGCTCACGCCCGAACGAGAAGGGCACGCCCTTTTCGCCGAAGGTCGGCGTGCCGCGCTCCCACCCGCCAATCGCCAGCGCCCCGGGCTCCGGCTTGAGATAGAAGATCTTGTCCGGATCGCGCAGCGTCGGCAGGCCCTTCGGCAGGTCGTCGCGCTTCTCGGTGATGAGATACTGGTGCTCGACCGCGCCGGCCGGCACCGCGACGCCTGCGAGCTTGGCCACGTCGCGCGCCCAGATTCCGGCGGCATTGACCACGATCTCGCACTCGATCGCGCCACGATCGGTCAGCACGCGCGAGATGCGCCGGCCTTTGTTCTCGAAGCCGGTGACCAGCGCACCCTCGACGATGCGTACGCCGCCCGTCCGCGCGCCGCGCGCGTAGGCCTGGGTGAGACTCGACGGCTCCACCGAGCCGTCATTGGGAACGAACACCGCGCCGACCACGCCCTGGAGCGTGATCAACGGAAATTTGTCCAACGCCTCGCGCGGGCTGAGCGTGTGCAGCTCGAAGTCGAAGCTGCGCGCCGTCGTCGCCATGCGCTTCAGCTCGCTCCAGCGTTCCTCGGACGAGGCGAGGCGCAGGCTGCCGACCGGTTTCCACTCCACCGCTTGACCGGTTTCCGCCTCCAGCGTGTCGTAGAGGCGCGCGCTGTACTGCATCAGCCGCGTCAGGTTGCGCTTGGAGCGGAGCTGGCCCACCAGTCCCGCGGCATGCCAGGTCGATCCGTGGGTGAGGCCGCTCTTCTCCAGAACCAGCACGTCGCGCTGGCCGAGCTTGGCAAGGTGGTAGGCGATCGAGCAGCCGATCGCACCGCCGCCGACCACGACGATGCGGGCGCGTGAGGGGAGGTCAGCCACGCAATTCGCCCAGATACCAGTCGATGAAGTGCGCGACGTTGCGCTCGCGGATCAGAGAGTAGGGACCCGGTTCGTAGCCCGGCGAGGTGATGCCCGCTTGCTGATCGGCGCAGATGCGCCAGTCCTGAAGGTTGGTGACGTCCCAGATCGGCAGCAACCGGTCGAGGGTGTAGTCCTTGCCTTCGACCGCGTCGCCGTCAACGAGCCAGTAACCGCGCACCAGCGTGCGGTCGGGCCCCAGCGGCGTCAGCCGCGCGGCGGCGGCATAGTCGCAATTGGTGTGCTGCCAGAAGTTGGGGAACAGGGTCGTCCGCAACGTGCCGCTGTCCCACTCCTTGATGTCTCCCATCAGCCGCTGCGACAGCGGTTTGCCGTCCATGCTTTGGGTCACCGAACCCTCGATGCAGGGCGTGCGATGGCAGCGAAAGGCGGAACCCGTCATGGTCGATGTGGCGTCGCCTTCGTCGAGGCCCAGCGAGCGGAACCGGGCGTTGGCGCGGCTGACGATCGCGTCCATCGCCGGCTGCTGCGTGGGGTCGAGCATCGCCATGTCGCGCTGCACGTCGTAGGCGGCGGTATTGTATTCCTTGTGGTTGGACGGGCAGTGGTAGCACTCGCGGTTGTTCTCGAAGACGATCTTCCAGTTCGCCTCGACCACGTAGTCGACCTTGTGCGCGATCTTGGCCCGCGGAATGGCGTGCGGCGCCATCTTGCGGCGGATGGTGGTCAGCGCCTCCGAGAAGTCCGGCGGATCGTCGGCCAGCGAGATGAAGAGCAGTCCTGCCGCGTCCTCGAGCGCGATCGGCTTCAGGCCGAGTTCGCTCCGGTCAACGCCGAACTCCTTCTTGCTGTCGAGAACCAGCGCCCCGTCCAGCTCGTAGGTCCAGCGGTGATAGGGGCAGACCACGCGGTGGCCATTGCCGTGTTCCTCGCGGCACAGGATCGATCCGCGGTGGCGACACACATTGTGGAAGGCGCGGATGACGCCGTCGCGGCCGCGCACGACCAGCACCTGGGCGTCACCGATCTTCCAGGTCAGGAAGTCGCCGGGCTTGGCCACCTCGAAGCTGTAGCCGACGAAAATCCAGTGCCGGTAGAGAATCCGCTGCAAATCGGCCTGGAACACCGTCGAGTCGGCGTAGAACGGCCGGGCCAGCGGCCCCCCGTCGCGGTGCCGGGCGACAAGTTGAGCGACCTCGGCCGGCAGCGCCGGGCGGGAGAACGGTGTGACGCCATCCATATTGGTTTCCTCCGTGGGCCGTTTTCTACCATGCCGGCCTTGCCGCACCCCAGCGGCGTGTTAAGGTTTTGCGACATCGGGGATATCAGGGGAATGCGACGCAGCGTCCGTCACAAGACTGTAGCGTCGCGCGTGTAGCCAACCTTTCGAGGCCTAAGGAGACAATCGCATGAACCTATTTCTCAAGCGCGCCGCCGTTGGGCTCGCCGCCATCGCGGCGCTCGGTTTCGCCGGCTCGGCCTGGGCGCAGAAGACGCGCCTGACCGTCTATACGGCGATCGAAAACGAGCAGCTCGATCCGTTCAAGAAGGCCTTCGAGGCCGACAACCCCAACATCGAGATCGCCTGGGTGCGTGATTCCACGGGCGTCATGACCGCCCGCATCATAGCCGAAAAGGACAATCCGCGCGCCGACGCGATCTGGGGCCTCGCCGCCTCGAGCGTGGCGCTGTTCGGCAGCATGAACATGCTCGAGCCTTACACACCGGCAGGGTCCGCCGCGCTGAAGCCGATCTTCCGCAGCGGCAAGTCGCCCGAGACCTGGGTCGGTATGGACGCCTTCCTTGCGGTGCTGTGCTTCAACACGGTTGAAGCCGCCAAGGGCAACAAGGCCAAGCCGACCAGCTGGGCCGACCTGACCAAGCCCGAGTACAAGGACTCGATCGTGATGCCGAACCCCGCTTCGTCCGGAACGGGCTACCTCACGGTCGTGGGCTGGCTCGCCGCCATGGGCGAGGAGGCCGGCTGGAAGTATATGGACGCGCTGCACCAGAACGTGGCGCAGTACCTGCACTCCGGCTCCGCGCCGTGCGTGCAGGCCGCCAAGGGCGAGCGTCTGATGGGCATCGGCTTCGACATGCGCGGCGCCTCGGAGAAGACCAAGGGCGCGCCGATCGACCTGATCGTGCCCAAGGAAGGTCTGGGCTGGGAGATGGAAGCCACGGCCATCATGAAGGGCACCAAGAACCTTGATGCCGCGAAGAAGCTGGCCGACTGGTCCGCGTCCAAGAAGGCCAACGAACTGTATGGCAAGTACTACGCCATCGTTGCGCATCCGGACGTGAAGGCGAATCCGCCGAACTATCCGGCGGACGGCGAGAAGGCGATGCTGAAGCTCGACGTCGAGTGGATGGCCAAGAACCGCGATCGCATCCTCGCGGAATGGTCCAAGCGCTACGACGGCAAGTCCGCACCGCGCGCGCCGCGCTAAAGCACGGCTCGACGACGCCCGCTCCCGCTCGTGCGGGAACGGGCGATCGGCGGCGTGGATGGCCGGCTATCTCGAAATCCGCGGGCTGGTGAAACGCTTCGGCGAGTTCACCGCGCTGCACGACATCGATCTCGACATCGCCGAGGGCGAATTCGTGTGTTTCCTGGGTCCGTCGGGCTGCGGGAAGACGACCCTGTTGCGCGCCATCGCCGGCCTCGATCCGCAGACCGGCGGTACCATCCGGCAGCGCGGGCTGGATGTCTCGTCGCTGCCGCCGGCCAAGCGGGATTTTGGAATCGTCTTCCAGTCCTACGCCCTGTTTCCCAATCTCACCGTCCACGACAACGTGGCCTACGGGCTGGTCAGCCGGCGCAAGACGCGCGCGGAGATCGGGCGGCGCGTCGAGGAGCTGCTCGCTCTGGTCGGCTTGCCGGATTCCGGGCGGAAGTACCCGGCCCAGCTCTCCGGCGGCCAGCAGCAACGGGTCGCGCTCGCGCGCGCGATCGCGACCGCGCCCGGTCTCCTGCTGCTCGACGAGCCGCTGTCGGCGCTGGACGCCCGCGTGCGCGTGCGGCTCCGCCACGAGATCAAGGCGTTGCAGCGGCGGCTGGGCGTTACCACCATCATGGTCACCCACGATCAGGAGGAGGCGCTGACGATGGCCGATCGCATCGTGGTGATGAACCATGGCGTGATCGAGCAGGTCGGCACGCCGCAGGAGATCTATCGCCGGCCCGCCACGGCGTTCGTCGCCGATTTCATCGGCGCCATGAGCTTCCTCTCCGGCACCTTCGAGGCGCCGGCGCGCGTGCGGGTGGGAGCTCTTGCCTTCGGTGTGCCGCCGCAGGATGGCCTTGCCGCCGGCGCCGCCGTCCAACTTTGCATCCGGCCGGAGGATGTGCAGGTCCGCAATCTGCCAGCGGATGCCGCCAATCGCGTGGCCGTCAGCGTCGCTGAGCTCGATTTCGTCGGCTCGTTCTGCCGGGCCACCCTGGATGCCGGCGCGGGTGTCACGCTCACCGCCGATTTCTCCAGCAACCTGATGCGCGATCTCGGCGTCGAGCTGGGGCGCCGGCTTGAGATCGCGTTGCCGCCCGACCGCCTGCGGGTCTTCGCGGCATGACCGCGGCGGCGCCGGCCCGGCCGATGCGCATCGGGCTGTCGCGTGACGACCTCGCGATGCGCGCCGGTCTCGTCCTGCTGGCGTTGTGGCTGATTTTGACGCTCGCGTTGCCCCTGTGGAGCCTGCTCGCGAAGGGGTTCCAGGACCGCGACGGCAACTTTGTCGGCCTTGCCAACTACATCACGTACTTCTCGACGCCGGCACTCGTACAGTCGGCGCTGAACAGCCTCAAGGTGTCGCTGATCTGCACGGTGATTGTGGTGCCGATCGCCTTCACCTACGCCTATGCGCTCACCCGCGCCGTGCTGCCGGCCCGCTGGCTGTTCCAGGGCATCGCCCTGATCCCGATCTTCGCGCCGTCGCTCCTGCCCGGTCTGGCGCTGGTCTATCTGTTCGGCAACCAGGGCTTCTTCAAGAAGCTGTTCGGTGGCGAGATCTACGGCATGGACGGAATCATTGTGGCCCAGGTGTTCTATTGCCTGCCGCATGCCACGATGATCCTGGTCACCGCGCTGCGCACCGCCGATGCCCGCCTCTACGAGGCTGCGGACGCGCTCGGCGCCACCCGGCTCCGTGTGTTCCTGACGGTCACGCTGCCCGGCGCCAAGTACGGGCTGATCAGCGCCGCGCTCGTGGTGTTCACGCTGGTCATCACCGATTTCGGCATCGCCAAGGTGATCGGCGGCAATTTCAACGTGCTGGCGACCGACGTCTACAAGCAGGTGATCGGCCAGCAGAACTTCTCCATGGGCGCGGTCGTCGGCATGGTGCTGCTGGCGCCGGCGGCGCTTGCGTTCGTGGTCGACTATCTGGTGCAGCGCAAGCAGGTGGCGCTGCTGACGGCACGGGCGGTGCCTCTGGTGCCTCACCCCAGCCGGGGCCGCGACCTCGCTCTGCTCGCCTTCTGTGGGACCGTCGCCTTCGCCATCCTCGCGATTCTCGGCATGGCGGTGTGGGGCTCGTTGATCAAGTACTGGCCCTACAATCTCTCACTCACTCTCTCGCACTACAATCTCGCCGCCGCCGACGCCAGCGGCTGGGGGGCCTACTTCAACTCGATCGAGATGGCGCTGGGCGCCGCGATCGTCGGCACCGCAGTCATGTTCGTGGGCGCCTGGCTTGCCGAGAAGACGCGCGGCTTCGGCGCCATGCGCGGACTGGTGCAGTTCCTGACGTTCCTGCCGATGGCGGTGCCGGGGCTGGTGCTGGGGCTGGGCTACATCTTCTTCTTCAACGCGCCCGGCAATCCCCTGAACGTGCTCTATGGCACGATGTCGATCCTGGTGATCAACACCGTGGCGCACTTCTACACGGTGGGGCACCTCACCTCGACGACGGCGCTGAAGCAGATCGATCCGGAATTCGAGTCCGTGTCCGCCTCGCTCAAGGTGCCGGTATGGCGCACCTTCGGACGCGTGACGGCGCCGATCTGCCTTCCCGCCATCGTCGATATCGCGATCTACATGTTCGTGAACGCGATGACGACGGTATCGGCGGTGATCTTTCTCTATTCGCCTGAAACCAAGCTCGCGTCGGTGGCGGCGGTGAATATCGAGGAGAGCGGCGCGACCGCGACGGCCGCCGCGCTCTGCGTCCTCATCGTGCTGACGTCGGCCACGGTGAAGGCCGCCCACCTCTTGGCGGACCGGTACCTGTTCGATCGCCTTCAGGCCTGGCGGCGACGCTGAGGCGCCGGCCGCGGCCAAACGCGTCAGCCGAGACATGGGCGCGGCGCATAATGAATGTCATCAGAGGATCCGAGAATGAGCGAATCATCCGAGTACGTTCCGCCCAAGGTCTGGAGCTGGAACAAGGCAAGCGGCGGCCGCTTCGCCAACATCAATCGGCCGATCGCGGGTCCGATGCACGACAAGGAACTGCCGGTGGGCCGTCATCCGATGCAGCTCTACTCGCTCGGCACGCCAAACGGCCAGAAGGTCACCATCATGCTCGAGGAGTTGCTGGCGCTCGGTCACGCCGGCGCGGATTACGATGCCTGGCTGATCAATATCGGCAAGGGGGACCAGTTTGGCAGCGGATTTGTCGCGGCCAACCCCAACTCCAAGATTCCGGCGCTGGTGGACCGTAGCGGCCCGACGCCGATCCGCGTGTTCGAGTCGGGCGCGATTCTGGTCCACCTCGCGGAGAAGTTCGGCGCGTTCCTGCCCAAGGAGGTCGCGGCGCGCGCCGAGTGCCTGTCCTGGCTGTTCTGGCAGATGGGCAGTGCGCCCTATCTCGGCGGCGGTTTCGGCCACTTCTACGCCTATGCCCCGACGAAGATGGAGTACGCCATCGACCGGTTCGCCATGGAAACCAAGCGGCAGCTTGATGTCCTCGATCGCAGGCTGGCGGAAAGCCACTATCTCGCCGGCGCCGACTACACGATCGCCGACATCGCGGTGTGGCCTTGGTACGGCGGGCTCGCCAAGGGCTTGCTCTATGGAGCGGGCGAGTTCCTGTCGGTGAAGGACTACGCAAATGTGCAGCGTTGGGCCGATGCCATCAACGCGCGACCGGCCGTGAAACGCGGACGGATCGTCAATCGTGTTCAGGGCGATCCGGCGCAGCAGCTACACGAGCGTCACGACGCAAGCGACTTCGATTTGCGGACCCAGGACAAACTCGCGGCCGGCGGCGCGCCGGCGGCGGATTGAGCCGGTCAAGGCCGGCGCGAAAACCGGAGCGCGGGCGGAACATGCGGGTCGTCCAGGCCGCAACGCTCAGCTCGATCGCGGACTACGCGGTGCGTGACGTTGCGCAGCCTCGGCCCGGCGACGGCGAGGTGGTGATCAAGGTCGCGGCGTGCGGGGTCGGCTATGTCGATGCGCTGGTGGCACTGGGCCGCTACCAGGTGAAACCCGCGCTGCCGCACACCCCGGGCCAGGAGGCCGCGGGCTGGGTCGAGGCGGTGGGGCCCGGCGTCGGCGGCCTGGCTGTTGGCGATCGGGTGATGGCCAGTGTGCGGGGTGGCTTTGCCGAGTACGCCGTCGCGCCGGCCACGATGACGTTCCGCATCCCGGCGACCATGAGCTTTGCCCAGGCCGCCGGATTCAGGGTCAACTATCTCACCGCCTTGCACGGGCTGCGCGATCGCGGCGGTGCGACGGCCGGCACCCGCCTGCTGGTCTTGGGCGCCGCCGGCGGCGTCGGCACGGCCGCCATCCAGGTCGGCCGGATCCTTGGGGCCGAGGTCATCGCCGCGGCGTCGACCGACGACAAGCGCGACTTTGCCCGAGCGCAGGGCGCCCACCGCGTTCTCGACACGACGCCGGATGGGTGGCGCGACCGGTTGAAGGCGGCCTGCGGCGGTGGTGGCCCGGACATCGTCTTCGATCCGGTTTGCGGGCTGCTGTTCGAACTCGCCTTCCGGTCGCTCGCCTGGGGTGGCCGGCATCTCGTCGTGGGCTTTGTCGGCGGGCCCATTCCGGCCCTGAAGGCCAGTCTCAGTCTGATGAAGGGGGCGGCGCTGATCGGGGTCGATGTGCGCCAGTTCCTGTTGTTCGAGGCCGATCGGGCTGCTGCACACCTTACCGAGCTGCTGACGTGGGTCGCCGAGGGCCGGCTGGCCCCACCGGTGGGTCGTCGATTCGCGTTCGAGGAGTTCGCGCCTGCCCTCGAGTTCGCGCTGACGGGGCAGGGGCTCGGCAAGACAGTGCTTGAGGTTGCGTGACGGCATGAAGGTCGATGTTGCGATTCTCGGCGGTGGCGCCGTTGGTTCAGCCATCGCCTGGTTCCTGCGCCGCGAAGGCTTTGTGGGCTCCGTGGTCGTCGTCGAACGCGACCCAACCTACGCGCGGGCGTCGTCGGCCCTGTCGGCGAGTTCGATCCGCCAGCAATTCTCCACGCCGCTCAACATTCATCTCAGCCGGTTCGGAATCGGGTTCTTGCGGAAGGCCGCCGCGCTCCTGGGGACCGATCTGGCGCTGCGCGAGCCCGGCTATCTGTTTCTCGCCAGCGCGGCGGGCGAGACCGTGCTGCGCGCGAGCCACGCCGTGCAGCGCGCAGAGGACTGCGCGGTAGCCTTGCTCGACCCCACCGCGCTGCGGGCGCGCTTTCCCTGGCTGTCGACGGACGGCGTGGCGCTTGCTTCGCTGGGAACGGCCAACGAAGGCTGGTTCGACGGGCCGGGCCTGCTTCAGGCGCTGCGACGCGGCGCGCGCGGCCTCGGCGCCGAGTATCTCGCCGACGAGGTCGTCGCACTCTCGTCCGATGCGCGGCGGATTGACCTCGCCTCAGGCGCCGAGCTTGTCGCTGCCAAGACGGTCATCGCGTGCGGCGGTTGGTCGGGCGCGGTGTCGGCCCTGGCCGGCATCTCCCTGCCTGTGGAGCCACGGCGGCGCACGGTGTTCGTGGTCGACGCCCGCGGCGCACCGCGCGACATGCCGCTCACCATCGACACGACCGGTGTCTGGGTACGGCCCGAGGGCCGCTTCTGGCTGGCCGGAACGTCGCCCGACGAGACCGACGACCCGCGAGAGCCGCCGCTGGAACCGCGTCATCAGGAATGGGACGACACCGTGTGGCCCGTGATCGCCGCGCGCGTGCCGGCGTTCGAAGCCGCCAAGGTCGTGAACAGCTGGGCGGGTTACTACGACTACAACACCTTCGATCAGAACGGCATCGTGGGCCCGCATCCGGAGCTCCCTAATCTCCTCTTCGCGACCGGCTTCAGCGGCCATGGCATCCAGCAATCGCCGGCCGTGGGCCGCGCGGTGGCCGAGTGGCTGGTCCATGGCCGCTACCGCAGCCTCGACCTCGCGGCCTTCGGCTACGACCGCATCCCCGCCGGCCGGCCTGTTCGGGAATTGGCCGTCGTGTAATAGTCGTGGCATCGACCGCGAGGACACCGATGCCCGATACCGCCCTGGTGAACAGCGACCTGCGCTCCGCCCTCGACGAGGCGCGTCAGGCCTACACGGCGCGCAATCCCAAGAGCCTTCTCAGCCAGGAGGATGCCGCGCGGTCGATGCCGGGCGGCAATACCCGCACGGTGCTGCATGCCGCGCCGTTCCCGCTCACCATCGTGCGCGGCGAGGGCTGCAGACTCTGGGACGCCGATGGGCACGAGTACATCGACGTGTTGGGTGAGTACACCGCCGGCATCTACGGCCACTCGCATCCTGCCATCCGCCGCGCCATCGACCGCGCGCTCGACGACGGCTGGAACTTTGGCGGGCGCAATGTCAACGAGGCGCGGCTCGCGCGCCTGATCGCGGACCGTATCCCGTCGATCGACCTTGTGCGCTTCACCAACTCGGGCACCGAGGCGAACGTGATGGCGCTCGCCGGCGCGCGCGTCTGGGCGGAGCGCGGCGGGCGGGCCGAGGCGCGCAAGCTGATGGTGTTCAACGGTGGCTATCACGGCGGCGTGCTCTATTTCGTGAGCGGCGGCAGCCCCGTGAACATGCCCTACGAGTACATCGTGGCGCCCTACAACGACATCGAGGGCGCGCGCGCCTTGCTCGCGCGACATGCCGACGAGCTCTTCGCCGTGCTGGTCGAGCCGATGCAGGGCTCGATGGGCTGCCTGCCGGGCGACCCCGCCTTCCTCGCCATGCTGCGCGAGGAGACAAAGCGGCGCGGCATTGTGCTGATTTTCGACGAGGTGATGACCTCACGGCTGGCGCCTGGCGGCCTGCAGGAGAAGTACGGCATCGTCCCGGACATGACGACGCTTGGTAAGTACATCGGCGGCGGCATGTCCTTCGGCGCGTTCGGCGGACGACAGGAAATCATGGCGCTGTTCGATCCGACTCGGGCCGACGCGCTGCCGCACGCCGGTACCTTCAACAACAACCCGCTTACCATGGCGGCTGGCGCCGTAGGCTATGGTGAGATCTACACGCCGGCCGCGGCCCACGCGCTGAACGAGCGCGGCGAGAAGCTGCGTGCCCGTCTCAATGCCGCTTGCGAGAAGGCGGGTGTCGCCTTCCGCTTCTCCGGCATCGGTTCGATGATGACAGCGCACGCTACGACGCGACCGATCCGCAGCGCGGCGGATGTCGCGAGCGGCAACGCCGACGCCAAGGAGCTTTTCTGGCTGGACATGACGGCAGCCGGCGTCTGGATCGCGCGGCGCGGTTTCGTGGCGCTGAGTCTTGCGCTGCGCGACGCCGATGTCGACCGCTTCGCCAGCGCCGTCGAGGAGTTCGTGATCAGCCGCCGCGAGCTTCTGCGCCCGGCATGACGGAGCCGTTCCCCCAGCCGGTCGCGGGGACCGTCGTCCCTCGCTTCGGCGATATCGCGACCTTCATGCGGTTACCGGTCGAGCGCGACCCGGCGCGGGTCGAGATCGCGCTGGCCGGGGTACCGTGGGACGGCGGCACGACCAACCGTCCCGGCGCCCGCCACGGCCCGCGCCAGATGCGCGATATGTCCACGCTGATGCGACGGGTGCACCACGTCACGGGGGTGGCGCCCTATGAGCTCGCGCGCTGCGGCGATGTGGGCGACGCGCCGGTGAATCCCGCGAGCGTCGACGATTCTCTCGCTCGCATTGAGGCGTGGTACGCCAAGCTCCACACCGCCGGGGCGCTGCCGCTATCGGCCGGCGGCGATCATCTGGTGACGCTGCCGATTTTCCGCGCGATCGCCCGCGGGCGGCCGCTCGGCATGGTGCACTTCGACGCCCACACCGACACCTGGGACACATACTTCGGCGGCTTCAAGTACACCCACGGCACGCCGTTCCGTCGCGCGATCGAAGAGGGGCTGCTCGATCCGAAGCGCACGGTGCAGATCGGGATTCGGGGCTCGCTCTACAAGCGCGACGACATGGAGTGGGGGCTGGCCCAGGGGATCCGCGTCATCTCCATCGAGGAGTACTTCGATCTCGGCATTGAGCGCACGATCGCCGAGGCGCGTCGGGTCGTGGGCACGGGGCCGACCTATGTCAGCTTCGATGTCGACGGGCTCGATCCCGCCTTCGCGCCCGGGACGGGCACCCCCGAGGTCGGCGGCTACACCCCGCACGAAGCGCAGCGCATGTTGCGCGGGCTGCGCGACCTCGATCTCGTCGGCGGCGATGTTGTCGAAGTGTCGCCGCCGTTCGACCAAAGCGGCAATACGGCACTGGTCGGGGTCACGATGATGTGGGACATCCTCTGTCTGCTGGCCGAGACGGTGGCCCGACGCAAAGGCCGAATCTGACAGGGGAGAGGACGATGGCGGGAACCCGAGACGGTGCCGTGGCGCGCGCCGAGACGTACTTCGATGACGGCACGTTCCTCGCCGAGCTGCAGCGTCGGGTAGCGATCCCGACGACCAGCCAGGAAACCGACGCGATGCCCGCCCTGCAGCAGTACGTCTCGGGCGAGATGACCGAGTCGCTGCAGGCGCTGGGCTACGAGTGCGAGGTCCTGCCCAACCCGCGGCCGCAATACGGGCCGTTCCTGATCGCCCGCCGCATTGAGAGCGCCGACAAGCCCACTGTGCTCACCTACGGTCATGGCGACGTGATCCGCGGCCAGGACGATCAATGGCGCGCCGGTCTGTCGCCTTGGAAGATCGTGGTCGAGGGCGATCGCATCTACGGGCGTGGCACGGCCGACAACAAGGGCCAGCACACCATCAATGTCGCCGCACTTGCCTGCGTCCTGCGCGAACGCGGCGCGCTCGGCTTCAACTCGACGGTGTTGATCGAAACCGGCGAGGAGACCGGGTCGCCCGGCCTCGCGGAGTTCTGCGCGGCCAACCGCGACAAGCTGCGGGCCGACGCACTGATCGGCTCCGACGGCCCCCGTCTGGACCATCGCCGGCCGACCGTGTTCGGCGGCACGCGCGGTACAATGAACTTCACCCTGAAGCTCGTCTGCCGCGAAGGTGGCCACCATTCGGGCAATTGGGGCGGGCTGCTGGTCAATCCCGGCATCGTTATGGCCCATGCGCTTTCCTGCATTTCGGACTCACGCGGGCAGATCAAGGTGCCCGAGTGGCGGCCCAAGACACTCACCAACTCGGTGCGCGCGGCCCTGGCCGACGCCCATATCGATGCGGGCGAGGACGCGCCCGCGATCGATCCCGAGTGGGGCGAGGCGAGCCTGACCCCGGTCGAGCGGGTCTTCGGTTGGAACAGTTTCGAGGTGCTGGCCTTTAAGACAGGCAATCCCGATCGGCCGGTGAATGCCATCCCGCCCTTTGCCATCGCCTACTGCCAACTGCGTTTTGTTGTCGGTACCGACCCGCATGACATCGTCCCGGCCCTGCGCCGCCATCTCGCGGCCCACGGCTTCGGCCAGATCGAGGTGACGCCCTCGCGCGAAGTCATCATGAATGCAACGCGGCTCGACCCTGAGAACCCGTGGTCGAAGTTCGCCGCCCGGTCGATCGAACGCACGTCCGGACAGCGCCCCAACATGCTGCCCAACCTCGGCGGCTCGCTGCCCAACGAGGTCTTCACCGACATTCTGGGCATGCCGACTGTCTGGGTCCCGCACTCCTACGGCGCCTGTTCCCAGCATGCGCCCAACGAGCACCTGCTCGGCTCCGTCGCGCGCGAAGGACTGCGCATGATGACCGGTCTGTTCTGGGACCTTGGCGAGCAGGGTCGCCCGACCTGAGCGCCATGGACGCCGCCGCTGCTGCCGATTGTCTGGAGGCGATCGCCCGGCACCAGGACCGCGCGGCGTTCCAGCGCCTGTTTGCGTACTTCGCGCCGCGCGTGAAGGGCTTTGTCATGCGCGGCGGCGCCGACGCCGACACCGCGCAGGAGGTGGCGCAAGAAACCCTGATCCTCGTATGGAGAAAGGCCGCGAGTTTCGACCGATCGCGGGCCTCGGCGGCGACCTGGATCTTCACAATCGCCCGCAACAAGCGCATCGATCTCCTCCGTCGGGGCAACAAGCCGGCCATCGACCCCGAGGATTGGCTGGCCGCCTATGCCTCCGATTCCGGTGAAATCGGCAAATCCATTGACGCGGAACAGACGTACAATCGCGTGAAGGAGTTGCTCGGCGACCTCTCCGCGGACCAGATGACCGTGATTCGTAAGGCATTTTTCGAAGACAAGACCCATTCCGAAGTGGCGGCCGACCTCGGTCTGCCGCTGGGCACCGTGAAGTCGCGCATTCGACTGGCTTTGCAGCGGCTGCGGGTCGGCCTCGACGGAGATGCGACATGACCCGGCACCGCCCCTCGGATGAACTGCTTCTCGACTACGCCGCGGGCGCGCTGCCGGCCGGTCCCGCGCTGGCTGTGGGCGTGCATGTCGCGCTGGAACCCGCCTCGCGCCGCCTGGTCGATCGCCTGGGGGCGTTGGCCGGCGTATTGCTGGAGAGCGACACAGGCTCCGACCTTCCCGCCGATGCGCTGGACCGGGCACTGTCGCGTCTCGACCGCGAGCCGGTGGAGACGCGCTCCGGTGCCCAGGGAGAGGTCGATGGTCCGACCTGGGCGCCCGCGCCGCTGCGCCGCCATATCACTCAGGGCGTGCGCTGGCGTCGTGCGTTCGGCGGCTTCGAGCGTGCCGAACTCGATCTCGGCGGTGCCGGCCATCGTGCCGCGCTGCTGAAGCTAGCGCCGGGTCGCGGCCTGCCGATGCACACGCATCGCGGCGAGGAGATGACGGTCGTTCTGCAAGGCGGCTTCACCGATGCCAGCGGCAGCTACGGCGTCGGCGATTTCTGCGTTGCCGGCGACGGCGAGCACCGTCCCATCGCCGATCCCGGCGAGCCCTGCATCGCGCTGATCGTGCTTGAGCGGCCGATCGTGCTGACCGGTCCGGTCGGGCGCCTGCTCAATCCGCTGGTCGGTCGCGACCTCATCTGAGTTCGTTGACCGCTACCGATCCAGCCTTCAGGCTCGCGTTCCCTGAAGGAGGGATCGATGGCACGCGTTCCATATTTCGATGTCGCCAAGGCGACCGGCAAGCACGCCGAGTTTCTCGGCAAGCTGAAGCCGATGCTGAACATCTACCGCATGCTCGCAAACTCCGAGCAGGGGTCGAAAGGCTTCCTGCGCATGGGAAATGCGCTGCTCTATCGCTGCGAACTCGATCCCGTGCTGCGGGAACTGGCGATCATCCGCGTGGGGCGCCTCAGCCGCGCCGCCTACGAGGTTTTCCAGCACGAGCGCATCGGTCGCGAGGTCGGTGTCTCCGAGGAAAAGATCGCGGCGCTGCGTGACGCAACCATCGAGGCCGGCGTGTTCAGCGACGCCGAGAAGGCCGTGTTGCGCTTCACTGACGACGTGGTGCGCAACGTCCGTGCCTCCGACCGCACGCTGAAGCCGGTTGAAGCGCTGATGAGTCGCGGAGCGCTCGTCGAGCTCACGCTGACCATCGGCTACTACATGATGGTGAGCCGGTTCCTCGAGACGATGGGCGTCGATGGCGAAGAGGGTCAGAGCGAGTGGCTCAAGACAGCCAAGCTCTGACGCGGGAGGCGGCCGTGGCACGCAAGGTCCTGATCGCGCAGTTCATGCACGAGACCAACACATTCAGCAAACTGCCGACGACGTTGGACGACTATCGCAAGCGTTTCCTGGTGGAGGGGGACGCCATCGTTCCGCGCTTTCGCGGCACCCGCAACGAACTCGGCGGCTACATCGACGCGGCGGAGAAGTACGGCTGGGCGGCGGTCTTTGCCGTGGCCGCCAATGCCACGCCCTCGGGCACCCTGACCCGCGAGTGCTGGGAGACCATCCGCGACAAGATCCTCGGCGCGGCCCGGGCGATGGGGCGGGTCGACGGCGTCTGCCTGTCGCTGCACGGCGCTATGGTGAGCGAATCGGAAGACGATGCCGAGGGCGCGCTGCTGGAGGCCATACGCGGCATCGTTGGACGCGAGGTGCCCGTGGTGGCGACCCTCGATCTTCACGCCAACGCGACGCGTCGCATGGCCGAGCACGCGAGCGCGCTGGTGAGCTACCGCACCTACCCGCACGTCGACGGCTACGAACGCGCAGTGCAGGCCGCGGCGCTGGCGGAAGCGGCGATGGCTGGCGAGCGCAAGCCGCGCTGCCTCCTGCTTCAGCCCGCGATGCTGGATGGCGCCGACCATGGTCGCACCACCAAGCCCGGACTGATGCGCGACCTGTTGGCACGCGCCGATGGCTTCGAGAAGGAGCCGGGGATCAACGTCGTCAGCATCCAGGCGGGCTTCACCTGGTCGGATATCCCGTGGACGGGCCCGTCTGTGGCGGTGAGCCACGAGCCTGCGGCCGAAGCGCGGGCGAAGGAGATCGCGCGCCTCCTGTGTGACGAAATCTGGCGCCGTCGCGACGAGAACTCGACGGACTATCGCCCGCTCGCCGACGGAATCGCGGCCGCCCGCGCCGGTGCTGGAAAGCCGGGTCCGCTGGTGTTGGCCGACGGAACCGACAATCCGGGAGGCGGGGGCTACAACGACACCACGCCGCTCCTGCAGGGTCTGATCGACGCCGGTGTCGAGAATGTCGGCTTCGGCACGATCTGCGATCCGGTGACGGTGCGCCAGGCCATGGCCGCCGGCGTCGGCGCCACGATCGATGTCGAGCTGGGGGGGCGCACGGATCCGGCGATGGGCGCGCCGGTCAGGGCGCGGGCCACCGTGCGGCTCTTGTCCGATGGTCGGTTCCTCAACGAAGGCCCGATGAATGCCGGCGTTCTCACCGACATGGGGCCGACCGCGGTGCTGCGTATCGGCGGCATCGACGTGGTGACCATCAGCAACCGCATCCAGACCATCGACTTGCAGGTTTTCCGCAGTCAGGGGATCGAACCGACCCACAAGAACGTCCTGGTGGTGAAGAGCGTGCAGCATTTCCGCGCCGCCTACGGGCCGATCGCGTGCGAAGTGGTGCTGGTCGATACCGGCGGCATCTGTTCGCCCGACAAGTCGCGCCTGAAGTTCGCCAAGTTGCGGCGGCCGATCTGGCCGTTCGACGGCATCAACGAACCGTGGCCGGCAGGCAAGGGGAGCTGAGCTTGCGCGTGGCGCTAGTGTCGTCCTGAGCGTCAGCGAAGGACCTTTCCCGCGCTGTCGTCGGTGTGAAACACCCGTCGCTATCGCCGGGGGTGACAGAAGAAGCTGCTCAGCATGACCGACCAGAGCGTCATGCCGTCGTACTGTTGAGTGAAAGGACCTCCGCAATGCCCGACATCGACTATTTCTATTCGACGCGCTCGATCTACGCCTACTTCGGCGCCAAGCGCATCGCCGAGATCGCGCGCCGCGCAGGCCGGCGTCTGGTGCACAAGCCGGTGGACCTCTCGAAAGTGGTGCCGGCCTTCGCTGGGGCGGGCTTCGAGGCGCGGACGCCCAAGCAGCGGGCCTACTACTTCGGTCGCGAGATCGAGCGCTGGAGCCAGTTTCTGGGGGTGCCGGCGTTGGTCGATCCCTCCCACCACTATGGCGACCGCACGCTGCCCTCGGGATTCGTGATCGCCGCCCAGCGCCTGACGCCCGCGCAGGTCGACGCGCTGCATCTCGCCGTGCTGGAGGCGCTATGGCGCTTCGATCGTGATATTGCCGACCGGGCGGTGCTGGCCGATCTCGCCCGCGGCGTTGGCGCCGATCCGGCACCGCTGCTCGATGTGGCGCTCTCGGACGATGTCCAAGCGGAGTTCGCGCGCAACAGCGCCGAGGCGATCGAGCGCGGTGTGCCGGGATCGCCCACGTACGTGGCCGATGGCGAGGTCTTCTACGGCCAGGATCACCTGGCGATGCTGGAGCGGCATCTGGCGACACCGTTCAAGCCAGGAGTCTGAAGACCGGCGCGCCGGGCGCCTGTCAGTCGAGCGTCACCACCACGCGCCCGAGGTCGCCAAAGTTCGCCACGACCTCCTGCCCCGCTTCGACAGGGACAGGTCGCGTGACCGACCCCGTGGTGATCATGTCGCCCGCCCTCAGTGCGTGTCCTCGGGCGGCGAGGGCGTTGGCTAGCCAGGCACTGGCGCCGAATGCGCCGCCATCGACGTTGCGCTCTTGCCCCGTCCCCACCACGGTGCCGTTGATCGAGATCGAGATCTCGGCATCGAGCAAGTCGAGACCCGACCAATCGGCGACCGGCGCTCCCCTGATCCAGTAACCGAACGCGGCGTTGTCGGAGGCGAGATTGGGCGCGCCGGCCTCGGTCCACGGCGTGAAGTGTGTGCCGATGATCTCGATGGCTGGGCGAACCGCCCGGGTCGCGGCCTCTATCTGGCTTGCGTCGAACGGCGCCTGGCCGGGGTCGAGGTCTCGCCCAATTTCAACGGCGATCTCCGGCTCATGCACGCGGTAGAAATCGGGAACGAATGGAAGGCGCGCTGGCGACGGGGCCGCCTGTTGGGCATAGAGGCGCCCGAAGAACGGCGCGTCGATCTTCAGGTGGGCGCGCGAGGCGGGATTGGTCCCGGCGATCTTGTATCCAATTCGGCGGAAGCCATGCTCGGCCCGGAGAATGGCGTCCGCGGTGTCCTGAATGAGGTAAGCAGCCTCAAGGCTCGCCGGCGCGTGGTTGCCGCTCCCCAGGACGTTCGCGCGCCGCTCCAGGCGATGTTGCAGCAGGCGCCGCGCCTGCTGTTCGGGATTATTCGCGCTCACTGATCCTCCAAGTGACTTCGGCTACCGGCCGGCAAGCCGTGCAACCGCGGTGTGGAGCCACTCCTGTGTAGCTGGTTGGTTCCAGATCGCCACCAATCGATCCGTCCCCGCGGCGAGGAGTCTCTTGTCGGCTCTGATGGCGTGTCACCTGGCGACACTGACCACGGTGATCGGAGAGGGCAACCAAACGGGACCCTTGCACTGGATTTGCCCCGGCGGTTCGGGTCGTTTCTGGGGACTTCGCGTGCGCGGGTTCCACAGGGAAAGCGACAGCAAATCCAACGCAACCAAACGGGGCAATGGTGGGCGCTGTAGGGATTGAACCTACGACCCCACCCGTGTGAAGGGTGTGCTCTCCCGCTGAGCTAAGCGCCCGTAGGGCGGGGCTATAGGGCGGCGCGCGTCCGTCGTCAACTTGCCGCGATCTGGACCAGTGCATCGGGCAGGGCGTCGAAGCGCTGGATGACCGCTTGCGCGCCTAACTCATGCGCGGGCCGGGCGGTGTAACCCCAGCTCACCACCACCGCCGGGATTCCGGCGCGGCGTGCCGCCTCGACGTCGTGGATTGAGTCGCCCACCATGGCGCAGCGATCGGCGCGGCCGCCCATGCGCTGGACCAGTTTCAGGATGTGACCCGGATCGGGTTTGCGAACATCGAACGTGTCGGCTCCGGCGACATCGCTGATGGGGGGCATCAGTTTCAGGCCCTCCAGGATGGTGCGCGCCGGACCCTCGAATTTGTTGGTGCAGACGCCCTGCCGCAGGCCGAGGCGATTGAAGCGCGTCACCGTCTCGGCGACGCCCTCGAAGGCGCGTGTGTGGCGGACCGGGTCGACCGCGTAGTAGCGCACGAACTCCCGCGTCACGGCGCTGAGGTCCGCCTCGTCGAGCGCCCGGCCATGCTTGGCAAAGGCGCGGCGCATGGTGACCTTGCTGCCCTCGCCCATATAGGCCCGTGCCTCGTCGTCGGTGATCGCGGGCAGGCCGTGGTCGGCCAGCACCCGGCTCACGGCCAAGCCCATGTCGCGGGCGCTGTCGATCAACGTGCCGTCGAGGTCATAGATCACGGTGTCGAAGCGGGCGGCGATCGCGTTGTCGGCGTTGGGATGCATGGGCGTCTCTTATCACATGGTTCTTGCCTGCACGCGGCCTGCGTGGCATCCGACCGCATGGCTCGATCCTTGGCCGTTGTGGTGCTGGCCGCCGGCGCCGGCACCCGCATGAAGTCCTCCGTCCCGAAGGTCCTGCACAAGCTCGCGGGTTGGCCGATGTTGCGCCATGTCGTCGAAGCGGCGGCGCGGCTCAAGCCCGCGCGGATCGTCGGCGTGGTGCCGCCGTCTGGCGACGCCATCGCGGCCGCCTTCGCCCCGCATCCGGTGGCGGTGCAGCGCCAGCCGCGCGGCACCGGCGACGCGCTGCGGGCGGCGCTACCGGCACTGAAGGATCACCAGGGACCGGTGATCGCGATTTTCGGTGACGCGCCGTTGTTCACCACCGCGACGCTGCGGCGGTTGATCGCCGCTTGCGCGCGACGCGGCGCTGCGGTGGGAGTCCTGGGCTTCCGCCCGGCCGACCCCGCGCCCTACGGTCGGCTCTTCGTCGAGGGCGGGCGGCTTCAGCGCATCGTCGAGGCCCGCGACTGCACCGCGGAGCAGCGTCGCAACGGCTTCTGCAATTCCGGCGTCATGTGCATCGACGGCGCCAAGCTTGCGGCGCTGATGGCTGGTCTGCGCAACGACAACGCCAAGCGCGAGTACTACCTCACCGATCTCGTGGAGCTGGCCGTCGCGGCCGGCGATCTCGCCGTCGCCGTCGAGGGCGATGCGGCGGAGTTCATGGGCATCAATACGCGCCAGGAATTGGCAGTGGCCGAAGCCGCCCTTCAGGCGCGGCTGCGCGCGGCGGCGCTGGCAGGCGGCGCCACGCTCGCCGATCCCGCGTCGGTCTGGTTCGCGGCGGATACGCGGCTTGGTCGCGATGTCACCGTGGGACCCAACGTGCGCTTCGGTCCCGGAGTGCGCGTCGCGGCCAATGTCGAGATCAAGGCCTTCTGCGACCTCGAGGGCTGCTCCATCGCGTCGGGCGCGATCGTGGGACCCTTCGCGCGGATCCGGCCGGGCTCCAGCGTCGGCCGCGATGTTCATATCGGCAACTTCGTCGAGCTCAAGGCGACCACCATGGATCGCGGCGCCAAGGCCAACCATCTCGCCTATCTCGGCGACGGCCGGGTAGGGGCGGGGAGCAACGTCGGCGCCGGCACCATCTTCGTGAACTATGACGGCTACGGGAAGTATCGCACCGATGTGGGCGCGGGCGCGTTCATCGGGTCGAACTCGGCGCTGGTGGCCCCGGTGAAGGTCGGCCGCGGCGCCAACGTGACGGCGGGCAGCGTTGTCACCGAGGACGTGCCGGCGGGCGCCGTCGCCTTCGGTCGTGCCCGGCAGGCCACAAAGAAGGGGCGCGCCGCCGCGCTTCGTGCCAAACTGAAGGCCCGCGCGGCCGAGGCCAAACGGGCCAGGAAAGACTGAACCCCCCGGAGTCCCCGCCATGTGCGGCATCATCGGAATCATCGGCAAGAAGCCGGTCGCGCCCCTGCTGGTCGACGCGCTGAAGCGGCTGGAGTATCGCGGCTACGATTCGGCGGGCGTCGCCACGCTGGTGAACGGCCATATCGAACGACGCCGCGCCGAAGGCAAGCTCGTCAACCTCGAGGCGCGGCTCGCTGAGGCGCCGCTCGCGGGGACGATTGGCATCGGCCATACCCGCTGGGCCACTCATGGCAAGCCGTCGGAACGCAACGCGCATCCCATCGCCACTGATCGCGTCGCAATCGTCCACAACGGCATCATCGAGAACTTCCAGGAGCTGAAGGACGAACTAGTCGCGGAGGGCCGTCGCTTCGAGAGCGACACCGACACCGAGATCGTGGCGCAGCTGCTCACCTCCTGCCTCGAACGCCAGATGACGCCCGAGCAGGCGATGGAAACGGCGATGGGCCGCCTGCGTGGCGCGTTTGCGCTCGCCGTGCTGCTGTCGGGTCGGCACGACCTGCTGATGGGCGCGCGGCGGGGCAGTTCGCTGGCCGTCGGCTATGGCGACGGTGAGATGTATCTCGGCACCGATGCGCTGGCGCTGGCGCCGTTCACCCGCCGAGTCGCCTATCTCGAGGACGAGGACTGGGTGGTGCTGAAGGCCGACGGCGCCACGGTGCGCCAGGGTCGTACCACGGTCGTGCGCCCGGTGAAGGAGAGCGGCGTCAGCGGCGCCATGATCGGCAAGGGCAATCATCGCCACTTCATGCTGAAGGAAATCTACGAACAGCCGGCGGTGATCGGCGACACGCTGGGCGTCTATGTCGATCCCGCGACACGCGGCGTGCGGCTGCCCGCGTTGCCGTTCGACTGGTCGAAAGTGAGCCGCCTCACCATTACCGCCTGCGGCACGGCCTACTACGCCGGCATGGTCGGCAAGTACTGGTTCGAGCGCTTTGCGCGCCTGCCGGTGGAGGTCGAGCTGGCGTCCGAACTGCGCTATCGCGAGCCGCCGCTGCCCGAGGGCGGCGTCTTCATTGCGGTCTCTCAGAGTGGCGAGACCGCCGACACGCTGGCGGCCATTCGCTATGCCAAGGCGCAGGGCCAGAAGATCCTCGCCGTCGTCAATGTGCCCGAGAGTGCGATCGCGCGCGAAGCCGACACCGTGCTGCCGACGCTGGCGGGACCCGAGATCAGCGTGTGCTCAACGAAAGCCACGACAGCCCAACTCACGGTGCTGTTGTGCGCGGCGCTGGCGGCGGGACGTCAGCGCGGGACCCTGTCAGCGGCCGAGGAGGCGCGGCTCGCGCAGGCGCTGATCGAACTGCCTTCGCGCATCAATGAGGCGCTGAACCTTGAGGACGACTACCGTGCGATCTCCGAGCGGGTGCTCGCCGAAGCGCGCGATGTTCTGTTCATCGGGCGCGGCGCCTTCTACCCGGTGGCGTTGGAAGGCGCGCTGAAGCTGAAGGAGATCTCCTATATCCACGCCGAAGGCTATGCCGGCGGCGAGATGAAGCACGGACCGATCGCGCTGATCGACGAGGATGTGCTGGTGATCGTGGTGGCGCCGACCGATCCCCTGTTCGACAAGATCGCATCCAACTTCGAGCAGGTGCGCGCGCGCGGTGGCAAGCTTGTGCTTCTGTCCGACGCGACGGGCACGGCGCGGCTCGGCGGAGTCGCCGCGGCGACGCTATCTCTACCGGAGGTGGACCCGGCGGTGGCGCCGATCCTGCACATCGTGCCGGTGCAATTGCTCGCCTATTGGACGGCGGTCGCCAAGGGCACCGACGTCGACCAGCCGCGCAATCTCGCCAAGAGCGTCACCGTCGAATAACGACGGTGCGGTTCTTGCTCAGCGCATCTGCTGCGGTAGCCCGGGCGCGGGACCCGTCGGCTGCGGCGCGGGTTGCGGCGGGCGCTGCTGGCCGGCCGGCGCCGGGGCAGGGCGGGGCGGCTGTTGCTGCTGCTGGAAGCGCGTGAAGCGCTCGCGCACGCGGGTCGACTCGGCCTCCTGCGCCTTCTTGAACTCTTCCTCGTTCAGGAAGCGGTCCTTGTTCAGATCCATCTCGCCGAACAGTTTGGCGCCGTAGGCGGTGAGCTCGGTGCGGTCGAGCATGCCATCCTTGTTGGCGTCGATTTCCTGGAACTTGCCGATCGCGAGCTGGCGGCGGAACTCGAAGGGCGGCAGACCCTGCTGCTGGGTCTGCGGGCCGTCGGGCGGGCCGGCCATCGCCAGATACTCCTGCTGGCTGACGCGGCCGTCGCCGTTCTTGTCGAGCTGGTCGGCGCCGCGCAGCTGCATGTCGATGAACTCGGCGAGCGTCATCATCCCCTGGCGACGGCGCTGCTCCTGCTGCTGGCGGATCGCGTCCTGCTCGCGCAGCTGGCGCTGCACTACCAGCCGCACTTCGGCCTCGCTCGCTTTGTTATCGCGATTGGCGTCGAAAAGGTTGAACTCGGCGTGGACCAGCGCTTCAGCTTCGCCGCGATCGACGAAATTGTCGCCGTTGGTGTCGAGCTGGCGGAACTGCTCGCGGGCCCGGGCGCGGCGCTCCTCAAGCGGGGGCAGGCCCTGCGTGTCGCCGACGAAGGGCGGCTCGGCCACCTTCACGAACTCGTCGACCGAGAGCTTGTTGTCCTTGTTCGCGTCCAGCTGCTCGAACGTCTTCATGCGGTACTTCACGAACTCCTCGCGCGTCACCTCGCCCTTCTTGGCCGGATCGATTTCGCGGAACCACGTGGGCAGAGGGACCGCCTGAGCCGCTGGCGCGGCTTGTGGCGCGGCGGGCGCCGCAGCCGGCGGCGTCTGGGCGAAGGCCAGACCGGGGGCGAGGACGGCGACGGCGAGGAGGAGGGCTGAACGGTTCATGGGCCGGGATATGCTCGAGGCGGAAAGGGTTTTTCGTATCGGCGCCGGACGGCGGCCTGTCAACGCCGTCGGCCCGCCCCAGCGTATCGCAGGGGATCGAGCCGGAATGATGGCAAGGCTTGCGCGGCTGTGGCGGATCGGCCATCGTGCGTCCAACCACGGTCGCAACAAGACGGCCAACTGATTGGGAGGAAAGGCAAATTCCGCGCAGCGGGTGTCCCCCGGGACAGCCGCGCCGGCGCCGCAGCACAGCATGACAGCTTCCGCAGCTCCGCTTCTCAGCGTCCGCGAGGTGTCCGTCCGGTTCGGTGGCATCGTCGCGCTGGATGGCGTCACCTTCGATGTCTTTCCCGGCCAGATTGCCGGTCTGATCGGCCCCAATGGCGCCGGCAAGACCACGCTCTTCAATTGCCTGAGCCGGCTCTACACACCAAACTCCGGCGACGTGCTGTTCGAGGGCAAGTCGATCCTCGCCCGCCCGCGCCACGACATCCCGCACATCGGCATCGGCCGCACGTTCCAGAACGTCGCGCTGTTCGACAACATGACCGTGCTCGACAACGTCAAGGTCGGCTACCACAGCCGTGGGTCGACGAACTTCTTCGACAACGCCCTGCGGCTGGCCAAGGTCGCCACCGAGGAGGCTGCGGTCGAGCAGCGGGCGCAGGAGCTGATCGGGTTCATGGATCTCATGCCCTTCACGGGCGCGCTGGCCGGCGGCCTGCCGTTCCCGATCCGCAAGCGCGTCGAGCTTGCGCGGGCGCTGGCCTCGCGGCCCAAGCTGCTCCTGCTCGACGAGCCCGCGGCCGGGCTGAACCACGATGAGATCGAAACGCTGAAGGATCAGATCCGCCGCGTCCGCGACACCCAGAACGTCACCGTGCTGCTTGTCGAGCATCACATGAGCCTGGTGATGTCGGTGTCCGACAAGGTGGTCGCGATCGATTTCGGCAAGAAGATCGCCGACGGCACGCCGGCGGAAGTGCAGCGCGATCCTGAAGTGATCCGCGCCTACCTGGGGACCGCGTGATGGCCGCGCTGCTGGAAGTCAAGGGACTGAAGGCCTTCTACGGCCAGACGCAGGCGCTGCACGATGTCGGCTTCGACATCGAGGCGGGCGGCATCACGACCCTGCTGGGCGCCAACGGCGCGGGAAAGACCACGACGCTTCGCGCGATCTGCAACATGGTGCGCACCGAGGGGTCGGTTCGCTTCGACGGCGCGGAGATCCGTGGCCGGGCTACGGAGGAAGTGGTGCGACTCTCGATCGCCCACATCCCCGAGGGACGCGGCACCTTCACGACGCTCACGGTCGAGGAGAATCTGCGGATTGCCGCCTACACGCGACGCGACCGGGCGGGGATCGCGGCCGACCTCGATCGCGTCTTCTCGTACTTTCCCCGGCTCAAGGAGCGCGTGCAGCAACAGGCGGGCACCCTGTCGGGCGGCGAGCAGCAGATGCTGGCGATCGCCCGCGCGCTGATGCTGAAGCCGCGCCTGATGCTGCTCGACGAACCGTCCTTCGGCCTGGCGCCGCTGATTGTGCAGGAGATTTTCCGAATCATGCGGCGCATCAACCAGGAGGACAAGGTGAGCATGCTGCTGGTCGAGCAGAATGCCGCGCTCGCCCTCGATCTCGCCGACCACGCCTATGTCCTGGAGACCGGCCGCGTGGTCATGTCAGGCCCGTCCTCGGTCGTGAAGAACGACGAGAACGTGCGCAAATCCTACCTCGGCTACTGAGGCTCCAGCGATGGAACAGTTCCTTCAGCAAATGGCGTCGGGCCTCGCGAACGGGGCGATCTATGCCTGCGTGGCGCTGGCGCTGGTGATGATCTTCGTCTCAACCGACCACATCAATTTCGCCCAAGGCGAGATGGCGATGTTCAGCACCTATCTCAGCTGGCAGCTGATGACATGGGGCGCCAATTTCTGGGTGGCGTTCGTCGCCGCGGTGCTGCTGTCATTCGTGCTGGGTGTGGTGATCGAGCGCGTCGTTCTGCGACCGCTGCACACAGCACCGGTTCTCTCCATCGTCGTCGTGTTCATCGGCCTGCTTGCCATCTGCAACTCCGTCGCCGGTGCGATCTGGAGCTACCTGCTCAAGGAGTTCCCCAGCCCGTTCCCCAAGACCGACTTCGGCATTCCCGGGTTGATCGGCCCGCACCAGCTCGGCGTGGTGGTGATCACACTGCTCGTGCTGACGGCGCTGTTTGTGTTCTTCCGCTATACGCCGCTCGGGCTGGCCATGCGCGCCGCCGCCCAGAACCCGCAAATGGCGCGTCTGGTGGGCGTGCGGGTCGACTGGATGCTGGCGCTGGGCTGGGGGCTCGCCGCCGCGGTCGGCGCGGTCGCCGGCATCATGGTCGCCCACATCGTCTATCTCGACCCCAACATGATGGGCGGCATCCTGCTCTACGCCTTCGCCAGTGCCCTGGTCGGCGGTATCTCCAATCCCGGCGGCGCGGTCGCGGGCGGCTTCATCGTCGGTGTGCTTGAGAATCTGGTCGCCTATCTTGGCAGCCAGCTTGAGAAGACCACCGGCGTCTACATCATCGGCAACGGCGAGAAGCTCACCGTCGCGCTCATCATCGTGATCTTCGTGCTCACGGTTAAGCCCGCCGGGCTGTTCGGTCGCGTCGTCGTGAAGAGGGTCTGACCATGGCCAATGCAACCGCCGCGGCCGCGCTCGCGCCGCGCCGCACCTGGATCTGGTGGGTGATCGGGATCGCGGCAGTGGTGCCGTTGCTGCGCGGCGTCGTGCCGGACATCGTCTCGGACTATCGCCTGTTCCTCGTCACCACCATGATGATTGCGGCGATCGCGGTACTCGGTCTCAATCTGCTCACCGGGTTCAACGGCCAGATCTCGCTCGGCCATGGCGCCTTCTACGCCGTCGGCGCCTACGTCGCCGCGGTGGCGATGGAGCAGGCAAACTGCCCCTACTGGCTCACGATTCCGCTCGCCGCGGTCATCTGCTTCGGCTTCGGCTTCCTGTTCGGCCTGCCGGCGCTCAAGCTTGAGGGGCACTATCTCGCTCTCGCCACCTTCGCGCTCGCGCTTGCTGTGCCACAGATGCTGAAATACAAGTGGCTCGAAGGTCTGACCGGCGGTGTACAGGGCATCGTGCTCTCCAAACCCAGCGCGCCGTTCGGCCTGCCGCTTTCCGAGGATCAGTGGCTCTACTACTTCACGCTGACGGTGATGGTGGTGCTCTACTGGGCCGCCCATAACATTCTGAACAGCCGCAGTGGCCGCGCCATGAAGGCGATCCGCGACCATCAGATGGCGGCGGACACGATGGGCATCGACACCGCCCGGTACAAGACCGTCACCTTTGGCATCAGCGCCGCCTACACCGGCATCGCCGGTGCCATCTCGGCCTCGGTGATCGCCTTCGTGGCCCCCGACAGCTTCACGTTCTTCCTGTCGATCAAGTTCCTGATCGGTCTGGTCGTGGGCGGCGTCGGGTCGTTGCTGGGCTCGGTTCTGGGTGGAATCTTCTACGTGCTGGTCGACAATTCGGCCCAGTCGCTCGCGCAGTTCATCAAGCGCGACCTCGGCCTCGCCTTCGACCTCTCGGCGTACACCGTCTTCGGGGTCCTGCTGATCCTCTTGATGTACTTTATGCCGCAAGGGCTGGCTGGCGGTGTCATCCGGCTCTGGCGGGCGATCAGACGATAGGTCTTTTCAAGCGGGCGTATTCCGGCGAACATTCCTACATCGATCCAGGGAGGAGCGATCATGAAGAGCAACAGGCGTACCTTTATCGGCGGCGTCTCGGCCGCAGCCTTGGTGGCGGGCAACACCGCCGCCTTCGCACAGAAGAAATACGACGACGGCGCGACCGACAAGGAAATCAAGATCGGCAACACCAACCCGTACAGCGGCCCGGCGTCGGCTTACGGCGTGATCGGCAAGGGCATCGAGGCCTACTGGAAGTCGGTCAATGAGCGCGGCGGCATCAACGGTCGCATGGTCAAGTTCGTGACGCTGGACGACGGCTACTCGCCACCCAAGACCGTCGAGATGACGCGCCAGCTGGTCGAGCAGGAGAAGGTGCTGGCGATGTTCCAGACGCTCGGCACGCCGACCAACACCGCGATCCACCGCTATATGAACCAGCGCAAGGTGCCGCACCTTTTCGTGGCGACCGGCGCGTCCAAGTGGGGCAAGCCCAAGGACTTCCCCTGGACCATGGGCTTCCAGCCCGACTACCACACCGAAGCCGTGATCTACGCCAAGCACATCCTGGCAAACGTCAAGGATCCGAAGATCGCCGTGCTGATGCAGAACGACGATTACGGCAAGGACTACTGGGAAGGCTTCAAGGAAGGACTGGGCAAGGACGCCAACAAGGTCGTCCGCCACGTCACCTACGAGGTGACCGATCCCACGGTCGACAGCCAGACCATCCAGATGAAGGATTCCGGGGCCAACGTCTTCTTCAACATCTCGATCCCGAAGTTCGCGGCGCAGTCGATGCGCAAGGCCGCCGAGATCGGCTGGAAGCCGGTCCAGTACCTGAACAACGTGTCGGCGCAGGTCTCGACGACCATGCGTCCGGCCGGGTTCGAGAATGTGCAGGGCGTGATCACCGCCGCCTACATCAAGGATCCGACAGACAAGCAGTGGGACAACGATGACGAGATGAAGGCGTGGCGCGCCTGGATGGCGAAGTACATGCCGGCCGGCAACACGTCCGACGTGAACTACGTCTACGCTCACGCCGTGTCGTTCCTGATGGAGCAGACGCTGAAGAAGTGCGGCGACAACCTGACGCGCGAGAACGTGATGCGCCAGGCCGCCAACCACCAGAAGCTGCGCGTGCCGGGCCTCCTGCCGGGCATCACCGTCAGCACCAGCCCGACCGATTTCTATCCGGTCCAGGCGGTGCGTCTGCAGCGCTTCAAGGGCGACACCTGGGAGCTGTTCGGCGACATCCTGGCCGCCGAGAGCACCTGAGCCACCGCGCTCCCCATCAATGCGAAGGCCGCCCTCACGGGCGGCCTTCGTCGTTTGGGAAGGCTAGAGCGGAATGGGATCAGATGGAACCGCAGGCGGTTCGATCTGATCCCATTCGCGCGCTATCGGTGCGTGTTGCCGGAGGCACCATGAGTTCAGCCGATTCCGGCTGAACTCATGGCGCTCTATTGCTGCTGGCGCTGCGGCGCCGGCCCGGTCTGCGGCTTACCCAGCGCCGCCCGGCACTCCTCGCGGCTGATCTTCCCGTCCTTGTCGGCGTCGCAGCGCGCGAAGTTGCGGTCGGCCTGGGCCATGAACTCGGCCTTGCTGACGAAGCCATCCTTGTCGGTGTCGACCCTCTGGAAAAACGCCGAGCGCCGCTTGGCGCGAGGATCGTCGGCCACCGCGGCCTGGGCGCCGGCCGGCAGCTTGCCGAGGAACTCCTCGGGCGAGAGCTTGCCGTCGCGGTCGGTGTCGCGCTGGCGGAAACGCGCCTCCTGACCGGCGTTCCACTCGGCCCGGTCCACCACTCCGTCCTTGTTGGTGTCGTAGCGCATCAGGCCCTTGGCCTCGCGGTCGGCCCGGCGCTCGCCGCCCGGCTTGGCCTCGCCGGGCTGGGCGAGAGCAGGCAGGGCGGCGAGAGTGAGGGCGGCCGCGAGCATGGCGAGTTCGGGCATCGGATGTCTCCTTGCAGTTGTGTCGGCAGGCGGGCTTGTGTAGCCCGGCTCCCTTACCCATTTTTCTGACGCGGGATATAGTCGGTGCGGCGGCCGAAATGTGGCGGCGTCGCGGTTTTGTTCCGGAGTTGTCATGGCCTTCGACTTCGATCTCTACGTGATTGGTGCGGGCTCCGGCGGTGTGCGGGCGAGCCGCATTTCGGCGGGGCACGGCGCGCGAGTCGCGATCTGCGAGGAGTTCCGCGTTGGCGGCACCTGTGTGATCCGCGGCTGCGTGCCGAAGAAGCTGCTGGTCTACGGCTCGAAGTTTTCCGGCGAGTTCGACGAAGCGAGCGCCTATGGCTGGGGCGCGACCGAGCCGCCGCACTCCTGGACGACGTTGCGCGACAATGTCGCGAAAGAGGTCGACCGTCTCAACGGCGTCTATATCCGCCTGCTGCAGGGCGCGGGTGTCACGCTGCACAATGGCCGCGGCCGCCTGCTGGACCGCCACACGGTCGAGGTCGGCGACAAGATCCACACCGCCGAGCGCATCCTGATCGCGACCGGGGCGCGTCCCTTCGTGCCGGCGATCCCGGGCGCCGAGTTCGCCATCACCTCCAACGAGGCCTTCCATCTGCCCGATCCGCTGCCACGCCGCGTGACGGTGGTGGGCGGCGGCTACATCGCGGTGGAATTCGCCGGCATCTTCAATGGGCTCGGCTGCGAGACGACGCTGGTCCTGAGGCGCGAGCGCGTGCTGCGCAGCTTCGACGAGGAGACCCGCACTTTCGTGCATGACGCCATCGCCGCAAGCGGCATCGCCATGCGTACCGGCACCGAGATCGCCGCGATCGAGGCGAGCGGCGGCAAAGCGCCGTACCGCGTGCGCACGGTGGCGGGCGAGAGCTTCGAGACCGATCTGCTGCTCTATGCGACGGGCCGCATTCCAAACACCTCCGGCATCGGCCTGGAGAAGGTGGGCGTGCAGCTCGACAAGGCGGGCGCCGTCGCGGTCGATGAATGGTCGCAAAGCACCGCGCCCAACATCTGGGCGGTGGGCGACGTCACCAACCGCATCAACCTCACGCCAGTGGCGATCGCCGAGGGCCATTGCTTCGCCGACACCGTGTTCGGCAAACGGCCGCGCAAGCCTGATCATCGCGACGTGCCGTCCGCCGTTTTCAGCCAGCCGGAACTGGCGAGCGTCGGCGTCACCGAGGAGGAGGCACGGCGCACCTTAGGCGCGGTCACGGTCTACATCGCCGCCTTCAAGCCGATGAAGTACACCCTCTCGGGACGCGGCAAGCGCACCTTCATGAAGCTGGTTGTTGAGAAGGCGACGGACCGTGTGGTCGGCGTCCACATGGTGGGCGACGACGCCGCCGAGCTGATCCAGGGGCTCGCTGTCGCGGTGAAGGCCGGCGCGACCAAGGCGCAGTTCGACGCCACCATCGGCATCCATCCCACCGCCGGCGAGGAGTTCGTCACCATGCGGACGCCCCGACCCGACCCCGCACCTGCGGCCAAGGCGGCGGACTGAGACCGCGCAGTCATCCGGGCGCCGAGCGAAGGACCCTTCGTTGTCGCTCAGGGTGACACGCCGGCTGGCACGACGCCCCTCTGTCGTCCTGAACCCCCTCTGTCGTCCTGAACGAAGTGAAGGACCTTTCCCGGGCCGCACTCCGAGCGCCGGACTGACCGCCAAGTCGTTGATATTGGTCGGCAAAGCCCGCCGGGGCGGGGTGGCGCGCCCTGTGGAAAATTCGTATAGGCTTTCCCCAGCCCCCTGATCGGGGCCAATCCAAGAGGGTGAGGAGATGACGGCAGTGCAGGGGACCGCCCGTATGGCGGCGACGGCGCCGCGACGCGCGTCGGCGGGGACCGACTGGTCGCCGCACAGCTGGCGGGCGCGGCCCGCGCAGCAGCTGCCGGTCTATCCCGACCCGGAGCGGCTCGCGGACGCAGAACAACGACTGCGGCGCTACCCGCCGCTGGTGTTCGCGGGCGAGGCGCGCAAACTCACCGTCGCGTTGGCCAAGGTGGCGCGGGGCGAGGCGTTCCTGCTGCAGGGCGGCGATTGCGCCGAGAGCTTCATCGACTTCACCGCCAACAACATCCGCGACACATTCCGCGTGCTGCTGCAGATGGCGGTAGTGCTGACCTACGGCGCCGGCGTTCCGGTGGTGAAGGTCGGCCGTATGGCGGGCCAGTTCGCCAAACCGCGCTCCTCGCCGGTCGAGAAGCGCGACGGGATCGAACTGCCGTCCTACCGAGGCGACAACGTCAACGGCTTCGACTTCGCACCGGACGCGCGCCGCCCCGACCCCGAGCGGATGGTGCAGGCCTATAACCAGTCGGCCGCGACGCTGAACCTCCTGCGCGCCTTCGCCCAGGGCGGCTACGCCGACCTGCACGAGGTGCATCGCTGGAACCTCGACTTCGTGAAGAGCTCGCCGGCCTCGACGCGCTACCAGGATCTCGCCGCCCGTCTGGACGAGACGCTGTCCTTCATGGCCGCCTGCGGTCTCACCTCGGCGACGACGCCGCAGATCGCCGAGACCGATTTCTTCACCAGCCACGAGGCGCTGCTGCTGCCCTATGAGGAAGCGTTGACCCGCGTCGATTCGATCTCGGGCGACTGGTACGACTGCTCGGCCCACATGCTGTGGATCGGCGATCGCACGCGCCAACCCGACGGCGCGCATGTCGAGTTCCTGCGCGGCGTGCGCAATCCGCTCGGCTTCAAGGCGGGACCGTCGCTCTCGCCGGACGATTTCCTGCATTTGCTCGACGCGCTCAATCCGGCGAACGAACCGGGCCGCATAACGGTCATCAGCCGCATGGGCGCGGACCATGTCGAGGACAAGCTGCCGGCGCTGGTCAGCGCCGCCCAGCGCGAGGGCCGGGTCGTGCTGTGGTCTTGCGACCCCATGCATGGCAACACCGTGTCGGCCGCGAACGGGCTCAAGACCCGGCATGTCGACGCCGTGTTGCGCGAGGTGCGCGGCTTCTTCGCGGTCCACCGCGGGCTCGGGACCCAAGCCGGTGGTGTGCATTTCGAGATGACGGGCCAGGAAGTGACGGAGTGCATCGGCGGCTCGGTCGATGTGACCGTCGAGTCGATGTCGCAGCGCTACGAGACCCAATGCGATCCGCGACTGAACGCCAGCCAGGCGCTGGAGCTCGCCTTCGTGCTGTCCGAGCAGCTCAAGTCCGAGCGGCTGTCGGGCGGCCGCGCGCGCTGAGGGGGCGATGACGCACCCCAGCAACGACGACGTCGAGCGCTACACCGATCACTACTTCAACCGCACCAAGCGGGTGATCGGCAAGTTCGGCGATTGCCGCGTCACCTACGCGATCTTCATGCGCCGACCGGTGGTGTTCGCGCCGCGCCTGGCGCTCGACTGGCTGGAAGCGCTCGGCAAGACGCGCGGCGCGCGCGCCGAGGTCGAGCTGCGCTATGGCGAGGGCAAGTGGGTCGGCGCGGGCGAGCCCATGATGTACATCTCGGGCTCTTTCTTTCATCTAGTCGATCTCGAAACCATTTTCCTGCAGAAGCTCGGGCCGGCCTGTGTCGCGGCGTACAACGCCTACACCATGTGTGCCGACATGCCGAAGGCCGCCTTCCTGGCCATGGATGCGCGGCACTGCGCCGGCACCGAGATGGCCGAGATGATGGCCTACGCGGCCTCGGTGGGCTCGGCGCGCGCACGGCGCAAGGCCGGCGCGGTGGGCTTCATCGGCAACGCCACACACGCGACCGCGCACTTCTTCGGGCGCGAACAGGGGCTCGGCACCATGCCGCATGCGCTGGTCGGCTATGCCGGGTCGACGCTGCGCGCGGCCGAGATGTTCGCCGAGACCTTCCCCGGCGAGCCGATCACCGTGCTGGTCGACTATTTCGCGGCCGAGATCAGCGATTCGCTCGCGGTCTGCCGGCGCTTTCCCGAGATCGCGGCGCGCGGCGAGCTGGCGCTCCGGCTCGACACGACCGGCGGCCGCTACCTCGAGGGACTAGACCCCGCCACGTCCTATGCGGTGCTTGAACGCTTCTCGCCCGAGTCGATCCGCGGCTATCGCAGCGAGGAGGAGTTGCGCTACCTCGTTGGCACCGGCGTCTCGGCCGCGGCGATCTTCCATCTGCGCGCCGAGCTTGACCGTGCGGGCTTCGATAAGGTGCGTATCGTGGCGTCCTCCGGCTTCGGCCCCGCCAAGTGCCGCGTCATGGCCGAGGCCAAGGCGCCGATCGATGTGGTGGGTTCGGGCTCGTTCCTGCCCGCGAACTGGAGCGAGACCTATGCGACTGCCGACATCGTCGAGTACGACGGCAAGCCGCTGGTGAAAGTCGGTCGCGAATTCCTCCACCGCAGCCGCAAGTCCAGCGCGCCGTTGGCGTGACATTCCGCCGCTCACGCTGCGAGAGGGACCGCGAGAGCTAGTGCGCTTTCGCCTGCGCGGCGGCCGCTTGCGCTGTTTCAGCTGACAGGCTTTGGGCCGGGTTGATCCGACGTGCACACTGGCCGCGGTTCCAGCTGCCGACGGTAGTGCGAACTTGCGAGGCTTTTCTAGGGCTGCTGCTCGTCGGCTGAACCGGGCACGGTGGCGCTCTTGCTAAAGAAACCGACTAGTTGGTATGTTTCGGCATGCCAAGACCAACCAAAACGGCACCGGAGCGGGGCGGCGCGCGTTCCCGGATTTTGGCGGCGGCTCGCGATGTCATCCGCCAACGCGGCTTTGCGGCTACGTCGGTCGGCGAAATCTGTGAAGCGGCAGCCGTCAGCAAGGGAGCGTTCTTCCATCACTTCGGTGGGAAGGAAGAGTTGGGCGTCGCCGCCGCCGACTGTCCGTCGTCAGATAAATTGTTACGGATCTGGTCTCTTTAGAAGGGAGGCTCCAGCGCCTCAGCTGATTGATGTTAAGCGGCGAT
>Ga0194116_10000453_pt1 | contig 73347 bp, 53 predicted proteins | sample TA2MahsurfametaG_4_FD_148617 | JGI IMG/M metagenome (GOLD analysis project Ga0194116, IMG submission 148617) | Freshwater microbial communities from Lake Tanganyika, Tanzania - TA2015008 Mahale S9 surface | ecosystem: Environmental > Aquatic > Freshwater > Lake | place: Tanzania: Lake...
CCCGTAGCCCTCCGGGGCCGGCTGGCGGTCGTCGGGATACGGCACCTCCCCCTCCGCGAGCGCGCCGTCCGCAGTGAGTTCGACCGTTCGCTCGCGCCACTCGCCGTCCCGGTACACGGTACGCACGCAGGGCTGGGCGTCGAACAACTCGTTGGAGAACACGACGCAGTCCCCGCTCAGCGCGAGGGGATCGCTGAGCCGCAGGGTGCGCACCGCGGCGAAGGGGTGAGCGACGCCCGCAAGCAAGCTCCTTCCCGGCTCGGCGCCGAGCTCGACGAACGTGTGGCGGGCCGCAGCGTCTGGTCCGAGCAGGTGGGTGGCGGCGGCAACGACCAGTTCCCCGAAGAGTGGCCCGACGGTGGCGGGCGTGATGAAGTCGGTACCCGGCGCGCGGCCCACCCGTGGGCGGTCCGCCCGGTAGTAGCCAACTTCCGGATGGTAGAGCGCGAGTTCCATAAAGCGCGCGAAGCTCAGGCGGCCGGCAGCCCCCGCAGACGCGCGGAAGGCGGCGAGGAAGGCTGGCGAGGCGGGGGCGCGAGCGGGAGCGGATGATCCCATTTACAACGCGAGGGCGATGCCCATCGTGCGCGGGATGGGCAACCGCTTTCTCACCCTCGCCCCCGGCGTGCTGCTGGGCGTTGCCGCCTCCCTTGCAGCGGTGAAGGTGGCGGCGGCTTGGCGCTGGTGGCCCGACCGGGACCTCGCCCGCGCCTCCGCCTACGTCCGGGAGGTGATGGAACTGGTCAACGCGCAGTACGTTGACGCCACCGCCGTATCCTACGCTGGCCTCGCGCGCGGCGCCCTGCGCGGGATGCTTGAGGCGCTCGACCCGCACTCCGAGTTCCTCGAAAAGGCCTCCCACGACCAAGTCGAGGAGGACCTAAGCGGCGAGTTCGGCGGGATCGGTGTCCAGGTCGAGACGCGCCAGAACCGGGTGGTCGTGATCGCCCCGATGGCCGGCACACCTGGCGAACGTGCGGGCATCCGCCGCGGGGACGAGATCGTGGCGATCGACGGCCAGCCGGTCGCGACCGGGGGCGTCGACGCGGTGGTCAGCCGGCTCCGCGGCCGGCCGCGCACCACCGTGATCGTCGGGATCCAGCGCCCCGGCGTGCGGGAGTCGCTCACGCTCACCCTCACGCGCGAGCTGATCCGTATCGAGAGCGTCCGCGGGACGCGGGTGCTGGCGGACGGGGTGGGGTACGTGCAGTTGACGGAATTCTCGGAACACACCGGGCGTCAGTTGCGCCTCGCGCTCGCGCGGCTCGCCGAACAGGGCATCCGCGCACTCGTGCTCGACCTGCGCAACAACCCGGGCGGGCTCCTCGAGGCGGCGGTGGAGGTGGCGCAGGTCTTCTTCCGGGAGGGGGAGCTGATCGTCGAGACCCGCGGCCGCCGCCCGCAGGACAACGAGCGCTTCCGGGCGGCTGGCGGCGGCGCCCCGTGGTCCCTGCCCATCGCGGTGCTGGTCAACGCCGGCAGCGCCAGCGCGGCCGAGATCGTGGCGGGAGCGCTCAAGGACGCCGGCCGTGCCGTCGTCGTGGGCGAGCGGACCTTCGGCAAGGGCTCCGTGCAGTCGATCTTTAAGCTGCGGGACGGCGAGGGCCTCCGTCTGACCACCGCGCGGTATTTCACGCCGGCGGGGACCTCGATCCACGAGCAGGGGGTGCGGCCCCACGTCGAGGTGGTGATGACGCCGGAGGAGGATTCTCGGCTGGCGCAGCAGCGCTCGCGGCCGGATCTGGGGACCGCGGAATTCGAGGCCCGGTTCGGCTTTGCGCCGGTGGCGGACCGGCAGCTGGAGACGGCGCTGGCGATGCTGCGCGGCCTGCGCCTGCTTGACGGGAACGGGGGAACTCGCGGATGAACGGCCTGATCCTCGCGCTGGAGAGCTCGTGCGACGAGTCGGCGGTGGCGCTGCTGGACCCGGCGACGGGGCTCCGCGGCGAATGGGTGCAAAGCCAGATCGCCCTGCACGAGCGTTACGGGGGCGTGGTGCCGGATTTGGCCACCCGCGAGCACCTCCGGAATCTCCCGGCGTTGCTGGCGCGCGCGCGGGACGAGGTGGGCTTCGGCGGCGTGGGCGCGGTGGCGGTGACGCATGGCCCGGGTCTGGCCGCGTGCCTTGCCCTCGGGGTGGCGGCGGCCAAGGCGCTCGCGCTGGCGCTGCGCGTGCCGCTGCTGGGCGTTAACCACCTGCGCGGGCACGCTTGGTCTCCGTTCATTCCGGTGCACGCCGCAGCTCCGGCGGAGTTTCCCGCGCGCCTCGCTGCGCTGCTGCCGCACCTCGGCCTGATTGTGTCCGGAGGTAACACACTGCTCTTCGTCGTGGACGAGGGGCGGCGACTCACCGTCCTCGCGCGCACGCTGGACGACGCGGCGGGGGAGGCGTTGGACAAAGGGGCCAAGCTCCTCGGACTCGGTTATCCCGGCGGCCCCGAGGTCGAGCGGCGGGCGCGGGAGGGCAGGGCGGACGCCTTCGCGTTCCCGCGCGGCGGCGGGCGCGGCGACGAACTGGACTTCAGTTTCTCGGGCCTGAAGACGAGCCTCCGCTACCAGTTGGAGCGGATGACCGTGCCCGAGATTGAGGCGCGGCGGGCGGACCTTTGCGCGAGCTACCAGGCGGCAGTGATCGACGCCCTGACGGCACGGGTGCGGCGGGTGCTGGCCCGAGAGGGCGGCGGGCTGCGTAGCGTGGGTCTCTCGGGCGGCGTGGCGAACAACCGGCTGCTGCGGCTGGCGCTGGAGGCGGAGGCGCGGCGCGGGGGCATCCCGTTTTTTGCTGCGGAACCGCGCCACACCGGCGACAACGCGGGGATGATCGCCTTTGCGGCCGCGGTCGATCCGGCTGGCGCGGTGACGGGCGATCCCTGCCGGCTCGTCATCGAGCCCGACGCGCCGCTCGCGTCCTAAGCTGGAAAGATGCAGTTGATCGGGCCGCATCGAGGTGACCTACCGGCACTTGGCAGCGGCTCTCTCCCGTCGTCATGATCTCCGCGTGTTCTCCGGTTTCTCGCCGCTGAGATCCGCTCGCCATCTCACCCCCGTTGCTCCGCCTCCACTTACATCGTTTCGGTTCAGCGCGCGGGGCAATCAGGCTGTGGGCTGGCCGTAGCCCGGGCTGCTGGGCGGACGACCTGCCTCCCGTGAGGCATCGGCCTCGCCTCCGCGCCCCGCGGCTCCCCGGCCTCAACCCGGTCGTATGCTCGCACGCCTAGTTCGGGCCTTCCTTCGACCGCTTCAAGGAATTCCTGCGCGCGCCGCCGCCAGGCGGGGCCGGAGGCGAGACGGGTGCCGCGTGGGTCAGGTGGCGCGCGAGGCAAACTCCGCGCGGGCAGCGGCGAGGCCGCGTTCGTAGGCGGCGATGAGGCGGTCCCACTTCGCGTCCACCTCGGCGTCGATTCCTTGGCGGGCCGGGTCCGCATCGAACCAGCGGAGCGTGCGCGCGATACCCTCGCGGAACGGGACGCGCGGCGCGTACCCGGGCACGAGCCGCCGGAGCTTGGTCAGGTCAAAAAGGGCGGGGTTGGCCTTGTCGCCGAGGAGGGTGCCGGTGTACTCGGGCAGGCACTCGGTGATGAACTCTGAGGGGATGTGCACGAGGCGCGGTTGGGCGACGCCGGCCGTGGCGGCGGTGAGGGTGTAGAGCTCGTTCCAGGTTGGCGCCTCCTCGGAAGTGATGTGGAACGCCTCACCGAGGGCGCCGGGGTGGCCGAGCAGGCCCAGCAGGCCCTGCGCGAAGTCTGAGTTATGTGTGATCGTCCAAGGCGTGAGGCCGTCGCCTGGGACGATCAGCCCCTTGCCCGCGCGGAGCCGCGCGATGTTGGTGAAGCTCTTGGTCCAGCAGTTGAGGGCGAGTGGGAAGACGGTGTCGCCGTAGGTGAGCGAGGGCCGGATGATGGTGTAGGGGAACCCCTCCTCTTGGCCCGCGCGGGTTAGGCGCGCCTCGGCAGCGATCTTGAGCCGGGAGTATTGCCAGTAGCAGTTCTCGCGCGGCGTGTCCTCGGTGATCACCGCGCGGGCGGGCGGCTTGCGGTAGGCGCTGGCGGTGCTGATGAATACATACTGCGCGGTATTCCCGCGGAAGAGGGCAAGGCGCGCCTCGATCGCGGCGGCGTCGTAGGCGAGGAAGTCGACCACGGCGTCCCAACGACTGCCCGCGAGGGCCGCCGCGGCCGCGCGTGGGTCGGCAATGTCCGCCGTGAGCGCGTGGGCGCCGGGGGGCAGGCCGCGGCCAGAGCGCGTCAGGAGGGTCACCTCGTGTCCGCGCTCGAGGGCAAGGCGGGTGCAGGCGGTGCTGATGACGCCGGTGCCGCCGAGGAGGAGCAGTTTCATGGCCCAAGGAGGGGTTCCAAGAGGAACCAGACCGTCGCGGCCATCACGGCGTGGCCGGCGGCGTTGGGGTGGATGCGGTCGCCAAGGTTGAGCGCGGGGTTGCCGCCGACGCCGGCGAGAAGGAACGGCACGAGCGCGGATCCGGTGGCGGCCGCGACGTCCGGGAACACGCGGGCGAAGGCGGCCGTGTGCGCTGCGCCGAGTTCCGGCGGAAGCTGCATTCCGGCGAGCAGGATCCGGACCGCGGGGTGGCGCGCGCGGGCGCGCTCGATAATGCCGCGGAGGTTGGCGGCCGTGACGGCGGGATCAACGCCGCGGAGGCCGTCGTTCGCTCCGAGCGCCACGACGAGCACATCCACCGGCGCGCGGAGCGTCCAGTCGATGCGGCGCAGGCCGCCGGCGGTCGTGTCCCCGCTGATCCCGGCGTTGACGACCTTCCAGGGCGTCCGAGCCGCGCGGAGGCGCTCGGCGATGAGCGCGGGGTAGGCCTCGCTCGCAGGATCCGCGAGGCCGTAGCCGGCGGTCAGGCTGTCGCCGAGGAACACGACTGTGCGTGGCGCGGCGGCGGGGGTGGCCGCGGGCAGCAGGGGCGAGAGGAGGGCGAGGGCGAGCAGGAGGCTGCCGCGGAGGCGGCGGCGGGCGCGGGCGGTCGGGTTCATCTTTGGCATCGGCTGGCGTTCGGTCGACGCGTGTGTTTTGTGGCCGCGAATGAACGGTGAAACGATGCTGAAAGTCGAGCGGTTGACCCGATCCTACGACGTTGCCGGCGGGCGCCGGCTGACGGTCCTGCAGGAGGTTAGCTTCTCCCTGGCGGCGGGGGCGAGCCTCGCGATCGTGGGGCCAAGCGGCAGCGGCAAGACGACCCTGCTCGGCCTCTGCGCGGGGCTTGACCGGCCCTCCTCCGGGGAAGTGGAATTGGCCGGAACGGCGATTGGGGAGCTGGGGGAGGATGCGCGGGCGCGCGTGCGCAACGCCCACGTCGGCTTCGTGTTCCAGAATTTCCAGCTGGTACCAACCCTGACTGCGCTCGAGAACGTGCTCGTCCCCGTGGAACTCCGCGGCGAGGGCGGGGCGAAAGCCGAGGCGGAGGCCCGCGCGCTGCTCGCCCGCGTGGGGCTGGAGGAGCGGCACGAGCACTACCCGGTGCAGCTGTCCGGTGGTGAGCAGCAGCGCGTGGCCCTCGCCCGGGCCTTCATCAACCGGCCGCGCATCCTTTTCTGCGACGAGCCAACGGGGAACCTCGACGGCGCCACCGCCCACGCGATGACGCAGCTCATCTTTGGGCTCAACCACGAGCGGGGCACGACGCTGGTGCTTGTGACTCACGACCTCGAGCTCGCTCGGCGCTGCGGCCGGATCCTTCGCCTGCGCGGCGGCGCGGTGGTGGCGGATGGGCTTGCCTGACGCGGATGCGGACGCTCCCCTTCATCCTGCGGCTGTCCTGGCGCGACTCCCGCGCCTCGCGGCGCCGACTCCTGCTGTTCTCCTCAGCCATCGTGCTCGGCATCGCTGCGCTCGTGGCCATTGGCTCACTCGGAGCCAATCTGGACCGCGCCGTCGACGGGCAGGCCAAGGGCCTGCTTGGGGCGGACCTGATCGTTACGAGCCGCAACCCCTTCGGCGCGGAAATGCTCGCGCACGCCGGCGCGCAGGCTTCGGCCGTCGCGCGTGAGCAGAGTTTCTCGTCGATGGTCGTCTTTCCCGATGCGGGGGGCGCCACCCGGCTGGTGAATGTCCGGGCCCTCGAGGGCCGCTTCCCCTTCTTCGGCGAGCTCACCACGGAACCCGAGACGGCGCCGGCGCGGCTGCGCGAGGGCACGCCGGTAGCGATCGTCGAGGAGACGCTGCTGCGCCAGTTTGAGGTGCCGGTGGGTGGACGGCTGCGCTTGGGCTCGGCGGAGTTCCTCGTCGCGGGGGCGCTGCGGAAACTACCTGGCGAGTCGACCGCGTTCTCGGCGACCGCGGCCCCGCGGATCCTGATCCCAGCGGCAGCCCTGGCTGCGACCGGGTTGACCGAGCGCAGCGTGTTGGTACGGCACCGCTTGATGCTGGAGTTGCCGCCGGGGCGCACGCCCGAAGCGGTGGCGCGCTCCTTTCGGGAGCGGTTCCGCGCGGACGGGCTGGGCTTTGACACGGTGGCCGAGCGGCGGCGGAGCCTGGGGCGCGCGCTGGATAACATTGAGGCGTACCTTGGGCTGGTCGGTTTCGTGGCGCTCATCCTCGGTGCGATCGGCGTGGCGAGCGCGATCTACGCCCACGTGCGCCAGAAGCTCACGACGGTCGCGGTGCTGCGCTGCCTCGGAGCCTCGGCGGGGCAGAGCTTCGCGGTGTACCTGGTGCAGGGCGTAGCGCTCGGGCTCGCGGGTGCGCTGGCCGGGGCCGCCCTTGGGGTGGGTTTGCAAATGGCGCTGCCGCGGCTGCTGGCGGATGTGGTGCCGTTTCCGGTGGAGTTCTTCGTCGCGTGGCCGGCGGTCGCGCGTGGGATCGGGGCGGGGGTGATCCTGTGCCTGCTCTTCACGCTGCTGCCGCTGTTGGCCGTACGGCGGGTGCCGCCCCTCAGCGCGCTGCGTTCTGCGCTGGCGGAGGCCGAGGACGTGCGGCCTGATCCTTGGCGGCTGGTGGTCGCGGGCCTCATCGTTGTCGCGATCGCAGGATTGGCCGCGTGGCAGTCCGGTGGCTGGCGCGAGGGACTCGGCTTCACCGCGGCGCTCGCGGGCGCTTTGGGCATCCTCTGGCTCCTGGCTCGAGTGACCTCCTGGCTCGCCCGCCGCGCCGTCCCTCGCGGCGCGCCCTATGTCATCCGCCAGGGCATCGCCAACCTGCACCGGCCGAACAACCGCACCGTCTTGCTCCTGGTCTCCCTTGGGCTCGGGTGTGCCCTGATGCTCACCCTGTTCCTCGCCCGGTCCACGCTGCTGCGCGAGTTGGCTTCAGCTGGGGCCGGCACGCGGCCTAACCTGCTCCTATTTGACATCCAAGACGACCAACGCGAAGCGCTCGCGCGTGCGTTGGTGGGGGCGGGGGCCCCGCTGCTGGTCGAGGCCCCGATCGTTACGATGCGCCTCGCCGCGGTGCGTGGACGTCCGGTCGAGGAATTGTTCCGGGGTACGCCCCGCGGCCGTCCGGACGAGGCCGAGGCGGCGCGGGACGGGCGGCGGGGCGGCGAAGGCGCGCGGCGCCCGGCGAGCTGGATTCTGCGCCGCGAGTACCGCACGACCTTCCGCGAGAGCCTGGGCGGCGCGGAGCGGTTGGTGGCGGGCGAGTTCACCCCACGGGCGTCGCCTGGCACGGAGGTGGTGCCGATCTCTGTGGAGGAGGGCCTGATGCGCGACCTGGGCGCGGCACTGGGCGATGAGCTGACGTGGGACGTGCAGGGCGTAACGGTGCGCTCCCGGATCACGAGCGTGCGCGCAGTGGAGTGGCGCCGCTTCGAGCCGAACTTCTTCGTGGTGTTCCCCGCCGGCGTGCTGGAGGAGGCACCCAAGTTCCACGTGATGGCCGTCCGCACCACGGATGCGGGCCACGCGGCGCGAGTCCAGCGCGCGGTCGTCGCCGCCTGCCCCAATGTTAGCGCGATCGACCTCGCGCTGGTCCTTGAGACGGTCGACAGCGTGTTGTCGCGGGTCGGCTTCGTGGTGGAGTTCATGGCCGCCTTCACCGTGCTCACCGGCCTTGTGGTTCTGGTGGGCGCGGTGCTCACCGGTCGGTTGCAGCGGGTCCGCGAGACGGTGCTGCTCCGCACCCTTGGGGCCAGTGCGGCGCAGCTCCGGCGCATCCAGTTGGTGGAATACGCGGTCCTCGGGTGCCTGGCGGCGGTGGTGGGCGGGGCCCTGGCGCTCGGCGGCAACGCGTTGGTCGCACACTTCGCCTTCCGCATTCCGCCGGCCTTCCCGATCCCGGTGCTCGCGGTGGGCATCGTCGCGGTGGCCGGCGCCACGGTGGCGGTCGGGTTCCTCGCCAACCGGGGCATCGTCCGCCAACCCCCGCTCGAAGTGCTCCGCGAGGAAAGCTAGCCCCGTCCGGCCGTCCAGCGCGCGCACGCTGCGGCGGCGGCGCCCGCCCGCCTTCAAGTTGTCAGGGGTGCCTGCATCGCCTCTTGGCCGCTTTGGCCGGTCGGGACCTCGGCGGGCCCTCGCGCGGGCTCAGCCTCGTCTCCTCCTTCCCGCGCCGGGCGCCGCCGGCGACGCGCGGCTCGGGCTCACCCGTGCGAGCGAGCCGCGGCTCGGCCCTGTCGGCCGGATCCGCGTCGCGAACCTCGGGTCGGGCGCCTTGGTGGAGCTCATCGATCTCGCAGATTCCTCCCCGACGCGCCTCGTGGGCATCAGCCCGGCGCCGTACCGCTACCGGCTTGTGCGCGCTGAAGTGCGGGTCCTTCAGCGCGAATAATTCGCCGCCAAGGCTCGCGAGCAGCGCGGGGATGATCCGGCCCGGGTAGGTCCCGCCGAGGGCGGCCTTGCGGCGACCAGCCCCTCGATCCTAGAAGTCCCTTGTTAACAGCGACTCCCTGGTGAGGAGGCGCCTGCCGGGCCCGAGGAGCGCACCAGGCAGCCCACGTGAGCGCGCGGAGCCGTTGCCGGTGATGGTTCCCCTCCCAAGGCCGGCCTGCATATAAATCATCGCGCTGGTCTCGGCCACGACGGCCTCGCGGGGATCGAGCTCGATCCCGGCAAACCGCAGGTCACCCTGCGAACGACGTAGTCGATCGTACGCATCTGCGGCGTCAGGAAGGAAGGGGAGTCCATACCGGTGGTCGGGCGAGAGAACTCTCCGAGAGGCCAAAAAGCTGCGGGGCAGGCCGCTCAGTCAATCCGCAGGTGACGAAGTCGGAGCGCGTTGGCCACGACGGTGAGCGAGCTCAGGCTCATCGCGACGCTCGCGACCATCGGGTGCAGCAGCCAGCCCGTCCACGGGTATAGGACTCCGGCGGCGAGGGGCAGGCCCGCGAAGTTGTACGCGAACGCCCAGAAGAGGTTCTGCCGGATGTTGCGACGGGTCGCCCGGCTAAGACGGACGGCGCGGACGAGTCCCGCCAGATCGCCTTGGAGCAGCACCACGCCGGAGCTGCGCAGCGCGACGTCGGTGCCGTCCCCCATCGCGATCCCGACATCCGCGGCGGCGAGGGCGGGCGCGTCGTTGAGGCCGTCGCCTGCGAATGCCACTCGATCCCCGCGGGCCCGCCGCGCGCGCACGAGGTCCTGCTTGCCCGCGGGTGAGATTCCGGCGTGCCACGCGTCGAGGCCCAGGGCCGCCGCGACCGGGGCGGCCGCCTCCGCACGGTCCCCGGTAACCAGCTCCACCCGCCAGCCCAGCGCGCGCAGGGAGCGAACCGCGGGCGCGGCGGAAGGCTTCAACTCGTCCGCGAGGGCGATGCACCCGGCAATCGCGCCCTCGATGCGCACCTCGACCAGCGTAGCTCCGGCCGCCGCGGGCGGCAGGGTCGGGACCGGGCCCGTTAGGCGGGAGACGTTGACCCGTCGACCGGAGAGCAGAGCCGAAGCCCCGACGCCCGGCTCTGCCCGGAAATCCTCCGCGGCCGGCAACGCGAGCCCTCGCTCCGTGGCCGCGGCGACGAGCGCGCGCGCCAAGGGATGCTCGCTGGACGCCTCGGCAGCGGCCGCTAGCCGCAGCAGTTCCTCGGGTAAAGTCCCGGAGCCCGCCGGGAGCACGGCGGCCACGCGGGGCCGGCCGGCGGTTAGCGTGCCCGTCTTGTCGAGCAGAAGCACGGTGGTGCCGGCGAGTTGCTCCAGTGCGGCCGCATCCTGCACCAAGATACCCGCGCGGGCCCCCCGGCCGATGCCCATGACGATCGAGACGGGGGTCGCCAGCCCGAGCGCGCACGGGCAGGCGATAATCAGCACCGCGACCCCATTGAGCAGGGCGAGCGGCACGCGCGGCGCCGGGCCGAAGGCGAGCCAAGCGACCGCGGTGGTCAGCGCCAGAGCCAGCACGGCGGGGATGAACCAAGCGGTGACGCGGTCGGCGAGCCGGGCGATGGGAGCCTCGCTCTCCTGCGCGGCGGTTACGAGCCGGATGATCTGCGCGAGGACGGTGTCCGCGCCGACTCGCTCCGCGGTGAGCAGCAGCGAGCCGGTCGTGTTGAGCGTGCCGGCGCGGACCGGGTCGCCCACCCGGCGGGGCACGGGCAACGGCTCGCCGGTGAGCATCGATTCATCGACGTCGCTCGCGCCCGAGGCCACGCGGCCGTCGACCGGAAGATGCTCGCCCGGGCGCACGCGCAGGAGTTCGCCGGGACGCACGTTGGCGAGAGGAATGTCCTCCTCGCGTCCGTCGGCGGCGACGCGGTGGGCGATGGGCGGGGCAAGGCGGAGCAGCGCCTCAAGAGCCTCGCCCGTGCGGGCGTGGGCGCGTTGCTCGAGGATCTGACCGAGCAGGACGACGGTCGTGATGAAGGCCACGGCCTCGAAGTACAACGGCGGCCCGTGTGCGGTCTGGAGGGCTGCGGGGAAACTATCCCCGGCAAGCGTCGCGACCACGCTGTAGAGGTAGGCGGCGCCGGTCCCCGTGACCGTCATCGTGAACATATTCGGGTCGCGCTCGCGGATCGAGCGCCACCAGCGGCGGTTGAGCGGCGCGCCGGCCCAGAGGAAGATCGGCGTGGTGAGCGTAAGTTGGACCCACGCGAGGAGGACAGGATCGAGGCCGTGCACCAGCCCGGGCGCCACCATCCCGCCCATCGCCAGCAGCAGCACGGGGATCCCCGAGCCGAGCGCGACCCAGAGCCGCGGGCGCAGGTGGCGCTCGTGGGGCAGGCCCATATGGACGGGCTCGGTGGGGGAGGGGAGGACGGTCACAGAATCATCCCTCCGGAAGCTTCAGAGCGCCGGGGCGGGAGTGGCAGCGGTTACCGGGCCGGCGCGGGCCAGCCGGCGTTCCCAGTACCACGTGAAGTAAAGCGGGACGGAGAAGAGTGACACGAGGTCGAAGATCATTCCGCCGACCACGGGCAGGACCATCGGCTGCATCAGTTCCGCGCCGCGACCCGTCGACCAGAGCACCGGGATCAGCGACAGGAGGGTGGTCGCGTTGGTCATAATCGCGGGGCGGCGGCGACGCAGGCCAGCGTGGAAGACGCGCGCGTGAACCTCGGTGACGTCGCGTGGCGGCGTGCGGAATTGTTCGTGCAGGTAGGTGCCGAGCAAGATGCCGTCGTTGAACATAACGCCAAGCAAGACGATGAACCCGACGATAACGGCAGTGGTGAGTTCGGCGCCCCAGAGCCAAACGAAGAAGAAGCCGCCGGCGGTGGTGACGGTGGCGTTGGCCCCGATGATGATCGCGGTGATGAGCCAGCTGCGCGTGCCGACGTAAATGAGCACGACCATGACAAGCATCGAGATGGCGATGATCCAACGGAGGGAGGCGTCGGCTTTGAGCTTCTGCTCGTAGCGGCCGACCCATCGGTAGCTGGCGCCCGCGGGAAGCTGCAGGCGACCGTCGGCAAGCGCGGCGCGGAGACGGGCGTCGGCGTCGCGGACGACCTCAACCTCACCGCGTTCGCGGGCGTTGAGGAGGACGTATTGGGTGCGGCTTCCGCCTTCGGAGCGGATGGCCATCGGGCCGACGGTGTAGGTAAGGCCCGTCGCGTCGCTGCGCGACGCAGTGACAGAGGGAGCAGTGGCGAGTGATGAGTGACGCGTGATGAGTTGGAGAATGGGGTCGAGGGATTCGCCGGCGGGGAGGGTGAGTTCCGCGCGCGTCGGGGAGAGGAGGGTGAAATTGCGCTGGTGAGTGAGGGAAAGCTTACCGGTGAAGGTTGAGAGTTGAGAGGCGGAGGAGAACTCGAGCGTGTAGATGGAGGGTGCGGCGAGCAGGCTGGAGAGCGGAATGGCGCCGTGCCCACCCGTGACGGGGACCTGAAGCTGGGTGAGTTCGTCCGCGTCGTCGCGGCGCTCGCGGAGGTAGCGGATGCGGACGGGATACCGCAGCGCGCCCTCGACGGAGTAGCTTAGGGCCATCCCGCCCAGGCCGGTTTCGATGCTGCGCATCACCTGTTCGACGGTGAGGCCGAAGCGAGCGAGCCGGGCAGGATCGAGGCGGACTTCGGCGTAGGGCTTGCCGCCTTCGCGCGGCATCTGGACATCGGCGGCGCCCGGTGTGCCTTGGATGACTTTCTCCGCGGCTTCGGCGAAGCGTTCGAGGGCGTCTTGATCGTCGCCGAGGACCTGCAGGGCGATGAGACTGCGGATGCCGGTGGAGAGCATGACGACGCGCGTCTCGATCGGTTGGAGCCAACTCGGCGCGACGCCCGGGATATCGGTCAGTGCGGCGAGGGCGGCGCGGACTTCGGCGAGCGTGCGGGGGCGTTTCTCGACGGAACCGTCGGGCGCGGTGATCTCGTGCACGGGCCAAGCGGCGTAGGGTTTCAGCAGTACGACCGTCTCAATCATGCCGATGGGGGCGGGATCGAGCGCGGTCTCGGCGCGGCCCATTTTGCCCATCAGGCCGGCGACCTCGGGGACGGAAGCAATGGCGCGATTCTGGATCTGCATCACGCGCTGGGTTTCGCTGAGGCCCGCGGTGGCGGGTAGCGAAGGCATGAAGAGCAGGCTGCCTTCGTCGAGGAGTGGCAGAAAACTGGAGCCGGCGCCTGGAAAGGCCCGCGTGAGGGTGCGGTCTAGTTCGAGACGGGAGAGGTCGGCGCCGACGGCGGCGAAGCCAGCGCGGAGCGGGGTGCTGACGGCGGGCCAACCGAGGCCGAGCAAGTAGCCGCCGCACGCCAGCATCACAATGGTGAAGGTGAACGCGAGCTTGTGGCGTTGGAAGTGGCCGTAGGCCCATTCGTAGGCGGCGTGGATGGCGCGACTCGCCGGGTTTTCCTCGTAGTTAACCAGTTGTTCGCGACCGAGACGCCAGACGGTGAACGCGACCGCGGTGGCGAAGAGCGGAGCGAACAGCCAGCCCGGGACAGCGATGGACCAGCGCCCGTAGTCTTGCGGCAAGCTCCACCCGTCGCGGATGAACCAGCCGAACGCAAGGCCACCGGTGAGACCGGCGAGGGCGATGAGGACGGGCCTGCGCACGTGCCACGGCGGCAGCAGCAGGCGGCAGAGCACGGGCACGAGCAGCGTCCCGAAAAGCACTGCGCCGCTGATCGCGAGCGATTTAGTCAGGGCGAGCGGAGCGAAGAGGCGGCCGGCCTGGTCCGTCAGAGCGAAAATGGGCAGGAAGCCGATGACCGTCGTGGCGGCGGACGTGAGGAGTGGGCGGGCGACCTCGTGGGTGGCGCTGATGACGGCGGCGGTGACCTCAGGATCGAACGGCGACGTGGGCATCGCGCGGCCCTCGCGTCGGCACTTCGCCTGCAGGTCGACGAGGTGCTGCGTAATGTTTTCCGTCACGATGATGCCGAAGTCGACCATCACGCCGATGGCGATGGCGATGCCGGCGAGACTCATGATGTTGGCGCCGACGCCGGCGGCGTGCATCACCAGGAACGTGAACAGCATCCCGAGCGGGAGACTGAGTGCGACGGCGAGGCTCGCGCGGACGTGCAGCAGAAACCCGATCACGACGATTGCGGTCGTGACGACCGCCTCGACCAACGTGGACGAGAGCGTGGCCGTCGTCTCGCGGATGAGCTGCGTGCGGTCGTAGAACGGGACGACGGAGACCTGCTCGCGGGCGAAGGTGGGGGCGAGATCGGCGAGGCGGCGTTTGGTGGCCGCGATCACGCGCGCGGGGTCTCCGCCAACGCGGAGACCGACAATCGCGCCGACCTGTTCGCCATGGGCGTCAGCGAGCAAGCCCTGACGCACTTGGCCGCCGAGAGTGACGGTGGCGATGTCGCCCAGCCGCAGGCCGGCGCCGAGGGCGCGGTTTCCACGCAGGACGATGTCTTCCACGTCGGCGACGGTGCGGATAAAGCCGGCGCCTCGAATCATGGTTTCGATGCCGCTATTTTCGACGCTCATCGCGCCGACATCGCGGCCGGCGGCCTGGACGGACATCATGAGCATGTCGAGCGTGAGGCCTTGCTCCTCGAGGCGGGTAGGCTCGACGTCGATCTGATATTCCCGGACCACGCCACCGGCGGGGGCAACTTCCGAGACCCCTGGAACGGCGCGCAGGGCGGGCACGACGATCTGGTCGAGCAGGTAGCGTTTGGACTCGAGATCGCGCGGCCCCTGGAGCGTGAAAGCGTAGACTTGGCCCATGGCGGTGGCGTCGGGGCCGAGGCGGGGTTTCACGCCAGACGGAAGCAAGTTGCCGAGTTGGGAAAGACGCTCGAGGACGCGCGTGCGGCACTCGTAGAGATCGCGGCGATCCTCGAAGATAACGTAGAGGTAGCTGGCACCGTAAAGAGAGAGTCCGCGAACGGTTGCCACGCCGGGCAGCCCCTGGAGCTCGCGGGTGAGGCGCGAGGTGACTTGGCGGTCGACGTCCTGCGGACTCTGGCCGGGCCACTCGGCCCAGACGATGACTTGGTTGTCGCTGAGGTCCGGGATCGCATCGACCGGCACCTGCCGCCACGACCACAGGCCGGCGAACGCGAGGGCAAGCGCGGCGCTGAGCGTAAGGAGCGGATTGCGGATGCAGGAGGCGAGCACCGGGGGGGGCGAGTTCAGAGCGGAGAGTCTGGAGCTCAGTGCTGGTGCGGCGCGGCGACGGCACCGACCGGGAAGAGGAGGCTGGGGGAGCCGGCGAGCTGAGACTGGGAGTCGATCAAGAACGCGCCCTGCGTCGCGACCTCATCGCCCGGCTGGAGGCCAGCACGGACGACGTAGGCGTCTTCGCCGGTAGGCGACTCAAGGCGTGGACCGAGCGCGAGCGGGGCGAGGACAAAGGAGACGCGGCCGTCCACTTGGCGGCTGGACACTTTCCACGCGACATGGCGGATGCCGGTGGAGAGGACCGCGCTTTTAGGCACCAAGGTGGCGCTGAGCGGAGCGGAGTGGGATGAAGCGGTTGGCGGCGCAGCGACGGGCGTGGAGGCGCCGGGGAGGCCGAGTTCGTCGGCGGTGAGCGAAACCTGGATCCGCGCGTGGACGAGGCTTCCGGCGAGGAGACGTTGCGCAGGATCGGAGAGATGGAGGTGGATTTCGCGGGCGCGAATCTCAGCGTTGAGCTCCGGGGAGACCCAGGAGATCGAGGTAGCGACGTCGGGCAACGGACCGCGGTCGTCGGAGGAGAGCTGGACGGGTTGGCCGGGACGCAGCCAGTGGGCGCGAGCCTCGGGCACGTGGACTACGACCATAAAGCTGCGGGGTTCGACCAGTCGGAGAAGCGGGGTGTCGGCCCTGATTTCGTGTCCGACTTGCGGAAGACGACCGGGCGCCATGCCCTCAGCGGAGTCGCCCGCGGCCGTGACAATCCCGGCGAACGGCGTCGTAAGCGTGATGGTGTCGACAGGGGCGCCGCCTTGGAGTATGGCGGTGGCGACGGGCAGAAGATTCCAGCGCATGAAGCGTTCGGTAAGGGCGTGCAGCGAGTGGCCGTCGGGGAGTCTGAGCGCGGCCGCGAGTTCGCTTTGGGCGGTGAAGACTTCGGGACTGTAGAGGTCGATTACGGGGCTGCCGGCGGCAACGATGGTGCCGGGGTGAAGGGCGGCAGGATGGCGCTTCACGACGCGGCCGGCGACGCGAGGAATGACGACCTGCGCGGTGCGATCGTCGTAGCGAACCGTGCCGTAGGCGTGGACGGTGGCGACGGCAGGTCCAGTGCCGATGACCGTGGTGGCAACGCCCATGCGGCGCCGCTGCTCGGCGGTGAGTTCGCCCGCGGTGACCTTGGTCATTTTCATACCGCAGACGGGGCAGTCGCCGGCCTTTTGGCCGATGAAGTCCATCATCGGGCACGCCCAACGTTCGCCGGTCGCGCCGGACGCGGCGGCGAGTTCCGCTTGCGTCGGAGCGGAGACAAACAGGGTGGACGCAGGAAGGAGCACGATAACTGCGGCGCCGGCGAAGACGCCAAGGAGGGCGGCGAGCGGCGTGAGCCAACGGGGGACAGAGGTGGAGGACATCGCGAGGAAAGCTGAGGCCGCGCTGGAGGCTGCGGGTCAGGGGTTGACCACTTCGTTGCGAAGGTAGAGTGGACCGTATTGGTCGGAGGCGGCTTTGAATTTCGGAGGGCACATGCGGCAGCCGAAGGCGATGGTCTTGCCCTGATAGGTGGCCGTGGGCAGGGAGGGATCGGCCTTCATGCCGCAGATGGCACAGAGGGTGTTCACCGGGGAGGAGGCCGGCGCGGCGGCCGGGACTGCCTGGGCGTTGGCGCCGGAACTGGTGTGGGCGTGTCCGGCGTGATGGTGTCCAGCGTGGGGATCGGCGGCGGGAGCGGCGTGCGGTTCGTGGCGGGCGGTGCGGACGGCGAGAGCGATGACGGCGCCGAGGGCGAAGGTGGCAAGAAAGGTGAGCAGCGGTTTCATCGCGTTAGTTGGGTGTCGAGGATTCGGGGTCGAGCGCGCGAGCGATCAGGGTTGCAGCGGAGACGTGGCGCCAGAGTTCGGCGCGCGCGGCGCGGAGCGAGGTCTCGGTCTCGATGATCTCGATTTGGGTCATTGTGGTGCGTTCGAGGATGTCGACGGCGTGGAGCACAGCGGAGTCGCTGGAGGACATGCCACCGGAGAATTGGCCTACGCTCAGGATGCGGGAGAGCGCCTCGTGCTCGACTTGGAGGCGGGCCTGGGTCTCGGAGGCTAGCCGGCGGGCAGTGGCGGCGAGACGTTCGGCGCGGTCGACGCGGGCGAGGGTGGCGGTGACGCGGTGGCGGGCGGCGTCGGCGTCCGCGGCGGCAGCGGCCCGCTCGGCCGCCGCGGCGCGGACCTCGGCGCGGGCGTAGCCGCGGGCGCGCCACGGGATCTCGGAAGAGAGGGCGAGGCCGACGGTATCCTGCTTGCCCATTCTGCTGCGTTCGCGTTCGAAGCGCACGCCGATGGCGGTCATGGGCTGAGCGCCGGCGCGAGCCACGCGGCCCATGGCATCGGCTTCGGCCGCGCGGGCGCGGGCATTGGTGACGGCGGCCGAGTCGGTCGCGGCGATGGATGAAAGCGCGGGGGCGGCGTAGGCGGGGAGCGGTGAATCAGGCGCGAGGGCGAGGCGACCGCGGAGCGCGGCGCGGGCATCGGCGGCGCTGCGCTGCGCTTGGTCGAGTTGGAGGGTAAGTGCGGCGACGCGCGTCTGGAGCGTGAGGCGATCCGCGAGACGCAAGGAAGTGCCGGTGGCGAGGCGCGCGTCGACGACGGCGAGGGCGGCGACGAAACGCCGGAGTTGCGTTTCGATCAGGGCGGCGCGGGCGTCGGCGCCGTCGGCCTCGGCGAGGTTCATCGCAACATCGGCCGCGACTTCGGCCAGCGTCAGCGCGAACTCGCTTTCGGCGAGAGTGACGGCGGCGGCGGCGCGGTCGCGGTCGGCATCACGTTCGCCGCGTTTGGGGAGGGGCTGGCGGATGCTGAGTTCCCACATATCGCGGTTCTCACCCATCGCGTCGGCGGTGACCCGGGAACCCATGGCTCCGACCTCGGGATCGGGGATGCGACCGGCGGCACCGATGCGACTGCGGGCAGCGTCGATACGACGAGCGGCCGCGGTGAGTTGAGGGGTGCGAGCCACGGCAGCGAGCAGGGCGGGGCCGGCGTCCCCGGCGGCGGTGGAGGCCGGCGCGGAGTCGATCGGAGCGGCTGCTGGCAGCGAGGCGGAGGTGGCGGCGAGGAGGATCGAGAGGCGAAGCGACGCGGAGATGGCGCGAAAGGCGAAGCGGAGGGTCGATGGGAGACGAAACTGGAAAATCGGGGGGCCGCAGGCAGACGATGACGGGATGAAGGGCATGGCGCGATTGGAGGCGGCAGAGATGGCGATCGCGGACGGGAGCGCTCTTGAGGGCGGCGGCGGGCGGGGAGCGCGGGCCCGATGCGGGTAAGGCTAAGCGGCGGTGCCGGAGGTCGGCACAACGGAACGTGACGGTTAGGCGGGGACGCCTCGTGCTACCGCAGGGCGGGCGGTCAGGATTTCTTGGCGGGAGCCTTGGCAGCGGCGTCGACCTTGGCGAGGAACTTGGCGGGGTTGGCCTTGAAGTCGTCCCCGCAACCCTCGCAGCAGAAGAAGACCACGCGGTCGGGCTGGCCCTCGGCGCGGAAAATGTAACCGCTGGCTTCGCCCATGCTGCCGAGAGGCTCGTTGGAGACGAGGCAGGTTTTGAGCGGGTAGGTGGGACGGGCGGCGGCGATGATCTCGGCGTCCGTCTTGGCGGCGGCGGCGAGCGCGCCGACGGGCAAAAGGATGCTCGCGAGGAGGGAGGGTATGGATTTCATGATTATGGTCACTCTTTCCTACACCCAAGATCCGCCATTCCCCCGCGAAATCTTGCCCGGGTCCCCGGGCAAGATGGCAAGGGGGATTTGCCGGCCGCCGGGGTAAGGTGGTTCGACACCATGAGTTTCTCCCCCGATCCCCTGCCGACCCTTTTGGCCTCTTGGCGCATTCAGCCTCCCCCGGACCCCGGGTTCCGACGGGGGGTGCGGGAACGGCTGGGCGCGGGCGTCGCCGGCGCGACTTGGGCCGCGTTCGCCCGCCGCCGAGCGCCCTTGGTGGCGGGCGCCTTCGCGGTGGCTTTGATCGGCGGGGCGCTAGGCGGGTACGACCACGCCCGCGCGCGGGTGGACGAGGACCGCGCGCGCCTGGCCTCGGCCTATGTGGCGGGACTGGACGCGCGCCGGATGGTCCCCGCCCGCTGATCCCACCGGTTGCCCGTGACGCGGAACCTGATCCTCACGCTTCTGCTGGTGGCCGCTGTCGCCGCGGCCGCCTTTGGTGTCGCCTTTGTCGCCAGCGGGGATCGGACCCTGCGCGTGGCGGCGCGGCAAGGCGACGCGCTCGAATGGCTGCGGGTGGAATTCTCGCTCGACGCGGACCGCTTCGCCGCCGTGCGGCGCCTCCACGACGAATTCAGCATCGAGTGCAGCGTGCACTGTGCGGCTATCATCGCGGCTCGGGAGCGGTCCGCGCCGGCGGCGGAGATCGCGGCGCTGGAGGACCATTGCGTGGGGGCGATGACGGCTCACTTCCGGCAGGTGGCGGCGCGGATGGAAGCGGCGCAGGGGGAGCGTTATCTCGCCCTCGTGCTGCCCCGCATCCGCGGACACACCCATCAGGGGGCGCCGAGCGTGCGGCTGGCGCCTTGAGTTCGTCGGATTCGGCGGCCGGTGCGCAGCCAAGCCTCGCCGCCGACGAGGAGGCGGCCGCCCGCGACCGGGAGCTAATGGCCCTTGCGCAGGCGGGGGACGAGGCCGCGCTGGGGGCGCTGATGGAGCGCTGGGAGCGCCCGGTGAAGACCGTGATCGCGCGGCTGGTGGGCAATGCCGCGGAGGCCGAGGAGCTGGCGCAGGAGGCCTTCGTGCGCCTGTGGCAGAGGCGGGACCGCTTCCGGGCCGGCGCGGAATTCCGTCCCTGGATGCTATCCCTCGCCTTGAACCTCGCGCGCAACCGCCTGCGCTGGTGGCGCCGCCGGCCGCTGGTGGCCCTCGAGGAGTGGACGCCCCTACCGCCGGCCGAAACCGTGGATGGCGCGGGCGCGTTGGAGGCGCGGGAACGGGCGGAGGCGGTCCGCGCGGCCGTTGCGGCCCTGCCGCTCGAGCAGCGGGAGGCCCTGGTGCTGTTCGAGTATGAGGGGTTGGCTCAGGCGGAGATCGCAGTGATCGCGGACACCACGCCCAAGGCGGTGGAGCGTCGCCTCGAGCGGGCGCGCGCGGCGCTGCGGGTCAGCCTCCAGCGCTGGCTGCGGCGCGGCTGAAGCCCGGCCGAACTCCGGGCCCGCCTCAGGCCAGCGTGCGCAGCTGCACGCTGTCGACGCGGCGGTCCTCCGCGACGATGTCCGTGGCGATCACCAGTTTGTCCCCGGGTGTGGCGCGGCCGCTGCGGCGGAGGAAGGCGAGGGCGCGGGTTACGGTTTCGTTGGGATCCGCGCTTAGCTCCAGCAGGTGCGGTTCGACCCCGCGGAGCAGCCGGAGCTGCCGGAGCAGGCCGACCGCCGGCGTGAAGGCGAGAATCGGGGCGGCGCCGGGCCGCAGTGCGGCGAGGCCCTGGGCCATAAACCCGTGGCGGGTGAAAGTGACCAGGCGCGCGCCGGAAATCTGGCGGGCAAGGGTGACTGCGGCGTGGAGAACCTTCATCGGCTCGCTGGTGACTGCGGCGCCGCTGCCCGCCTCCCCGGCCGTCTCCCGCTCGATCCGCCGCGCGATCCCGTCGAGCATCCGTACGCACTCGACCGGGTAACGGCCGACTGTCGTCTCGCTGGAGAGCATCACGGCGTCCGCCTGCTCGAAGACCGCGTGGGCGACGTCGGAGATTTCCGCGCGGGTGGGCACCGGCTGGGTGATCATCGACTCGAGCATATGCGTCGCGACGATCACGGGCCGGCCGCGGGCAAGGCACGCGCGAATCGCGCGCCGCTGGATGACGGGGAGTTCCTCGAAGGGGCACTCGATGCCGAGGTCGCCGCGCGCCACCATCAGGCCGTCGGACGCCTCGATGATGGCCTCCAGGTTGGTGATCGCCGACTGGTCCTCGATCTTCGCAATGATCCGGGCCCGGGAGCGCCGCTCCTCAAGGAAGCGCCGCAGTGCTTCGAGGTCCTCCGCCGCGCGCACGAAGGACAGCGCGAGGAAGTCGATCCCCTCCTCGAGGCCCACGAGGGTGTCGGCCCGGTCCTTCGCGGTGAACGAAGGCAGCGAGACGCGGACGCCAGGCAGGTTGATGTGGCGGCGGGAACCCAGCTCACCCGCGAGGAGCGTGCGGCAGGCCAGCCGCGCCGCGTCCTTCGCCTCCACTTGGAAGCGGAGCAGGCCATTGTCCACCAGCACCACGGCGCCCTCCGGCACGTCGTGCAGGAGGCCGGGGTAGTTGACCGTCACAGCGGGCACGCCCGGGCGGGCCGGGGCGGCAGGATCGACCACGAGGTCGAGCGGGTCGCCTTCGCGCAGGGCCAGCGGGGCGGGGAGGGCGCCGGTGCGAATCTCCGGGCCCTTGATGTCCATCATAACGGCGACCTCGCGGCCCTGGCGGCCGCTCACCTCGCGGATCCGGCGGATGACGGCGCGCGTCCAGTCGTGGCTGGCGTGGGCCATGTTGAGCCGCAGGACGTCGACCCCGGCGTCCAGCAGGCGGCCGAGCATTGCCTCGCCGTCGGTGGCGGGACCGAGTGTAGCGATGATCTTGGTGTGGCGGCAAGGCGCGGTCATCGGGACGTGATGGTGGCCCGCGGGGACTGCGGGGCAAGCCCGGGACCGGAGCCGCGGCTCAGCCGAGCTCGCACCACGGAGTGGAGACGCCGGGCGGGACGACCGCGAAGGCGCAGGTGGGCAGGGTGGCGCGGACGCCAGCGAGGGCGGCTTCGACCGCGGCGGGCGTGTTGCAGTCGCGCGAGAGGTGGGTGAGGAACACGTGGCGCCAGCGCGGGCTGGCCACGGCGGCGAGCAGTTCGCCCGCGGCCTCATTGGAGAGATGGCCATGGCGGCCGACGATGCGCTGCTTGAGCGCCCAGGGGCGGCGGGGGTCCGCCTGCAGCAACTGCGGGCAGTGGTTGGACTCGACGACGACGGCGTCGCAGTCGCGGAGGCATTGGCGGACGTTGAGGGGCGCGTGTCCGAGGTCGGTGAGCCACGTGAGGGTCCGCGGCGGGGCGGCCGGGTCATCCACGCGCCCGTGGGTGAAGCGGAAGCCGACCGGGTCCTGCGCGTCGTGGGGCACAGCGAACGTCTCGACCTCGAGGTCCCGGTAGCGGAAGCGGCTGCCGGTCTCGAAGTATTGCCAGCCCACGTTCCACGAGAGCCCCGCCTGCACGGCGCGGCTGGTGGCGTGGTTGGCGAACACGCGAAGGTGCGGGTGGCGCCGCAGTCCGTCGATCCCCCCGGCGTGGTCCCCGTGCTCGTGGGTGAGAAAGACGGCGTCGATGCGCTCAAGGGCCTCGCCCCGCGCGGCAAGGAGCTGTGCGAGGCGGCGGGCGGAAAAGCCGGCGTCGATCAGCACGCGCGCCTCCGCCGTCACGAGCAGCGCCGCGTTGCCCGCGCTGCCGCTGCCCAAAATGGTGAAGCGCATCGCCACGGGCGGCGATCAAGGCGCGTGCGGCGACGGCGCCAAACTAAAAGCGCACCTAGATCGCGGGGGACCCCGGAATCCCGGCTCGCCCTCCGCCCGCGCCGGGTTTATTTTAGATTGCTGTTATGGGTTCTTTCGCCCCCCTGCTACTTCTCCTGGCCGCGCTCCCCGCGGTCGCTGCGCCCGCGCCCGCCCGGCCCAACATCATCTTCATTTTGGCCGATGACCTCGGCTACACCGACCTGGGCGTGCAGGGCAGCCGGTTCTACGAGACACCCTACCTCGACCGCCTCGCGGCGCAGGGCACGCGGCTGATGAACCACCACCACCATCAGAACTGTGCGCCCACCCGTGCCGCGCTGATGACCGGCCAGTACGCGCCTCGCACCGGCGTCTACACCGTCGGCGGCATCGACCGCTTCGACTGGTCCTCCCGCTCGCTGCGTCCGGTCGACAACGTCAGCAGCCTACCGCTTGACCGCGTCCTGCTGCCCCAAGTGCTGAAGGGCGCCGGTTACGCCACGGCGATGTTCGGCAAGTGGCACCTCGGCCAGCGCGGCGAGTACGTGCCGGGCCGCCGCGGCTTCGACGAGGCTATCGTCTCGAACGGCCGCCACTTCGACTTCGAGACCGAGCCCGCGACGACCTACCCCAAGGGCCAGTACCTCGCGGATTTCCTCACGGACCGCGCGGTGGACTTCATCCGCCGCCATCGCGACCGCCCCTTCTTCCTCTACCTGCCGCACTTCGGCGTGCACACGCCGCACCAAGCCAAGCCCGAACTGATCGAGCGCTTCCGCGCCAAGCCGGCCGCGGGCGGCCATCGCAACCCGGTTTACGCGGCGATGATCGCGAGCGTCGACGAGAGCGTCGGCCGCATCATGGCCCTGCTGGATGAACTGCGGCTCGCGGAAAATACGCTGCTGATTTTCGCCAGCGATAATGGCGGCGTGGGCGGCTATGCCCGCGAGGGGGTTCGCAACGAGCGGGAGGATGTTACCGACAATGCGCCGCTGCGCAGCGGCAAGGGTAGCCTGTATGAGGGCGGCACGCGGGTGCCGTTCCTCGCCCGCTGGCCCGGCCGTATCCCGGCGGGGCAGACGCGCGCGGTGCCGACCATCCACGTCGACTTGCTCCCAACCCTCGCCGCGGCCGCTGGGGCGCCTTTGCCCGCCGGGCAGGTGCTTGACGGCGAGAACCTGCTCCCGCTGCTACGGGATCCAGGCGCGCGACTCGCGCGGCCGGCCATCTTCCAGCACTTCCCGGGCTACCTCGGGGCCGGGTCGGGTCAGTGGCGCACAACGCCGGTCAGCCTGATCCACGAGGGGGACTGGAAACTGATGGAGTTCCTTGAGGACGGCCGGCTTGAGCTCTACAACCTGCGGGAGGATGTCGGAGAGCGCGTGAACTTGACGTCCGCGCAGCCCGAGCGGGCCCGCGCGCTGCACGCCCGGCTCCTCGAGTGGCGCCGTGAGCTGAATGCCCCGATGCCCACGCCCAACTCGGGAGTCAGCGCCGTGCCGAAGGAGAAGGCTGCGAAGGCGGGCAAGGCGGGGAAGCGCAAGGTCAAGTCCGATGGTAACTGACCTCCCGCTGCCCCGCCGCACCTTCCTCGCCGCCACGGCGGCGGCCGTGGCGGTCCGCGCTCGCTCCGCCGCGCCGTCAGCCGCCGGCGGAGCGCCCTCCATCCTCGTGGCCGGGGGCTCGATGATCCGCGGCTCTCGGTTCGCCTTGTCGATCGAGGGGGTGATGCACGCCCATTTCGGGGCGGTCCGGCGGCTGGCGCTGGTCCTGCACGCGACGCACCCGTCCGAGCGGGACGCGATGGACGCGCGATTGCAGGCCGCGTTCGGCGAGCTGGGGCTGCGCGCGGTGCAGTCCCTGCACCGCCGCGACGCGCCCGGCGCCTTGGCGCTGCTGCGGGAGGCGGACGGCATCTTCCTCGGAGGCGGCGAGACCTTCGTGCTGCTGGGAGAGTTGCAGCGGACGGGCCAGCTGGAGCTGATCCGGGAGCGGGCGCTCGCCGGCGTGCCGTGCGGGGGCTCGAGCGCGGGCGCCAACGTCATCGGACGGCGCATTGGCACCACCAACGATTTTCCGGTGGCGGACGTGGCCTCGCGCGAGGCCCTCGGGCTGCTGCCGGTGACGATCAACCCGCATCATCCGCCGCCCAGCAAGGAGACGGACTTCCGGCTCCGGGCGGGAAAGATCCGCGGTTACCTGCGCTTCAATCCCGGGGAGCGCGTCCTCGCATTGGCCGACGCCTCCGTGGTGCGGCTCCACGCTGGGACGGCGCGGCTGGCCGCGGGGCAGGGCTGGCTCTACGAAGTGGGTCGCGACCGGGAGTTGGTGGCCGGTGAACCGGTGCCGGAGCTGGCCGCCGCGTCCGGCGCGGCGGCGCGCTGAGGTCCGGCCGCCGACTTCAGTTGGGCTGGCCCCAGATGCGGGGCGCGCGGAAGCCCTCGGGGGCCGCCTCCGCCTTGGGGGGCAGGGCCTCGCGCGCGAAAGCCTCGAGCCGGGCGGCGAGCTCCTGGACCATGTCCGGGTGGCGCGCGGCGAGGTTCTCCTGTTCGCCCGGATCCGCCGCGAGGTTGAAGAGTTCGATCGTCTCCGCGGCCGTGGCCGCCTTCTTGCCGTCCTTTTTCTTGCCGGTCGTGGCCGGGCTTTCGGGCCGGTCGTTGGCGCCGATCGCGCCGTTGCGGACCAGCTTCCAGTCGCCCATCCGCACCGCGCCGCCGCGGGGGTAGGCGTTCAGCAAGATGGCCTCGTGGGGCGAGGGCGCGCCCGCGGTGATCGTCGCCCAGGCATCGCGCCCGTCGAGCGGCCGGGCCGGCGCGGCGGTGATGCCGGCCAAGCGCCGCAGGGTCGGGTACCAGTCGACGATGTGCAGGGGGGCCTGGACGACGGTGCCGGCGGGGATGACGCCCGGCCAGGTGGCGAAGGCGGGCACGCGGACCCCGCCCTCGTACACGGTGCCCTTCTGGGCGCGCAGCGGGCCGTTGGTGGCGCCGAGGGTGATCGGGCCGCCGTTGTCGCTGGAGAACGCGATTAATGTGTGCCCGGTCAGGCCGCGGCGCTCAAGGGCGGTCACGACGCGGCCTACCTGGTCGTCGAGGCAGGTGACCATCGCGGAGTAGGTGCGGCGCTTCGCGTCGGCCACGTGCGCGTAGCGGCGCAGGTACTCCTCCGGGGCCTGGAGCGGCGTGTGCGGGGCGTTGAAGGGCACGTAGAGGAAGAACGGGCGCGCTGGATCGGCGTTCTCCACCACCCGCACCGCCTCGTCGCCCACCAGCACCGTGGTGTAGCCGGCGTCGCGGCTCTCGCGGTCGTCGCGGTGCCAGTCGTGCCCGCCGTTCCGCTGATGGGTGAAGTAATCGAGGGCGCCGTTGTAGTGGCCGTACTGGGACTGGAAGCCGCGCCGGGTGGGCAGGTACTCAGGCCGGAAGTGCCCGAGGTGCCATTTACCCGCGATGGCGGTGGCGTAGCTGGCCCCGGCGAGCGCCTGGGCGAGGGTGGTCTCCTCCAACGGCAGCCCGTACTGCGCCCACGGGCGGACCACGCCGATCTGCAGGCCGTGGCGGATCGGGTAACGGCCGGTGAGGAAGGCGGCGCGGGTGGGCGAGCAGACGGGCAGGACGTAGAACTGCTTCAGCTTGGCGCCCGCGGCGGCGAGGCGGTCGAGGTGCGGCGTGGCGATGTCCCCGCCGTGCCAGCCGACGTCGGTGTAGCCGAGGTCGTCCGCAAGGAAGTAGATCACGTTGGGGCGTGGGGCGGGTGCGGCCGCGGCGAGAAGCGGGTCGAGGACGGCGAGCGCGAGGACGAGGGGGATCAGCGGGCGGGGCGGGGTCACCGGCGGGGTGGGGTCAGACGGCGGGGAAGGCGTGGCGGAGCTCCCAGTGGCGGGTCTCGCCGGGGGCGAGGTCCAGCGTGAGGTAGGGTTCCACCGAGACGGTGCGGGCGTTGGCCCACACGGGGCACTCGTCCGGCGCGAAGCTGGCGCTGAGCTCCACGCGGGGGAGCAGGGGGTGGTCGAGGGTGAGCGTGAGCGGGCGGGCGGGCGGCAGTTCCAAGAGCGCGAACTGCTGGTCCTCCGCGGTGCGGAACGGCCGGCGGAAAGCGAGCGTGCCGGCGGCGTCGACGGCGAAGCCGGGGTTCTCCGGGAGGCGGGTGCCCGCCGGCAGCCGCACCCGCGCGGCGCCGTCGCGCAGCGGCCAGAACGGGTGCGCGAACCATTGCAGCCGGAGCGGCCCGGGGCCGGTGTTGGTCAGCTGGGTGCGGGAGTGCAGGGTGCGTTCCCGCAGCTCCAGCTGCCGCGCCAGCTTGTAGGCGAGGCCGGCGCCGGCGTCGCGGGTCTGGAACACCAATTGGCCGAGCAGGCGGGTGATCGTCCACGCGCAGGGGGCCACGACAACGGGTTCACCGCGAGCGTCGAGGCCGAGGCGGCCGATGCCGGGCGCGAGGCCCTCGTCGCCGCGCCAAGTAAGCGGGCGGCCGTCGCGGGTGCGGTGGCGGAAGGACTCGGGCAGGCCCTGGCCGTTGAAGGGCAAGGGCGCGGGCGCGGGGTACTCGGGGCCGGAGAGCAGCGGGCCCAGCCGGTCGTCGTGGATCTGCCAGACGTACGCGCCCCGGCAGAAACGCAGGCCCTGCCGCGGCAGCTCGTCCGCCGCCCCGGGATCGAGCACCTCCACCCGGAGGCCGGCGTCGGCGAGGGTGAGCATCGCGCGGATCAGCGCACGCGGCGGACACGCACGGCCATTGAGTCCGGACCGACCTTAAGCGCGTAGCCGTTGAGCGGGCGCGGCTCGATCAGGATCTCTTGGCCGAGGAGGTCCCAGGGGATCGACTCGAGGCCCTCCCAGACCTGGCCGAGGTCGAGCGCGAACTTGTTGGCCCCCTGCCACGAGGTGACCTTGGCCTTCATCGGCGGATGGCTGCGCCAGTCTCCGCGGAGGCGGTCGAGGCCGAAGCGGTCCCAGGCCCGGGCGCGGTGGATCGTCGCCTCAGCGGGCGAGGCGCCTGGCGGCGGCTCAAGCGAGTCGGCGGAGGGGGTGGTGCCGCGCGCCTCGGCGATCTGGAAGCGGATGAGCGCGGCGTCGATCACGCCAAGCTGGTCGGGCGTGAGGCGGTCGAGGCCGGCGCGTTTCCACTCGGTCTCGGTGAGGATTTGGCGGAGGCCGGGATACGTGCCCTGCGCGCTGGCAGGGGCGGCGAGCAGAAGGGCGAGCGTGAGCAGGCGGGCGGGGAACATCGGCGGGGAGGGTAAAGGGGCTTCAGCGCGGGGAACGGGGGCCGCCGCCGTTGACCGCGGCGTGGAAGGGATCGCCAGGCCGGATGGAACCGGCGCGCACGACCTCGCCAGTGAAGGCGGACTTGTAGATGGCGCTGAGCAGTTCGAGCGTCGGGCGGACACCCTCGAGGGCGGTGTGGGGGCGGGTGCCAGCATCGAGGTGCGCCAACAGGTCCGCCAGCTGCGCCTCGTGCGTGGAGCCGACGTCGGGCGGGAAGTCGGCCCAAGCGGCGGCGAGGTCCGCGGGGGCGCCGGGCGCGGGCGTGAAGCGCCAGTGGTTCTTGGTGTAGCCGTAGAGGTGCGTCAGCTCGACCGTCGCCAGTTGGTAATCGAGGCGCACGTAGGTCTCTTGGCGCGGGCTCAGGGCGCTATTCGTGACCGTGGCGGCCGCGCGGTTGGCAAAGGTGATGAGGGCAGCGGAAAGGTCCTCGACCTCGATCGCGCGGTCGAGGGTGGCCGCTGTGGCGCGGACCTCGGCCCACGGGCCGAGGAGGTGCAGGAGGTGGTCCATCGCGTGGATCCCGAGGCCCATCGTGGGGCCGCCGAACTCGCTTTTCCACGTGCCGCGCCACGGTACGGCGTAGTAGGACGCGTCCCGGTACCAGAGGGTGTTGCAAACGGCGACCAGCGGGCGCCCCAGCCGGCCAGCGGTGGCCAGCGCCCGGAGGTGGGCGGTGGAGGACGCGAAACGCATCTGGAACACGCAGGTGATCTGCCGGCCGGTGCGGCGCTCGGCGGCGGCGAGGACGTCGAGCTCGGCAAGGGAGCCGCAGAGCGGCTTCTCGCTCCAGACGTGCGCGCCCGCCTCCATCGCGGCCACGGCCATCGGCACGTGCGTCGCGGGCGGGGTGGCGATGATCACCAAGTCGGGCCGCACCTCCCGGATCATTTCCGCGTAGTCGGCGAAGAGGCGGCGGCCGGGGTGGCGTTCGCCGAAGGCGCGAAGGCGGGCGGCGTCGGCGTCCATCGCGGCTGCGAGCTCCACCCGACCGCGGGTGGATTCAACGGCCCGGACGTGGGCGTCGGCGATGCCGCCGGTGCCGGCGAGGACGGCGCGGTAGGTCTTGGTCATCAGGCAGCGGAGACGGCTGGCGGGGGGATGTTTCAGCAGACGCAGCCGCGCTTGCCGGCGGTGCCCTGGCCGGGGGTCTTGGCGCCGCCCCAGTGGTCGTCAACGGGCTCGCTGGCGGGCTGGTGGCGGCTGTCGCTGGAGAAGCGGAGTTGGTTGGCAGTGCGGTTGTCGACCGAGGGGTACACGAGGAACATTCCGCAGGCGAGGAAATCCCCGGCGGCGTGCTCGGCGGCGAGCCAGCGGCCGCCGAACTTGCGCCGCAGCACGGGCGGTTTGCGCGAGAGGGTCCCGCTGAAGGTCCAGCGGCCCGCCCAGGCATCGGCAACCTCGTCGGCCCGGTTCGTGCAGTAGGTGTCGACGTCGCGGTAGACGTAGCTCCGCCGCAGGTCCGTCCGGCGGAGCGAGCCCTTGAGCACCATCAGGCCGCCGAGCTCAAAGGAGATGTCCCCGTGGGGCAGCGAGCAGGTCATATGGCCGTGGGTGCCGCGGCCCACATAGGGCAGGTCGCAGTGTGGGTTGGTGCGCTGGCCGGGGCCGACCGCGCGAAGCCACCGGTAGTCTCAGTACCGGACCTCCTTACCGTGGAGCTGGCGGTAGAAGCCGGGCAGGCGCCGCGAGTACAGCAGGCGTTGGACCTCCGGATTGCCCTCGGTGATCTCGGGCTTGAAGATGCGGCCTGCACCCGGCCGGCAGATGCCCTCGATGGGGGATGGGCGGGATCGAGCACGTCGGCCGCGGCCAAGCGGTCGACCAGGCAGGCGCGCGGCACCTCGTCGCGGTCGAGGTAGCCGGGGAGGTACAGGTAACCGCCGTCGGCGAAGCGGCGCCGGAGCTCCGGGAAGTCACCCGCGGCGTCGCGCGAGTCGCGCAGGCGCCCGAACTCGCCGGGACCGGAGTCGAGCGCGTGACCAAAGGACTGCAGGGGCGGCGGGGCGGGCAGGTTTTCCATCGCGGGGAGGGGGCGGATTAAGCGCGCGTCACGTGGAGGCGGACCAGCCCTCCGGCCAGTGAGTGCCGGGGGCGGGGCGCCAGAAGATGTCGCGGTCGATGCGCGGCGGATGGTGCCGGTAGGCCGCGGTGAGGCGGAGCTTTGTGCGGAGGTGATCGACGAGGTTCTCGCCGTAGAAGAATGTGCTCTCGGCGATACCGGAGACGGCCATCACCTCGGTGCGGCCGGCTGCGATGAGCTCGATCAGCCCGCGGGTGTTCTCTAGCTCAAGGTCGATCGCAGCCTGCAGGCGCCGCGAGCAGGCATCGCGGGTGGCGGTGTCGGAGCGGGGATCGAGGTAGCCGTACACGTTCTCGCACCAAGCGCACACATTGCGCATCGTGGTGCTCCAGTGGAGGTAGGCGCGGGCGCGGTCATGGAGGTCGGCGAAGGCGGCGTGGCGCGGGGCGATTCCCGCGAGGCGCCCGATGAGCGCGCGGAGGCGGGGCAGCAGCTCGCGGTCCATATCCGCGGCCATCTTGGCCCCCGTCTCGCGGGTGATGAGGTCGAAAAGCACATCCTTGCCGAGGTCGTTCAGGCCGGGGTTATTGAACTGGAAGCAGCCGTGGCGCTCGTAGTACTCGCGCTCTGCGGCGGGCACGGCCTCCAAGTCTGGCACGAACGGGCGGTCCCACGTGCGCTGCCAGCAAAAGCCGAAGACGCAGAAAAGCGGGATGAAGGGCTGCCAGACCAGCGCGCCCTCGAAGTCGTCCCAAGCCGTGACCAGCTCGGGCGCGTCCGCGGCGCCGACAATTCCGGCGGCGTAGTCGCGCAGGACGTCCCCGATGGGCCGGTCCGGCAGGAACTGGGCGGCCTGGAGGGCGACCGGGTTGGGCCAGAAGGGCGTGCGGGTGGTGTTGGCGAGGCCGCCGAGCGCGCTGAGGCGCGTGATCCCGGTCTCCCGGGCGGCGAGGAGCTTGGCGTGCAGGAGCCGGGGGAACGGGACCCCGATCAGCGGCTCATGGTTCATCACCCCGCTCGCGGAGTACTGCAGCACGGGCTCGATCCCCTGCGCGCGCCCGGCGCGGAGCACCTCGGCCTCGGCAGGATCCATCGTCGCGTGAAAGACGCTGCCCGCCACGCCCACGTTCTCGGGGTACTTCGGATGCGGGTAGGGCAGGGAGTAGCCGCGGACCAGGAGGGAGGGCGCCTCGTAGGTGACGTGCGGCCCCATTCCGGCCTTGATGTGGTCGTGCTCCATTTTAAACGGCTCGAGGCGGAGGATGACGTCGAAGTGCGGGTTGAGCGGCTCCGCCGCCGCGCGCAGGTTGCGCAGGAACCGGCTGATGCTTTGGCCCGATGCCTCGGCGACCTTGTCGTGGTTGCGCCACTCGCGGATCAGGTACGGCCCGCCGTTGCGGCCGACGTAGAGCGAGGCCGAGTGCTCGAAGCCCGCGCCGCTGTCGTTCGTCCACAGCGACATATAGGAGAGGTCGGGCACCTGCCGGATCAACGCCTGGAGCGCCTCGCGGAAGTGGCGCTGGGTGACCGGGTGATCCTGCGCGAGGGTGTAGCGGGGGAGGCGGGAGCGGAACGGATGGTCAACGCGCGCGCCGCGGAGGGTCGGATACTTCTGGAAGAACCGCTCGGGGAAGGTCCGCGGCTCGAACATGCAGACGCCCGGCCGCAGCCCGTAGCGCCGGCCCGTGGCGGCCAGCTTGCGCAGGTGCTCGAGGTTCGCGTCGAGGTACATCGCGGGCCAGAGGCCCTTGGTCAGCTTGGTCGCCACGAAATGGTTGAAGCCCGGCTGGTAGGAGTAGAACTGGGGGTAGTACTCATGCGCCACGAGGTCCTCGTGGGGGAAGTGCGCCTGCAGCCCGTTCACCTCGCAGTGGGTGAAGCCGGCCTCCGCGAGCGCGGCGACGTACTGCTCCGGGTCGAACCCGCGCGCCGAGCGCCAGTACTGCGTGTAGCAGGCGTCCCAGTGTGGCCGGTGCCACGGGAATGACGCGGGCAGGTAGATCCCCGCCGCCAGCCGCTCCCGTGTGAAGTCGCCGATGCCGCGCGCGAGCAGGCGCACCGCCGAGAAGAGGAACGCGCCGTGCGTCGCAACGATTTCGCCCGTGCCGTCCTCCGCGCAACGCAGCCAGATCCAGCCGGATTGCCCCGCAGCGGCGGCGGGCAACCGCGCCGCGGAGTACCAGCCGCGCGAGGCGAGGGCGACCGCCAAACCGCCGCCGGGCGCGGCCGCGGCGGACGGGGTAAGGCCGGCGAAGCGCGCCAACTCGGTGGCGGCGGCGGCTTCTCCGGGGGAGGGGGAGGCGGGATGCAGGACCGCGCGGAAGGCGGGCAGACGGACGTCGGACATGGGGCGCCTCAGGAGGGTTTGCGGCCCGCCCCGCGAGTCAAAATGAACTTTCCTGAAAATTTCAGGCGGGGCCGGCGGCGCGCGCGGGAGCGGCGAGCAGCCGCTGCGTGAGGAAGGCGGTCTGGACGCGGCTGACGTCGCGCAGGCCGCGCTGGGCGAGGGTGATCAGGCTGGCCAGCTGTTCGGGCGAGAAGGTGGCCTCCTCGCCGGAGCCCTGCACCTCGACGAATTGGCCGCGGCCGGTCGCAACCACGTTGAAGTCTACCGCGGCGTCCTTGTCCTCCACGTAGGCGAGGTCGAGCACCTCTTGGCCGGCGCAGAGGCCGACGCTGACCGCGGCGACGGAGTCGGCGAGGGGATTCTCGGCGAGGCGTTTCTCGTCGAGCAGTCGCTGCACGGCGAGGCGGGCGGCGACGTAGGCGCCGGTAATGGCGGCGGTGCGGGTGCCGCCGTCGGCCTGGAGGACGTCGCAGTCGAGCCAGAGGGTGTTGGCGCCGAGTTTCCCGAGGTCGATCACGGCGCGGAGGGAGCGGCCGATGAGGCGCTGGATCTCGACCGTGCGGCCGTCGAGCTTGCCGCGGGAGATGTCGCGCGCCTTCCGCTCGTGGGTCGAGAAGGGAAGCATCGAATACTCGGCGGTGAGCCAGCCGCCGGGAACCTTCTGCTGCTTCATCCAAAGGGGGACGCCTGGCTCGATGGTGGCCGCGCAGATGACGCGCGTCTGGCCGAAGCTGACGAGGACGGAGCCCGTGGCGTGCGGGGCGAAGTCGGCGGTGAAGGAGATGGGGCGTAGCTGGTCGGCGGCGCGGCCGTCGGGACGGGCGGAAGGGTTCGGCATCGTTTCGACGGTACTTGGGCGGGCGGTCCCGGCGAGCCCCGATTGAGGTCAGGCGCCGCTGGGGGAGCGCACGACGGGCTTGATGCGGGTGGGCGCGGGCTGCAGGGATTGGTCGCGCATAAAGGCGATCAGGCGGTCGTTGAAGTCCTTCGCCGGGTCGTGGCCCATCAGCTTCAGCGCGTGGGTGAGGGCGGCGACCTCAACTAGTCGGGCGATGTCGCGGCCGGGGCGCACGTAGAGCTCGATGTGGGCGACATCCATACCCAGGACGGTGTAGAAGTTCTGCTCGAGGCCGGTCCGCTCCTCAACCACCTCAGGGGTCCACTCGCGGAGGGTGACGACAAGGTCGATGCGCTTCTCGCGGCGCACGGACTTAACGCCGAACATCTCGGCGATGTTGATGATGCCGATGCCGCGGCACTCCATATAGCCGCGGTTGAGCGGGCGGCTGGAGGCCATCAGTTCACGCTCGTCGAGCAGGCGGATGATCGTGAGGTCGTCGGCGACCAGCGAGTAGCCGCGCTCGATCAGGGCGAGGGCGCACTCGCTCTTGCCGATGCCGGAGTCGCCGCGGAGCATCACCCCGATGCCGCGCACGTCGAGGGTGGTGGCGTGCTCGGAGCCGTGGGGGGCGAACTCGTTGTCAACCGCGAGCGTGGCGAGGTTGACCCAGTTCTTCGTGATGATGGGGCTACGTAGCAGCGGCAGCTTCATCCGGACGGCGACGGCGCGCAGCGCAGGGGTCGGCTGGTAGTTGCGGGTGAGGACGAGGCAGGGGATGCCGCGGCTCACCATCTGCTCAAGCACCTGCACTTGGCGGGCGTGCGAGAGGGTCTTCAGGTAGGTCATCTCCGCCGCGCCTAAAATCTGGATGCGCTTGTGGGCGAAGTACTTGAAAAAACCGGTGAGCGCAAGGGCGGGCCGGTTGATCGTGCTCTCGAGGATGAGGCGGTGGAGGCCCTCGGCGCCCACCAGCAGCTCGAGCTTCAGCTTGTCGCGGTACGTCTCGAGGAAGTGAGCGACGGTGATCCCGTGGACGGATTTCTGCATGGGGCTATCAGAGGTTGAAACCTTCGCCGAGGTAGAACTTTCTCGCTTGGGCGTCGTGGATCAGAAAGTCGCCCGTACCCTCCGTCAGTACGCGGCCCTCGTGGATAAGGTAGGCGCGGTCGACGATGCGGAGGGTCTCGCGGACGTTGTGGTCGGTGAGCACCACGCCGATGCCGCGGTCGCGCAGCCGCAGGATGATCTTCTGCACCTCAGCGACGGAGATCGGATCGATGGCGGCGAAGGGCTCGTCCATCAGCAGGAACTGCGGCTTGGAAACGAGCGCGCGGGCGATCTCGAGGCGGCGGCGCTCGCCGCCTGAGAGCGTAAAAGCCTTTTGGCGGGCCACGGGCCCGAGGTGCAGCTCGTCGAGGTGGGCCTGCACCGCGGCGGCGCGCTCGCGGCGGGGGATGCCGACCGCCTCGACGATGGCGAGGATGTTCTCCTCGACGGTCAGCTTGCGGAACACGGAGGCCTCCTGCGGCAAGTAACCCAGCCCGTGGCGGGCGCGCTCGTGCATCCGGAGCCGCGTGAGGTCCAGCTCGCCGAGGCGGACCGTGCCGCGGGTCGGCGGGATCAGCCCAACCATCATGTAGAAGGTAGTCGTTTTGCCCGCGCCGTTGGGGCCGAGCAGCCCGACGACCTCGCCCGCGCGGAAGCGCAGGCTGATCCCGTTGACGACCGTGCGGGGGCCGAAGGCCTTGACGAGGCCCTCCGTAGCGAGTTCGGCGGGCGTGCTCATCGCGGGGCCGGCGCCGCTGGCGCGTGAGAGTCCGGGGTCGCCGGGGGTTTGCTGGGCGCGGGCCGGCGCTCCGGGACTTTGTCGTAACCGAGGTCCTTCAGCGGCGGCAACACCGTGCGGGGACGATCCGAACCCTCGCCGCGGATGACGGCGCGCCGCTCGCCGCGCAGCAGTTCCATCCGTGGTCCGCGCTGTTCCCAGCCGTCTTTCACGCTGCGCACTACGGGGTTGCCGGTGAGGATCACGCGGTCGTCGTCCGGGAACACCTCGGCCCGTTCCGCCGTCGCCTCGCGGTCGTCCTGCACGAGGCGCACATTGCCGGAGGCCACAAGCGACTGGAGCTTCTCCTGCCGCCCGACCAGCGCGGCTGGGTCGCCGGAGCGGCGCGCGACGACCACAAGGTGGTCGCAGGTGAGGACGAGGTTGGTGGCGGTGATGCGCACGCCGCGGCTGTAGGCGAAGGTGGTCTCTTTCTCGGTACTGAAGAGCTCGAGCGCGCCGCTCTCGATGGTCGTTGGCGGCGGTGGCGCCGCGGGGCCGGACGCGGGCACGGTGGGGGAGGCGCCGGGCAGAGCGGCGCGCAGGGCAAGAAGGAGGCAGGCGAAGCCGCGGAGTGTCATCGCAGGATGTCGGTGATCCGGGCGCGAAATGTGACGCGCACGTCGCCCTCCAGCGAAACCTTTTTTGCAGCGTGGTCGTAGGCCCAGCGCGTGCCCGTCACCTCCACGTCGTCCTGGATGAAGCGCACGGTCTGTTCCCCGCGGGCGGTATGGTCCTTGGGCGAAAAGACGGCCCGCGGGCTCAGCAGAATGCTATCGACCGCGGCGCGAGCGTCCCCGGTGAAGGTGGTGATCATCAGGTTGGTGATGGCGACGCGGCCGTCGATCGGGCGAACCTCGGTCCCCTGAAGTTTCATCAGCCGATGGCCTTCCCGGTCGCTGAAGATGGGCAGCACCCAGTTGACCGCGGGGGAATCCGGCAGCGTCGGCGCCGTGCCGGCGGCGGTGTTGGCCGGTGCCGCTGGTGGCGAGGGTGGCGGAAGCGCCGCCGGCGGGCGCTCCGCGGCGGGCAGCAGGCCCGGGAGGGCCAGAATCCAAGCGTGGCGCAGGTTCATCGGGCGCGGGGTGTGGGAACGCGCCGGGAGGGGGCCGAGGGTGGCGCCAGCCGCGCAGCCAAGATCAGGTCGCAGACCTCGCGCACCGCGCCTTGGCCGGCGGGCCGCTTGGGCACATAAGCGGCGGCGGCCAGGGCGGCGGGCATCGCCGTGGCGGGAGCGATGCCAATGCCCGCCCAGCGGAGGGCCTCCACGTCGATCTCGTCGTCGCCGATGTAGGCGCAGTTGGCCGATGCGAGCCCGAGCCGGCCCGAGAGGTCTGCCAGCACCTCGCGTTTGTCCAGCCGCCCCTGGAAAACATGCGGGATCCGCAGCTCGCGGGCGCGCCGCGTGGTTGCCTCCGAGGCTCGGCCGCTGATCCAAGCTGTGACGACGCCGGCCCGCTCCAAGAGCCGCAGCCCGTGGCCGTCTAGGATGGAGAACGACTTTCCCTCGCCGCCGGCCGAGAGGATCAGGACGGTCCCGTCGGTCAGCACGCCGTCGACGTCCATCGCGAGGAGGCGGATCCGCGACCAGTCAGGTTGTACGGGGCGGCGCGGCATCGGTTCAGCCAATCCAGGCGGTGAGGCGTTCGATGACGGAGTCGCGCCCGGGGCGGAAGGCCTGCTCCAGTTCCGGAGCGAAGGGGACGGGCAGGTCGAGCGCGGCGAGGCGCAGCGGCGGGGCCTGCAAAGCGCGGAAGTCCTCCTCCACCAAGCGCGCGACCAGTTCCGCGCCGAACCCGTGCGTGCGGCGGCCCTCGTGCAGGACGACGAGGCGGCCGGTGCGGGCGAGGGAGGCGCGGATCGCCTCCAGCCGCAGGGGTGCCAGCGCGCGCAGGTCGAAGATCTCGAAGCCGAGCTCGTACTCCGCGGCGAAGTAGGCGGCGGCCTCTTCGGCCACGTGCACCATCTCGCCGTAGGTGACCAATGTGGCGAAGTCGCCCGCTCGCACTTGACGCGGCGACCACACCTCACGGTACGCAGGATCCCATGCGACCGGGGCGCGGCCGCGGCGGTAGAGGCCCTTGTGCTCGAGCAGTAGCACCGGGTTGTCATCCTCGTAGGCCGCGAGCAGCGCGTTGAACGCGTCCTGCGGGGTGCTGGGGTAGAGCGCCTTCAGCCCCGGCATAGAGAGAAAGAAAGATTCCAGCTCCTGCGAGTGGAAGGAGCCGAAGGTGAGGCCCCCGCCGCAGGGCAGGCGCAGGACCAGCGGGCAGGCGGCGCCGGAACGGAAGTGCATCGTCGCCGCATTGAGAGTGATCTGGGTGGCAGCCTCAGTGGCGAAGTCCGCGAACTGGAACTCCTCGATCGGGCGGTGGCCGTTTAGGGCGAGGCCGATCGCGTAACCGGTGCACGCGCTCTCCGCGAGGGGCGTGTTGAACACCCGGGGCCGGCCGAACTCCCGCAGCAGGCCGTCGGTCACCTTAAACGCGCCGCCGTAGGTCCCGATGTCCTGGCCGAGCACGAGCGATTCCGGGCGCTCGCGGAGAATCTTGCGCAGGCCGGCGTTGAGCGCCTGGGCCAGGTTGAGCGCCTGCGTCCCGGCCGGGTCGGCGGGGGTGCCGCCCGCGGTAGCGGTCGCGGGCACGGAGGGTTGCCACGGCAGTGGCGCGGGGACCGGGGCGAAGACGTCATCCGCCATCCCTGCGGGATTGGGCCTGGGCGTGGCGAGGGCGACGCGCACGCTCGCCTCCAGAAAGGCGCCCAGTTCGGCGTCGACGGCCTCGATACGGCCGGCGGGCAGCTCGGCGGCAAGGCGGGCGCGCAGGCGGGGCAGGGGATCGCGCGCGACGAAGCCCTGCGCCTCCCCGGGGCGCAGGTAATCGCAGGTGTCGTAAGCGGCGTGGCCGCGCAGGCGCAGCACCGAGGCCTCCAAGAGGTAGGGCTGGCCGGTCGTCCGCACCCGCTCCACCGCCGCGGCGAGGACGCGGGCGGTCTCCAGGACATCGCCGGTGGTGTCGACGCGCGCGGCCTCGATGCCGTAGCCCGCGGCGCGGCGCCAGAGCTCGGTGCCCGCGGCGAACTGCTCGTCGGTTGGGGTGGAGTAGGCGTAACCGTTGTTCTGGATGACGAACAGGATCGGCAGCCCGAGCAGGGCTGCGAGGTTCATCGTCTCGTGTACGTCCCCGGTGCTTGAGCTGCCATCGCCGAAGGAGGCGAAGCCGACGGCAGGGCAGCCGAGGCGCCGCTGGGAATCGGTGGCGCCGACCACGTTGGAGAGCATCGCGCCGAGGTGGCTGATCATTGGCAGCGACCGCCGTGCCGGGTCGCCGTGGTGGATGTTGCCCTCGCGGGCCTGGGTCGGGCTGCCAGCGTTGGCGAAGTACTGGTTGAGGTGGTCGCAGAGGTGACCGCTCCAGACCAAGTGCCCGCCGAGGTCCCGGTGGGTGAAGGAGATGACGTCTGTGGCCTTGTCCGCCAGCAGCGCCAGCGGGACGATGAGGGACTCGTTGCCCTGGCCTCCCGTGACCGTGCCGCGGATCAGCCCCTGCCGAAAGAGGTCGAGGACGCGGTTGTCAACGGCGCGGGCGAGGTGCATCCAAGCGTACAGCGTGATCAGCGCCTCGGCCGGGTTCTGCCCGAGGTCCGCGGCCGCAAGGTGGCGCCGGCCGAGCACAGGGGGAGGAGGAGGGAAAGCCATCGAACTGGGCGCGAAAGTGGAGGGTGCCCCGGGAACCGGCAAGGCGGGAGATGGCGGCGAGTTTCGGCTGGAGCCACGCCGCGCCTTCTGTTTCCCCTCGCCCCGCCGTCCGTCCACGCCGGCGTCCCCGCATGCGCCTCCCGATCCTGCTCTCGTTGCTGTTCTCCCTGCCCGGCCCGCTCGCCGCCGCCGCGCCCTCCGCCGACTCCCGGCCGAACGTGATCGTCATTATGTCCGATGACATGGGTTACTCCGACCTCGGCTCCTACGGCGGCGAGATCCCGACGCCAAACCTCGACGCCCTCGCCGCGGGCGGGCTGCGCTTCACTCAATTCTACAACGGCGCGCGCTGCTGCCCCACGCGGGCCTCGCTGCTCACGGGGCTCTACCCGCACCAGGCCGGCATCGGCCATATGGTCGAGGACCTCGGCACCCCGGGTTACCAAGGGGAGCTGTCCCGCCGCGGCGTGACCATCGCGGAGGCCCTCCGCCCCGTCGGTTACCGCAACTACATGGTGGGGAAGTGGCACGTCACCCCTGGCCGGCCCGTGGAACGGATGCGCGAGCGCAACCAGAACTGGCCGCTCAAGCGTGGGTTCGACCGCTTCTACGGCACCATCCACGGTTCGGGCAGCTTCTGGGACCCGAGCGCCCTGATGCGGGACGAGACCTTCATCTCCTCGGCCAAGGACCCGGAATACAAGCCGGCCGAGTATTATTACACGGACGCGATCAGCGACCATGCGGTCCGCTACGTCCGGGAGCACGCGCGCGACCACGTTGGGAAACCGTTCTTCATGTACGTGGCCTACACCGCGCCCCATTGGCCGATGCACGCCCGCGAGTCCGACATCGCCCGCCACCGCGGCAAGTACGACCAAGCCTACGCCCCCATCCGGGCGGCCCGCTGGGAGCGCCAGCAGCGCCTCGGGGTCGTTAAGTCGGAGTGGGGGATCAGCCCTGAGGCGGAGGACTTCGTCAAGGTCAAGGACCGCGCCTTCGAGGCCCGCGGGATGGAGGTCTACGCCGCGATGATCGAGGTGATGGACCAGGGAATCGGCCGCCTGGTCGCCGAGCTGCGCGCGCAGGGCCAGCTCGACCGGACGCTCATCCTTTTTCTCCACGACAACGGCGGGTGCGCCGAGACCAACGGTCGGACGGGAGAGGGGAAGCCGCGCGCCGACCGGCCCAGCCTCCCGCCGGTGCCGCCCGAGACCATCCAGTTCACCAACCGTCCCCTGCAGACCCGCGATGGCTGGCCGATGCGCGTGGGCTACGGCGTGCTGCCCGGCGGGCCCGACACCTACATCGCCTACGGCCGCGGTTGGGCCAACGTCAGCAACACGCCCTTCCGCGAGTACAAGCACTGGGTCCACGAGGGCGGCATCTCCTCGCCCCTGATCGCCCACTGGCCCGCCCTGATGGGCCCCGCCGGCGTCGCCGGACGCTTGGTGCACGAGCCTTCCCACCTGATCGACCTGATGGGCACCGCGCTCGACGTCGCCGGGGCCTCGTATCCCAAACGCCACGCCGGCGAGGACATCATTCCTATGGAAGGCCGCAGCCTCCGTCCCTGGTTCCTCGACCCTGCCGCCGCGCCCGCGCCGCGGCCGCTCTTCTGGGAGCATGAGGGCAACAAGGCGATGCGCCTCGGCGCCTGGAAGCTCGTCGCCAAGCACGGTGGCGCCTGGGAGTTGTACGACATCGACCGCGACCGCACCGAGTCCCGGAACCTCGCGAGCGCCCACCCCGAGCGCGTCCGCGCGATGGCGGCCCAGTGGCAGGTTTGGGCCGACCGCGTCGGCGTGATGCCCTGGACCTACGACGTCCCCGAGGGCTCCGGCGCCAGCCCCAGCGCCAAGAAGAAACGCGAGAAGGGCGATTGATTGCGGCGCGGTGACGGTCTGATGAGCGGCGCGGTTTAGACTCGCGCCGGGGCCGGAAAATCCCGGGGTAGGGGGTGAATGAAATCCCTTTCCCGAAACCTTCCCGTCCTCCTGCTGGCCGCCGTGGGCGCGCTCCCCGGCCAGGTGGCCCCCGCGCCCCGCGCCGCTGCCCCGGCGGAGGAGGCCGTCCGCCTGGAGGCCTTTGTTGTCACCGGCTCCAACATCCGCCGCACCGACGCGGAGACCGCGCTCCCCGTGACCGTCATTGAGCCCGTGGACCTCGAGGCGCGCGGCGCCGCCACCATGGCGGAGCTGTTCGAGACCCTCGGCGTGGCCGAGCCCTCAGCGATCACCGAGATCAACAACGGCCCGCAGCTGGCCCGCGGCGATGTCGCCTCCGTCGACCTGCGCGGCATCGGGTCCGGCAGCACCCTGACCCTCCTCAATGGCCGCCGGCTGGTGCCCCATCCGATCTCGATGGCGGAGAACGGTGTGCCTTCGCTCGCGGTGAACATCAACACCGTGCCGCGCGTGCTGATCGAGCGGGTCGAGGTGCTGCGCGATGGTGCCTCCGCCATCTACGGATCGGATGCGGCCGCCGGGGTGATCAACAATCGCGTTTCCCGCAGCTACACCGGCCGCCAGCTCACCCTGCGCGGCTCGATGACCCAGCGCGGCGGGGCCAACGAGGCGGGCGCAACCTACAGCGCGGGCTTCAAGTCGGGCCGCCTCCACGTCTCCTACTCGCTGGACTACTTCCACCGCGACGCCCTCGCCGCGTCGCAGCGCCGCTTCGCCAGGCAGTTCGACCTGCGCCTCGGCCGCAACCTGCCCGCCCCGTGGAACGGATTGCCGCTGGTCGACGCCAACGGCACGACCGTCCGCGACAACGACTTCGCCAACACCAACAATGTGAACCAGTGGGGCCAGTGGCAGCGCGGCTTCATCCAGCCCGACTTCCGCACCTTCGTCGGGTCGCGCCCCGCGGGCGGCGTTGGCATCACCACCTCGATCACGCCACCCGCGGGCGTCGCCAGCCTCGCGGCGGACGGGATGTTCTACCTCTGGCCCAGCCCGGCCGGCGTCAGCTTCAAGCAGACCTCCCTCTCCAAGAACATCGACAGTCCAGAGAACGCCACCTACGCGAACTGGAACAAGTGGAAGATCCTCGTGCCCGCGACCGACCGGGTGCAGTTCGCCACCTTCGTCGACCGGCCGCTCAACGACCGGGTGGATTTCTTCGGCGACCTCCTCTTCTACCGCGCCTATAGCCGCACCGGCCGCGAGCCCGTCAATTTCAAGAACACCGACGACCCCGGCATCTACCTGCCCGCCACCAACCCGTGGAACCCGTTTGGCGTGCGACTCTACCATCCGACCGGCGCGCCCAACGCCGACGGCACCCCCCGCCTAACCGGCCAGCCGGCGGATGTCTCCCTCTGGACCGGCATCTCGCCGGGCCAGAACGCCGACGTCGCCGGCCAGGGCTTCAATCCCCGCGTCACCGAGGTCTGGAGCTACGCCTGGCGCGTGCTTGGCGGCCTCCGCGGCCGCCTGGGCGACTCGTGGGAGTGGGAGAGCGCGCTCGTGGCCTCTGGCGCCCAGTCGCACGAGTACGAACGCTTCCAGGTCCGCGAGTCGAGGCTCCGCCGCGCCCTCGCCCGCACCGACCAGACCGCCTTCAACCCCTTCCCTGTCACGTTCCGCATCGTCAACAACCTCATCACGGTGGACCGGCCCTTCGCCAACCCGGCACCGGTGCTGGACGAGGTCTACGGTGATGAGGACCGCTTCGGCCGCACGGGCCTGTTCATCTGGGACCTGAAGGCCTACGGCCGCCTCGGTCGCCTCTGGGGCGGCGGCGGCCGCGCGGGTTTCGCCGCTGGCGCCGAGGTGCGCCACGAGACCTACGACGACAAGCGCGCCGTCTATTCCGGGCTCAATCCCCCGGGCGCCGGCGCTGAGTACCCGTTCCTCCGCGAGGGCGACAACGACTTCCTCGCCCTGAGCTCCAACGTCCCGATCAGCGCCCGGCAGACCATCCTCGCCGCGTACGCCGAAACGGCCCTCCCGTTCGTGACCCGCGAGAACCGGCGGCCGCTGATCGAGGTGCTGGAGCTCACCCTCGCCGGCCGCTTCGAGCACTTCTCGATTCACGGGCAGACCACCAAGCCCAAGGCCAGCCTCGTCTGGAAACCCGCCCCGTGGCTCAAGCTCCGCGGCTCGGCGGCCGAATCCTTCCGCGCGCCGAACCTCGTCCAGACCAACATCACCCCTCTCCGCCGCCAGATCGGCGCGGCCGACCCGTACCGTTCCGAGGTCACCGCCCTCACCTCCGACGGCTCGGTGCAGCGCACGGTGTTCCGCCAGGGCAATGAGCGGCTCCAGCCCGAGCAGGCCAAAACTTGGCTCGCCGGCTTCGTCCTCGAGGTGCCCGGGGTGCGTGGCTTGTCGCTCAACTTCGACTACTACCGTCTCGATCAGAACGACGTGATCGAGAACGTCGGCGCCCCCCGCACGCTGCTGCTGGACGAGCTTTACCTCGACCTCGCGGTCCAAGCCGCGCTCGCCGCCGGCACGCCGATCGACCGCATCGACCTTGGCTCCGGGTCGGCCGGCTACAAGGGCTACGGCTCGGTCGTGCGCAAGCCCGTGACGGAGGCGGACCGCGCCGCCTTCGCCGCCTTCAACGCCCAGCAGACGAGCCCCGCGTCCCGCCGCGCCCCGGTGGGCGAGGTGGAGAGCATCATCGACAACTATATCAACCTGAGCGGCCGCGACCTCGAGGGCTACGAGGTCGGCGTCCAGTGGCGCGGCCCGCGCACCCGCTTCGGCACGTTCAGCCTTAACGGCGACCTCACGCGCTACATCCGCCGCCAGTCCAAGGGCGACGCGGCCGCGCCCGTGCTCAATGAACTGGACCGCAACGGCCGCGTCCGCTGGCGCGCCAGCGCCTCGCTCGCGTGGCGCCACGCGGGGTGGTCCGCGGGCTGGTTCACCAGTTACTTCCATTCGTTCGTCGACCTGTCCGCCGCGACCACCGAACCAGTCTACCGCGCGCTCGGGCAGCCGGACTACATCCGCGTGTTCAACGACAACGGCATCACCCGCTACGTCCTGCGCGTCGACCCGGTGTTCAACCACAACACCTGGGTCTCCTACCGCTTCGACCGCGAGACGCGCGACTGGCGCCGCGGCGTCTCGCTGCGGCTGGGGATCAACAACGTCATCGACACGGAGCCTTCGCTGGCCGACGAGACCTACGGCTTCGCCGGGGGCTCCGCCAACCCGCGCGGCCGTCAGGCCAAGTTTGAGATCACCAAGCGCTTCTGACCCTTATGCCCCGCCTCACCCTCCTGATCCTCGCCGCGCTCCTCCCGCTCGCGGCCGCGCCCAAGCCCCACCCGGACACCGCCGGCTGGCAGCCGCTCCTTGCCTCCGACCTGGCCGACGCGAATCTTAAGCCGGGCAGCTGGGTCTGGGACCAAGGGATGCTCGTCGCCCGCACCCGCGACACCCTCTGGACCAAGCGGCCCTACGGGGACTTCATTCTCGACCTCGAGTTCAAGGTCGCCGCCGAGTCCAACAGCGGCATCTTCCTCCGCTCGGGCGACCCCGGCAAGGTGCTCGCGGCCCTCGAGATCCAGGTGCACGAGACCGGCGATTCCGCCCTCTACGGCGAGGTCGGTTCCATCTACAACGCCAAGGCCCCGTCCCGCCGGATGGCGCGCCCGACCGGCGAGTGGAACCGCTTCACCATCACCTGCCGCGGGAGCCAGGTCTCGCTCATCTTCAACGGCGCGGAGGTCTACGCGGTGGATCTCGAGGACTGGAAGGAGGCGCGGCGCAACCCCGACGGCACCGCCAACAAGTTCCCGGTCGCCCTGCGCGATTTCAGCCGCCAGGGCCCGATCGGGTTGCAGGGCCTGCACGGCAAGGCCCAGGCGCCGGTCTGGTACCGCAACCTGCGGATCCGCGAACTACCCTGAGCCTCCGATGCGCCCCCCACCCTGGCTCCTCGCCGCCCTCGCCCTCGGGTCCCCCGCTCGGGCCGTCGACCTGGTCGCCCATCGCGGCGCCTCGCACGACGCGCCGGAAAACACCCTCGCGGCCCACACGCTCGCGTGGGAGCAGGGGGCGGACCTGGTCGAGACCGATGTCCACCTCACGCGCGACGGCGAGCTGATCGTCATCCACGACAAGACCACGCCGCGCACCACGGGCCGCCCGGGCGTGGTGGCCGAGCTGACCCTCGCGGAGCTGCGGGGGCTCGACGCCGGGACGTGGAAGGATCCGCGGTTCCGCGGTGAGCGCCTGCCGACCCTCGACGAGCAGCTCACGCGCATCCCCGCGGGCAAGCGGATGCTGGTCGAGCTCAAGGTCGGCCCGGAGATCGTGCCCGCGCTCGGCCGCAGCCTCGCCCGCTGCAGCGCCACGCCCGCGACCGTGACGCTGATCAGCTTCAACGCCGCCACCCTGCGCGAGATCCGGCGCGTGCTGCCCGGCTACCGCACGCTGTACCTGATGGGTTACAAGGTGCCCGCGCCCGGCGATCCCAAGGCCAAGGCGCCGCCGCGGATCGACGACGTGATCGCCGAGGCGCTCGCCGCCGGCTTCACCGGGCTCGACCTCCAGCACACGTGGCCGCTCACCCCCGCGGACGTCGCCCGCATCCGGGCCGCGGGCCTCGAGCTGCACGTCTGGACGGTGGACGACCTGGAGGTGGCCCGCCGCTGGATCGGGCTCGGCGTCGCGAGCGTCACCACGAACCGGCCGGGCTGGCTGCGCGCCGGGCTGGGCCGTTAACCTGCCCCGCGATGTTTTCCTTCCTGCGTCCCGCCCCGGCGGTCCCGGAGCTCCCCGCCGACCGGATCGACCCCGAGTACCGCCGTCGGCGCTGGCAGGTCTTCACGGGCATCTTCATCGGCTACGCGGCGTTCTACCTGGTGCGGAAGAACTTCGCCCTCGCGATCCCCGACATCCTCAAGGAGCACCCCGAGTACACCAAGGCGGCGCTGGGCTCGGCGATGACCGGCCTCTCCGTGGCCTACGGTGTATCTAAGTTCATTATGGGCTCGGTGTCGGACCGGAGCAACCCGCGCTGGTTCATGACCGTCGGCCTGCTGCTGACGGCCGGGGTGACCTTCGCGTTCGGGACGATCCCCGCCATCTACGGGTCGCTGACCGCGATGATTTTGCTGCAGACCCTGAACGGCTGGGTCAACGGGATGGGCTGGCCCCCCTGCGGCAAGACGATGGTGCACTGGTGGAGCACGAAGGAGCGCGGGGTGATCGTCTCGCTCTGGAACGTGGCCCACAACATCGGCGGGGGCCTGGTGGCGAAGCTGGCGCTGCTGGGGGTGATCCTCTTCGGCGACTGGGGCGCGAAGTTCCACTTCCCGGCGCTCTTGGCCGCGCTGGTGGCGATCCTGATCGCGTTCCTCCTGCGCGACACCCCGCAGAGCTGCGGCCTGCCCCCGGTGGAGCGCTACCGCAACGACTACCCGCCGGAGTATTTGGCGGAGCACGAGCGCACCTTCACCTTCCGCGAGATTTTCCTCGGGCACGTCCTGAATAACCGCTACCTGTGGGCCATCGCGGTGGCCAACGCGTTCGTGTACTTCGTGCGCTACGGCGTGGTCGACTGGATCCCAACCTACCTGCAGACGGCGAAGCAGTTCTCCTTCCAGCAATCGAGCCTCGCTTGGGCCGCCTTCGAGTTCGCGGGCATCCCCGGGACGATCCTCTGCGGTTGGGTCTCGGACCGGGTGTTCCGCGGCCGCCGGGCGCCGGCGACCATTTTGTTTATGGCGCTCACGCTGCTCGGGCTGTTGGTGTACGGGCTCAACCGTCACGGCCCCCTCTGGATTGATATGGCGGCCCTGATTGCGATCGGCTTCTTCGTCTACGGCCCGATCATGATCATCGGCCTGCACGCCCTCGACCTCGTCCCGAAGAAGGCCGCGGGCACGGCGGCCGGGTTCACCGGCTTCTTCGGCTACGTCTTCGGCTCCGCCATCGCCGGCACCGGCGTGGGCTGGATCGCTGACCACTGGGGTTGGGGCGGCGTGTTCGGCACGATGATCGCCTGCTGCGTGCTCACGATGGCCTTCAGTGCGCTCACCCTCCGCCACCGCAGCGCCAGCTCCGCCTCCTGACCCAGCTTCCGATGCGCCTCCCCGTTTTCCCCGCTCTGCTCCTCGCGCTCGCCCCTTCGCTCCTCGCCCAGCCGGCGCGGCCCGTGGTGGTCGCGCATCGCGGCTCCAGCGGTTACCTGCCGGAGCACACCCTCGTCGCGAAGGCCCACGCCCACGCGCTCGGGGCGGACTTCATCGAGCAAGACATCGTGCTGACGAAGGACGATGTGCCGGTGGTGCTGCACGACCTGTACCTCGACGCGGTCACGGACGTGGCGCGCCGCTTGCCCGGGCGCGCGCGCCCGGATGGGCGCCACTACGCGCTTGATTTCACCCTCGCGGAGCTGCGCCAGCTTGAGGTGCGCGAGCGGGCGAACCTCAAGACGGGCGAGGCACAGTATCCGGGACGCTACCCGGCCGCGGCGGCGTCCGTCGGGCTGCGCATTCCCACCCTCGAGGAAGAGCTCACCCTGATCCAGGCCCTCAACCGGAACACGGGACGGGTTGCCGGGATCTATCCCGAGATCAAGGCGCCCCGCTGGCACCGCGACCAGGGCCGTGATCCGAGCCGCGTGGTCCTGTCGGTCCTCGCCCATTTCGGCTACGCAGACAAGACCGCCCCCTGTTTCCTCCAGTGTTTCGAGTGGGAGGAGGTGCGACGCCTGCGCAACGAGCTCGGGTGGCAGGGCCGGCTGGTCCAATTGATCGGTGGCAGCGGCCAAGGCGCCGATGGCACCGACTACGGGTGGCTCGCCTCGGAAGCCGGCCTGAAGGCCGTGGCCGCCGTCGCGGACGGGATCGGGCCCGCCCTCGGGCGCGTGGTGAACTGGCCGGCCGCTGGCGCCCCGGTGCAGGTCACGGACCTGGTCGCCCGAGCCCGCGCGCTGGGGTTGGCGGTGCACCCGTACACGATCCGGCGCGACGACCTGCCGCGCCATTGCCTAGATCTGCCCGCCCTGCACGCCGCGCTGTTCGAGAAGGCGCGGGTTGACGGGGCGTTCACGGACTTCCCCGACCTCACGCTGGCCCACCTGCGGCGCTGACCGCCGCTCCCGACCCGGGGTAGAACACGCCCTAGGGGCGGGGAAGCGTCAGCAGCGCGCTGACCGGCAGGTGATCCGAGGCCTCCGAGTTCAAAACGTTCATCTGCGCTGGGACGAAGTGGCGGGAGACCCAGATGTAATCGATGCGCCGGTTCGGCTGCCGGACCGGGATCGTGTGGCCCGGCCCCTGACCGACCGCCGTCCAGACATCCGTCAGGAAGCCTCGCATCGTAGCGATCGCGGGGCTGTCGGGGGTGGCGTTGAAGTCGCCGGCGACGATCACCGGCACCGGCCCCGCGGCGGCGACCAAGTCGCGGATCTCGGTGACGCTGCGTTCCCGCTCGGCGGGGTCGCGCCGGTGGTCGAGGTGGGTGTTGAGGAGGAGCACCTCAGTGCCGTGGATGTCGATCCAGACCTGTTGCACGCCCCGCTGCTCCCCCTGGCCGACCATTTTCAGAGCGTGGTGTGCGACCCGGCGGATGGGGAAGCGCGAGAGGACGGCGGTGCCGTATTCGCCCCCTTGGAAGGGGATGTTCCGGGCGAAACGGACGTCCAGCCCGGTGAGCTGGGCGAGCTCAGCGGGGAGGTCGCGACGTTGCGTGCGCTGCGTGCCGCGCTCGACCTCCTGGAGGGCCACCAGGTCGGCCTTCTGCCCCTTGATTAGGGCGGCGATCCGCTCGAGGTCGAGCCGGCCGTCGAGGCCCTCGCCGTGGTGGAGGTTGTAACACACCACCCGCACGGGCACGACCGCGGTACCAAGGGAGGTTGCCGTCGCGGCGGCCGTGGTCAGCGGCAGCAGCAGCGCGAGGAGGCGGCGGAGCACCGGGATCAGAGCTTGGTCGTGAGCGTGAAGGTGAAGCTGAGCGGCTGCTTGAGCGCGTAGTAGCGCGGGACGGTCTCCCGCGCCGGGGAGGCGTAATCGTTGTTGAGCGGACGCATCACGTGGGCGCTCTGGGCCGTCGACGAGTAGGCGGGGCCGCGGTCGTTGAGCAGGTTGTTGATGACTAAGTTTGCCTGCACCTCCCGGCGCTGCGCGAAGCGCCAAGTGTACGCGAGTGTGGCGGTGACGATGATGTAGTCGTCCGGGGTGTAGGCGGGCGTATAGGCGTCCTTGGTCGGATCGTCGATGGCGACGCGGGGGTTGTTCGGGTCCGGGATGGTGTCCTCGACGCGGGACCAAAAGATTTGCTTGCCGCGGTAACGGGCGCCGGCGCCCACGCGGAGCCCGCGGAGGCGCCCGGACTGGACGGTGTAGTCGGCGAAGGCGTTCACGACGGGCTGGTCCTGCTGGAGGCGGCGGCCGTCGACGATGTTCCGGCGGAAGCCCTGGATGTTGTTGTAGGCGGTGGCGGCGGCGTTGGCGTCGGACGAGCGCTCGTCGATGGGGATGGACTCGTCGACGCGCGCGACGTTGTCGGCGCCGATCAGCACGCCCGCGTCGTTGGCGATCTGCCGGAAGATGGTAGCGTTCTTGTCGATGTAGGCGCGCACGTCGGGGTAGGCGTTGGCCTCGAAGAGACGAGGGAAGCCGACGTTGCCGGTGAGGCGCAATGCGCGGGTCGGGTTGAAGGTGATTTCAACCTCGTAGCCCTCGCCGGAGCGGAGGCGGGTGTCGCGGTACTGGGTGGGCAGCCGACCCATCCCGCGGATGTTGCGGCCGGTCGCGCTGGTGTCGCCGATCACGTTGGCGTCGTAGAGGGTGTTGAAGAAGCCGGGCCCGTCCTGGGGGATCGTGTTATTCACCTCCTCCGTGGCATAATAGACCAAGTTCAGGTTGAGGCGGTTGCCAAACAGCTCCATCCGGAGCGAGTAGTCGATGCCGGTGGCGACGGTGGGCTCTAGGGAACGACCGTCGATGCGCACGATCGAGCCGGGCGGGTTAAACGTCTCCGCGAAGTTCACCGCCGGATTCAGCCAAGAGGCTAGGTGGAGCACGGTGCCAACGCTGCGGGTGACTTGGCGGCCCTGCACGGGCGGCGGGTTGAAGTCGTCCTTGAAGCGCACGTTCGCGTACTGGGGCAGGCGGTTGCCGAGGGAATCGCGCGGCCGGATGGCGGCCTCCTGCTCGGGGCCGACAGCCACGCCGTTGGCGTCGCGCGGCGTGTAGGTGAGGCGAGCGTAGTCGGCGGGCGCCCCAGGCCGGAGGATCCGGTAGGTGGCGGGCCAGTCGGCCGCGTAGTCCCCTTGGTGGATCTGTTGGCGGCTCTGGAAGAAGAAGGAATCGCGGCGTACGGCGCCCAAGACCACCCAGCGGCCGGAGAAAAATTTGGCGTTGAGTGAGGCCAGCGCGTAGCGAAAGCGGTTGCGGGTGATGTTCTGGGTGTCGCGCCGGTCGGCCTCGATGGCCCAGATCGGGCGGAGCGTCTCGGTCGCGTCGGTGTTGGGGTCGTAATAAGTGATGGGCCGCAGCGAAAGGTCCGGGGAGGGGCGGCTGGTGTTGTTCCAGTAGCGGCGGATACGGATGCGCTGATTGCTGTAGGCCCAGAACCTCTGGTCAGTCCCGCGGGCGACGCTCAGGTAGCGATGGTCGCTGGTGTTCTCGCTGTTGTTCGATCCGGCGAGGGAGTTGACCGTGAAGTGGCCGAAGCGGGTGGGCCAGACGTAGGCGATGGCGGAGCGGACGTTGTTCTCCGAGAAGGTGCGGAAGGCGCGCATATACTGGCCGTCCCCGTAGGGCACGAGGAAGTCCGGGTTCGGGCGGCCGTCCGGCAGGACGCGGTTGATGTCGATGAAGACGTTGGGGAGGTCGCGGTTGGGCTCACCGTTGGTCATCGCGGCGGTGCGGTTGATGTCGCCGGCGACCTCGAAGTGCAGATTGCCCCAGCGGTGCGAGTAGGTGAGCTGCAGGTCCTTGAATCGCTGGGTGAGGATGGGCAGGTCCGGGGAGAGGGTGAACTCCTCGCTGGGGGTCCGGAAGGCGGACAGGCGCTCCGCGGTGTCGAACCGGCCCGCGGGCACGTTGATCTCGTACAGCAGGTTTGCACCCGCCGTGTTGAAGGAGGCGTTCGTGCCGAAGGTGTATCCCGCGATCGGGGTGGTCGCGCTGTTGCCGCCCGGCAGAGTGATGGGGTCGTTCTGGTAATTGAAGATGCGGTCCGGCGCGGTGAAGGGCAGGTGCACGAAGTAGTTGGCCCCCCGTCGGCCCACGCCGATCGCGTTGGCGTTGGCGGGCAGGGTCGTCAAAGCCCGTGGCGCAGCGTAGGTCGTACCGTTCCAGCCGGAGAAGCGGTCGTTGAGGAACGTCACCGCCACCTGCCGCGAGTTGCGCCCGTACTCGCCCTCCACCCGCAGTTCCCCGTCGCGGAAGGGCCGGAAGGTCGTCGTCAGGAACGCGGCCTGCCGCTTGTCGAAGTCCTTCAGGCGCCAGCCGCCCGCGTCGCCCCAGACCCCGGCTGCGCGGACCGCGAAACGCTCTCCCACGGGCTGGTTCACGTCGAAGGTCGAGCGGAAGTTCGACCACGAGCCGACCGCGAACTGCAGCTGCCGCGTCGCCCGGTTGGTCTGCGCGCGCTTGGTCGTCGCCGAGCTGATCCCGCCCAGCGAGCCGTTACCGAAGAGCACCGCGTTGGGCCCCCGCCCGAAGTCGTAGCGCTCCAGGTTGTACGAGTCCCCGTTGTTGAACTGCGGGAAGAAATTGCGCTGCGGACGCCCGCCGCCCGACCCGCGCACGGTGTACTGGACCGGGTTGAAGAAGAAATTCTGCTGGCCGTTGTCCACCGCCACCGTGCTTGAGGTGGTCCACTCCGCCGCCGACTGGAGATCCACGAGATTCAGGGCGTCGATGAAGTCCCGGGTCACGACCGAGTAGGCCACCGGGGTGTCCCGCAGGTCCGTCGCAAGCCGGCCTCCGGCCATCGAGCTGGCCGCGGCGAACCCGGTGTCGCGGTCCGTGCTCACCTCGAAAGGCGAAAGCCGCACGGCTGCCTCCGGCGGGGCCGACACGGTCGCGGCCGGGGCGGGGGCCGGAGCGACGGCCTGCGCCGCCAGCGGCCGCGGCAGAAGCAAGGCGAGGCTCAGGAGCGCGCTGGAGGAGAGAGCGTCGCGGAGGGGGCAGGGGCAGGGCATAGGGGGGTTCTGGCGAACGCCGGCCGGCAGACATTCGGCGGGGTGAGGCGGGCCGTCTAGTCAAATTGTGACCGCCCCGGGTGGCCGCGGCGCCGCTTTCGCCTTGGCAGCGAGGTGGGTGACTGACGTCGTCAGTCAGCAAAAAATGCCCGGGTTACCCCCAACTGTTCCCGGATCGGCGCTTGGGCGAGGGCGATGGGGGTGGGACCACGCGCTGGCGGCGGCCGCGCTGCTGGTCGTGGTGGGGGCGTTCCGCTGGGTGGTGGCCGCGAACAACGGTTTCGACGACTGGGGTGATCTCGATTACTACAAGCTGCTGGTGCGGGGCTGGCAGAAAGGTCAGCTGAACATCGACAAGGATCCGTCGCCGGAGTTGCTCGCGCTCGCGGACCCTTACGACCCAGCGCAGAACGGGCCCCACAAGATGGGCGATATGTCCCTCTACCGGGGGAAATACTACCTCTACTTCGGTCCCGCGCCGGCCTTCACGCTGATGTGGCCGTGGCGGGTCGTCACCGGACGGGAGATGACCTCGGGCGCGGCGACCTGGGTATTCTGCTCGGTCGCGGTGACGGCGGCCTCGCTGCTGTGGCTGGGGCTGCGGCGGCGTTACTTCCCGGAGAGCCACCCGCTGGTGGCCCCGCTCGGGGTGTTGGCGCTCGGGTTCGGCACCCACCTGCTGGCGCTCACGCAGCGGCCGATGATGTGGGAACTGCCGATCTCGGCGGGGATCGCCTTCACCTCGCTGGCCGCGCTGCTCTGCGCGGCCGCGTGGCACGACTGGCGCCCGGTTCCGGCGGTGGCCGGTGCCGGCCTCTGCCTAGGCCTCGCGGTGGGGGCGCGGCCGACCTGCCTGCTCGCGCTGGGGATGCTGCTGTTGCCCTTGGGGCGCGCGTGGTTCCGCCGGGAGCCCGGGCGCGAGTGGTGGCGGCTGGCGGTCGCCGCGGGCGTGCCGCTCGCCTGCTGCGCGGCGACGGTAATGTGGCACAACCACGCCCGCTTTGGCAGCCCGTTCGAGTGGGGCCAGAACTACCAGCTCTCGGGCGCCTACGAGGGCAAGCTGGTCCACTTCAGCCCGCGTTTCCTCCTGCACAACCTCTCGGTCTACTTCTTCCAGCCACTCCTCTGGCGCCCCGAGTTCCCCTTCGTCTTCGCGCAGGCGATCGAGATCTCCCACATCCCGGACTACTTCGGCACCGAGGAAGTCTGCGGCAAGGCGGTCACCTTCCCCTTCTACTGGTTCCTGCTCGCGTTGCCGCTCGCCTGGCTCGGCCGGGCCGCGGCGGAGCGACGGGCCCTCGCCGGCTCCATCGGCGTCGTGGCCGCCTACGCGCTGCCGGTCGGGGCGCTGGTAAACTGTTACTTCTCCACCACGATGCGCTACCAGACCGACTACGCGGTCGCGCTGGCGGTCCTGGCCCTCCTCGGCCTGCTGGCGGCGGAGCGGGCGGTGCGGCGGCTCGGGCGCCTGGCCGGTGGCGCCACGGTCGGAGCCTTCGCGGCCACCGTCGCGGTCACGGTGGTCGTCGGCGCGCTCGTGACCTTTGACTACCACGGGCGCTCGACCCGGGGCCTCGCCACCGACCGCTGGCGCGAGCTCGCCGACGGCACGCACGACCTGCTCGCCGAACTGGGCCGCCGGCTGGGCCACGTCGATGGCCCCCGCGTTCTCAAGGTACGTTTCCGCGACCAACCTCCCGGCACGGTCGAACCCTTCTGGGAACCGGCGGACGCCGTCGGGGAGCGCGTCTTCGTGGAACACCTGCCCGACCGGCAACTGCGCTTCGGCGTGGCGATCGGCGACCAGGCCGTGCGCTGGGGCCGCCTGCTCACCTGGAAGCCCGGGCATACCCACACTGTCTCGCTCCAGCTGCCGTCCCTTTACCGTCCGGAGGGGCACGGCCCGTGGGCCGCCTTCCGCCGCGACCTTGAGCACCGCGAACGCACCGGCATCGCCGTCTGGTTCAGCGGCGGCCGCGCCCTGCAGGAGGTCCGTCCCCGCAACTCCGGCCCCGAGGTCCCGGGCGGGCGCCTCGCGGCCGGTTTCTCCGGGGAACTGCGCGCCGAGTTCACGCGCCTGCTGCGCCGCGACGAGTTCCGCGTGGGCTTCACGGATCCGGCCGCGCGTCGGGGCGGGACCCTCCGCCTCCGCGTGCATTTCCCGGATGAGATCCTGCCCGACGGCGAGCCGCTGGTCGCCGCCGGGGCGCACTTCCAGTATAATTTCCTGTTCGCCGAGCCCGCGCCGGGCGGCGTCAAGCTGGCCTTCGACACCTTCGGTCAGCCGCGGGTCACCTCCGCGGTGCTCCGGCCCGACCCGCGCGGACACTGGCTGGAAGTCGATCTGCCCGCCTTCCGGGCGGACGCCTACGGCCAGGGCGGCGTGGGCGACGTGGTGGTGCGGCTCGACGGCCGCGAGGTCATCCGCTCCCGCCAGCCGGTCTGCCACTTCCCGGAGGGCTGGGAGGCGCTTGGCGACAATCCCTACGGCGCCGTGTGCCGCGACATCTTCCGCGGCTGGGTGCTGCAGGCGCGCTGGGTCCGCTGATGTTTCGTATCGGTGGTCCGGCTTAGGGCAACTCGTAGAGCTCGACGAGCGCGACGCCCGTGCCACCGCCGCTGCCCGCCACCTGCACGGTGTAGCTGCCTGGCGCGAGAAGGGTCGTGAAGGCGGCGTCGAGGCCGGCCGGATCATTGAGGGGAAACGCGCCCGCGGCCGCGAAAGCCGCGACTAGGGCCGGTGCGCCGCCCCAGTCGTCGTTTTCCTGCACGCGGGTCGGGCCGCGAAATAGGGTCAGCACCGGATTGGCCAGCGCGCCGGTCACCCCGAAGCCCGTGAGGGCGGGGCCGATCCCGCGCACGAGGACGCGGCGCGGCACGTTGCCCGAGAGGGTGAAGCCGGCGATCAGGATGCCCTCGCCGGCGCCGACCTGCGCGCGCGCGGACAGGTTGACGAGGCGGTTGGTGGCGGCGGAGCCGGCCGGGTCCTCGTAAAGCTCGAGCAGCGCGATGCCCTCGGCCGCCCCGGCCGGCGCCGTGACTTGCAGGGTGTAGTTGCCCGCGCCGAGGGGGCGCAGCAGCGCGGCGTCGCGAGCGGCGGGGTCCAGCGCGAACGCGCCCGCCCGGGCGAAGGCGGCGGCGAGCGCGGAATCGCCGCCGGCGGCCCAATCGTCATTCGCCGCCTCGAGGCGGCCGGCCGCGTACAGCTCCAGCGCCGGATCGGCGAGTGCGCCCGCGACCCCGAAGGGCGTGAGGCCCGGGCCGATGCCCCGCAGCAGCACCGGGCGGGTGCCGGCCCCGGCCAGGGTGAATCCCGCCGTGAGGGTACGCGCCCCGGTCCCGGCGCGTGTGCGCACCGAAAGGTTCGTCAGCCGTCCCGGATCAGGCGGCTCGACGGTCAAGCGGGCCGGGTTGCTGGTCAGTTCACCCTGCGGGCCGGTGACCCGCACCACGTAGCTGCCGGCCGACGCGGCGGTAGCGGCGGCAACGGCGAGGGTGGCCTGGGTCGCGCCCGGTAGCGCGCGACCGTCCTGGAACCACTGGTAGCCGAAAGGCCCAGAGCCGGAGACCGTCACGCTGAGGGAAAAGGGCAGCGTTAGGACGGCCCGCTGGTCCGTGGGGGCGGCGAGGAGGCCGAATGGCTCGACCTCCGCGCGGCCGGTGCGGCGCGCGTTGTGGCGGTACTGCGGCCAGGGGCCGGCCGTCCCGACCCCGAGGTCAAAGGCGTAAACGCGGCGATCGTTGCTCCCGATGACGAGGGTCGTGCCGGCGATTGCCGGCGAGGAACGCACAATGCCGCCGGTGGCCCAGGTCCGCCGCAGGGTGCCATCGGAGTTTACGGCGTAGATCAGGCCGTCGTAGCAGCCGATGTAGACCACGCCGTTTGCGTCGACCGCGGGCGAGGAGGCTCGAACCTCCTGGCCCAGCGGAAAGGTCCAGCGGGCCACGCCCGTGGCGGTGTCGACCGCGTGCAGCTTGGCGTCGTAGCCCGCGAAGAAGGCCGTGCGGCCGTCCGGGCTGAGCGACGGGGATGAGGAGGTGCCGATGCTCGCGCCCGCATAGGTCCAGCGTAGCGTCCCTGCGGGGGTCACCGAGTAGAGGCGGCCGGAGGTCAGCGTGCCGTAATAGACGTTTCCGGCCCCGTCGATCGCCGCGGCGGTGTACACAGCCTGATCATTGCGGAGGCTCCACTTGACCGCGCCGGTCGCGGGGTCGAACGCGAAGAGCCGATGGCCGTTCGCGGCATCATCGGACCCGAGGTAGACCGTGCCGTCAGCCGCGATGCTGACCGAGGCGTAGGAGTCGCCCGGCACCGAGGCGGACCAGCGCAGGACCGCGCGGTCGCCCGCGTCCCGGTAGGCGTAGAGGCGGGCGGCCGCTGGGTTCTGCGCTTGGCTCCGTACATAGACGATGCGTTCGGCCCCGAGGGCCACCGCGTTGTTGGCGTTGTAACCGGGACCGACTACGATCTCCCAGCGTCGCGTCCCGGTGGCGGCGTCGATTGCGTGCAGCTTGGCGTCGTTGAGCAGCCCGGACACGGGGCCCACGCCGACGTAGAGAATGCCGTCGGGTGAGAGCGCGGCGGCGGAGGTGTCGAGCATCCCCTCCAAGCGCAGGGCCGGCCAGCGGCGAGAGCCGTCGGCGTTGAAGGCGTGCAGGGTCCCGTCGGTGCTGCCGACGTAGACCGCCCCGTCGGGTCCGACCACTGGGGCGCTGGTGACGCTGCCGCCGGTGAGTCCCTGCCAGAGCGAGTCGTTCAGGGTAAGTGTGAAGGCCGCGTTGGCCGGGGGCGTGGTGCCCGTCGCCTTGCCGTCGACCTGGAAGTAGTAAGTCGCGCCGGCTGCGGCCACAAACGTGACCAGAGCGCTGGTCGCAGCCTCCGTGCCGCCAGTCTGCGTGTCGTGGTTGTCGTTCGCGCCGACCAGCTGCAGTTCCGCGAGGGCCGTGCCGGTGTGAATGGCGAGGATCGGGTCGAAGCCCTGGCTGGCGAGGCCCACCTGGTATCGGCCCGCGGTGGGCGCGGTCCAGCGGTACCAGAGGGACTTGCCGCCAGTGAGACCGAGGATCCGCGGTTCGCCCGGCTCAAGGGTCGCGGAGGCGTTGGCGGCGTCGACCCGCGCGGAGCGCCCCGCGATCACCTGCGCGCCCGCGAAAGCGTCGTTCGCCGGGATGGCGCCAAGGTCGAGCAGGGTGAGACCCGCGGCCGTGGCGGCGCCCGCCTTGCCCGCGACCACGATCTGGTAGAGGACGCCGGCCTCGGCCTGGAATTCGAGCCGCGACGTCACGCGGCCGGGCTCGTCGTCGTTGGCGGCGACGGGGACGAGCGCCCCGAGGTCGGTGCCGGTGAACACGCCGAGGAGGGTGTCGTAACCGCTGCCCGTGGTGGAGAGGCGCACGCGGCCCGAGGTCGAGGGGATCCACTCCCACCAGAGGGACGCCACGGGGGTCTGGCCGGCGATGCCCGGCTCGTTCTCGAGGGTCGCGCCGAGGTTGACGTTGCGCACCGCCGCGTTGCCGCCAGCGAGACGCGAGCGGGCGGCGAAGTCGTCGTTGAAGGGCCGGTTGTCCGTGGAGCGCAACGCGCGGTCGAGGTTTAAGCGCCCCCCGGTCTGCACCCGGCCGCGGAAGACGGGTACCGGGTCGACGTGACGCAAAACCCGGTTGACCAGCTCGCGGTAGGTGTCCGCGGGGAACTGCGCCCGCAGGAGGGCAAGGGCGCCGGCGACGTGCGGGGCCGCCATCGAAGTGCCGGAGCGCGAAGCGTACGGCGGCGTGCCCGTCGGCCACGTCGACCAGATCTCGGATCCCGGGGCGAACAACTCGACCGACCCCGCGCCGAAGTTGGTACTCAGGGCAGCGTCGTCCCGGCTGGTGGAGTTGGCGACGGCGATGACGTTCTCAAGACGGTAGCTCGCCGGATAGTGCGCGAGAAGTTCCATATTGGCGCCGTCGTTGCCGGCGGCCGCCACGAAGAGGATGCCCGCGGCGCGCGCCCGCAGCAGGGCTTCGCGCTCGGCCGGGTCGAACTGCGTCACCGGCCCGGCCGCCGCGCCGTAGCTCCCGTTGATGATCCGCGCCCCGTGGCGGATCGCGTAGTCGATGCACTCGATGCCGTCGGAGGTCGAGCCGCGCCCCGCGCTGGTCCCGGTGCCCCCGCGGAGAAACTTCAGGCCCATCAGCTTCACCCGCCAGGCGACGCCCGTGATCCCCACGCCGTTGTTGCCCACCGCCCCGATGATGCCCGCGACGTGCGTGCCGTGCCCGAGGTCGTCGGCCGGGTTGCCGGAGCCGGTGATCGCGTTGATGCCGTGGACGTCGTCGATGTAGCCGTTGCCGTCGTCGTCCCGCCCGTTGCCGGGGATCTCGCCGGGATTGACCCAGAGGTTGGCCGCCAGGTCGGGGTGGTCTGTGCGGATGCCCGAGTCGATCACCGCGACGATCACCTCGGCGGCGTCCGTGCGCAGGTCCCAGGCGCGGGTCGAGCCGAGGTCGGCTCCGGCAATGCCGTTGTTGGCGCCGGTGTTCCGGTGCGGCCACTGGCGGGAAGCGAAGTCGGGATCGTCGGGGGTGACGGTGGCCTGGCGCAGGTGGTCGCGCTGGACGTACTCGTAGCGGCCGGAGGCGGCGAGGCGGGCGACCGCGGCGGGGACCGTCTCGCCGGCGGGGAGCTCCAGCAGTCGCAGGCCGTCGAAGCGGTCCCAGCGGCGGCGCAGGCGGACGCCCTCGCGCCGCTCGGCCGCGTCGACCTCGGCGTGCCGGCCCGCGCGCGGCTTGGCGAGGACGACGCCCTCCCGGTAACCCTGGGCCAGTTCGCGCGCGGTGAACCCTTCCGCGGCCGGCTCGGCGGCCGGCAACGCGAGGGCGAGGAGGAGGGGCAGGACCCGGTACCGCGTGATCTTCAAGGCGGCGGCAGGCTAGGGCGCGCCCCGCGGTGAAGACAAGCGGGCGCGCGCCCCGGGCGGACTCAGAACTCGAGCGTGAGGCTCGCGATCGCCGTGCGCGGCTCGCCGTACTGGAACGTCCCGTTGAGGTAGTGCTTGTCGAGCAGGTTGCGGACGTTGACCCGGAAGTTGGCCGGCCGATTGCCGAGCTTGGTGGCGTAGCCGACGAGCGCGTCGAACAGCACCACCGGCTCGCTGATGATCGGGATCGTCCAGCTCGGGTGCACGAAGGTCTTGCCCAGCGAGTTAATGCCGCCGCCGACGTAGAAGCCTTGGAGGGCGCCGCCGGTGAAGGTGTACTTCTGCCAGAGGTTCACGCTGTAGCGCGGGACGGACTCGAGGTGGGAACCGACCTCGCGCGGGGAGGCCGGGTTGGAGAGCTCGTTCTTCTCGAGGAAGTAACACGCGGTGAGCAGCGCCTGGTAGGACGGGCGCGGCGTCCAGACCCACTCGGTCTCCACCCCACGGGCGCGCGTGCGGCCGGCGGCCACGCGGACGGTCGCGCCGGGCAGTTGGTAGAGCACCTGGTTGGCGATATCGACGTCGAGGCGGTTGGCCTCCTCGTTGCTGAAGTAGGAGAGGGTGCCGAGGAGCACGCCCGCGCCCACCTCGAACTTGGCGCCGCCCTCCCAGCCCTTGCCCTCGAGGTCGGCGGTGAGGAACTGCACCGGCACGACCGCCGGCGGACGGTAGTTGGGCGAGGTGGGATCGCCCTGGCTCGCGCGGATCGCGGCGAGGTCCGCGGTCTGCTGGCGCTGCGGCACGAAGGTGCGGCTGGTGCTCGCGTAGAGGCTGACCCCCGGGGTCACGCGGAGAAGCGCGCCGAATTGCGGCACGAAGCGGCTGACCCTGAAGCTCTCGTCCCGGCCGTCGCGGTTGTCGTCGGTCGGCCGGTGGTTGGTGATGTGTCGCCCGCCCACTAGGGTGCGGAGGCGGTCGCCGAGGAAGGACGACTGCACGACGCCGTAATAGGAGTTCGAGTGGGCCCCGCCCTTGCGGATGACGCCGGGCTCCGTGTAGGTCGGGCCGTACTGGTCGCGCATCAGCTGGAGCAGGCTGGGAATCGGTGGCGAGCCCGGCACCCAGGTCAGGATCCGGGTGGTGGCTACGGTGATCGGGCTGATGACCTCCTTGCCGCCGTCGTGCTGGAAGCCGGCGAGGAGGTCGTGCCGCCCCGCGCGCTCGAGGTTCAGCTTGGACGCGGCCTCCACTTTGGCCGAGAAGTTAAGCCCGCCGGGCTTGAAGTCCGAGATGGTGCTCCGCAGGCGCTGCCCGGCGACGGGACGCAGGCCGTTGAATTCCCGGCGCATCCGGCTGCTGTTGACCTGCTGGAAGAGGGCACGGAGCGCGAGGGTGGGCGAGGCTAGCCACTCGGCCTCGAAGCCGCTGTTCTGATTGCGATAGTTGTCGCGCCCATCAGGCCCGTTGTAGTTGAAGGAGTCGTCCGGGAAGAAATCGCGGGAGTAGATTCCTGGGTAGGGCGCGACGCTCGCGCCCAAGGTTCGCGTGATGTAGGCGTCAACGCCCTCGGGGGCGGGCCGGCCCGTGGTGATGGGTGCTCCGGCTGGCGTGCGCACGGCGCCGTTCTCCAGCTGCGGGTAGCTGGCCGGGCGCGGGAGGCCCAGCTGGTCGAAGAGCCGGATGGCCTCGCGGTCCCTCTCCTGGAACAGGGGGTGGCTGACCACGGTATGGGGACGGCGGCCGCCCTCGCGGTCGAGCAGTCCGTAGCGCGCGGTGAAGCGTAGGCCGGGCAGCGGGCGCCAGGTCAGCGCGCCGGAATAGAATTGCTCGCGCGTGAACATGTAATCGATCGCGCTCTGCTCATCGGTCGTACCGTAGACGAGGCTGTACGCGAGCTGGGAGCCGAGCAGCGGGCCGGAGAGGCGGAGAACGGCCCGGCGGTGGTCGTAGGTGCCGTAGCTGAGGTTCAGCGAGTTCCGGGGGGCGAAGGAAGGCTTGAATTTGATCAGGTTCACCGTACCGCCCGGGTTGGAGATGCCCGCGAACACTGCGTTGGGTCCCTTCACCACCTCGACCCGGTCCACGTCGTAAAGCGCGAGGCCTTGGCCGGCGGGCAGGCCGTTGACGAACTGCGGGCCGGTGTAGCCGCGGATGAGAATCTGACTCTCGTCTTTCACGTGCAGCGCCACCGAGCTCGCGCCCCGGAGAACGTCGACGAGCTGGTTGCCCGCTTGGTCCGCGACCAGTTCCTGCGGCACGATGCTGATGTTGAGCGGGGTGTCCTTGATCAGGCCCGCGGTGCCGGTGCCGGTGACGGCCGCTCCGGCGCGGTAGCCGAAGTCTTGTGCGCTCTTCACCTCGAAGGGGCTGAGGATCACCGTTTCCGGGGCCGCGGCCGCCGCGCCACGGGCGCAGGTCAGGGCCGCGGCGTCCACGAGCAGGGTCAGGAAAACCGGGCGGAGGCGGGTGAGCAGGTACATTTGTGGGTGCGGGTGCTCGGGAACGAGGTTGGTGTGGGCGCTAAGTCAAGCGGGCCAGCCGTTCGGGTTGGCCGCAAGTAGAGCGGCCTCCCCGCCCGGGCGAAGCCGGCGGAAACAGGAAATCTGGGCTCACGCGGCGCGGGAAGGGGGTTCGCCCTAGCCCCGCGGCTTGGGCGCCGCGGCTCCCGCCGCCAGATGGCCCTGCGCGACCGCCTCAGCGACCATCCGCTCCGCGTAGCGCCAGAGCTCGGCGCAGCCGTCGCCGATGTGGCGGTTGCGCGCGATCACCCGGTCCGCGGTCACGCCGTGGCGCCGCCAGGCGTCGCCCTCGGTGTGGCAGTTGAGCAGCATCGGCTGGAAGCGGTCGACCGCGGCGGCGAATCGCGATTCCGGGGTGGCGCGCGCCTCGAATTCCTCCCACAGCTCCCGGAACCACGCCCCCTGCGGCGGCGGCAGCAGGCCAAAGATCCGTTCCGCGGCGCGCGTCTCCCGCTCCCGCTGGGTCGCCATTGCCGCCTCGTCGTAGGCGAAGGTGTCGCCCGCGTCGATCTCCACCAAATCGTGCACGATCAGCAGTTGCAGCACGCGGAGGATGTCCAAGCCCGGGTGGTTGGCGTGCTCGGCGAGCACCACCGCGCAGAGGCACAGGTGCCAGGAGTGTTCGGCGTCGTTCTCGCGGCGGCGGCTGCCGGTGACGAGCGTCTGCCGGCAGATCTCCTTCAGGCGGTCGCACTCGACCAGGAACTCGACTTGGCGCGCGAGGCGCGCGGCGGGGGAATTGGGGGGCGGGACCACGGGGCATTCAGCGGCGCGCCACCGCTCCGGGCAAGCGCGCCGTGCCGCGGCCGCGCGCTCAACGCAGGAGGGCCGCGACGATCGGCCGCCAGAGAGCGTACCCGGCCTCGCTGAGGTGCAGCCGGTCCGCGACGAACAGCTCCGGGCGCGGCTGCCCGGCGGCGTCGAGCATCGGGGGCACGACGTCGGCGAAGGCCAGCCGCGGATCCTCGCGGCAGGTGGCCGCGATGAGCGCGTTGGCCCGGTCGATCTGGGCGCGGATCTTCGCGCGGGATGGGCTGGGCTTGATCGCGATGAACACCAGCCGGGTCTGGGGCAGGGCGGCGTGGAGCCCCTGACGGAAGGCCTGGAAGCGCGCGTGCACCTCCTCCGCGGTGGCGCCGGCCTGCAGGTCGTTCTCCCCAGCGTAGAGTACCACCACGCGCGGCTGGTGCGGAAGCACGAGGCGGTCGAGGTAGTGGACGCTGTCGGCCAGTCCCGAGCCGCCGAACCCGCGGTTGATCACCGGCACGTCCGGGAAATCCCGGGCGAGGCTCTTCCAGCGCACGATCGAGGAGCTGCCCACGAAGAGCACGGCCTCGCGCGGCGGCGGGTTCGCGGCGTCGGCCCGGGTGAAGGCGTCGATTGACGCGGCCCACTTGGCCGGCGCGGCGCCCGCAGCGGCGCCGGCGGCGAGGAAGGCGAGCAGGAGCAGGCGGCGGGGCAGGCTCATTTGGCGATCCGGGGCTGGGCGGCGGCCGCGGCTTCCCGCTCGTAGTCGGCCGCGGACCGCGGGGTGAGGTGGCGGGCGAAGCGCTCTAAGTAGAGATAGAAGACCGGGGTGATGTAGAGGGTCAGCAGCTGGGAAACGACGAGCCCGCCGCAGACGGCGAGCCCGAGGGTGCGGCGCGAATCGGCGCCGGCTCCCCAGCCGAGCGCGATCGGCAAGGTGCCGGCGAGGGCCGCGAAGGTCGTCATCATGATCGGCCGGAAGCGCACGATGCAGGCCTCGAAGATGGCGTCGGCCGGCGCCTTGCCGTGCTGGCGCTGCGCGTCGAGGGCGAAGTCGATCATCATGATCGCGTTCTTCTTCACGATGCCGATCAGCATGATCAGCCCGACATAGCCGTAGATGTTCAGCTCCTGCCCGAAGGCCAGCAGCGTGGCGATCGCCCCGAAAGTCGCCGCCGGCAGGCCGGAGAGAATCGTGATCGGGTGGATGAAGTCCTCGTAGAGCATCCCGAGGACGAGGTAGATCACCAGCACGGCGACCAGCAGCAGCCAGCCGAGGCCGTTAAGTGAGCTGGTGAACGCGGCGGCGGCGCCCTGAAAGGTACCGGACACCGTCGGCGGCAGCACCTCGCGGGCGATCCGCTCGATCTCGTTTGTTGCCTCGCTCAGCGCGGTGCCGTCAGCGAGATTGAAGGTGATCGTCACCGCCGGCACTTGGCCCATGTGGGCGACCGTCAGCGGCCCCACCGTGGGCCGGAGGCGCGAGACCGCTTCCAAGGGGATCAGGCGCCCCTCGCGGTTACGCAGGTAGAGCAGCGAGAGCGCGGCGGGGTCGCGCTGGTACTTCGAGTCTAGCTCAAGGATGACCGCGTACTGGTTGGTCGAGGTGTAGATGGTCGAGACCTGCCGGGAGCCGAACGCGCTGTAAAGGGTGTCCTCGACCTGATGGGCGTTGAGCCCGAGCGACGAGGCCTTGTCGCGGTCGATGTCGATGATCAGCTGCGGGCTGGTGATCTGGAGGTCGGAGTTGACGTCGATCACCCCCGGGATCCCCCGCACGCGGTCAAGCATCTCCGGCGTGATCTTGTACAGCTCCTGCAGATCGCTGCCGGAAAGCGTGTACTGGAAGACCGAGGAGGCGCCCCGGCTCTGCAGCCGGATGGCCGGCGGCACCTGCGGGAACACCTTCACGCCCGGGATGGCGGCGGTCTCCGCACGGAGCTGCTGCGCCACGACGCTGGCGTGGGGCCGCCGGTCGCGCGACACGAGACCGATGTACATCCGTCCGGTGTTGCCGCTGCCGCCACCGGAGCGCCCGAAGGAGCCGACTGAGGCCGAGACGTTGTCGACGTGGGGGTTGCGCCACACCGCGGCGATCACCGCCCGCTGGTTGCGCACCATTGCCTCGAAGGAGGCGTCCTGCGCGCCCTCGATCGAGACCATCAGGCGGCCGCCGTCCTCCGTGGGGATGAAGCCCTTGGGCACGATGGCTAGCAGCCAGAGGGTCAGACCGACCGTCGCCGCGGCTACCGCCAGCACGGTGCCTCGGAAGCGGAGGGAGTTGCGCAGCGTGCGCTCGTAGAGGCGAACGCTGGCGTCGAAGACCCGCTCCATCGCGACGTAGAAACGTCCCGGCCGGTGGTCGTGAGCGCGGGGCCGCAGGAAGCGGCTGCACAGCATCGGGGTGAGCGTCAGCGAGACCACGCCGGAGACCAAAATCGCGGCACCGATCGTCACGGCGAACTCGTGCAGCAGGCGGCCGAGGATCCCGCCCATGAACAGCACGGGGATGAACACTGCCACTAGGGAGATGGTCATCGACACGATGGTAAAGCCGATCTCGCGGGAGCCCTTCAGCGCGGCGGTCATCGGGTGATCGCCCGCCTCAATGTGGCGGACGATGTTCTCCAGCATCACGATGGCGTCGTCGACCACGAAGCCCACCGAGAGGGTAAGGGCCAGCAGGGAGATGTTGTTGATGCTGAAGCCGCAGAAGTACATCACCCCGAAGGTGCCGATGATGGCGATCGGCATTGCGACGCTCGGGATGATCGTGGCCGAGAGGCTGCGGAGGAACAGGAAGATCACCAGCACCACGAGGAGGATCGCCATCAGCAGGTGGGACTTCACGTCGCGGACCGACTCCCGGATCGCCTCCGAGCGGTCGAGTAAGACCTCCAGTTTGATCGAGTCCGGCAGCTGCGCCTGGAACGCTGGGAGCAGCGCCTTGATCCCGTTGACGACCGCGATGGTATTCATCCCCGGCTGGCGCTGAACGGAGAGCAGGATGGCCCGGCGCGGGTTCACCCCGGTGGCTAAGCCGGGATCCGCGGTGCCGTCTTCGCGAAGGCGCTGGTCGAACCAGCTGGCTGACTTCTCGTTTTCCACCCCGTCCTCCACCCGCGCCACGTCACCCAAGCGCACCGCCGCGCCGTTGCGGTAGCTCACGATTACCTGCCGGAACCCTTCCGCGTTCCGCAACTGCCCGGTCGCCAGCAAGGTCGTCGCCTTGTGCGCGCCGTCGATCGTGCCGGCCGGTAGGTTAACGTTGTTGTTGTCGAGGGCGGAGCGCACCTCGTCGATGCCAATGCCCCGCGCGGCCAGCGCCCGCGGATCCAGCCGCACGCGCACCGCGTACTTCTGGGCGCCGAGCACGCCCACCTGCGAGACGCCGTCGACGGTCGAGATCCGCTGGGCGAGGACCGTCTCAGCGTACTCGTTCACTTCCGACAGGATCAGCGTCTCGGAGGTCAGCGAAAGGAGCATGATCGAGTCTTCCGCCGGGTTGTTCTTCCGCAGCGTCGGCGGGTTCGGCATGTCCCGCGGGAGCCGGCGCTGGACGGCCGCGATCGCCGACTGAACATCCTGGGCCGCTGCGTCGATGTTCCGGTCGAGGTTGAACTGGATCGAGATCTGCGTGCTGCCGAGGGAGCTGACGGACGTCATCGCCTCGATGCCGGCGACGCTGGAGAACTGCTGCTCCAGCGGGGTGGCCACCGAGGCGGCCATCGTCTCCGGGCTGGCCCCGGGCAGGCTCGCCGAGACGGAGATGGTGGGGAAGTCGACGCTGGGCAGGTCGTTGACCGGCAGCTTCTGGTAGGCCATCCACCCGAAGATCGTGATGGCGGCGGTGACGAGGGTCGTCATCACCGGGCGGTGGATGAAGGGTTCGGGAATGTTCACGGCTGCGTCGCCTCCTGCCCGCCCTTGCCCTCCTTCGGGCCCTTGGCGGACCTCGTGGCAGGGCGGGGGCCGCCCGCCGGGTCGCGGATGTCGACCGCGCGGCCCGGCACCACCCGCAGCTGGCCCTCGGTGACGAGCGTTTCGCCCGGCGCCAGGCCCTTGGTGATGACCGCCTCCAGACCCACGGTCCGCTCGACGGTCACGGGCCGGAGCTCGGCGGTGCGGTCAGCCTTCACCACGAAGACGTGCTGGCCGGCCTGCGAGGTCTGGAGGGCGCTGGCGGGGATCGCGATCACTTCGGGGTTGGCGAGGGTCAGCGCCACGTTCACGAACTGCCCGGGCCAGAGCCGCTGCGCGGCGTTGGGGAAGGCGGCCTTGAGGCGGAGGGTTCCGGTGGCGGACTCGACCGCGTTGTCCAGAAAGGTCAGTTCGCCCTGCTCGGGCTTCTCGTCCGCGCCGGGCGGAGTGGCGGCGACGGCGAGCTGGCCGGACGCGCGGTAGCGCTGCAGGGCCCCAAGGTACTGCTGGGGCACGCCGAAGGTGACATTGATCGGGCTCAGCTGATGGATGGTGGTGAGGGGCGCGCCGGTGTCATTGCCGCGCACGATGTCGCCCTCGTGGAGGGTGATCTGGCCGGCCCGGCCGGCGAGGGGGGCGCGGATCGAGCAGTACTCGAGCTGGATCCGGGCGGTCGCGAGCCGCGACTCCACGGACAGCGATTCGGCCTCGAGCGCGCGTGCGGCGTCGTTGATCCTCTCAAATTGCTCCCTCGACACCATCTGGTCCGCGGACAGGCCCCGGTACCGGGCCACCTGCGCCCGGGCGGTCTCCAGCTGCACCCGCACCTTCTGGAGCTCGGCCTCGGCCGACTGCAGCGCGTTGCGGAACGGGCGGGGATCGATCTCAAAGAGCAGGTCGCCCTGCTTGACGTCCTGCCCCTCGCGGATGACCCGCTTCAGGAGGGTGCCAGTGACCTGAGAGCGGACCGCGGTGGTGCGGATCGGCTCGACCGCCCCGATCGCCTCGATGGCGAGGGGGACGACCTTGCGTTCCGCCGTCGCGACCAGCACGGGGGCGGTGCCGCCCTTGGCGCCCTTGCCCGCCTTGCCCCCGCCGCTGGCGGGAGCCTGGCCGCCGCAGCCGACGAGGAGCAGGAGGGCGGGGGCAAGCGCGAGAGCCAACCGGAGGCGAAGCGGGGGTGGGGGACTCATCATCATCTAACGCTGGCGGCGGGGGCGGGACGGCCCAAGGCGATTGTCGGTCGAGATGGCCGCGTGCGCCCGCGGTTGTCAAAGGCGGAGCGCATCGCTCCGAGTTTTTTTCACCCGCCCGTGGCCAAACCTTTTCCTTGCTTGGGTCGTCGGCCGGGATTTCGCTCAAAGCCATTTTTCCTGATGAAAGTCCTCGTTGCCGACAAGATCTCGCCGAAGGGAGTTGCCTTGCTGCGCCAGCAGCCGGGCTTTGAGGTGGTCGAGGCTTATGGCTCCTCTCCTGAGAGGGTGCTCGAGCTGGTGCGCGATGTGCATGCCATCGCGGTGCGTTCCGAGACCCGGATCACCGCGGAGGTCTTCCCCGCGGCGCCTCTGCTGAAGGTGGTCGGCCGCGCCGGGGTAGGGGTTGACAATGTGGACGTGGAGGCGGCGACCAACCACGGCGTGGTCGTGATGAACACGCCCGCGGGCAACACCATCGCCACCGCCGAACTCACCTTCACCCACTTGCTTTGCGGCGCGCGCCCGGTGCCCCAAGCCTGCGCCTCGATGCGGGCCGGCCATTGGGACCGCAAGTCATTCTCCGGCATCGAACTCTTCCGCAAGACCCTCGGCATTGTCGGGCTCGGCCGTATCGGCGGCGAGGTCGCCAAGCGCGCCTTGGCCTTCGGGATGCGCGTTCTCGCCTACGACCCCTACCTCGCCCCCAGCCGCGCCAAGGCGATGCAGGTCGAAGGCGTCTCGCTCGACGAAGTCCTCCGGCAGGCCGACTACATCACGGTCCATATGCCGCTGACCGAGGACACGCGGTATATGATCGACGAGGCGGCGTTCGCCCGCTGCAAGCGCGGGCTCCGGATCTTCAACTGCGCCCGCGGCGGCATCATTAAGGAGAGCGCTCTCATCGCCGCGCTCAAGTCTGGCCAGGTCGCGGCGGCCGGGCTCGACGTCTTCGAGGACGAACCTCTCGCCAAGGACAGCGAGCTGCGCGCGCTGGCCAACGTCGTCCTCACGCCCCACCTCGGCGCCTCCACCGCGGAGGCTCAGGAGTCTGTAGGCATCGAGATCGCTGAGCAGATCGCGGACGTCCTGCGGGGGGGGGTGATCCGCAATGCCGTCAACGTGCCCTCGATCGACGCGGCCACGCTCCAGGTGCTCGGGCCCTACCTCGACCTCGGCGCCAAGCTGGGCACCCTCGTCCAGCAGATCGCCCCGCCGCAGATCGCCCAGCTCCGCATCACCTATTGGGGCAAGCTGGTCCAGCACGACACTAACGGGGTCACCCGCGCCATCGAGCGGGGCTTCCTGCGCCGCATCAGCGGCGAGGAGGTCAACTTCGTCAACGCCCCCGTCCTTCTCCAGCGCCTCGGCATCCGCGCGGAGGTGACGCAGTCTGCCGACGAGGCGGATTACAGCGAGCTGATCCAGGTCGAGGCGATCACCCCGGAGGGGCAGGTGCACTCGGCGGCGGGCACGCTGATCGGGAAGGCTAACGTGCCACGCATCGTCGGGATCAACGGCCGCGAGGTCGAGGTCGCCGCCGAGGGGAAGCTTCTGGTGCTGGAGAACATCGACCAGCCCGGGATGGTTGGCACGGTCGGCTCGATCCTCGGACGCGCCGACGTCAACATCGCCGATATGTCGCTCTCGCGCCTCACCCCGGGCGGCACGGCTTACATGGTGGTGCGCGTGGACACCGAGCCGGGCGAGGCCGCCCGCCGCGAGATCAAGGGGCATGCCGCCATCCGGATGGCGAAGTTCGTGCAGCTCTGAGCGCCCGCTCCCCGCGATGAGTCCCGTCTACTTCCTCGCCGCCGGCGCCGGCTACCTGCTGGGGGCGTTGCCGTTCGCCTACGTGGTGGCGCGCGCCAAGGGGGTCGACATCTTCAAGGTGGGCAGCGGCAATGCGGGCGCCACCAATGTCCGCCGGGCGCTGGGGCCGGGCCCCGGGTCGCTGGTGTTGTTCCTCGACGCCGCTAAGGGCGCGCTTGCGGCGGGCCTGTTCCCGCTGCTGCTCTGGCTGGGACCGGAGCATTGCCCGTTCGGCGCGGGGGCCCTCGAACTGCTGAGCACGATCTGCCTCGTGGGGGCGCTGCTCGGCCACAGTTTCTCCTGCTTCACCGGGTTCCGCGGCGGCAAGTCCGTTGCCACAGCGGCCGGCGGGTTCGCCGTCCTGCTCCCCGCGGGCGCCGGGTGCGCGCTCGTCGTCTTCGGACTAACGCTGGCGCTTTTTCGCTACGTTGCCCTCTCCTCGATGCTCGGCGCCGTCGCCCTCGCCACCGCTTCAATCGTGCTGGGCCGCTCCGGCCTCCTGATCGGCGTGGCCTGCGGCTCCGCCAGCTTTGTCATCCTCCGCCATCGGACCAACATCTCCCGGCTCCTCGCCGGCTCGGAGCCGCGGCTGGGCTCCGGACCCAAGACCTGAATCGGCGATGAGCTCCCTGCCCAGCCTTCCCCTCGGTCTCTGCGGCTTCGGCACGGTCGGCCAAGGCGTCTGGCAGCATCTCGAGGCCAACCGCGCCCTCCTCCGCGCCCGCCTCGGGGTGGATCTCCGCGTCACCCGCGTGGCCGTGCGGGATGCGCGGCGCCGTCGCGATGTCCGCCTCCCGCGCGGCGTGCTAAGCACCGATCCGCTGGCGATCGCCCGCGATCCCGCCGTGCCCGTGGTCTGTGAGCTGATGGGGGGCATTGGCCTAGCCCGCGAGGTCACGCTCGCCGCGCTGCGGCTGGGTAAGGTGGTTGTCTCCGCCAACAAGGCCCTAATCTGCGAGCACGGGCCCGAGCTCCTCGCCACCGCCCGCCGTCACGGCGGCCAATTCCTGTTCGAGGCGTCCGTCGCCGGCGGTATCCCGATCGTGAAGGCCCTTCGCGAGGGCTTGGTCGCCAACCGCTTCCCGCTCATCTACGGGATCCTCAACGGCACCTGCAATTACATCCTTACCCAGATGGAGGAGCGGGCCGCCCAATACGCCGAAGTCCTCGCGGAGGCCAAGCGGCTGGGCTACGCGGAGGCCGACGAGTCCCTCGACGTCGAGGGCTGGGACACCGCCCACAAGGCGGCCGTTCTCGCTTGGCTCGCCCACGGCGTCTGGGTGCCCACGAACCGGATGATCGTCGAGGGCATCACCCGCCTCACGCCCACGGACTTCCGCCATGCGGCGGCGCTCGGCTACGGGATCAAGCTGCTCGCCGTCATCACCCGCGACCACACCCGCGACGAGCTCTCGGTGCGCGTCCACCCCGCGCTGCTGCCCGCCGGCAGCGTGATCGCCCGGGTGAGTGGCGTCTTCAACGCGGTGTCCGTCACCGGGGACGTCGTCGGCACCACGCTTTACAGCGGACGTGGCGCCGGCCGCGACGCCACCGCCAGCGCGGTGCTGGCGGACCTCGCGGACGCCGCCCTGCTGCTCCGCGGCGGCCGCCCGGCGCCGGCGGCCCTCGCCCCTGCGCCGGCCCCCGCGGCCTGCCGCCCGGCCCCGCCCGAGCGCATCCGTAGTCGTTACTATGTGCGCCTCACGGTGTGCGATGAACCTGGGGTGCTGGCCCGGATCGCTTCCGCGATGGCCCGGCACCAGGTGAGCATCGCTACCGTCACCCAGGGCCCCTCCGCGCGCGCGCGCGCCGCCTCGCTCGTGCTCACGACCCACGAGAGCGACGAACGCGCGCTCGGGCGCACCCTGCGCGGGCTCCGCGCGCTCGCCTCCGTCCTCGAGGACCCGGTGCTGCTGCGCATCGGCGACTTCGGCGCCTGACCCTCACCGTATGGCTCGCATCGTCCAGAAATACGGCGGTACCTCCGTGGGTGACGTCGACCGCATCAGGAACGTCGCCTCCCGCATCAAGTCCGCCCGCGACGCCGGGAACGAGCTGGTGGTCGTTGTCTCCGCCCGCGCCGGCGTCACCAACGAGCTCATCGCCCGCGCCAAGGCCCTCTGCCCCCTGCCGAGCGAGCGCGAGCTCGACCAGCTCCTCGCCATCGGCGAGCAGGAGACGATCGCCCTCACTGCGATGGCCCTCCACGGCATCGGCGTCCGCGCCGTGAGCTATACTGGTGCGCAGGCCGGCATCTTCACCGACAAGGTCCATACCAAGGCCAAGATCCGCACGATCAACGCCGCCCCGCTCGGGAAGGACCTCGCCGGTGGCAACGTCGTCATCGTCGCCGGCTTCCAGGGCATCAACGACGATGGCCAGGTGACCACCCTCGGCCGTGGCGGCTCCGACCTCACTGCCATCGCCCTCGCCGCCGCCATCTCGGCCGACAAGTGCGAGATCTACACCGACGTCGACGGGGTCTACACCGCGGATCCCCGCGTGGTCGCTGCCGCCCGCAAGCTGCCGGAGATCAGCTACGACGAGATGCTTGAGCTTGCCTCGCTCGGCTCCAAGGTGATGCAGACCCGCTCGGTCGAGTTCGCAGCCAAGTACGGCGTCGTGTTTGAGGTCCGCTCCGCCTTCAACCAAAACCCAGGTACCATCGTGAAACAGGAAGTCGCCTATATGGAGAAGGTCGTCGTCCGCGGCGTCGCGGTCGACAAGGATCAGGCCAAGGTCGTCGTTAGCAGCATCGCCGACAAGCCCGGCTCCGCCGCCCGCGTTTTCCGCGCGCTGGCCGAGGCCAGCATCAACGTGGACATGATCGTGCAGAACGTCGGCCGCGGCGGGCTGGCGAACCTGTCGTTCACCGTCCCGCTTTCGGAGAAGGACCGCGCCGTGGCCGCCCTCGCGCCTGCCCTCCGTGAGACTGGCGGGGAGATCTGCTTCGACGAGCACATCGCCAAGCTCTCGGTGGTCGGCGTCGGGATGCGCACCCACAGCGGGGTCGCCGCCACGCTCTTTGACGCGCTCGCCCGCGCCGGCATCAACCTCGAGCTGATCAGCACCTCGGAGATCAAGATCTCGGTCATCATCGCCCGGGACCGCGCCGACGAGGCAGCCCGCGCTGCCCACGCTGCCTTCGGCCTCGACGCCGGCTGAGGACCCGATTGATGCGGTTCCTCAGCACCCGCGGGCAGACGCCGCCGCTCGGTTTTGGCGATGCCGTCGCCACCGGCCTTGCGCCGGACGGCGGACTCTACCTGCCCGAATCGCTCCCGGACCTCTCCGGCGACCTCCCGCGTCTCGCCGCGCTCGATTACCCCGGGCTCTGCGGGGAGTTCCTCGGCCACTTCGCCACTGACATCCCTCCCGCCACGCTGCGCGCGCTCGTCGTTGCGAGCCATCCGCGCTTCACGCACCCGGACATCGCCCCCCTGCGCACGCTCCGGCCCGGGCTGCACGTGCTCGAGCTGTTCCACGGGCCGACCCTCGCCTTCAAGGACTTCGCGCTCCAGCTGCTCGGCGAGCTCTACGGCCACCAGTGCCGCGTCCGGGGCGAGGCAATCAACGTCCTTGGCGCCACCTCCGGCGACACCGGAGCCGCCGCTATCCACGGTCTGCTCGGACGTCCCGGTACCGCCATCTTCATTCTCTATCCCTTTGGCCGGGTTTCCCCGCTGCAGGAGCGCCAGATGGCCTGCTCCGGCGCCGCCAACGTGCACGCCCTCGCGGTCGACGGCACCTTCGACGACGCCCAGGCCGCCCTGAAGGAGATCTTCGCCGACCAGGACTTCCGCGTCCGGCACCGGCTGTCAGCGGTCAACTCGATCAACCTCGCGCGTATCCTCGCCCAGTGCGTCTACTACCTCTGGGCCTGGCTGCGCCTACCGCCGGCCGAGCGCGACACGGCGGAGTTTGTCGTCCCCACGGGCAACTTCGGCAACGTGTTCGCGGGCTGGCTGCTCCGTCGGATGGGCGTGCCCCTCGTTGGCTTCCGCGTCGCCACCAACCAGAACGACATCCTCCACCGGCTCTTCACCACCGGCGAATACCGGCTTGGCGCCGTCCAGCCCAGCCTCGCCCCCTCGATGGACATCCAGGTCGCCTCCAACTTCGAGCGCTTCCTGTATTACGCCGTCGACCGCGACCCCGCCCGGGTGCGCGAGGTGATGGCCGCCTTCCGCCGTGACGGCGCCGTGCGCCTCCCTGGCTTCCGCGCCGACGGCCTCCGCGCCTCCCGCGCCACGGACGCCGAGATCCCGGGGCTCATCGCCCGGGTCCACCGCGAGTTCGGCTACGTCGCCGACCCGCATACCGCCTGCGGCTTCCAAGATCTGGCGGCCGACCGGCCCAGCGTCGTCCTCGCGACGGCCAGCCCGGCCAAGTTTCCCGACACGCTCCGCGCCGCGATCGGCCTTGAGCCGGTGCACCCGAGCCTCGAGGCGCTCAAGTCCCGCCCGATCGCCCGCCACCGGCTGCCGGCCGACGCGGGCGCGATCCGCGACTACATCCGCGCCCACGCCGTCCGCTGAAGGCGGGAAACAGTTTGCCATCCAGCGCGCCGGGCGTTGCGTCTCCCCAGATGTCTGCCGTCGCCGAAGCGCCCCCCCCCCGTCTCCGCCAGCCCGACCCGGGCGGCCATTTCGGCCGCTACGGCGGCGTGTTCGTCCCGGAGACGCTGATGACCGCGCTCCACGACCTCGGCGCGGCCTC
>Ga0194116_10000466_pt1 | contig 71507 bp, 38 predicted proteins | sample TA2MahsurfametaG_4_FD_148617 | JGI IMG/M metagenome (GOLD analysis project Ga0194116, IMG submission 148617) | Freshwater microbial communities from Lake Tanganyika, Tanzania - TA2015008 Mahale S9 surface | ecosystem: Environmental > Aquatic > Freshwater > Lake | place: Tanzania: Lake...
AAGTGTATTGGTGGAGATGGCGGGATTCGCACCCGCGTCCAAAGCATCGTTCCCCTCACTTCCTACAGTCATATAAACCTCTACAAAAGTATTTATTCGCTTTGGCTTACAAACTCGTTTAGCTTCTTTGCTTCGGCAATAATATCTTCAGTAGTAGGGCATTTACGCATTGATGGAAATTGGGCGTTAGGATTTACATCCCTGGCAGCGTTCCATTGCATTTCTAGATTTGATCTTTCGTAAAAGTATGGCTCAAAGATACTTTCTTTAGCCAGTCTTAATAGATCCAAACGGATCTCGTATGGTGATTTGCTCATAATTACCTCCTGTGTGTATGTGTGTTTTTATAAGCAAAAGTATTTATATTATAAATCTATTAGTGAAAAATTCCATATGCTACACACCAGGCTTCAAGAGCTAGTAGATAAATTAAATGGCTTGCGATATAAGCAGCCACGACTGCAATCGCTACTTTCATCATTAGTTCTGCTTGTGTGTCCATAAAGATATTTATAAGATCGCTTCGGCTTGGATTCGAACCTTGTCCATAGTCTTATCGATCTGTACTTCCCACAGTACTGACCGAAGCTTTTTTCTGGTTTATCTTAGCACCTGCACTGTGCGTTGATCCTCAAACTAAGCCATCGCTATGCGACAAACACTACTCCAGAAGGTCGTGCGGCTGTGAGATTATTTATACTTTTACTCTATTTGTATTTCCTATTGTAATAATCTTTTAGCCAACTCCATTCATAACTTAACTTAAGTTTGTCTATATCACCATAAACTTCATTATAGTATTCTACAGCATCATTAGCTCCACTTAAACAGTCTTTGGCAAACTTTCCTTTTGCTTTTGTTAACCAAACATTTAATCTTTCTAAAGCTATATCTGTATAGTCGCTCTTTAGTTTTATAACTTCACGGAAAGCTGTACGCCAAGTACTATATGGATCTGTATTAAATGTAGCTACACCTGATAGTACTTCAACCGTTTCATGCGGATCGTCAAGTGTAAAGTCTAATCCATCACCAAAATTATTTAATACTAGTTGTTTGTTATACGCAATCATACCTTGATGACCATATTTTAAACCATTTACAGGATTTTTAGCGTGAAATATATAATGCTTTGGAACCTGTAGTCTGTCTGGTTGCCAACCCCAATCAAATTTTGTGTCTACCTTTAATTTAGCAAATACAGTAAATGCCCATGAAGTTTCACTATTTTTAGCTGAGGCATGATAAGCTTCAACTCTACCGTTTATACCGTCAACACGAACTACTCTGTTTTTAAGCCCTTTAGTGACAGCAAGCAAGTGTTCATAGTTTTCTTCTGCACACTTTTCACCGTTGCTGAGATATACGATGTCAAGTGGCTTACTAGCTAATAACTTGCTTGCTGTTTTTATAAAAGGATAATCATATAATTCTTTTTTAATGTAGTCTTTAGCTTCTTTAGGCACTATAATACGTGATGCGCCGGTACTTGTAACTAATAATTCCTTTGTATCTGACTGCCACAAATTCATTGGTTCATTATCAATAGTAGAAAAATCTTCTGTAGTATAAATGGCATATGGGAAGTCAAACTCAGTATGGATTGATCCTACATGTGTATCTGTATTAACTTTAATTACAGGAGCAGGCAAGCGACTTGTTCTAATTGTGCCGTTATAATTGACTTTATTATATTGCTGTAAAATATCTAACTCATTAATAATTGATTTAGCATGATTTATATCTATTAAAAATGTATCCCCAAATTTTTGATGATCACTTGGAAAAACATGTAAATTTTCTTTTGCAAAAGGATCACAAATATATGACAAGTCAAAAGCATTGTAATTACATATACTGCTACATACCCAAACATAGTGTTCTTTTTTTGGCATTATATCATTAATAATATTTTTAAGTGTTTGCAAATATGTCTGCTCATACCTTATAACCTTAACCGTTTTGCCACAAGCCATATTAGTAATTACATCTACAACTCTTTCACATTCTTTGTTACCATGATCTATAATATAAATGTCGTATAAATTATTGGTTGCAAATGCTCTTTTATCTTTAACAAAATTAAGGTTACTTAAATGTTCTACTACTTTAATATATTTGGTATCCTCACTAAAGGTATCACGATTAACCATAAAAGTAGTTCCCCAATGGCTCCATTGAGTACCAAATATATGCACCATCTTCATTTGCCAAGGATCAGGATAATAATTAAAATTAAAGTTACTGTAGTCTAACTCACTATTAAGTATCCAGCAAAGATTTGTAGTAGAACGATTGATACAACGATTAATAGTATCGACCCAACTGTTTAAATATCTTGTTTTTTGAATTTTATTACCGAATTTTTCTTTCAGCTTATTGAACCTGTCATTAGCCTCAGTATTGCCTTTATCTACAAAAAACATATCTAGCATTATACGCAAGTTGTTTTTAGTTTCTACATAGTTTAATTCTTTATAACCTTGCATAAACATAGTTGCAGATACAAAATACGTTTGTGTATTAATATTGTCTTTTGTCCCAAAGGCATGAATATATCTTGCCTGTTCAATGTTTGGACGCCAATTAAAATCAAAACTACTATAATCAATATCTTTGTTTAATGCCCAAAATATTTCGTCAGGATGTTCATATACTAAGTCTTCTAAAGTAGTGTTTATATAATACTTATTTACCTGCTGTGTTTCGGACTTAGTCTCTATTCTCATCAAACGTACAATTTCGCCATTATTATTAGATGTGATGTATCTTGGACCGTCTTCATCATTGCTTAAAGTACCAAATTGGTATATATATTTAGGACTATCGGGGTCCGGTCTCCAACTAAAATCAAAATTTGATACATCACATCCTTCTGGTATTTGCCAGTTTGTCATGTCAGGTAATACTTTTGCTTTTATATCAGTAATATATTTTTTATCTGTTGCACCTTCTACATGATATTCTAATGTAGGGTCTTTAACTGCATCATACCATTGATTACCAAATACATAAATGTAGGCAGGATCCTTAGGATTAGGTCTCCAACTAAAATCAAAGTCACTTACAGGATATAAAATTTTAAATTTACTCATATCCATAGCTACTTTGGCCTTTATATCAACATACTTTATATCTTTAGCATTTTTAACTTTATATTCTAAGGTTGGTTCTATTTCAGCATTGTTCCACTGATTGCCAAATATGTAAACATAGGGTTCTTCGTCTGGATCTGGTACCCAACTAAAATCGAATCCATCATCTGCAACTTTTATATTTTCTTTAAATCTTTCACGTTGAGGTTTAAGTATAGCTTTTACATCACTTAAATATTTTCTGACCTTTGCACCTTTTACATGATATTCAACAGTTGGCATTTTAACACCATCGTACCATTGATTACCGAACACATAGATATATGGTTCCTCTGTAGCATCAGGATGCCAACTATAATCAAAATATGCAACTTCATTTAACGTTTTCCAATGTTTACCTACAGTAGGTAAAACTTTTACTTTAATACTGTTAACATATTTCTTTTTAGTTGCATCTTCAACAATATACTGTGGACCACCTGTCTTTTGCCACTGTGTTCCGAACTCATAGATATAAGGTGGATCTTTTGGGTTAGGTATCCAGCTAAAATCAAAATCAGTTGTATCAACATTAACTGGTATTTTCCAATTAGTCATGTTAATATCAAGTACTGCCTTAGTATCATTTATATACTTTATTTTAGTTGCGCCCTTTACTATGTATTTTATAGTAGGCATGACTTCTGCTGCATATAATGTATTACCAAATACATAGATATAAGGTTCTTCTGTATCATCTGGATGCCAACTGTAGTCAAAATCTTTTATTTTTAATCCTTCTACAGTTTGCCATTGGTCAGATTTTACCGGCAATCTTTTATAACGTATATCAAGGTACTTTTTTTCACTAGCTCCATCAACAATATATTGAGGTCCGCCAGTCTTTTGCCATTGTGTGCCAAATTCATAGATATAGGGCGGATCATTAGGATGCGGGACCCAACTAAAATCAAAATTTGTTATATCAATATTCTCTGGTATAATCCAATTTTTAGCATCTGGCAATAATTTAGCTTTTATATTATCAATATATTTAAATTCTATACTATTTTTACACTTGTATATTGGACCGCCCCTGTTATTATGGATCGTTGCAAACTCATAAGTATAAGCAGGTTCTGTACTATCAGGATGCCAACTGTAATCAAACGTGTCATCAATATTATTAGGTATAATCCAATTAGTTTTATCTTGTAATCTTTTTGCTTTTATAGTTTCGATATACTTAATCTCAGTAGCATATTCGACTACATATTTAGGCCCGTCAGTTTTCTGCCATTGTGTACCGAACTCATAAATGTATGGTTTTTCAGTATTGTCTGGATGCCAACTAAAGTCAAAACTATCTTTATCAATATTGTCTGGAATCTGCCAGTTATCATAACAACGCAAAGCTAATACTTTTTGTGTGCTAATATATGTTGTATCTACAGCATCCTTAACTATAAATTTAGGACCACCTGTCTTTTGGTGCTGTGTACCAAATTCATAATTATATGGCGGGTCTTTAGGATTTGGTACCCAACTATAATCAAAATTATTGTCATCTACATTATTTGGTATTATCCAATGGTCTTTATTTTGATCAAGTATGGCAGTTATACCTGATATATATTTTACTTGTTTTGCACCCTCTACTTCAAAGCGTATTGTATGCATAATTTCAGCTGGATATTTGTCATTGCCAAATATGTAAATGTATGGCTGCTCAGTATCATCAGGGTGCCAGCTAAAATCAAAGTCTTTAACTTTAACCCCATCTTCTATAATAAAGTTTTCTCTAACAGGTAAAGTTTTAGATTTTAAAATTCTTCTATCAATATATTTGATAGGACTCATTTCATCACTACCCGGAGTATGATATCTAGGCCCGCCTGTTTTCTGATGCTGTGTACCGAATTGGTATATGTAGGGCCTATCCTCAATAACAGGGTGCCAGCTAAAATCAAAACTATCTTTATCAATATTGTCAGGTATTTCCCAATGTTCCATATTAACTACAGCTTTAGCAACAGGCTCATCAAGATACTTCTTTTCAACTGCCCCGGGAACAGTATAAATTGGACCGCCAGTTAACGCCCACTGAGTAGGAAAGTAATAAATGTACGGTGGATTAGTTCTATCGGGATGCCAACTAAAATCGAAATCTGATAAATCTAAATTACTAGGTAAAGTCCAATTATCTTTTACAGGCAATGCTTTTACAGAAAAAGTGCTGACATATTTTACCTCTGTCGCGCCATCTACTACATATCTTGGTCCACCGGTCTTTTGCCATTGAGTACCAAATTCATATATGAACGGAGGATCTGCCGGACTAGGTTCCCAACTGAAGTCAAATCCTGTGATATCAATATTATCTGGTATAATCCATTTGTCCATGCATGGTTTTCTTATTGCACGAACGTCCATATATTTGTATTCAGTCGCTCCTTCAACAACATATTGAATACTTACTTTATCTTCTGGTTTGTTCCATTGATTTCCAAAAGCATAAATGTAGGGAGGGCTTTTAGGATCAGGTATCCAACTATAATCTAGCAAATAACTATTTTCTAGATGTTCAAATCTGTTAGAATTAGGAGCTAATTTTGCAACTAATTTTTTATCTATTATGTATTTTTTTTCAGTAGCACCTGGCATACGATATTCAATAGTAGGCATATGCACAGCATCATATTGATTATTGCCGAAAACATAAATTAATGCAGGCTCCCTAGGATCTGGTCGCCACGTAAAGTCAAAACTATCCGTTAAAATATTTTCTATTATATTCCATCTATCTTTTTCAGGTGTTACAAATGCTATTCTATCCATGTATTTTTTCTTAGTCGCACCCGGTACAACATATTCAACAGTAGGTTTGTATAAACCAGAGACCCACTGATTTCCCCAAACATATATGTAGGGCGGGTCTGTAGGGTCGGGGTACCAACTAAAGTCAAATACTAATTCATTAATGTCGCAATATATTTTCCAGTTATAATTTTTTTCATTTTTTCTTTTAACTTGATCTACGTCAGTTCTGTAGACTATCAAGTTACTTTCTTTTTTACTACATAACCAAGTACCACTGTCTTTACAGTGTTGGCTAGGCCAAACATTGTTGTGATTTTCAGCCCATACATCTTCGTCAGGTAAGAAATCAAAATCAAAATCCCATTCAAAGTTTGTGTAATCACAAAATTCGTTTATGATCCAAAAATCTTGCGTAGTTGATTGATATCGTGCGTCTGCTAGATTTTTTGCAAAGCGTTCACGTGGATGGACATTTGGCTTTTCGCCATAATAAAAAACATCTCTCAGCATGAAAATTACTTATGATAAGACTTTAAGCTTGTATAATTTTTCAAAACGGTCAGCGTCATTACGGTCATTGACCATAGGCTCGCCGCGTATATTCAGTGATGTATTCAATAACATAGGACAACCAGTCTTGTCATACCATGCTTCTAAGAGTTGTCGAATCCCAGATCCATCTTTTGAAACTGTCTGAACACGACTAGTGCCGTCGTGATGAACGATAGCAGGATATAAGTCAGGATGCCTACAAGTAGCGATGACTTGCATATACCTGCTGTCACGCCAGCCACGAGGCATAACAAAGTACTGATCAACATGCTCCTCAAGAATGACCGGGGCAAACGGTCTAAATTTTTGTCTACGTTTAATTTCATTGACTTTATCCTTTATCTCGGGCCCTCGTGGGTCTGCTAACAAACTACGATTACCTAATGCGCGAGGCCCAAACTCTGCTCTACCGCTGGCAACTCCTACCATCTTTTTCTTTATTAATTGTTTGATAACTTCTTTGACTGGATATGGACCTTTAATATTTGTACCTAAGAACGCATCACGCCAATTAATCTTTTTGCCATATCCCAGTGCTGCTGCGCCGAGGCTGTTACCTGCATCGCCCGGATTAGGCATGATCCATATGTCATGAAAGTGTTTGCCTAATAGTCTATTAGCTAAACAATTTAATGCAACACCACCACCATATACTAGATTTTTGCTACGCCCCAAACCTTTCGCTCTAAACATAACTTTTTCAATTAATGTCTCACAAACAAGTTGTGCGCTTGCTGCAATATCCATATCATCCGCATTTATTAAAAAGTTATCATCTAATCCTATATGTAGATTTGATTTAAAATCTATATTTTCAATATTCTGAAGTAAAGTGCTTGCCATACGTTGTGCATGACTTGGTCTACCATATGCTGCCATACCCATAAGAATATATTCTTCGTCCATTGGCTTCAAGCCAACACGCTGTGTCATAGCACTATAAAACATGCCTATACTATCAGGATATTTTTTGCTCCACAATTTCTTATATTTTGCATATCCTTTATTATCATACCAAGCATCCCATATAGTGATACAATCCATCTCACCTATAGCGTCTATGATAACTACAGTTGCATCCTGGAAGTTGCTGGTTTGAAATCCTGCTGCTGCATGTGAAAGATGATGGTTGTGTGTTTTTACTTTGGGTGAGCCCAGGTAGGCCATTGCTTCTAGTCCTAGAAGACTGCTGATTAAGAGGGGACCAAGGTCCTGTCCAGCCTGCAATTGACGAATTAATTTTAGCCACGGTTTTTCATAATAGTGAAATTCAACACTACTCCCTGTAAATTGCATTGCCTCTTCTAGTAAAGGTATACACAATTTAGCATCATGTTTAGTTTTACTATATCTTTCACTATGTCCTGCAAAAAGTATATCTCCTGTACTTGAAATTACACTAACCGCAGCATCGTGAAAGCCACAACTTATACCAAAGTGTGCATTCATAACTATTTATATATGAAGGGGTCTCTTTTCCTCAACTCTTTTAACTTCTTGCGGTAAGCAATCTCCCTCTTCAACTTTTTCCACCATCGAACTAAAAACATGATTTTCTCCTGCAAATTTGTAAAGTTCTTCAGCAAATAATTCATGAGGAACTTCGTTATGATGCCAATATTTAGCTTTAGGATTTTCATATCCTAAATTCTTGTACTTCCAATAAAAACACTCATCCTTATTTAGCAAGTTATAGTATCTACTTTGATCTATATGCTTAATATAATAATCAAGTAAGGTTTCTTTTTCACCTACAGTGTACATAGCATTACACATTAAGTATTCTATACCTTTTAATTTAAGATAATTTTGAAGCATTAATATACTAGTCACTGTAGCTATTTCAAGATACAATGGATTATCTGCCATAAATCTTTGCACCATTTGAAAATATTCTTTTTCTTCGTTACTATAGCTATTGTTATCGTCTCTTCCAGTACCATAATTTATATTATAGACAAAATTTTGAGTTGTATCGAACCAGTCAGCAGACCTACAAATCTTTTCTCCGTCTATTTCGTAAGGTCTTACTAACTCCATTCTACCACTATCTGTCCAAGCTATTAGTACACTAAGAGTTACATAATCACTTTTAAGTTGATTATCAATCCAAGTCATAACTGATCGTGCTATACCAGCATTACTTATTGAATGATGACCTATATTTACAGGTATTTTTCCTAACTTTCTAGCTAAACAATTGCCGAAACTGTATTGTCTATTATAAACACTATCTTGAGCGCCATTAATTTCAGCTCCGGCAATATGACTACAGCCGGCTATTAGCAATACATCTTGCGTCATACTGCTACTTATACTGGAAATGCAGGTCTTTTTGTTTTTCTAACTTCAGGTACAGAAACAATAATTTCTAACTCAGGTTTAGGCTTTACGTCTGACCTTTTAATGTCTAATACATTTACAGTAGCAAGTGACAATGCTTCTTTGGCAGTCATTGCTTCTTTTTCAGGTATTACTGTTGCTGTACTGTTGGAAACTTTAACCTCATAATTTTTATAATCGCCCCAATCGCCTTGACCTACATAATGGTTTTCAAAACTAAAATCTATACTAGCGTTTAATGCTGCTTCTTCATTTAATAAATTTGCAAAATCTTGTCCACTACGGCCCTCATCCTCACTCCACTGAGGTTTAGCTAACTTCCTAGCACGTTTAGCAGTATTAGCTTGTATACGAGAATAGTCCTGTGCATAGAAAGGACCCTTACGTCCTTGTGGGGGAGGCAAACGATCATCAGTTGGATTATCTATTTGATTAAACTTTGTATAAAAGTCTGCTTCCCATTTACCGTCCTTATTAATTTTAAATTTGTATATTCCTGTATAGAAACATGCACCATAAGTATTACCAAATTCACGTTGGTCTATTTCAGGATTAAAATGTATTTCTGCAGTAAATCCACCTCTTACCTTCCATAACATACGCAAGAAAGTCCAAGGTTCATTTACTAAACTATTTGCATAAGGGTTATTTGGATCTACAGGGGGTATAATATTATAATCAAATTTCTCATATTGTATTTCTCTAAAATATGTAGGATCGTCAAATTTTATTAGATAATGTTCCTTACGTAAATTATCACGTATAGGATAACTTATAGGATTATCTGTAAATCCTTTAAACATATCTAACCACATATGTATAAGTTTAACGCGAGCCATAATATGACTTCCGCCCTTAGTAAAATCGTTACTTATCCAAAAGCCCTGATACTTGTGCCATGACACATTAAATTTATGGGGATTTTGTCCTACTATAGTCTCAGGCCCTAAGCCATAACCAACACCCAGACCTGCATTATTAATATTCATGTTTCTTTGACGCCACATGAATGTCATAGTGTCTGCAAAGTCTTGATAATCTTCTGTAGGGAATCCTACAATCCAATTAGTTGCAGCCCATATTCCTACTTCTTTACCGGCTTTAAAATTATCTTCCATTTCTTGTATAGTCACACCTTTTGCCATATCATCTAATACTTTTTGACTACCGCTTTCACAACCATAGTTAAACATTATGCAGCCGCCTTCTTTAAGGTCTTTAAAGTATTCAAGATCCATACGTCCGTCGCAACGTGCATATCCAGTCCAGTTTATTTTAAGACCTTTTGCTGCTACTGCTTTACAGAAAGCACGTAATTCTTTTAAGTTTCCATTAACAAGACTATCAATAAACCATATAATATCTGTGCCTTTATTATAGTAAAGCCATTCTACTTCTGTGACTAGGTCTACTGCTTGACGTTGACGATACTTCCAAAAGTGAGTTTCTTCGCAAAATGTACACTTAGCTGTACATCCGCGACTAATTTCGCTGTTTACTCCATTGGGTAATTCATATAAGCTAAAGTCAATACTTTCATAGTCTGGCATTGGTAGACCATTGATGTTTAATCTTTCATCTTCTGGTTGACTTAAAATTAATGGAGTATTTCTAATATTACCATTTTCTGCATCTTCTAAAAGTTTTAGTAAATTAATTTCACCTTCACCTATGACAACATAATCATAATAAGGTTCAACTTTGAACCAACTCTTATGCACGTTAGGTCCACCTACTGCTATTTTGATTTCGGGCTTCCTACGTTTTAATTCTTCGCACATCCATTTGGTAGGTTCTTCGCTGATATAATATACACTGAAGCCAACTACGTCCGGATCTTTTGACAATATTTTATCTATTGTATCTGATAATATAGGTTCAAGTAAAGGATGAACATATCTTTTATAATTGTCGCCTAACCAACGCCAGCTAGCACTAGGATCCCAAAGTCTAAATGGAATTTTTTCATTTGGACGCCAATCATCTCTATAAGCATTATAAGCAAGAACATTTAAGTCATAAATGTTTGTTTCGTAGCCTGAACTTTTTGCTACACCGGATAGTCTTGCTAGACTAAATGGAGGCATATATGGACTCCACTCAGGACACAATACTAAAGCTAATTTCGTTTTACGTGTTTTATAATCTACATAAACGGGTGTTAGGTTTTTCTGCACTGTAGGTTTTGCATATGGCGCAATAGCATTCATCATGCTGCGATGACGTTCATCTGCAATATCCTCAGTGGGTCTTTGGTGAGGCTTTAATTCATTTACTGCTAAGTGTCTTAAGTTAAAATCCAATTTGTGTATACTCCTTACTTATTTAGATTTTAGCAAAGAAGCCGCGTAAACTTTTTGTAAAGCCTTCAGTCGCTTTTATAAAATCATGTTGTAATTTATAGTGAATTATGGCCCTTTTTCCAATAATACGTGTGGTTTCATGATAAAATCCAGATACTCTTGCTACATGATTATAGGTTTCTTCATTTTCGTCATTATTTTCAATAACAAGCACATCAGCAGTAAGAGGTAATGCAGGTCTTATATGTTCTAAATATTGGTTCAGCATATTTTGTTTATCGGTTACTGCTTCAGGAATAGTAATAACTATTAGATCATAATTTTTCTTTGGTATATCCACAGGGTATTTACATACTACTGTATCTACGTGATATGGTATATAATGATTAAAAGATATTTGTTTTAAGTAACTACATTTTTGAGAACTATCATCACAAAATGTTATTTTATTTGTAACTCCTAATCCTAATAATTCAAAGCCTATCTCACCCATATTAGAATTAATTATTAATGTGTTAAGATAAAATCTATGATATATAGTTCCTATAAACTCTATTAGTTCAGGAATTATATCATAATGTTCATAAACCTTTTCATTTGGTTCGTAAAGTATGATATTGCTATGAAGAAAAATTCTTCCCTTATCTGGGTCGTCTAAAGCTGTTTTTGAGTTTATCATATTAATTTAAAAAAGTCGTATCTACCTTATAGTTATTATTTTCCTTAAAAAATAGCATATGATTGTATTCAACTATGGGTTTAACATTTTTATAAAAATCTAACCATTGTGTTGTATAGGTTAGCAATCTTTTAATTTCTTTATATACTGCTTCCAAACGTAAATCATCATCTTCTATTTGATCATAATTTTCATCAATAAATGGACTAAAAGTTTTGTACCCTAAATTATGTAGTTCCTTTAAAATAGTGGGTTTTCCTAAAATTATAAAAGGATGTTTCATAGCAATAGCTTTATAAGTTTTTTCACTTATAAAAACAGTATCATCTCTTCCATTTGTGTAAAAGTCTGTTTCAGTAATTATACTAAAACTACTTGATTTAAAGTATTTAAAATCGTCTGGAAGTATATCTACTGGATTGGGTCGTTCTGGTGTAATGTTTAACCTTAAAGGTAAATCTTTTTTAAATTTACGTATGTTTGAACACATAGGAGAATTTATAGTTGTAATTAAAAATTGTTTATCTCCCTCAAATGAGACATGTCCCATATGTACTATACTGTCTCTATACATATTATCCAATAACTTTATTCTATGCAACCTAGGCACTTTGTTAAAACATAAAAAATTCTTTTCTCTAAATGTAAGTTCATAATCTCCAGTAAACTCTACATTTTTATATTTTTTTCTAGTAGCATGATGAAAGTAATTCGTACAAACTATAGTAATGTACCTTTCTATATTATACTTAATACATAAATTTCTATACAAAGATTTCTGAACGCTTGCGCCAGTTAATAACACAAAATGTGCCGAATCAATTTTATGTGCTACTAGACTATGAATTCTATGAATTTTTAAGACTATTGACTCCAATAGTGTTTCAGAACAACAATCAAATATAATTCTATTTTTGCCGTTATCTATAGCTTGTATAATTTCCTCTACGACATCCTCAGTTGGTCGTAACCTAAATGTACACATAGGCGCTATATCCGCAGGGATTATATGCGCTCTATGTAAACTTGATCCTATTTCTGGAATAAACAGAATTATTTGATCTAGTCTATCTCTAAATTCTTTTTCTGTTAGTTTATGCTTTTTTTTAGGACGTGTATCACCATAGTGAATTATCTCACCAGTATGATTTCTATGATTTAACTTACGCCATGGGTCAATAACAACTGTATGTTGCGGAAAATTAAGTTTTTCTGTATAGTCGTCCCAATACCCTATTAAGTAAACGTCTGTCCAATCTTCATGCAGTTCATAATCCTCGGTGTTAGGATCATAATATCTAACGTAACCACCGTGTAACATTATGTAATGACCTATTAATAAGCTATTACTACCCTGAGTATAATGAACTTTTGGTTTATAGGCTTTGCCAACTATTGTGATTTTTTTACCATTTTTTAAACAGCGCAAGGCCATATTTTCTGCTTGCACTTCTCTTGCCTTCATAATACTATCAAATAGATCATAACCCAAATTTAAACGATCTGCTAAAAATCTAAGTGCAATATTATCTCTAGGATGACAAGCTCCGGCATCACCTAGTCCTGCTTTCATATATGCTGGACCCATGATACGGTGTGTAGATTTAGCAAGAGCGTTTGTCACAACATCCACATTCATGTTTCCATTAAATTCAGCAACGTCTTGTATCATGTTGACTAAAGCTAATTTTGTACTAATAAAAGTATTGTAAAAAATCTTAATAGCTTCAGCTTCATCCCAAGTACCTACTTCATATCGAGGCTCATTCTGCATAAAAACCTTGTAAAAATCTATAAGTTCTTTTGCGTCGCCTGTTAAACTACCATCTTCTGTTCCAATGATAACCATTTCAGGATTAACCATATCCCATTTTATAGTGCCCATTGCTATTAAATATGGATTGTAAATAAAACGTGCTTTAGTTATACATGGACGTAATAGAGTTCGTGTGGTACCTGGTAATACTGTGCTAATTAAAACTACAAGTTGGTGAGATTTGGCATGTAAATTAACTTCACGTAATATATTAATTACCGGAGTATAATCAAAGTCTTTGTTAGGGAGATGACTAGTAGGAGTTTCTCCTCCATACATGTCTTCGTGTGGTGTAGGAGCTGCTATAAAAATTATGTTTCTGTCTGCTATAGCATCCTGAATACTGTCTTTCATAACAAACCCAGGACTTCTGGGCAAAATATCGTAACCTACTACATCATAATGTTGAGCCATTACTTCAGCGCAATCTTTACCCAATTTTCCAACACCTATCATTGCTACTTTCTTCATAGTTGATTATTTAGTTAGTCATTGCTTGACGTAGAAATTGCTTATATCTGTAATCTACATCGTAAAAATCACTATTATCTACTTTTAACTCTTTTATACGACATTGTATTATTTGTGGAATATATGTAATGTCATGAATTATTTCTAAAGCTCTATTATAATTATGTAGAATTTTAGGATAAAGCTTATTATATAATAACTTTAAATTTTCATTTTTAATATTATGTAGATTAAGTACTAATTGTTTAGCTCTATCATCTAAAACTACATTACTGTCAAATTTGTAATCAATTATTTCATCATATAGCTCAAAGCCTAGGTGTTTAAGATATTGATAATAATTGGGCAAACTTAATACCACAAAAGGCTTTTTGAGCAAGATAGGCACTATAGTTTTTTCAGTTATGAACGGGACACTATCTGTAGCTTCGCCTACAACCTGCATGAAACTTTTATGTTGTTGTTTACAGAAAAAGAAACTATCTTGAAGTTGATAAAAGTCATCCCCTACTGATCTGTAACTGTTGTCATAATGTTTAAATTTATAATGAGTGTTAATATAAGGAAATCTATTCCATGAAACAACACCTATATCTAATAGACCTTGCTCACTTATATTGTCTATTAAGGCGCAACGATGATCATGTGATTTATTGTTTAAATTAATAAAAGGATAATCAAATTGGTCATATTTTACACTATCATAATCTATAGTATTACGTAGTAACATTTCGCCCCAATTAAACCAAAAACTATACCAATGTATTAATGTTATTTCTATTTTATCGCTTTCATAATATTTATAAAAGTCGTGATTAAAAGATGAAAATATATACGTAATTTTTCTTACACCCTTATTAAAAAGATCATCATAAAAATTATCGTTTATTGCCCAAAACCATTCTGTATCAGTATTAATTATTATATGGGAGGCAGTTGCGTTTTCAATAATATAATTATTATTATCGCCCCGCTGGTTGAAAAACCATTTTACTTCTTTGTGAGCCATGCTTTACCAAAATTTCTACGTCTAGCAAAAAATATCTGTTCACAAAATCTTTGTAGTGATTGGTGTTTATCTTCAGGAAAATCAAACTCATATGTGCATGTTGAATGGGAATAAAGATTACTATTGTCTTTTACATATCCTGGAATGTCAAAGTTTAAATTAAGTATTTTTGGATAATCAGAAATAGTGTTGTAATCAATTAAAAATGTTTTTTGAAATAGTACTAGCTCTTTTTGTAAGTCATAATCTAAATTAAAGTACGTGTAAAGAAAGTTATCTATAAATTTAAATATATGACTATGTTTGTTTTCACTATGTATATTAATAACAGTGCTATGTATTAAGTTCCAACCATGTATTTCCATTCCTTGTATAGGATCATGATCTATTTTACCTTCCTCAGTCCATTTAGAGTAATGAGTTCGAATCCTTTTAATTTCTTCACTAAACCATTCATCTTTTTGTATGTACTCAAAAAGTAATTCATAAAATTTACTATACTCTACATTTTGTGATTTATACAATACTCTACTAATATAATTTGTTATACCGTTAATATGGAACGTGTTTATAAACCAACTCCATACTTGAGCCTCAATCATGTCATGTCTAGGCATATCTTTTGTCGATACTATAACCTCTATTCCTTCTTTTAGCTCATGCTCATTATATGTGCCTACAAGATAATCATAGACAACTTTGCCTTCTAAATTAAACTCTTCTTTTTGTGTAAGGTTCATTTCGGCATTTTCTAATAACTGTGCTTGGTAGACTGTAATGCCAGTATGGTTTCCTGCTTTAAATAGCTTATAGAAGTTATCTTTCCAAGTTTGTAGTGTTTCGCCCGGCAAACCTAAAATTAGTTCAGTATACAACGGAATGCTATACTGTTCACATATTTCAAATACCTCTTCAATCTTGTTCATCTCAAGATTTTTTCTTTTGATGATATCTAAAACGTTATCATCCATACTTTGCACAGATAAGTTCAGTCCCATCTTACTTCCGCCTTCATAAATTAGCTTACGAACAATATCAACTACTTCTTGTTTTTGATTTTTAGCCCAAGCTATCGTATAGGCCTTAGGATTACCATACTTCTTTTGTACTTCAATTAGTTTATCAGCTATCAAACTGTCTCGTTCTGGAAAAATACCGAAGTTAGCATCTGTCAAACTTATAAAATCTAATCCATGACTTCCTATCCATTCTAATTCATCAAATACTCTGTGCAAATCAAACTTCTTTACTTTATTATAAGTAAGACTGCCCCAGTCACAAAATGTACATGCATATGGACAACCCCGATTTGTTTCTAGTGTGGCATTCCAGCGTATCTCCGGATGATCATTCATCAACTTATCAAACACACCCGTAAGATAAGGACTAGGAATCTCGTCAAGTTTTTCAATTCTTATACCAGGACCAGTATCAAATATTTTGCCATTATCATTAATAAGCAAACCCGATATTGATTTAAAACTAGCTCCCTTTACACTTATAGTTTCAAGTAATTTCTTAAAAGTTATTTCACCTTCTTGTTTAACAGCTATATCTACATATGGGAATTTTTCAAAAAAATTCTTATCAGTAATAGGAGGTTCCGGGCCTCCGATAAAAATTAAAATGTCTTTGTTTCTTTTTTTAAGTTTTTTAGCTAGAACGTTGTTATAACTACGGTTCCAAATATAAGTACTAAACCCTACGACCTGACTATCTTTAAGTTTTTCTACAGCCTCTTCGATAGTATCGCGACGCCAGATAAATTCACCTAATTCAAACTTATCTGTTATATGTTTAAATTGGCTTACATAGCTCCATAATACAGCCGGGCTATAGGGTAAGTAGTAGGCATTAAATTCTTTAGGACCCTGTTGAAAATTAGGGTTGACAAAACTGACGGTTATTTTTGACATAGCCATGACTATTTATGAAGTCGGCTAATTCACTTGCTATAAACTTGTAACCTTCAATGGTTGGGTGTGCGCCGTCGCAATTAGTTAAGTATTTTGCTGGCCAATCTCTTCTCTTATAAAAGTTGTACCATCCACCTAACTGATCCTTAGGTAGAAGACCATCCAATAAAGCCAGTTTATGTACAAAGTTGGTATAATCTTTACTTGCGTGAAAGTAATTTGACCAGTCTATTTTATTAAAAAATTTATTGCCGCTATACTGTTGCATGTAAGTTTTAATATCTAATCCATATGGATCATTAAAAGCGTTGGCAAACATAAATTTGTAATTATGTGCTTTGGCAAATGTCTGAGCATTAATAATAGCCATAAGTGAGTTGTTGACGACAAAATGATCACTATGTAACATTTTTCCATAAACAGCCCATAATGGTTCTTCGATGTCTCCGTGACCAGCAAATGGCCAAGCTGTGCGCCATTTGTAATGTTTATATTCTAAAGTTGAGTACATATCATCAGGCGGCACATAAGGCGGAATAGGACACAAAGGGTCTCGCTGCCAAAAATCAAGTCTTTCAAAACCACTAAGCATCATAACTATAATGCCTGTGCTATTACCAAAATCAATTTTATCAGCAAAATGAAGTTGATTGGCTGCAGCCAAATTTCCTATTCCACGTACACCTAGATTTACTGATGTATATTCAGGAAAATGATCTCTAGATAAAACATTTACCCAGCTATGTTCATGTTCATGATGTCTTAAATAATAATCAGGTTTGCAACGAACCTGCACCCTACCGCCATGTTCTTTCCAAACTTCTTCTGGGTATCCTCCTTCACCCTGTGTCCAGCTGCATCCTATACCAACAATATACTTTTTCATTTAATTTAGCCTATATCGATTATCTTTTTGTCTTTTTACTCTTTTCTTATAAACTAATTTACGTATTTGTTCTACAGTGTATGTATCGTCAGGCCAGTTTAAGAAATCTAAATCAGGGTCTGCAATGCGATCTGCTGAAAAGGGTCCTATAGGCCCATTTGCTTCTAACCATGTATCGGACTCATCTTTAAGTCCCCCTAGACCTGTAAGTTTATATAATAAACTTAATATGGATTGATCGTGCCTATGTGCGATGAACTCTGGATGTTCCTTTACTTTTGAAGGTTCATCATTAGCTAAATGTATATCATTAAAAACATTTAAAAAACTATGAATAAATGATTTTCCTATATCATTATTGACGACCAAAAGTTGACCGCTTGCAAACTGATTAGAATAAAATCTCTCGTTATCACAATTAAGGTGTATAAGTAAATCTCGTTTTGTATATTGTTTTTCATCAATATTATTAGTGCCGTCTCCTAAAAAAAAAGCCAGTATATTATGTTCTAGTACATATTCAAGATATGTAATTAATTTTTTTTCACATTCTTTAATTATATTATGTCCGGAGTCTAGATATAATACAATATCATTATCAGGTATATTATTTAATAATTGTAAAATAATAGCAGGCTTCCACCATCCATATCCTGCTATTCGACCTAACATAGATTTATTATATCTTTGTAAAAAAAGATCCCTATCACTAAAACAATTTACAGTTTCAAACCAACCTGTATGTATGGCTTGTTTTTCAAGTCGAAATTTAGTTCTAGTTCTGTCAGCAGAACCAAATATTACTAAATGTAATTTTCTTGAGTTCCTGCGTCTTTTGATAATAGATACTGACATGATCAGTGCTTATCTTCAAGCCCGTTTTCCAGTTGTTCTTTAATCCATTTGTAAGTGTTTATTAATCCTGTTTCTAAATCTTCGCCAGGAGCCCAATCAAGTTTTTCTTTTATTAATTTATTATCACTATTACGTCCCATAACGCCTAATGGACCATATATATTTTTAATTACAACTTCTTTACCTACAAGTTTAGCTATTAAATGTACTAAATCATTTATAGCAATTATTCTTGTACTACCCAAATTTAATGGTAATTTATAATCACCTTCCATTATCTTGTGTATACCTTCTATACATTCATTAATATATAAAAAACTACGTGTTTGTGTGCCGGGTCCCCACACTTCAACAACTCCGTCACTCAATGCAATTTTACGACAAAGAGCTGCCGGAGCTTTTTCTTTACCGTTGTTCCAGCTACCTCTAGGTCCAAATATATTATGAAAACGTGCTACTCGCACATCCATATTATAATTTCTTGCATAAGTTAAGTATAATCTTTCACTAAATAATTTTTCCCAGCCATATTCACTATCGGGTGCAGCTGGATATGCACTGTTTTCACTACATAATGGATTATTAGGATCGGTTTGATTATATGCAGGGTACATACAAGCACTAGAACTATAAAAAACTTTTTTTACGTTTTTCTTTTTCATAACATCTAAAACGTTAAGATTTATGCTTGCGCTATTATGCATAATATCGGCATCATGTTCACCAGTAAATATATAACCGGCGCCGCCCATATCTGCAGCAAACTGATATACTTCGTCGATTTGATTTTCAAATATAGTTTTTACGTTTTTGTATTCACGTAAATCTAGTTTATAAAACTTATCACACTTTGTTTTACTATATAAAGGCAACTTTAAGTCTGCTCCTACTACATAGTGTCCTTGTTGTTTCAAACTTTCAACAAGATATGTGCCTATAAAGCCGCCTGCACCGCATACTAAAATTCTTTTCATTTTTTATGCGAATCCATCTTAAATAACATTTTCATTTGTTCAGCTTTAAGTAAATCTATTTTACCGATCTTTGCTAACTGGTTGATCATAGTATTAGCTATTTTTTCGCTTATTAATTCTTCGGGACTTGTTCTTAATAGATTAAAATTGTGATCTAAAATATGTTTTACTTTACGTTTAAAATCTAGGATTTTATCACTTTCCCAACTGCCGATTTCTCTGCATATATTTACAATAGCGACCATTCTTGCTTTTGGATCATGTAAATCGTCATAACTTTCACTCCAAAATTCGCCAAATGTTTTATATCCAAGGTCTCTCATTGCTTTAAGTGATCCTTGTGCACCAACAATTATAAAAGGATGTTTCTCTTTTACCGGTTTAAATGATTTTTCAGTCAAAGTAACTGTTCCTAAATTATAGTTCGTTTCTGTTACTAAACTAACTAGGCTATTTGTATAAAAATTTCTTGCTTCCATATCTCTATCTTCACACATATATTCGATTTGTGTGTGATTATCAATTTTTAATGGAAGTTTATTAAACAAATTTTCTACATCTGGTCCTTGTAACTCTAAATATGGATTATTATAAATGTCGGCGTAATTTCTAAACGTAGAGGCAGGTTGTTCAGGATCAGATAATCCTAAACTATAATAGCTTCTATCTACAAGTCCATGTTTATTTAAGGCTATAGATAGCTCTATTCTATGACTTCTATATCTTCTATTCCAACATAAAAAAACTTTTTCTGGAACTTTGTTTTCATCGTAATTTGGTTCTGTTAATGCTCCATTTGATAATTGTGTAGCGTAAATAGCCTGGCTACTAGGGTTGCTTATAATGTTTAATCTTTGGTCTGCTCTTTTTGGTATATTTCTACGCCTACAAAAATCCTCATAGATTTCATTAGCATTCATACAACCTGTCAAATATATTATTTTGTTTAATGGTAATCCCTTTACAACATTAAAGTAATTGTGCAGAGCCATTAAGTTATCTTCTTCTACAAAAGCCTCTACAGATAAGTCTATCAATATAAATCCTTGACCGGATCTAATTTGATGTAAAACATGACCTGAAATATGACTATATTCTAATATACCTGTATTACCAAAAAAGTAATTATTAAAAGGTATTCTCCAAGTTAAGCTATAAGGATATAAAAATATGTCTCTATCTGTAACTTCACTATTAGCCCACAATATCCAATTTTCTTTTTTATATCTAAAAATTCTTCGCCATAAATCATCTTGCCACCACATTCTTGAATGAGGCTGCATTTCTTCGCCTGCATTTACAAAACTCATTATTGTTGGTAACTCAGTATTCCATATTGGACCCTTAGGACCCATCCACGCATATACAACTTTTAGTGCATAATCTAACCGTATCATAAGATTTATTTATGTATCAATATATTTGGGTATTATAATATCGGTGCCGCAATGACAATGTTCTTTGCCGCAAATAATTCGCTTAGGCCCTACTCTTGCAACGTCATCAAGTATATGACCTATATAGCCACCTTGACCGCAACTTGCTAGGCTCATCTCCCCAACTGGATTGATGAATATACAATCTCCTACATTGCATTCCCAGCCCATAAAGAAATTGTTACCTGCAACAATGACTTCATTACTATTACAGACCTCCGTTGACTTATCATCATATTTGTTATAGCTTACAGTCATAGTAGTACGTTTCATTGGCTTACGCTTACTTTGATATACCTCAGTTGTATTGTTTTTAATAAACTCAACTTTAGCTGGGTCATCATAATGCCACGGTCCAGTATTAGGACTCATTTCGTCGAATAAAGGTGTCCACTCTAAGAAGTAGTTAGGCATAACTGTTTTTAGATAGTTACCAAACTCTACAACTTCCCAAAATCTTTGATCATGCAATAACATCTTAGTGGATAGGTAGTTTACCTTATCACATAAAAAGATATTGTTGTCTTCATAACGCTTTTTATTTGCAAATTCTATATGAAAACTTGCTACTACATCATCAAATAAATAATAATTCTTTTCCCACCAAGCTAATGGCCTTGATAAGTTTGTGTTTACTGCTAATGTTGCACGTGGTAATTCATTATATAACCACTCACATATTGGTAAAAAGTTCTTCCATGCTGTAGGTTCGCCACCACTAAAGAAAAACTTAAAGTTTTTATAGCCAGCAGCTTTATATTTTGTTACTATTGTATCAAGGTTTTTAATATATCTGTCAGTATTACCTTCGTTCTTTGCAGTACCTCCCCAGTTGCCAGGGTTACAGTAGCTACATTGATAATTACAAAAGTTATTTACCTGCCAGGTAATACTTAAATATGGCTGAGGAGCTTCAATAGCTATTAACTTCTTGCCCAATCGAACACCTCTTTAAGTTCGGGAACTATTTCTTCTAACTTTTCGTCACGAAATTTGTCTAATTCTTCATTAAACTGTATAAACTCTTGAACGCCACCTTTGTTTTCATCACCTACAGTTAGATTATAGATAATCATTTTGAAACCATTATAAATGTCTTGATTATCTTTATATTTGTTTTGATATACACGATATAATTCTGCTAATCTACGCTTAACATGTGTTGGCATAATCATTATATTACTATACCAAGGATTTGTAGCTAAATTAAAGCGCGGGCTTGATTTAGTATCAATGAAGCCACTTTCAATCATATAATCAAAAAAGTCCGGGAAAGTAAACACGTTCCACATGCTTATGGTTGGAGTAATCTGAAATTCAGCATGTGGAACTTGCTTTTTAACAGTTCGAATGTTTGCTTCAATGCGTGACCAATCGGTACCCTTACGGATACATTCTGCTACTTTCCCGTGTGCGTCAAGACTGGCCCATATTTTAAGTTTAGGAAACTTCTTCCAATATTCAATTAAATCAACACCTTTTTTATATTTTAATGAACTAAAGTTAGTGGTGTATGTTAATTCAACTTGATCTGTAAGGCCGTTAGCTATCCAATAGTCTAAGCACTCATAATGCTCTGGAGTGATGATAATTTCACCTCCTGCAAAATATACTTCTGTTACGTCTTTTAGATGAGGCTTTAATTTTTTCATAAAATCGCCGCCATCGTTGTTGTTAATAACAACTTTATTTGTTTTAAAATACTGTTGATAAATTTCTGGGCCGCGTTCTTCCATAAACTCTTGTGCCCATTGGCTTGAGCAGCTAGGTCCACAACTACGGCATTTCATATTACATAGATTACTAAAACGTATATCCATGTATTTCATTTCAAATTCTTTTAAACTTCCATCTTTGTTTGTATTTTCGCTTATGTAGTTTACATATTCTAAACCTTTACGTTTATTATGACTTTGACGCATAGTCCATGTGCCCATAAGTTCAAGATCATAACAACGCTTACAAGCCTCTACAGGCTCGTCATTCATCATAGCTAAACGTAATTTCTTATAATCAGGAGTATTCATCATATCAATTATTTCTTGATTACTCTTAATTTCTGAGACTGGCATGTTACTGTCAGCCACACAACAAGGAAGTACACGCTTATCTGGCCATGCATGAAAGTGTACCCATGGCAGTACACAAAAGTACTTGCCGTGTTTAACAAGGTTTTCTGTTTCTATTTTATCCATTTTTACTCCAACAAATCTTGCAAACTATTTAATTCAGGGAACGTTTTCCAGAAACTTTCATCACGTATTCTATCAATACTTCCTGTATGCATTAAGAACTTTTCTTTATTTGCAGCCCAAGTATCACGCTCCTTAGCAAAATTAATAGCATCTAGTACAAGTCTAGGTAAACAAGTCTTATCATTTGTATTAGCCTCACTCCACGCTAACGCTTTACGCTCTGCTTCAACTTTTAATGCTTTTGGCAAACTAGTAGCACTATAATAACTAGGATGAACCGCCAAATATAAACTATGATACCAATCTTCTTCACGTATAATATTTTTACTTTTTAAGTAGCTATAAAACTCACTTAATGTAAGATAATTATAGATACTGAAAACAGTATTCATTTGAAATACTATATAATCCAAATTACGGAAAGTTAATAGATTGCTTTCCACCTTTCCCCAATCTGTCCCCTTACGCATGTATTCTGCACGTTCACCATAGTGATCAATACTACAGCTTAATTCAATTTTTTTAAAATGTTTCCATAAATCTAAAACATCATGATTTTTATAACGTATATTACTTGAATTAGTATTGTACCTTAAAGTAATATTGGTACGCCCTAATCGTATCATTTCTTCAAGTATGGTATAATGTTCATCAGTAATTAATGGCTCACCACCTGCAAAGTATGCCAGATCAATATGTTCTACATGAGTGAGTACTTCTTTTAATAAATCTCCCTTTTCATCGTCGGCGTGAATTAGTATAGGATGTTTAGGATCATAGTTTTTATTCATTTCTAGACCCCATTGACTGCTAAACTCACTTCCGCACGTTCTGCATTTAAAATTGCAAATATTACTGAAACGTATGTCAAAATAGCGCATTTTAAATTCGTCCACAGTACCGTCTTCTTTTGTACTAGGTACGACTTCATCATAGTACTTGCCAAAATGCTCTTTACTATAGTTTCTAAAACTATGCGGACCTGCTTCTTCATGTTTATAACAAAAATCACAAATTTTATTCTTACGTTCATTAAGCATGTCCAATCGTAATTCTTTCATCTTAGTACTATTAAATGCTTGTTCAAGTGTAATTTCTTTAGTGTTTCCAAAAGGTTGTGTATAGTCATTACTACAGCAAGGGTAAATATCTCCTTTAGGAGTAACATTAAGATGTAGCCATGGGAACATGCAAAATGTTTTACTTTCGTTTAATAAAAATTGTTTATTCATACTGGCCAAAATTTTCTTTTGTCTATGTTTATTAATCCACGTAATTCAGGAAAAACACTTTCAAATTTTTCCCCGCGTATCTTATCTAATCGTTCTATCTCAGCTTTAAAATAATGTCCATGAGTTTCCCAAGTATTTTGACTATCAGCCCAAATATGAGTTCTTTCAAGTTGCTCTATCTTTTGTTCTTGGAAAGCCTTTGTTTTCATTAATTCAATTACTTTGTTTACGCTTTGTTTACCCTTTTCTTTATATTCCTGCGGTAGTACATGGCAAGCAATATGGAAAGGAGTGCTAGCACAATATAGTGTATAAACTCTATCTTTAATTGTATACATTTTGTTATCTATTAGATATTGATAAAATTCTGCAATACTTAGGTAATTGAATGCACTTAATACTGTGTTTATTTGCAACACAAGATTTTTTTGTTTTTTTATAGTATGGAAGTTTGTTTCTACAACTCCCCAATCAGTACCATGTCTTATATACTCTGCTCTTTTACCAAAGTGATCTATACTTGCGTAAATGTTTATGTCGTGTGTAAAATAACTCCAAAGTTTAAGCAAATCTTTATTCTTAAATTTTAAGTTGCTTAAATTAGTATTATAACGTAACTTGATATTGGTTTTATTTTTACGTATCATTTCTTCAAGCATAATATAATGCTCTTCAGTAATCAATGGCTCGCCGCCTGCAAAATAGGCCATCTCCATAAATTCTACTTGATCTAATACATCTTGTAAAAACTGCTTACTATCGTTTTTTGGAATTTGCCTTGCATAGGTAAGATTGCTTTTTATATCCTCTTGTTCCCATTGTGTACTAAATTCAGCTCCGCATGTTCTACATTTAAAGTTGCAAATATTACTAAAGCGGATATCAAAATATTTCATTTCAAATTTAGACAACGAGCCGTCGTCCAAATCAGTATATGCCATTACATTATCAAACAAATGAAGCCATTCTGCATTAGCATATTGTCTCGAACTCTTTATACCCTGTTCTTCGTGTTGATAACAATTAGTGCATTCGTTATTCTTTTTGCCAGCTAGCATATCTAATCTAAGCTGCTTCATTTTTTCACTATTAACAAGTTCTAAAAGTGAATTTCTCCTTGGATCGCCAACTCCTGTAGTTGTTGTGCAACTTTGTGCTATACAACAAGGAGCAGCTACACTTGCAGGAGTAGTATGTAAATGAACCCAAGGGTACATACAAAAAGTTTCGCTTTTTTCAAGCATCAAATGTTGTAGTACATTTTTCATAGTGGATGTAATCTATTAGTTTCTTGGCATAATCTATAAAAACTTAATAATTCTGGGAAGATGCTTAACATGTCAGTTTCACGCCGCTCATCTAGTTCATTAAACCAATTGTAGAAATCTCTACGGCCCTCTACTAATTTATCTTCTTCGTAAACTGTATCTTTCATATAATCCACAACACGTTTAAATCTCTCAAATTCTAAAGAGCTAAACTTTTGTCCAGATTTATCGTCTACGTTTTGTTTCATAAAATCTAGGGCATCTTCCATATATGGCATAAACTCTATTTTAGGTAACAAGTTCATATCATACTGAATAGGTTCTCTAAGATAAGGAGTATCAAATCTAACACGATGCTGAGGATTTAGTGGATCATCATACCAATCATATATACTACGCCATTTTAATATTTTTTCAAGAAGTAATTTAAAAGATGTAACACTGAAAAGGTTGAAAGTTATCATAAAAGTCACAGGGCTATTAGTAATACTCAAATAAGTATGTAAATTTTTTTCCCACAGTTCAATATCAAGACCAGTACGATTATACTCTGCCCTTGGTCCCCAAGTATCTATACTTGAAAACAGTTTAAAAGTGCGTATTTTACCTTCATCTACGAGTTTGCGCACACTCTTAGACATCTTTTCAACAAGTGCTGTTTTGGTTCCAAGATTGCTATTAATGTTTAGTTCGAGCCAAGGCATAGGATCTTTATCAATTTCATCAAGTACTTGATATGTACTTCTATGCATAGTTGGTTCACCGCCAGTAATGCGCATAATGTTTAGTGTCTTGCGTAGTTCAGGCCACCATTTCCAAAATGCATCAACATATGGATTTTCTTCTTCACGTTGATATAGTTTCATCCAGTCAATATCGCAGCGATGGTTTTTAACACTTGTTACTGGACCATGTTCTTTAATTTCTTGATAGAAACGTGTGCTGTATTTAGGATGACAATAGCCACATTTAAAATTACATTCGTTACCGAAATTAATTTCAAGATATTCTGGATTTATATTTTGATTCCAAGGGCCAAATGCTGTTTGATTATATCTTTCTTCAGTAAAGATGCTTGCATTACGCTGATGTCTATCACTAATATAGTCTGGACCCATAGCTTCAATATTCCAACAATACTGACATCCTTCAGGTTTTTGACCTTCAAGCATCATTTTTCTTTCATGCTTTTTTTCGTCAGTATTATGCAATGCGCTAGGATTATCTACTAACTCACTTAAAGGAATTTTATGCGGTCGGGGATGATAACAGGAGTGTGTCTCACCACTTTGTAAGTACATAGTTACATGATGCCATTTGGCTAAACAAAAAGTAGGACCTACTTCGTTCTCTACTTTTATTTTTATATCTTTAATTCTTTGTATTTCGTAACTCATCACCAACCTTCAATCTTTCTTATTACATCCATCTCACGAACTAGTGGACCTTGATTATGTTTGTCTGCGTTATAATGTCTTTTAAAAAATTTACTTGTTGCTTTGTCTAACGTACAAGTTGGAAGACTTAGCTTATCTTGTAATGGCACTCCAAGCATTGTTGCTTCTTTGAATGGATCTTTATCTTTATGTTGTTCCCAAAGAATAGGAAAATTATCAAACCACATAACATTTGTATAATCCCAATCTGTAAGCATAGTCATATAGGTTCCTAATCTTGCACCGTAAATTGCCCATATACCATTATCAACATCAGATCCTACATTATGCCAAATAGTTAGATTATTTAAATTTCTACTTGCTACGCGCTCAACAAAATCATCTACACTTGTTTTAGCACCTTTGTCAAGGACCATTTTTACTCCTTCACGAAACCCTGCACGCCATGCTTGAAAAGGAGTATGGTTGGGATAGGTGGTACTATAGCAGTCGTACATAGCCCAATATAAATTGTCCTGACTATCCATACAAAAGTCTACTTGAGTAGCATGACTACCGTCACTAGTTTCATGAGTTTTCATGTTTAGGACATATTCTTTAGTCCAACTACTCATGCCACCATTGCCATAACGTAATCCATTTATATTATTAATAGCTTTCCATCTAAATTGCGCACGTTTAAAATTTGGTTCAAGGTTAGTAAAGTTTAATGTAAGATTGAAAAAATCTTCTTGCGGCATATTGTCGCCATCAATAAGTATAAATCGTGGCGTGTCACTAGCCTCTGCTGCTGCCTTATGTGCAGCGTCACTACCCTTTACGCCATCAATTCGTTTGGCGTATGGTATCATATTTTTTATTTGAAGCCAAAATTCTTCTTTTTGTGGCTCGTCGTAACTTAAGTAAATACAGTCTAAATCTGCAACATCTACAATATCATCCGTTAAGTTCATAAGTTTCAAGCTTCCATTTAGTAGTTTTTAATTTAGTATTAGGTGCTACTATTATACTGATATCTTCCTCAGCACACAATACTCCTTCATTGCTATTGGGCATTAATTTGCATACTATAAAGTTTGGATTAACTGTACTGATTTTTCCATCAATTACTCTTAAGTCTGGTCTGCCTTCAGCATAAGTTCTTGCATCAATAACAATATAATTACCATCTAGTTTTTCACTAGTATAGCAAACTACCTTACCTGCATCGTCATAATATAAACGGAACTCAGGAACCTCAATTTTCGGAGCTTCAAATAAAGTTATATAAATTGTTTCTTCAGTCATATACATCCAATTTGTCAGCAAAGTTCTTTATGTAATAATGAAAGGGATACTGTTGCGGATAAGTATTTATCCTAATTGAATTTTTATGTATTTCATAAATTAACGTATCTGTCCAGTTTTCAGTAGGTAATCCATTAATCCATTGTTTCATATGTATCATAGACATTTCATTAAAACTTTTAAGTGTAGTTTTATTTTCACCTATAATATGACATGCTATAGCGTATGTCCAATCAGTGCTAACTTCTTCGTCAGGATTACATTTTAAAATTTCTTTCCATTCTTTCCAATTATCAAAAACATTTCTTACAATTTTAAAAAACTGTTCTGCTACATTAGATTTTTTGAAATAAGTTAAACTATTATAAACGTTTGGTAATCTATTTTCTTCGATAAATTTTCTATAAAATTTACTTTCGCTTATTTCTTGCTTAAAATTTCTTATTGTAGATGATACTACAATGTCCTGTATTTCCAAAACTTCCCACCAATATTCAATACTTTTTGGTATGAAAATATCTGCTTCAATTTTTATTGTTTGATCATATGGACTAGCTTCATAAACTTGCCAGTCATTTATTAACTTCCATTTACCTGTAGGATCTAAATCACCGTAGGGAAGTTTTATTACTTTATCAAATACTTTTGACTTAAATGTTTCACTTGTAACTAGACTTACGCTTTGATCCGGCATAGTCCTTTTAATACTTTTAGCCAAAACTTCCGCACATTTGATATAATTAACATCAATGGTGTTTTGAGCAAGTATTACAAACCCTTTTGTCATTTAATTAACTCTACAAATATGTCTTTATTCATTACGTGAAAGTCCATGTCTTTGATATTAATATATTCTTTACGAATTTTTCCTTTCTTCCAATTATCAAACATTACAGTATATTCTGTATTATAAGGATAGTCGTTGTCACGGTATATGCTAGTATTTCTACCTATGTGTAATAAATTCCAAGGTATAATATCTTTTGGCAGTATTATATGACCATTCACAATTCGCAACGCTAAGGTTAATGCATAATCGTTTCTGTAGGTACCCGCAATAAAATTATGTATATTAGCATAATGGTCAAAGTTTTTTTGTATCATTTCTAAGCAATTAAAAATAAATTTAGCCCTGTTAGTTTTTCTGAATGTAACTACAGTTGCCCATAAGGTATTATAACTATACACGCTTAAGGCTTCTTGTGTAGCAGCAGGATGCATTAAAAATGATGTAGTATCATGACAACAGAAGTCATCATAAAAATCAAAAGTTTTTAGCAATTTGGTTGAATTAACCATATAATCTACATCTAATAATAAAGTTTCATCATAAGGACTTAATTCATAAGCTTGATATCTACCTTTATTGATCCAAACTCCCCAGTCACGTTTGTTGTTTTTGTCTGGTTCTACTGTAATTACTTCATCAAAACTATAGTTTGAGTTGGTAGATAAACTCTCTTTGTCAGTTACCAGAGTTACTGGTAAATTTAAAAAATGATTTATTCTCTGAGCAGTATATTCTGCCATTGAGTAATAATTATATTTTGGGCTATTAAATGCGAAAAGTATCGCGCCGCGCGTCATCGTTTAGCCTCTAACTCTTTCCATTCTTTATGATACTCTTTCATAGTATCAGCATATAATTTCTTAAGTGTATCTAACAGCTCCTTCCTATCTACTTCAATAGGAGTGTCGTAGAAATCTTTAAGTATCATTTTTTTAGTAGAAAAGAGTGACAAGAAATTTATAGTTTGCTCATTAGCTAACCATAATCCTTGCTGTGTGGCTATTTGAAATTTATTTTTATATTTTTCACGCAAATAATCTTGCGCTGCTTTATGTGCAAAACGTGCTTTTGCTTCAGTTATTAACCTTTTAGTGTCCATGACTACTCCTTGCGAGTATTTAGATGGACGACTTAAATGCTAAAAATTATTAGGAACCGGTAACTGTTCCAGTTAAACTAATAGTGCCCCAAGTGTTAGCTATATAAGTAGTTGCTGGGGGTCTGACTGTCATAGTTGTTGTTGAACCAGATGATACTACTAGTCCGTCTGGGACTTCATCCCAAATTGTAAATATTGTAATGACGTTACCGCAATCTGAATTGCTACCTACTGGGCCATTTGTTCTTGCAATAAATCGAATAAATGTATTCAAATATCCTGATGGGCCTGTACTTGCAGTTTGTGTGAATATTGTTGTATTAGAATTAGCTGTAGTGTAACTGTAGTATCCACTATTAGTTGAAACTGTAGGTGTGTTGCCGCCTCCGCCAACCTGTGTAACACCATTATAACTTGTTCCTGCAACAGTAATACTTCCTGATGTTGGTGCCGAGAGGACTACTGTTCCTACATTGCTTGCTAGACCATTAAATAACAAATTAATTCCTGTGCCACTTGGATGTGAAACAGTCATAGCAAGTTGTCCACCGGCATTAAAGAAGTAACGCGCAGCATCACCATTAGCAAAAGTTGCTGTATGTGTAAATGTTAAGGCTGAACTCCAACTAGCAGCACGTGAAACAGCATTGGCTGCAGTTGAACCTTGAGTTACTGCATTTAAACGACTGGTGAATATTGAAGTTAAGTTTGTTGGCAATGCGCTATGATATGTAATTATGCCGCCAGCTACAGGCACAGAAATACTTGAAATACTAGTGCCTTGGTGACTTGCAGCGTTAGCACAGTTGGAAATTAATGTAGCCCATTGACCTACAGCAGCAATGCTTTGTCCTGCACTTACGTTTGCTAAGGCAGTTTGACCGTATCCCTTATCACTACCACCAGTTGCCCACACAGCATTTAATGTGCCTGAAGTTGTAGTAGGATCCCCGCCAGCAAATGTATTTAAGTCGGCAGCTTGTATTAATCCAAATTGTGCGTAACTCATTTTTTTTAATCCTATTATCTTATCATTACAATGGCTTCAACAAAGCCTTCTTCTTCTGTATATTTATCTGTTAACGAACGACCTATGGTGTTAAACGCATTGGCTTCTCCCTCAAGTGCTGCTCTGGCTTTACCATGCCCTGCACTGACAAGACGCTGTCCTTTTCGTACTTTACCACTAACCTTTACTTGAACTCTGCCTGAAACCGCTACAGGAGGATGTGTCTTATCATCTCCTGCCATGCCGTTCATTAGATATGCAGCAGTATTTGATATAACGCCAAAGACATCTTCGCTTAATTCATATTTAACTGCAGTGATTTCTGCTGGTCCACCTAGTTGCACTACAGTGCCAGCATCATATTCTGTGTCAGCCTCAAATCTTTCTGCTAAGTCAGCATATGTCGCTGTTAATCTTGATCCACTGCTCAATGCCCAGTTACCTGTAATTGTACCGGCAACGCTATTTGCACCTGTAGATAATACTGTACCTAAAAATGCTGTTGACGCTGCAGTTGCAGCATTACCTACATTGCCTGCATAGGTGGGCAAAAATAATGCAACGTTACTGTTACTATATGCCGTACCGCCGCCAAAAACATTAGCCCCGTTACTATACATTAAGTTATCGCATAATAGTCCCTTGTATGGCGCACTAGCACCTGGAGTAATATACATATTACCGTTAGCTAGTATCATTGAGTTACCAGTAAGACCACCGGTTACTGTATATGTGCCGTTTATATTGCCTGCAGTTGCATTGCCGCCTGTAGTAATTACAGTTGTGGTTAAATTAGCCACGTTAGTAGTACCGCTTAAGTTAGCATTGCCTACATTGGCACTTGTAATTACTGTAAGATAGTTAAATGTTGCAGCATTAGCATTACTATTATTAGTAGCAACAATATTATTTGCTGATAGATTACCTGTAACAGTAACTGCACCGAAACTTGTATTACCACCTGAGCTAGTTGCTGTTAGAGCTAGCCATGCTGCTGCATTGGATTCGCCGTCAGTTGGACAGACATACAAAGTTGTATTGTTTGTATTGTACCATAGCTGTCCTGCTAACGGGTTAGCTGGTGGTGCTGTATCTGCGAAATTTTCAAGCATATGGACAAAGTTAGTGTCAAGAGACTGTCCATAACCAGCGTAGTTTCTACCAGGTAATCCTAAAGATGTGCTAGTAGTGTTTATTGTACCATCAGCAATGGTAGTTAGTACTGTTCCATCGCTTTTAACAATCGTATATGCCATATGCTAAACTCCGCTCTTTTATTTATCTTATATTGTAATCAAATTAGTAAGGGCTTGTATTCTTACTGTATAATCGATCTGAATTTGTCTATTTAAAGACTTTTGTACTGGATGGAAAATAACATGAGTTAATAGTCTTGTTATTGTTTCTCCTGCGCTGTCAGTACCATAGTATGCTAATAATCCTAATTCATCAAAAATGTAGTCACTATCAGTTTGGGTGCTATTATCAAAGGCGTCCTGCCCTGGAGGTTCACCGTAGTCTAATAAACATTGCACTAAAATGTCGCTATATAATTGCCCCGACGTATGATTTACTGTCATTTTATTACGTGTAGGGTCTAAATTTAATACGCTAGTATCGTCAACAATTTTAGCATATGTCTCGTTGTATAGCGCAGCGTTGATACCTGTAGTGTTTGGGGGTAAATAAGTTATTATACCTGTCTCATCTACGCTAGCTCCGCCATTACCAAAAGCCATTTGAAAGATTTGTCCATAGCCCCTGCTACTTAAAGTATCAGCTAAACTAACTGACATATTTTCATAATTAATAGCGTTATTTTTATCAACAAAAACCTCTAAGGAATTAGGGTCATATATCTTTAAAAAGCCCTCAACTTTGTAGGGAACATTTATCATTAGGTATCGCCCCTTTTCTGCACTAACACTTGACCTGTCTTTGCATCATAAATCTTTACATGTGTTGTAATATTAACGCCGCTGTTTTCATTTGGCTTATTAAGATGTATCTTAACATCTTTATTAGGATTTTGCTTATTTTCAGGGGGATTTATTACAATTTTGCTCATAGTTTTATTTATCTTTTAATATATGTTGGAGTTTAAGAATATAGCAGCAGAAGTTGTGCTTATTGACAAAGGATCTCCCAACGTTGTATTATATGTATAACTATTCCAAGTCCTATTATAATTAGAAGCAATCATTCTATTATTTGGCAATAGGCTAAAGACCTCAGTATATTTTGGTATAGACAATTGCATACCTGTGCCATTTGCTCCTCTTTGTAAATTACCTACAGTATTCAAGTCAGGATCGCAACTAAAGAATTTTATATATTCTCCATTTATTATTAAATCACGACCTTCAATTACTGTAATCATTAATTCATCCCCTTCTTCAAGATACTCTGAATTTTCAGTAATTATTAATGTCGGACTTAAAGCTTCGATTTCTACTTCGAATTGTGTTTTTGGTATTTCAATATTTTTAGTTTCATTACGTACAAGTATACCGCATAGAACTTCTTTGTTTGCGTATAGACCAAACTCATATCCATCATCTGTTGGGGCCATTACCATATACATATGTGCTTCGCTTTGTGTAACCTTACTAAGGTCGTCTAAGTAAATTTCATTATCTATATCATTTAATGCATGACGTAGGAATGTTCTTGTCTGACTGTTGGCACGATAAACTGCAGGTTGATTATTTTTATCAACAAGATTTAAATAGCTTTCTTCATTTGGAGTTGCGTTTGGGATCATGCTAGTAATAATTACTTCATCTCCTGGCTCAATCGTTGTGAGAATACTTAATTCGTTTGCAGCATTAAGTCTTAAGTGACTAGAAGGTAATCTATAACCATTAACTGTAACCCACAATCTATCTACATTACTTTGTTCCCACTGAGTTACTGTAATTGTACCTGAGGCATTATTTAATGCAAAGATGTCTCCTTGTCTAGTTGCACTTATAGTAAATTCATTTAAACTTGAAGTAGTACCTGTACCTGTGCCGGCACCTGTAGCTATAAATATTGTACCAACATTATTATCTACTGCACCTACTAACGTAAAGTCGGTATCTCCTACAGTTAAAATTTGATATTCATAATCTGTTATTAAGGCTGTAGCTACTGTTTCTGGAGCGACTGTCTTAACATAATAAGTTGTTCCGTCAATAATGTTGCTACTACTCATAATAGCATCACCAATATTTGCTCCAACTTCAGTAAACAATACTGGAGTATTAATAATTAAACCATCTGTACTCTCGACCGTAATTCTGTCGGTCGTAGCATTAGTATCAGTAGCTGTTGTTAAAGTAATTACAAACAATCCTGCTCGCCATATGTATCCGTCGCTAATATAGGCTGATACCATTTCTACAGGATAATTTGGTTGAGCATATGCTGGATTATATGGTTCAGTATATAAATCTACTATAGTGGTTGAAATTATATGCACGTAATACTTGTTATTATTCAATTGGGTAGATCCTTCTACGCCATCAATTTGTACAAATGTATTTTCCGTTAACGCATGCGGTATTCCTGTTTGTACTCTTACAGCGGGTTGCCCACCAATCTGAACTAATATAAATCCAGTATCGTCTGTAAGAGCTATTTGATTGCCATCTTCGTCCTTTATAGTAAATTCTGAGGCATTTATTATAGTATCTACAAAATAAGTTGTACCTAATAAACTTATACCGCCTAATGAAGCCTGTAATGCTTTACCAGTACCAGAACCTACAGTAGCATTAGCAGTAAATGTTCCATAAACTACTGGAGTTCCAACATAGCCTACTGCGTTCCAATTAGTATCTCCTAAAACTTCAATTCTATATTGCACACCATTTGTTAAACTATCTGCAGATGATCTAGAAGTTTTAAATAACGCAGTTTGTCCTACTACAAAATTAGCAGTACTACTACAAGTTATAACATTAGTTGTTGATGAAGTTCCTGTAACATTAGTTTCCGCTATAGGACTAGAAAGTGTATTGCTGATAAAGATAATGTTAGCTACAGTCAAACTATTGACTAAAACGGGCATAGCACCAGTGTCGTTTGTTAATTGTAATGCTGGTCCACCTAATGTTTCACTTATTACAAATTCTGTGCTATTGAGAATTTCTATAATATAATATATTTTTCCTGCTACTATTCCGTCTAGTACAGGACTTTGGAATATAATAGTGTCATTTACGTTAAGTTCCGTAGTAGTATATCCTGATGCTAATGTTAACCAATTTAAATTTTCATCATATGTTACTATGCTAGGTGTATTTTGGTCATATGTTTGTATGCTAGGAGTATCTTGGTCATAACTTCCAATAGAATTATTAGTGCTTTCTACCACTAACTCTAGGAAATCACCACCGAGAGTACCTGTTACACCAAATTCAGTATTAAAGTATTGTCTATCAGTTAAATTGTAAGATGTTATTGCTACAACACTATTTGCTGGAGGAGGGCTTACAAATGTAAGTGTATCTAAGGATGAATTAATAGTGTACTGACTTCCTGTTTGACGTAAACCATTAATTTCTACAATTGCATTTCCAGGATTATCTTGTCCCACAAAGTAAGATAATGCAAACTGAGACGTAGAGCCATTACCATTAAACAATTCAGTTTGTGGTAAAGTATATCCATATTGAATTGGGCTAGTTTCACCAAAGAATGAATATACTAGATAATCTATGTCCTGATCATATTGATCTGCTAATAATACTTTAGCCTGCACGCTATCCGACTGTATACCAATAGCATAATCATATGTTATGAATATACCGCCACCTGAACCTTCTGCAAGTAATATTGTTGGTCCTCCTAAAGTTGCACTAATAGTAAATTCATTATCATCAATTATATTATTAATATAATATGTTGTTAATGGCACCAAATTTGCTCCGCCAAATGTTACAGTCTCACTAAACTTAATAGGATCATTAACACTTAATAATGCAGTAGTATTAATTGTAATAGCATTATTTGTATTTTTAGTTTTAAATACTGAACCGGTTATACCATAAGTTAATAAAGAACCATTATGATACATAACTGGATCCGTATATACTAGACCTGAACCTATTTGTATTATAACACTCATTGGTCCTTCGCCGGTAAGCGGACCATCGAGCAATTCTACAGCAGGACCTGCGATTCCGCCGCTTGCAGACGCAGAAATTATAATTGCATTTCTAGCATTACTAATTTCCTTGACATAATAGTTGGTATCTTCTAATAGTCCCCCGTATGTGTCGCCTGTAAATCTTACTATTGTATTTTGTACAAAATATGAAACGTCAGTGCAAATAATATAATTACTTACACTTTCTGTTTTTATAACCGTAATTTCAATTGGTTCAGTGCCTGGCTGAATTAAACCGCTGCCTTGAAATACACTAGCTGAGTAGTTACAATTTAAATTTATTTCTTGGAATCCAGTTATAAGATTTGCACGAATAGGATCAGTCTTAGTACTTGATTTTACTAGCTGATCGCTGTTACCCACTTCATATACATCAATTCTTAACTTATCCATAATTGGACTGAATGGCAATGGATTTGTCAATGTAATATAATTGTTTACATAATTTACTGTATAGTCTATTCCCTCGTACAATCTTGTGCCTAAATTAGTGGTTCCATTTATTTGGTATACCGTTAATTGTGCAGTAGTTTCACTTGTGATTTGTATACCTTCGTGTGAATGTCCATGAACATGACGCATAGGCCCATACATATATTGAACTTGATCTGCTGTATCAGGATCGTACTCTACAGAAATTGAATTATATCCAACATGTTGGTATTCAGTTACTTCCCAATTTGTGCCTGCTCTCGTTGAAACAGTCATATTTAAATTGTCTGTAACTATACCTGGTACTAATTCTTCTGGGCCATAACCAAACACAAACGGTGAGCCAATAACTTCATAAGCAGGGGAGACTATATTAAAGAAATTATCAATGTCCCAAGTTACGCCATCATCATATGATCTTATAGCTGTATTATTATCTCCAACAACAGTAAATCTTGTTTCTGCACTATCAAAATTTATAGCATTTAGATTTTCTGTGACACCACTTGTTTGTGTAACCCAATTAAATCCATCACTACTAGTTCTAACTTCACCATCGTTACCTACAGCCATGTAGATATTGTTTTGATATATAACATCGTTAAGTTTTGGTTCGTATGGATATTTGTACATTAATGTTTGTTCAGGTATAGATCCTATACCAGATAAACCTACTGTACCTGTACCCGATGTTGTACCTGTTGCTGTAAACACAACTCCTGGCGTATTTGTTGCTGCGCCAACTAAAACAAAATTAGATGTTCCTGGATTTAATATTGTGTAGGTCTTACCGATTTCTAAATTGCCTGCAGTTACATCTGAATTTATTGTTATGAAGTTACTTGACAAAATGCCAGTAACAGTATATGAAACGTCATCGTCAATGATGTCGAATGGCTTAGTAAATCTTACTGTATCTCCTACAATAAATCCTAGAGTGCTGCCTACAGCTATTTTCTGTAAGCTTGATCCTAACACTAAATTTACGTTTGTTTCGGTGATGCCTTGCCATGTGCCCGGCTGTGTTGATGTATAGATAGCACCATTATCACCGACAATTATAATATTAGTGCCATCACTAGTTATACTATAGAAACCATTTTGTGTAGCTGAACCTGCACTTGTCCAGTTATAACCATTAGTACTATAAAGAATAATGTTTGTACTAACTATTTCGGTTAGTCCGCTGCTATAATCATAACGCTGACCTTTACCAACTGCTATCCAACCGCTAAACAAACTAGTGCTTACATAACTTATACCATATAGTTCTTGTGTTAAGTTACTATCAAATCTAAACACTTCCTGCCAAACTGTTGAGTTTGTACTTAAAACTATCTTATTACCTACAGCAACATAAACTCCATTATTATAAGCTACACTATTTAAACTTAATGCACCATTTGATAATGGTATAGCATACTGACTAGTTTTTCCGAAAGGTATTAGTTGTCCTGCAGTAGTCCATGCTGTGGAATTTACACTGCGTATAATAGGTGTTGCGCTATTCGTACTGGTCATTACATAATAAGTGCCTGAGTATATTACGTCACTTAATCCTAACGGTTCATTTGCAATTTTTGCAATATCCCAATTTACATCGTCAATATCTACAGCAAAGGCTGAGTATGTTGGTAAGTTTGCTGGTGCAAAATAACGTGTACCAACAAATATCAAACTTTCCATATTAATATTTGTTGGATAGAAAGCCTGCGCTTGTAGTTGCGTGTCTAGAGGAAATTGTTGATCTGGTTCAAACGCATTACCTAAGTAGTTGTTATTTGGATAACGTGTTCCAGTAACTAATTGAGTTGTGTCAACACCAGGCATATCAACAGTTGGTTGATAGTATCCTATTATACGATCTAGACCATTTAATACTCTGTCACCGCTGTTTAACAATTCCCATTTACCATATACGAATTCAGGGTCATTATTACTTACAATACATCTGTATACATTATTATTATATTTGACTATGCTTTGATTAAAGTAAAACGGTTCAGGCAAGAATGTAAATGCTCCTGCTTTTGCCATTGTCATATTTCCACTAGAATTAGTTAATGAGAATGTTGAGCCTCCTGGCTGATCGCTTATTGTAATTGTATTACTACTCTTTGTTAAAATATAATAAGGAGTACCCAAAGTTACGCCCCCAAATACTGTGCCAGAAAATATTATTGTATCATTTATATTAAATTCGCTTGCATTTGTAACAGTAATGATGTTTGATGCAATACTGCTAGCAGTTGTAGTTGTATATCCATTATAGTTAAAATCATTAATATTAACATGCTGAGTTAATAATGGATTACTGTAGACTTCAAATGTATTTGCACTTAACACCTTAAGATAATACTGATTAGCTACACCAGCAGGTGTTCCTTGACATATTACATTTTCAAGTTGTCCATTTGCACCTATCGTTTCAACTACTATGGTTAAATTATTATTTGGTGTTGTGCCACCAATTAAAACTCCTGCTATAGTAATAGTATTGTCTGTTGCAAAGCCTGATCCAGCATCTTGAATTTGTACTCTATATCCGCCTAATATATAACTTACATCGAATATTGGAGTGCTAGTAATTTCTTGATCTAATACAACAGTTTTAGTTTCACTACTTAAAGCAATAGTGGAACCGCCTATTGAACTTGATAATGTTATAAAAGGTTCGCCGGCACCAGTCATTGGTCCGCTATCTGCTGTTAAATCTTCCTCTGGTCCTCCTGGACTTAAAGAAATCTTAAAGCTTGTATTGGACACAATTGAGCTAGGTACTACATAGTATTGAACACCAATAACTATACCACCTAAACCAGAACCACTAAAAATTATTGAAGCATTATCATATAAGTTGCTAGTATCAGAAGTTAATAATAAATTTGCACTTGTAGTTGCTGTTACCGTAGTTTCTAATACACCAATTGTTTTAATAAAATAAGTTGTTCCGGAAGTTAATCCACCTAAGTCTTGATCTAGAGTAAATGGCATATTAACATACATGTTTGTAGTGCCATCTACAACTTCAACAATATATACGTCTTCTATTGCTAATGCATTAATACCGGTTAAGGATGCCATAACACTACGTGATATTAAGTTGCCGATTGTAAAGACATCTATATTCACGTATTGAGGGCTTGTATCGTAAAAAGTAAATAATTGACCATCTACTTGTCCAGGGCTTACTGGAAGTGATACATTCATTACTATATCAGTATCAGCATCGGTTAATTGTACAACCTCAGCTTGACTTGTACCTAATCCTGTTGTATCTGTAGCACTTGCTACGGTAGTTACAGCAAATGTTGTGCCGTTGATACTTTCACTTAAAGTTATTATTTGTAGGTCAATAATAGAACTTACATAATATATTACGCCTTCTAATATATTACCGAAATTACTTACAGTTAATCCAGATATTTCTAGGTTACTAAATGTAATAGGTTCATTGACTGCCAACCCAGTAGTACTATCTAAAAACACATAATTACCTGTGCTATTAGTTTCAGTCAAAATGTATGTAGTTGGATTTTTACTTTCACTGATAGTAAATGTTTGTTCATCTAGAATGCTTGTAACATAATATGTTTGGTTCATTCTAATGTTGCCGGCATATAGAGGAGGATCTATTACTCCTGGTAGTGTAAAGAACAATGGAATATTCGTATACAAGCCGGTTGTGCCACCTGTACCTATAGCTGTGATTGGTACTGTTAATGCATTTACATTAGCTGAGGCTCCTGTAATTGTACGTATACCCGAATAATCTACACTAATAATTGTTTTGTTAACAATTTCTGCTGTGTAAAGTTTACATCCTGCTGGACTTACTGTATAGTCTGCTAAATTAATACTTGAGCCACCATTAGTTAAACTTACTTTAAAATTCTTTTCATCTACAATTTCACTTATATAATAAACTGTAAATCCTTGTAGACCACTTGTGCCCACATCGCCAATCATTTTAATTGGCATTCCAATGGTAAAGCCTATAGTAGAGCCGGAACTATTAGGCTCACCTGTATCATCATCATATGGTTCAAGTTCAATAGTATCGTTAGTACCATCAAAATCTACAACTGTTCTTTCAAAACTCGACCATTCAACACCGTCACTGTTATCAATAGTAATTGAAGTTGGTATACTTTCTACAGTGTTTATTGGGAAGACTACTCCTTGTGCGCTAGCTAAAATATTTTCGATAGGCGGAGTTGTGCTTTGTAATGATATTATTGAGCTACTTACTCTTTCACTGTTTTCATAGGTACCTGCAAAGAAGGATCCATAAAATGCATCGGCTCTCCAATCTGTAACCTGACTATTATATGTTGTTCTATCAAAGCGTAGATTGATATTATTTTCTCTCACAGGCATAGCACTGCTAATTGTGCTAGCTTTTGCACCAAAATTAAGTGTATGTGAGCCAGAGCCTTGATTATAAAGTGTAACTCTATCAACATCATTAACTGCATCATCAAAACTAGTATAGAGAGCAATAATTGTAAATGGTGCGTTTTCTAATACATTGATGTAATACCATTGATTGTTATCTAAACCACCAACATTAATACTGCCTGGATTATTTTTATATCTTAATAAATTTCCTGTACTCAAAGAAGGTGCAAATATTTTAATTGTATTTGTTAGTTCGTTAATATCGCTTACAGTGAAATCAATTACTAGTGCAGGATCAATAATAATTTCTGGTAAGAATACATATCCTAATCCTGGATTTATTACAGTAACACTTACTACACTGTCTAAACTCATAACTGCTTCTAGTACAGCCGGTACTTTTGGTTCTGGATATAAACTTGCTGTGCCAGTACCTGTACCTGCACCGGTAGCTATAAAGCTTAAGCCAATAGTATTACTAGTTGCACCGATTAGCGTAAAGTCAGTAGGATTATTGTTAAGTCCTAAAGATTGTATAATATAGTTTCTACCACTTATAAAAGTGCCTGCTTCTGTTAGACCTATGTCTATATAAGCTGTGACCTTAGGTGGTTCAGTATATTGACTGCCACCGTCAAGTAGTAATACAGGCGGTAAGTCAATATAAATATTTTGTCCTGGTAAATGATCAAATACTGTGGTACTATTTAATCCGCGCACTAATCCGCTTAGTGTGTTTAATGCTCTATTAACGTTGGAGTATCCAATTAATTCATAACTTTGTTTAGTTGGGTCACTTGGATCATAAATTTTAATTACGCCGTTTATAGGGAACCCACTAGCGTTGTCAACTATTATAAAGTTACTTGCTAATGTAACATAGCTGCCTAATGTAGTAATTAAGAAATCATTTTGCCCAGTTATGCTTACTCCATAATTATTATACCACTGAGTATATTCTGCATTTTGCCAAATGTCATTACCAGGCAAATATTGATAACCAGTATTTGGATTTTGATAAACTAGTTCAGGGCTTACAAACTGATTAATATCAAAGGCGAATTGTGCGGGCAAATCAAAGTCAGTTATATTGCCTTGATATATTTCCTCACCTGTATATTGAATTAAGAAGTCTTTTATTACAACGTGATAGGGCTTAACTTCATTGACATAACCTTCTAGGAAAGTTTGATTATCGCTTTGAAAAACCTTCAATGGTATTAGTTCTCTAATCTTGTGACTAATATCGACAAGACTTGTTTTATTTAACCATGGTAAGTAATTTTGTGACTCCACAGTTTCACTTTGAATATAATCAAATAACAATATTAAACTTTGATTTCTTAAAATTAAAAGTTCATTAGTATAAATCTGTTCATTTAATGCACGAATTATCCAACGAGTTGGACCAGAAGGATATACATCGTATGTGTCAGTATCAAAGAAGTTATCTCCAAATCCTAATCTACCTTTTGAGTAATCCCATAAAGTACTACTAAACTCAATTGTACCATTTTGTAGACCAATACGGATCCAACTCTCTTTGCCGGTTATATTATCCTCGTCATAAATATACCATTCAGTATTACCATCACCGTTAGTAGCTACAGAAACTATCGTGCCATAAGGTACTTGTAATTTAGATAGGTCTGCATATAAAGGAACACGCAGTGCTGCTCTAGTACTATTATCATAGCCAGGAGCCCACCAATTAATATTATTAACATAATCTCTAGTATTATAAATTAAAACTTGTTCGCCATTAACCTCAATATAACCTTTATTGTTTAAGAATGTAGCACCGGGACGAATTTCATTAATTGGATACTTTGCTAGTTCAGCATTAGCAAAAGTCAAATAATTTTTTAAAGCCAAATTTCTATTATAGAAGAAACTTTGTCTTGGTCTTGCTAGTATACCGGATTGTACTGCCTTAGGTAAATATGGATTAGGTACTATTTGCCCTGGTTCATCTGTACCCGGACTATAATTTACTACGCCTGATAAACTATCTAACAACTTGTCGTAAAGACTAGTTGGATATATGCTGTCTACTGTTGGGAAACCAGGCAAGAAGTCGTCAGGATTATTAACTCTTATTAAATTAAATTCATTGTGACTTTCTGCTGCTGTACTGCCAGTGGAGTAGCCTACGTGTAATACGCTATCATCTGCATTTAAATATGATTGAGAATTATATAATGCAAAAGCATTAGGCAATAATGGCGCTAGATAAGCTATGCCTGATGCTAGGGGATTAGCAATATAATTACTTATTGTTGTATCTGATAATGTTTTTCCGCGCTGTTTTGCAATTATGCCAGTATCTCTTACCCAAAAGTAATATAGTAAAGAATTACCACCATTATTATCATTAACAGCTTCTACGCTAAAATTATTAATATTATATGGTATGCCGGGTCCTTCATAATTTACAGGTATCTGTTCAGAAACTACCCATGAATAAATTGCAACGTCACTATTTGGAAACAAATTTGCCCAATATCTTGCATTGTAAGCTGGATCGTTTTGATGATAATTTAAATATCTTATATTTGAAGTGTCGAACCATATTTGTCCAACATTTCGTGCGCCCCACATTTCACCAGTATCTAAGAATATACTATAGCCGGCTGGATCGTTATTACATACATAATCAATATTTGGTCTTACTGCGCCTAGTATTTTGCCTTGCAATGGATCAACATAATCTAAATGAACAAGTGTATTATTTGTAGACGCACTAAAAATTTGAGTATTTTGTATTTTTGTAATGTCAACTACTTCTGCACTTTCTCTAAATATTTGCCAGTCATTTAATCCATTCAAATTAACAAAGGTTGTAACTTGACCGTCTGTAAAGTCGGGTCTAAAGTTTGGAGTGCCCACTACAACCCTATTTTCATTAAAGTCTAAAGTTGTGCCATATCTTGGTTGTGAACCATAATTTAAATTTTGATCATTTACACATTGTGCGTAAACAAAAGCACCCACATTATTAATATTTTCATTATAAATGCCGATGTAATCATACATATACACCGCGCCTGCGTTTACAAAACCTTCTATAAACTGTGTGCAATTATTATCAAAAACAGTATCATTATCTAGGTTAGCGTCATCAGTAAAATCAAATAATGTTTGAGCATAACGTGTTCCTACAGGAGCACTTACTACAATACTATTATTTGATGTATTAAATTTAACAAAAGTACCAAATTGTGTAGGACCTGTTAAGTGTGGGCACTGTATGGTTTGAGTATTTGTATATAAAGTAAATCCTAACTCGGTTAATGTGTCAATTTCTGTTACGCTGATATTTAACTTTTCATTTATCGGTGCAAGATCATTATCTAACAATTGAATTACTAAAATACCATTTGTTTGGCTTGCGACTATATTAGTGATGTTTGCAGAATTGATTGCTTCCATCACACTTTCAGCATCACCTGCAGTCAATAAAATATAATAACCATTTATTAATAATTTTCTATTTGTAGTTATAGAGACTGATTGATTTCCTGTTATGCTACCATATTTTTGAGAGCCGTTCGTATATCTGTACACCGCGCCTTCTTCATTTGCACTATTCAGTGCAAATGGCGCACCTATAATTATTTCATTACCATATCGATTTGATGATACGCTTGTGCCGAATCCTGTGCCTGTACGTTGAGTGTTCGGGCTATCAATAGCTTGTACTAATACAAAATTATTACTACTGATATTAATAACATCGCCTGCTCTTAAAAAGCCTGCATAATAAATGTTAGATCCAATTACATAATAATTGTCATCTGTAACATTTATACCATTTACACTTACATATAAAGGTGTACTTTGTATTGTTGCAGATATAGTTAATGGACCAGCTTTAGTAGCTAAATTAACAACTGTATTTGTGCTTCTTGATGTTTTAATAGTAATCGTTGAACCAACTATGCTACCTACATAGTAAACTTGATTTGCTATAATATTTGTATCTAACAAGTCATTACCTGTAAAGACAATTGCATCATTAGGATTAATATTTGCTATATCGTTTAAAGTGATTGTATTAGATGAGCCGTCTAATGTGCTAGTTGCTGTTCTCGATAATGTTGAAGGAGTCCAAGCTAAAGGAAATACTTGCGGTTGACCATTGATAGAAGGAGCTTGAGTTTCTATATTTTGTATAAGTCTTTGATATACATAAGACGCTCCAGTATTTTCAACAGATACACTATAATCTTTACTTGGCGCGCCAACAACTAATGTGTCTCCGTAATAATCAGTAGAAATAGAAGTACCATATGCCTCTGCGGATACACCAGTAATTACGCTAGAATATTGATAAGTTACTTGGCTTGCTTGACCAGTTCCACTACCTACTCCTGTTGCGACAAAATACAATCCTACTAGGTTGTCGTCAGCACCTACAGCAGTAAAGTCTGTTGGATCTTCTAATACCTTACCATTACCGGTTCCCACAGCAGTAGCCGTGAATACTGTACCGATTTCATTTGATGCAGCACCTATAGTTGTAAAGTCGGTAGTTCCTTGTGAAACGATTTGATATGTTTGTCCTATAGTTATGCTAGTAGCTACAATTTCATCACCTAAAGATGTAATTTGAAATGTTTGACCTACTGCAAAATAACCTGCTGTATATGGAATATTGCTCTTTCTATAAACAAATATTTTATTATCGTCCTTTGCTGAGATGTATAACCAATTTGTATCTCCGGAGAATGCTAAGGCTTCGCCCCATTCTCCTGTTGCACTTGCATGTCTGCTTATCTCTTGATATGTTACAAAGTCGTCAGTGACTGGAGTATCATTGATAGTGTAAACATAAACTTTTGGTGTGCCCGTTGGTTGTGACACAATATATAAATTTTGTGCGTGTGCTAAGGCAGTACCATAACTTGTAGTTTCGGTTATAGTTTCATTTAACTGATAATTTTCGTAAAGATCATTATAAGTGTAACGATATAAACTACCTATATCTTTGTCAGTTATTAAATATCCAGCAATACTATCATAACCAACTGCACTACCAAACTTAGCACTATTTTGTTTTGTAAATTCTTCTTCAAATTTATAGTTAATACTCTTGCGATATACTGCCCAACTGCCGCTCTCAGCTTCGTCTACCCAAACAGTGTTTTTTACAAATTCAGTATCAATTAACGGTAGTGAATTAATTTGAGAAGCATTAGCTACTCTTGCTGTTTGAAACTTATAGGCAACACCTTGACCTGTTACAATATTAACATTATTTGTTAAATTAAATGTTAATTCAATTATTACTTTATTTTGATCAAGAATTTCTTGGCAAATATAATAACCATCTACTATTGGACTAAAATTAATAATTGCAAATGGTTGAAATTTCGTTAATCCATGAGGCTGTTTAAACGTAACAGTACTAAAATTTTGATTATTATTAATTTGTACACTTATTACATTTCCTATGACTTTAGGAGTATAAATTTGAAAGTCAGCAAGATAATTAGCTATCCATACAAATTGATTGACATAAAATTCATTTAAAGTAACAGGAACACCGTTGGCTCCTATAGCTGAAGGTAATTCGCTAACGTAATATGCTAGCATTTTAACATCATTAACATTTGCATAACCAGCGTTTGGATATATGTCGCTGTAACTTGTAGGTTCTATTGTAGGTAGTACATTTGGATTAGATATTGGCTGACTGTAATTAAACAATGAATATATAGGTACTTGTTGCTGTATACCGGGTGTATAAACACCATTAGTTAATGCAACTGTGCCAGGATTATTAGTTAATAATTTTTGTTTTAATCTAAATTCAACAAAGTTGTCATTCAATACTCCACCAAAAGCCTGTGATTTAATAGCCCAATTTTCATAAACTGTATAATCAATACCGCCTTGCGGTAATTGCGCTCCTTGGAAGGCTGTCAATGCATTCAATGTACCTTTATTTTTGATGAAGTTTTTATATACATTAATTTGTGTAATATCTGTTAAATCTGCGATTGCTAGATAATCTCTAGGACGATATCCTATTAATGAGAATGATAATAAGTCTGCATCTTTTTCAAGGTTAGCAACATCTGTATTGTAATACAATGCACTTTCATAACTTCTAGTACTGCTATTAGGCAGTAATCCTTTTTGAATTTCATTGTAATCAGTTTCTTTCCATTCATCTTCCTGAAAAATATTGTTTGGTTGAATAATTGTCGATGCAGTAAAAAACTTATTTTTATACTTAACGATACTGCCCTTTGTATATTTGACTTCTTTTTTCCATTGTTCAATATTATCTTGGTTATAGATAAAGCCGCTAGCAGTAACTGTTCCGTTCCAATCAGCAGTTTTAGTGCCATACAGTTTAATTCTTACTTGTCTTAAACCTGTTATTAAGTTATAAATGATATCATCAAATAATGTCACATTATCAAAGACGATTCCATTTTCAAATGCGCTTAAATTAAATTGTCCATAAGCAATAGTATCACCCTTATTTTGTGTTTTGACACTAAAAAGTGTATCATTTCTTACAATTGATAAATCCTTCAACTGTATTGGATAAAGATTTTGATTTAATATAAAGTTTTGTTGTTGTATAGTTAATGGTTGTACTACAAGTCCTGGTTTATCAATATTAAGTTCTGTAGCCCAAGGATTTAAAGTTACAATACTACTATCTTGCCAACCCATCTGTGACCAATATAAAAATTCTAATACCATTTGTTGCCAAGTTACAGGTACAGCGTTTGTAATTTGATTAAATTGTGCGCCTTGTTGTTGTATATAATTGCCATAGCTCATTAAGAATTGTGACAACTCTTGTGCTGTTGAAAACGTTGTACCATATGGAACATACTCTAATGTAGTGCTGTAGTTTTTTGCTACTTTTACAGTCATATTTTCTACAACCAAATTATCTAACTCGCCGTCAAAAATTGGTTTAACTATTGTAAAATAGGCGTACTGTTGATTATTACCAAATACACTATATCCTTCTCTTACTTTTTGTACAATTACTGCACTATAAATAATTCTATCACTTGGTTGATTTTCATATAATAATAAATTATAACTTTCGTCAGGTATTAACAAACTAGCATTTGTGTTATTTGGTGTACCCTTTTCAACATAAAACTTTAATAATTTCTTATCACTAAATCCTGCCATTCTATAAACAAGTCTAACATCTAAATTATACAATAGTTCTTTAATATTGGTAGTACTGTCTAATCCTAGTTGTTTTTCAAAATCAACTATCCAATTAATATAACTTGTTTTTGCTGTACCGTTACCATATATTTCAATGTTAGCAGGTACAAGATGGCTGCGATCATTTACTAAGTATTGGTTAAATTCTTCGCTGTAACGATAATTGTCTAGGTCGGCACCTAAGTTATAAAACTTAGCTGGTTTAGTTAATGCCATTAATCTCATCAAGTCAAATGGCCAAGTTGAACTACGGCGATAACTAAACTCTACCGGACCGTCGTCTCCTACCAACCAGTCTTTATTAAAGTTCTTACTTATATAATTGCCTACTGTAGAATTAATAGGCGGTACAATTTTTCCTTCGCTATCAACAGGCAATACTTCTAGCAATCCCGGACGTATAAATTCAGGAATAATTCTTATATCACCATTATTATAATCTATACCTGCTGCTAAATCTTCCCACATTACTAAGTTATTACTTGTATATGGAGCAGCACCATATTTTTCATCCCACCATTCTGGTTTGTTTACATATCCAATCATTTCCCAAGGTGTTTTATTGGGCATAGTAGTATCAAAGAAGTAACTGTTAATACCTCTCCAATAACCTTGAAGTATAGGACCTTTACTTAATTTGTTTTCACTATTTCTATAATTGAATGAGAAAGGATTAGTGCTTGAATAAAATTGACGTTTATAATTTAATCTGTTTTGACCGACCCAATCTAAGAACATTGTGCTATACATGCTCAGAAATTCATCGTATGAGTAATCGCTAGGTCTAAAATATCCAGGCAATATTTCATAATCTCTAATTGGAATAGTTGATCCTAATTTTAGGTTGTTATAAATTCTACTTTCAAACTCTAAAAGTACTTGATCTCTATAGTCAGTAAGCACTCCAGTGACAGGATCATAATCTCCGTATAATTGATTATATGATCCATCATGACCCTTAATAAAGTAAGTAGGTATTTGATAACCATCATCAAAAATAACTTGTGGTATAAAAGATGGATATAGTCCTAATTTAGTAGGTGTATTTGGAACAAAGCTACCATATGTCTGATTGTATTCGTTGATTGTAACTTCGTCGCCTTCTTGTAACTCTATTAAAACTGTTAAAGAAGGAGCAGTAGAACTTACAACATAATCAACATCACGTATCAGTTGTTTAACTATAGGTAATCCAGATGTTGGATATATTGTTCTGTAAACTAATACACCGTTATAATTTGCTACATTGAAGTCATAAACTCTAGACAATCCAAACACACTGCCTGTGCTATTGTTATTAAAGAAATAAGTATTGGTTGCGTACACGCTTCTGTTTGGTAGCATGTCCGACCAAAAGAATGATTGACTTCTATTTTTATATGCAGTAATTTGCTCCAATGCATCGTCAAGCATGAATGCAGGTGTAGACCCTATATTATATGAGGTTTTAGTTATAACATCAACTAATAAAGTTTTAAATTTTACGTACTCACGACTATTATACAATATTGAATTTAATAGGTTATGATTTGGACCGCGCATAAATGCAGCAGGTAAAACCAAGCTAGCACTATTTTGTATAATTCTGTTACCCCAGGGTACAAGATTACCTAAATCTCTATAATTATTTGAACCAAAAACTACGCCTGTGATATTTGGATTATTATAGAATATACTTTGATATTGTCCGCGGATATCACCTATGTTCACAGTTGTAATATCTGTATTAAATGGGTCATTACTTAAATTAATTGGTATTGTATAGCTTGCTTTTGTGCTTACTTTTTCACTTATCATTAAGATTTGTATTACAGTATCAATATCCTGAGTTAGATTGATAGTAAAAATTGTATTTGTTCCATCAATTACATAAGAGTACTCATCAGTTGACATTAAATTATTATTATTATATACCTGTAATACAGGCCAATATAAGTTGGTTTGATCTATGGGCGTGATGTCAGATTTTACCAAGAAAGAAATAGTATCTCCATTTTGTAATAGTCTGGGAGGCACTGTAGCGTTATACTTGTATTGGAATAGTTGGTATTGAGTGCTTGGAGCAACAGCAGTCTGCCATCCTAATAATCTTTCTCTTTCTGTTCTTGTAATGTAATTATAAACATAACCTATGTTTATATTTTCTGTTACAGGTTCTGTTGTTATAACGTAATTAAATGTATCTTTGTTTAAGCTTACCTCAAAGCTTATATCTCCTACATTATTAAGTTCGCTATATTGTAGGGGAAAACCTAATACACTATCTTTAGGACCCTCTCCTATACCATAAGCAAATAATTTTGTACCTTCAAAACTTGAACCTTTATATACAGTTCGGTCGCCTATGCTTATTCCATTACTATCAAATATGTCGAATAAGGGAGGTTGATTGACTGTTGTTTTTTGTTGCCCTTCTAAATATTCTAAGCCGTCAAAGTAAAATGTTAGACCCTGATAATTGTAACCTCTAGTTACTACTGTTTGATCATCAGATAATATTTCTCCGTCAAACGCTTCTGTAAGTGTTATAACTGGAGTTGAGCCTGGTATAATAGTTGAAAAAGAAACTACATAAATTTTTGATTTAATACTTAAAATACTGTCATTAGCGAAAATAATTCTGGCTCCTGAAAACAATTGATAACTTGTATTATTTTCATTACCTGCTACAAATGAAGTATTAGTTACAGTATTGAAATTTGTTGGATCGTCCCATGCTACAGTAATAGTTAATACTGTTACACCTGTTATATTTGTTATTAATGAGTTTAAAGGTAAAGTTTGTAATTGATCACTAATATACATATCAGTGGTTAAAGTACCTTCAATATCATTGGCATTAATTGTAATTGTTGTTTCAGTTTCGCCAGCAGTCATAGCTGTTGGTGTTACAGCAACCGCAGGTGCAACACTGACTGTATATGTTCCTATACCTCCTGTACCTGTGCCCAATGCTGTTATTGTAGTTCCTACAGTTACGCCATCACCAGATATAGTTGATCCTACTGTTATAGTTCCAGTAGTAACGGATAATACATTTAAAGTGGTGCCTGTTAATGATGCCACAAACTCTGCTCCCACTCCATTGATAGTAGCTGTAGGTAGTGAATAAGTTTGAACATCAGGCCAATAAACTGTTTGACCTGCTACATCACTAAATGCATCAGTTGTTCTATAATCAATAAAATCTACAGGAGCTTTACCTACAGTGCCACCCTTATACAGTTTTAAGTTTGGATAAAATTCTATAATTGGACGTTTTGCTTTATTTTGTGGGGTAGCATATAAATTTTCAATGTCTGGATTTTGATTGTAAGTTGCAGTATCTTCAATTACTTGTTTATGGAACCAACGATTACTACGTGACCAGGCATTACGATTAATACTATTTCTAGCTATAGTAATATAATCTTGATCTAATGGAATATAAAGTGCGTTATCATATGGATCAGTGTCAAAAGGCAAAATGTCATAAGGTGTATATGTATTTTTTGTAAAGGGTTCTGGTACTACCAATGTATTAGTTGGTACTAATTCTATTCCTCGTTCAGTACCTACACCCTCAACATAGTATTGACCCTCAAGATAGCTTACTGGTATTACGTCACCGATAAATTCAACTTTTAATCCATTAGTAAATTGTACACCATTTTCACTAGTAAAATTTTTCTTGCCTAATATATCAAGTTCAACATTTAATGTGTTAAAATTATTGCCGTCTATAATTTTAATAATACCTACTTTTAATGGGCTGCTTCCATCTTGATAATATAATTTATTAAGGGGTGCTGATATATAAGGTATTTTTAGTATGTATCCTAAAGTATTTTTGTAAAAACCTAAGTTAATAAATTCTTCGCCGTATTGTGGAATAATCTTTTGATTAACTGGTATAAGTCCTGTAGGTATTAATTGTAAGACTGGATCATTTGGATCACCCAAATAGTTTATAGTAAAGAACCAATCATTAACATTATAATTAAAGCCTTCTTCATATAAACCTTGATTGATGTTTGCAGTCATGTTGCCAGAAGCTGTGGTTAAAACATGATCTTCTATTGCTGCACCATAACCTTCTATTGCTACACCAGTAGTCCCTGCATCAAAGTTTGTTGCTACAAATCTTTTAATATACGCACTGCCAGTAGTGTTTACCTGTGCTACACTTCCATAAGGACTTGCATATACAGTATCTCCTACGTTATATGTAATACCTGTAGTATCTGCTAATGCATTCCAATCTGTGTCACCCAACGTTTCAATAACATAAGCTATGCCTGGAACAAATGAACCACCATTTACTAAAACTGCTCCACAACTTGCCCAGTCAGTGTCACCTAGTATAGATATTTCATAAGTGTTACCAACAGTAAGTGAACTTGCGCTGGTTGTACCTGTGCTTGTTGCTGTAAATCTTTGTTCAAACGCTTTACCTGTGCCTATGCCTACACCTGTAGCTATAAATGCTAAACCAACTGTATTATCATCAGCTCCTATAATTGTAAAATCTGTAGTGCCTACTTCACTAATAAAATATGTTTTTCCTATAGTGAAAAATCCTGCATTTGTTTCTGTTGCGCCTACTGATGTCCAATTAGTTTGATCATATTCACTTATTGAATATCTACGTCCTACAACAAAAGAACCTGAATTTACTTTTGTATTAAGAGTAATATTAAATGTTGTTGCACTATCAATTTCACTTACGTAGTAGATTGTATTTGGGTTGGTAGTATTATAAGAACTAATGTTACCAAATGTAACTGGATTAAATGTGATTGTTTGACCTACATTTAAATTAGCTGTAGTATTTGCTGTTAAAAGACCAGTACTACTGTCAGTATTAGTAATGTTGATTAATTCAACACCGCCTGTAAATCCTAAATTTGTATCATAATTACTTTGGTCATAAAAAGTATTAACTTGTGCAACTTCGTTTGGAATACCTGTATTATAAAATAAAACAGTTAGTCCGTTAAGACTGGTAACGCCATCGATGCCGTTACTAAGTGAACTTAATTTAACACCGTTTAAATTTGCAAAACTTGTTGTACTAACTACACCAACAGGATTATTACCTGGGAAGTCAAATTCATCCTGAACATTTGCTGCAGGTACATTAAATGTTACAATGCCTGTTGTTGCACCATTATTAGTTACACCAAAAATTTCTCTTGTATATAAATTCGGCTGAGAAGGACTGTAGCCTGTAACACCTGGTTCGCCTTGTATCCAAAAATTGGTATTTTGGTTTACATAAAAGTTATATTCGCCGCCACGTATTAAAGTAATAGTTGGATTATTTGTTCCAGATGCAGCGCCTAATTCTTTTATATTGTATGCGTTAGGTAAATCTGTTACAACATAATCTTGTGCGACAAACACTGTGCTTGAACTAACCTGTACTGCTGGCGGACCTTCTGGTAACCAATAGTATTCATTATAGTTAATAACTGCATCTAGATTTGTAAAACTGTCCCAACTATAAAATTCACTTTCAAATAATCTATTATTATCAGTCGATATTCCATTGCCTAACTTTATTGCATCAAGAATACCAGGATAGCTTAAAAAGTCTTTAGCTACTTCTTCATCTTTTTTCGTAAAAACAACGCCTGGCTCTAATTGATAATCTCTTCTAACTTTAGTTGGTTCAGTTACATAATAGTCATTGGCATTAAGTCCATAACCAAATCGTGAACCTATATAGCCCTGATTTTTCTGCAAAGTTGGGGGATTTACTAATTGATCCAATGTAGCCGCAAGAAATTGGCTATTCGTTGGGGTTTGAAATATTTCCGGTAGAAATTCAAGTGTTCTTATTCTAGTCATTTTATCTTTCTTGCAACTCTGCAGGAGTTAATGCAGCAATTACTACAACATCATTTGATGTAGCTGCATTAACAAAAATCTCATATGGTGCAGATTTAATCTCATACAAATCACCGAACTGTGCTTCAGGATTATTTGGTACAAGTACAGCACTATTAATTAAATCACCACATTCATTATGTAGATAGGCACTAAGTTCGCTGAAATAAAATGTTTCACCGAAGTTCCAATTATTGATGTTAAAGTAATTATTCATAGCAGTTAATACAGCACTACGTATTTCACTATCACTAGCACTTGTATCTACATTTTTAATTACTTTTATTGTTCCTCTAAGTGCTGCGTCTGCTTTAATTCCAAATAAGGGTTTAAAAGTAACGCAGTTTAAAATTACGCTATCACTCAACATTTTATAATCATTAATTTTGCCGTATGCAATATTTAATTCTGTTGTAGTTGGCTTATCTGGATAAGGTACTGTATTAGTTGTATCAACTAACCAATTATTATATGCAGTATAATAACTTTGCGTTACTACATATAAGTCAATTATGTTTGTTGTAGCTGGATCGATACGTGTAGTATTGTTGCTATTATGACGATATTGGAAACTTAAGCCCTGTCTGCCAGGTTTCATAGTATATAGTGGTTGTAGTACTAAACTATACGAAGGCGTTGTTACTGTAGGATCTTGTACAGTTTTATAGAAAACATTATACTTTTCATAACTATCAATTTCAGCATATGCATAAAATAATTGTCCTAATGGATAATCATATTTTACTACTTCAATTTGATTTTTATTACTATATTGATATTCAACTTCACTTGTAGGAACAATTTGTTCTCTTGTTAAATTGATTGGATCTTGAATTGTAACGAAAAATACATACTTACCGATGTTTGCAGCATCCGTTTGCACACCAGTTACAGTTTCAAAAAAATCTGGATTTAATATTAAAGTTTTATTATTAACATCTGTACCTGAAACTTCTACTTCAAAATCATTAATATAACCGTCGCTTTCAACAGTTTGACCAACAATATTTACTTTAATATCTCTTGATAATGAAGTGTTTGAATATGGTATAGTATTTATTGATAAGATGTTTATGTAATCTTGTAAAATTTTACCACTGAAAGGATCATAAACTAATTCTCCTGTGCTAAAGGCAAATCTAATATCTTCAACACTGCCGAAATAGTAAGTCAATGATTTATAAGTTACGCTATATCTATTATTACCCAAACTTAAAAAATTAACAAAATAATCAGGATCTTCATATGGACGTATTGACCATCTTTGTTGATCTATTGCTAATGAATTATTAAAGACTAAGGAGAAGCTGAGTTGTAGTTCCATCCTGTCAACACATTCATTTACTATAATAGTATTAAGTTTATTTTCAAATACAGGTATAACTTGTGTACAAATTGCGCCTTGTGGAATAAAGCCATTTAATGTAACTGGTCCTGTTCCATTTGCAAAGTTTCCTTGACCGTTATTATTACCGTCTCCATTTATGTTAAGAACAGTAGTCCAAATACTTGTAGGATTGTTAGGTCCTGGTATACCAGAAACTAGTCTATTTTTATCGTTAAAATAAAATCCTATTGGTGCTGTAAATTGTACTAAAGCACCTTGTGTAATATATTTGGCATTATTGCTATTAAACAGACCAATTGCTAAGGGCACATCATTGTTTAAGTTAATATTATAAAAATATCCTGTTTGACTATTTGCATCTACTGTACTGCTATGCCAGTAAACTGTGCCGTCACCGCTAGCAGCATCTAAGTTGTAACGCTCATAGTTTTGAATATAGTATTGATTTGCCTTATTTGAAGCAAGAACGGTTGCCAAATCAACAGATAAGAATTCGATAATATCACTTTGGTCAACAATAGTTAAGTTTAAAAATCCATCAATATCAGTTTGATATAAAGCACCATCACTACCAAAACTATTAAGGCTTGAATATTTGCCTGTTGGATCAAGTAAATCTAAATTTTTGCTTACGCCTACGCTACTACGGTTTACTGCTTTTGATTTTATTATTGAACTGTATAAAGTATAGGGGAAATTATTATAATCTTCACCATTAACCATACGATTTTGTGTATAGTAACGTGTTGGTGCGCGTTGTTTTATATCAGGCAATGTTTCACGTGCCTGAGCATTAGATACTGGGTTAGTAAGAGTTAATCCAACAGTCAGTGTTTCAATTTTGCCAACTCTACTGATGTAATTAAATGATACACTAATACCTTGCATTTCGCTTGGATCGATTGTATAAGTTAAACCATTGCCAGCACGTACATAGGCTCTAAATGCTCCTACAGGAATTTTACTGAATACGCCGTCTCCAAATACATATGTTACTTGATCGTTAAATCTACTATTGACACTAAAGATTTCTCTATTGCTACCTTCGGTTTGTAAATATGCGTTGGCGTAAACACTATCTACTTGACGCCATAAAATTCTTGTATTATTATCTGCACTTAATTGATATAACCAAGTATCAGTATTATTGATGCCCTCAATGTTGATATCAACTATTTGATTTGATATTTGCTGAGTAAAATTAAAATCTACGTTTTGTAATATACCTTGTTTAAAGTAAAAGAAAAATCCAGTATCGCCACTACCATATCCTAGTTGGTCGTTCCTGTAACACAAATTAAAGCGTCCGCTGGGAGCCGGCGGAATTTCATATAAGTAATCTTTACCAACGCTACTTACACTTACTAGTTCAAAAGACATAGTTGTACCGTCTATACTAGTTTGAAAAGGGGCGATTGGTAATGTATTAGTTGGTATTTTTATTGAATATTCGCTAGTTACCACACCTAATATATCGCTTACATTTCCTGGTCTACCTATTTTTTGTGTGTCGATAAGTGCAGCGTTAATGATTGCATTAAACTGCTCTAAGAAAAATATATTAGCTGGGTCATTCCATAGAACAGGTACATTACTTAAGTTAGTACCATTTAAATCTATAACATTCTGTGTGGTTGATATGCTTGTGATTTTAAGGTAACCTTCAGAACACAGATTACGTTTTGGCGTATAGCTTACAAGATTTGCTAACTTAATAACACTATCACGGCGTTCGGCTGTGTCTAAGAAATTTTCACGACTATTAAGATCATTACGAAATGCTAGACCTTGACCCATAAAGGCCATAACGTCTAGTAATGCAATATATTCACTACTTTCGATATAATCATTAAATGTTTCTGGATAATAGACACGAAGATAATCTATGAAACTTTTACGCAAAGTTTCATAATCATAGCTAAGGAAATCGGCTTCACGAAAAGTTTGATAGATTGCTTTCCAATCATTTACACCGAACAATGCAGCTTGTCTTGAACTTGTAGCCATAATAAAACTCTGTTTTAGTATTTATCAATATGAAAAACTGGGTTTTTAACTATTGTAATGAAGCTGAGTTTAATCCGCTGTTAAAGAAAACGCTTAAAACTTGCGGATTATTAAAGGGTGCAACAGCTACTTGTAATTCAATTAATATGCCATTTTGCACGGGACTTGCTTTAACTGTATTAACTTGCAATCTAGGATCAAGTGTTGCAACTCTACGTAACTCAACTTCTAATTTGCCCTGTACGTCTGGTGTATTAGGCTCAAATATAAATTCCCATAAACTGGTTCCATACTGCGGTTGTCCTACCTTTTCGCCTATGCGAATGTTTAAAGCGTTCATAAAATCTTGTATTACAAGTTTTTCATCTGTAAGTTTAAACTTTTTTCCATAAACTATGGGTTCTCTAATTCCCCCTGGACCTCCGTCAATTCCATTTACCATGTTGGAAGACTTAGGTTTGTTTGCATTGATTGTACTAAATCCAAGATATTGTGGCATATTCTTTATTTATTAAATGATTGTGCCGTCAGGTAGTACTCTAGCTCCGGGCGGAAGCCTTCTAAATCTTAAATAAAATGCTCTATACTGCTGCGGTATTTGATTTATATTATACTGCGTGGGATTTGTTGGTGTTATAGGTAGTTGTGTACTAACTGCTGTGCTGCTTATTTGATTTTGAGCAGTAAGACTATCTACTTTATTCTTGGCAGCTAATATTTCAGGGCTTCCTTGTGGATAGTTTGAAGCAATAAAGTCATAATCTTTTTTAGCTAAAGCAAGGTTTCTTACCTCAGTGCTTAATGCTTCTGCTTCTTTAGCTTGTAATGCTCTAGTAGATATACCTGCTCCAATAACTGTTGTTGCTCCTGTATTAGTAGTTACTATACCCTGAGCAACTTGATTAACAGTTTGTCCATCAGTGGTAGCATCGTTGATTATATTTTTTGGAATACCACTAACCCCTTGATTTGCAGGATTATTACGATTATTTGCATTAACTCCCCTGTTAAGAACTTGCTGTCTGGCTTTTTCTCTAATCTTGTTTAGTTCTTGTATTTGAAGTTCACTTACTCCCTCAATGAATATAGGAGCAGGTATCTTAGGATCGCCTATAGTGCTTAAAATTTGTTTATTAATACCCGCTCTGTTTACAGTTTTGTTTTTACTTACACCTTTCCTTATTTTACGTTTGCCGCCAAACAATGCTGCTACAGAAGCTACAGCATTCATAACGTTAAACGCAGTGCCTAATGCTGCTGAACCCGCCTGTACTATACTATCAAATCCTGCCTTAGCTGATGAGAAGATACCAGCAATACCTCCTCCTGCTGGACCTCCAAATATTTGTTGAGCAAATTGCCCTGATTTACTTAAACCTACGGTTACTCCAGTTAATTCTCTTGTTTTAGTAGCGAAGCCTACAGCTTTTGAGGCATTCGTAATTGCTGTAAATGTGTCTCTTATTTGTCCTGGTAATACTTTAATAGCTGTACTAATAGTTTGTACTGCGTTATTAATAGTAGTTACGTAACCGCCAATACCAGGTATACTTCCTAACCCGCTAGCAAGAGCATTGCCTGCTAGGCTAAATTGCCCAGCATTTAAAAATAAACCTGCAGCTTTTATACTTTGTGCAGCACCAAGTGCTGTGTTTTGTAGTCCTAACAATTTGGTCTGAGAGGCTAAACCTGCCTGAGCAAAAGCACTGTTAATATTAACTGTACCAGTAATATTATTTTTAAAATTAGCCTTTAATTGATTTGTAAATGTACTGGTATATGTATTAGCAGCGTTAATAAATTGGTTACTGACATAACCAGCCAATCCGCCCTGTTTTGAACCTTTAATACTGAAATTTGTAAATCTTTCTATACCCTTAGCTGCTGCCAATGCACCAAGATTGATTGGCTGTCCGGCTTCTAGTTTGCCAATACCTTCTTTGACAACACTTAGTGCTGCACCGGTAGTGCCTTTATTGTAATCAATTTTACCAGCAAATTTAGGATTTCTTTCCATAAATTGTATTGCTGCTGAAATTGGTTTGTCTGATGAATTCACTGCATTTACAGCTTGATTACCTAAATTTACTGTCTGTGCAATCTTATCTGTTTTACGTGCTATGGTAGCTGCAGTACTGCTACCAGTAGATTGAGCGACCCTACGCGCTACTGCTGCTGTGCTGGTAGTGGCTGCTGCTAATGTAACTCCTGCTTCTTGATTTGGAGCTGCAGTACCTGTTATAACACCAGCTTGTATTAACTCAGTTTGGGCTCTTTGATAAGAAGAATTAGCTGCGCCTGCTTGCGATGTATAACTTGCGATTAATTCTTGGAAGTTTTTAGCTCCTGCTTTGCCAGTAAACAAATTTGTAGCAAAGGCTCGTTCTGGTGGCATACCTTTGTTGATATTATTTTCAATAAGAGTGGCTGCGCCTGGTTTCAATATACCGCCACTTTCCAACTGGCTTATTGGCATTCCAGCAGGTCCTACACGTATTTCCTTTTTTCCATTTACATCAACAATTGCGTAACCGTTTTTATTGCTGCTTGCGAAAGGAGAATTAGCATTAACTTGACTTTGCGCAGCTAACATTGCTCCTGCATTCAAATTATCAATATTTTTACTTACTCCTGATAATGATGGACTGTTTGACATAATGCCACTAGCAATTTGTCCTTCAAGTTGTGCTACTTCTTTGTTAATTTTTGCAACCTGCTCATTTGGAGCATCTGGAAGTGCGCTTGATTTTGACAAATCAACTTTTAAATCAACACCCTTATTACTATCATCCCAAGGATAGTGCGCAGGCACTCTACTACAAATTGATGCCATTGCATTGGGTACGCTAACAAAGCCTTGATCTGGTGTCCATATATTATCAATGTTTGTAACAATATCACTGCCCTTTACATCTTTAGCAATTAATGGACTAGTTAATGTGTTTATTAATACAACTTTACCCTTTATAAATGTTAATAAAGATCCGCTAAAACTAGCTACACCGCCACTTTCTATTGATAATCCTAAACCACCCTTAATAGTCATAATCATACCAGAACTTAAATTATATTCTGAACCAGCTAAATGTTTTGTTTTCTTAGCACTAGTAAGTTCTAAATCGCCGTTAGTATTAATTTTTGTATTTTTGTTGCCATTGATATTAACATCACGATCTGCGTGTATGTTAATATCCCCTTGACTTCTCATGTTAATACTATTGGTAGAGTACATATCAATAGTACCTTCTTTACCAAACTCAATATATGATTGACCATTACTATGAAGTATTGATAAAATCTGATTTTTATCGTGCATCATTATTTGATGCCCGCCAGCAGTTCTAACTCTTACTAATTGGTCTCTACCTAATATATCACCGTCATCCATTACAATGCTATGGCCACCGCGTCTACCTATAACTTTAAGTTGTGATTGATCTATGCCTTCATCTAATGCTTTAGGTAAATTTGTATCATCAAATCCACCTGCATAAATTGGTCTGCCGGGAGTGCTTACTCCCCAACCAACCCTTGATGGACTTTCTCTTGTAGCACTTGAACCTATTACGCCTAAAATAGCATCACGTATTAAACCTTGTTGTTGTAATATTGCCGCAGTATAACTATGTACAGGCGTAGGTTCCTCAAGATAGCTTACGCCAGTTGAAATCGCAGGGTTATTTGTATTAAGTCCAGCTGCTGGTAATCTTACAGCATCTGCCATGCTAGCAGCTTCTCCCTTGTTAGGTACTACATCTTCTCTACCGCCAATAGCAGGCACCATATGTAAAAGTAAAGGATTAGGAATACCCCCTATCCAATAACCTTGACTTGGCTTTCCTTGAACAAATATACATAAAACTCTAGATCCTAAGTCAGGCGGACTATACCACATTCCATAGCTTGACGGATTGGTTTTATAACTACCGTATGTATCCTCTCCGCTTGTAGCTAAAGTAGCCCCAAAGAAAGGACTTAAAAAATAACAAGTTACCCAGCATTTATCGTCCTCAGGATTTGTATTAACGTTTTCGCTGCTTTCTATCCAAACACGAATTGCACCTTGTCTAAAAGGATCAATATTATCTTTGACTACGCCGACTACTGGATAAGGATAGGTTATGGCACTACTGCCACCTGGTTCGCTAGCTGCTGCCGGCTTATTAAGTATTGCCATTCCATCATTCGATTTTACTATTGACATATACTTCTACTCATTAAGGTCCAAATGGTGGATCACCACGCCATCCTAACTTACTTAGTGGATTAGCAAACGGATCTGAATTATTAACTCCGGCTAAAGGATCCAAACTACCAGGACCATAATCATATCTTGTAGGGCCATATCTAGGATTATTGATCGGATTATTATCATCAGTACTAGAATTATTAGTGGGACCTATTCCAAATGGATTTTTTATTCCAGCTCCTTCTCTTGTAGGACTTTGTACTGGTGGCCCTGGTAATTGATCAGGTCTTAATCCTGTTCCGTCTACTGTAGTTCCTACTGGGTCTACTGCAGTGTTAGCGTTACGTTGTCTAATTGCATTAGCTACTGATGCAACGTCCTTAACAATTAGTTGTAAGTCTTGAGTAAATTTTCCTTGACTAAATTTGCTTGTAACTCTAACTACTTCATATACTACCCCAGGACTTATACTAGGATCCTGTTGCATAGTCATACCAATTGATCTATTAATATCAAAAACACCTGTTTGAGTGTTATAATCTTTTCCTTCATAAAACACTATTTCAACAAAATTTTTGCCACCTGTTGGTTTAATAGTAAAGCCATCGCCCCCGTAAAATCTTTGATATAAACTATTAACACTTGTTGATGTAGGCGCAAGATAGTCTGGATCACCTAAAATAGAAATCTTGGCAGTAGCAAATGATTTGTCGTCATAAATCTGTGTTAATATTGTATTTTGACTGATTAATCCTAAATTTTCTGCAGTTTGTGTACTTTGTCCTGATGGTCTATTTGACAATTGTACGTCAGGACTTATTGCACTTGCATTTAAACCTGCAAGATTTATTTGATAAGCTAAATTAATTTCTTGTTGATAATCTAATACTTCTGTATTTTGACCTGTAAAATAATATCTATAAGATTTTTGTATACCATAAAAATCTTGTTCTGGTACTACGTTATCTGTATATAAAAAAGGTATTTCAAATTTTTCAATCATATATAAAATATCATAAGCCCAACTGTTAATTTTATTATCCCATCTAGGATTACTTAATTCGGGTGTAACACTATACCAATATATTGGCTGTGTATTGTCAATAATTATATCTGGATTTTTATTTTTAGCTTCATAATTATCTTCTATTCTTAATAAGCTTACAGTCATAAAACTACTTTCTTTTATAATTGTTTCTATTGCCTTAACAATTGGAGTATCAGCTTGAAAAGGTATAGTTTTAGTTGACTTATCTGGAAAGGATCTATATTCTGTAAATGGATTACTTTGTTCGCTAGTTTTTGCTCCGCTAGTAGATCCATTATATCTTTGTTCGCTATTATTTCCATCATAAAACATAGGACTGTCTTCTATGCTTTTTGCATCAGGTTTAAATGCAACAGCATAGTGAACCATTTCTAAAATTTTTCCTTGATCAAAAAGCTGTTGTTGTTGTTGATTAAGTGCAGTAAACAATCCTTTGCTGCCCATTAAGCAATCTAAGATAGTTACTCCTTCAACAGTAGTCGGAGGAGGAATATGTCCATATTTTAATCCAAATGCTTGCATAGGCGTAAGTTTAGCTGTGCAATCATATGTGGTAGTTACACCTAATTTAAATGTCACTTTATGAAGAGTGATGTCAAAAAATCTTTCAAATACTCCAGCTGTTATAGATGATCCACTAGCCTCTACTCCTCCCATTACACTTTCTCTACTTTGTATAGGATTTCCAGCTATGTCATAACCATAAAATCTAATTCCTATAACATACTGCATTCTTAATCCGTTTAAGTTAACACTGCCCTGAGAACCTCCAGTGAGTGTAGCATTTAAACTTCTATCATATTGTTGTAATGTGTTTGCTGCTCTAGTCAACTCACTTAGAAAACTAAAGCCATATGGTTCTGTTATGTTAAATGAAACGTCATATTCTGCTGTTGATCCGCCTGTACCACTGCCGGGATTTGCTTGATTTATTACAAGATTATCAATATAATAATCTAATTCCATACCAGGAGCACGATTTTGTTCTGGGCCTAATCCACCGCTCTGTGCTATTAAAAATGTACCGCCACCAGTAGATGCTAATACACGACCGGTAAGAGTATCAAACGCTTCTATGCTTGTTCTACCAGTTGCTAAAAACGCTTGATAGGCATCAGCACTCAACATATAAAGAGATATATTATATGTATAACTTGCAAAATACCCTAACGGGTTCATTAATCTACGACCTATAGTATTAGGTTCAGATCCTACGCCATTGTTAGTATTAGGATTATAATCAGTTACTGGGGTAATTTGTATATTTGCTATATCTTTTGCTAGCTTATTATCAGTTAAGCTAGGAAAAGAATTGCCTTTATAAACGAAATTAAAGTCAGTTTGATTTTTACTTGGGTTTTTAAATTCACCCAAGTCATCTGGTACTCCTCCCTGACTTTTGAAACTGAAAGCCATTTTATATTCCTAATGCGGCTTTTAATGTATCTAGTTTAGGTACATAAATGGATAAACCTGCCACAAAATCAAAATAAGGATCAGGACCTAATACGTTTGGATTACGTGCTGCAAACACCCAATATAATCGTGGGTCCATATATAAATCATAGGCTAACATATCAGGTCTAAATTGATAAACTCTTGGTATTTCAAAATAGATGTCACTCTGATATTTAGGTATTACTCTGTAATTTAAAAAATCCAAATACTTGCCTGTCTTATTAATAGGCGTCATGCTATATGGACTTGTTGAGGGATAAAAATTGTTGATAGCCATTACCAGAAACCTCCACCGTTTCTTCTATTGCCTTGTAACAATGCTCCTGTTGAATATCCTGCCAGACTAAATTCGTTACTAACTTCATTTCTACTTACTACAGGATAGCAAGTAATTGTCAAATTAATAGCTGTTGGAACATATGTAGGCGGGTTACTACCTTGCTGTAAAACACTCCAATCGGGCTCTGGGCTATAACCGCCTTGAGCAATTTGTTTACCTAGCTTCCAAATTTTGTCTACCGGATTACCTTTAATTTGATTATTATATGTGCTTACACCCGGCGCTCCGCCTGCAGTAGGTGTAGCGCGAATATAATTAACATTGGTTGGCAGGTTATATATAAAGCTAGATATTACTAAAGGATGCTGATTGAATTGAAATTCTCCTAATCCATTTAAAAAACATAATGGAGGAGGTGTGCCTGGTTTTACAGTATCATCTAATCCATAAAACATTTTTGTTGCACTGCGGAAAAAGTGTATCACAGCCATTAAATAATTTGCTTCAAAAATGTCCTGAGCAGTGAAATCTGCTTGTATAGTAACTTGTTCCACTGCACTTCCCTTATACGCTAGTACTTTGTAATTACTATGTGTTAGCATCGTATTGTCATAATCTGCAGTATACGTTACATTAATAGTTGGTGTGTATGGAAATATTACACCGTCGGTAGCACGCAGTGGAGCTAAAATACCAACACTATCATCATTGTTATTATATAAAATATTTGGTGACCCGGGAGCTAATGATAGTTTTACTCTCCAATCACCTTGTGCAGCTAAATTCGTTGCGTCCTGTTCTGTAAATCTTACTCTAGCAGTTTCCTCCTCACCCTCTAAACCTACACTAGTTCCAGCACTAAAAGGATTGGGTTGTGTACGTGGAGGTACTCCTGGGGACACCGCAGGGGGAGGGGCTGCTCCTGTTGCTCCGGCAACTGGAGTAGGAATAGCAGGCTTTTTAGAGTTTAAATTGCCTATTAATTTTGATAAATCAGTAATTTGTTGATTTACTGTTTGTTGTGTAGATTTACCCCAACTTTGATCATCAGTAAGTTTTGCATTAGCTGCTTTATTAGTATAATTTAGTGTTTCATTAAGTAGACTATTTGCTTTATCAAATGCGGCTTTAGCTTTTGCTTTGCCTGCATCAATTTCTGCCTTACTAGCATTTCTAGCTATAAGAGCATTAAGTTCACTTATAATATCTTTATTACTACTAACTTGCGGTACAATACTTGCTTTAAGTACAGATAACTCCTTTTTAGTATTTGGCAATCCAGTTTGATCAGGCTTATTATATTCTATAAATTTATATGCATTTTCGCTAAATTTTATTGCGGATTCGCCCTGATCTTCTGCTGCAGTAAAACTTGCTGTAAGCCCCTGTGATTTTAACAGGCCTTTGTTTGCTCTTTCATATGCAGCTATTCTGCTTGTTGCATCTTTGGCTTGATTTTTAGCATTATTAATTTGTAATAGCGCATTTTCTTTAGAAATTTTTCCCTGTCTCCAATCATTTTGTGTACTGGTGGCAATAGTTTGAGACCTAGAAATTATTTCTAGATTTGTACGTAATACATCTGCTGGAGTTTGTGCCATTAATTTATCCTAAAGAAAAACATCTATAAATAGTAATCTCATTGATATTTATCGTCATAAATTCACCAAAATTGTAATAAATTACTTGACACTTTATACAGGGTCGTGTATCATTTTTACAACAAAATTATAAGAGGAACTATGTCTACAGCGAAAAAACCCGTAAATTACTTAAACAATAAAGATATCCTAAAAGAGATACACGCAAGTAAAACCAGCTATTGCAGTTTTTCAAGACAGGAATATCATCAATATGATCTAATCATCGACATGCCGCAGAGCCCATTAGACAAGTCATTAGATCAATTATCTAAACTAAAAAACATCAAAACTGCTAGAGAAACAAGAGCAGCAAGAATTTTTAACCAGACTGGTACTAAAGTCAAATTAAAAGACATACCAATAACCGATTTAGTATTTCGTGTTATGACCTGGGAACATATCCCAGTAAGTCCAAAACAACCACGCAAGGTCATTAAAAAGAAGACAGCAGTAGATATACTTGAATTTGAAGAAAACGAAGAAGAAAGTTTATTTGAAGATTTAGAAATTGAAGATACTAAAGATGAAGTTGATGACATGGTACATGTTAAAGTGAACTTTCCCCCATTTCAACATTACAAGTTAGATGAAACCAATTCAGCAGTATGTGTAGGTAAAAGTCATTGGAAGGGCGGTGTTAAGACAGGCGACTTCAGCAAAGACCACGGCAAGATTTCTGACAAACTAGCACGTATGTTTATCATGCTTTGCGAAAAATATGCCATGAAGTTTAACTGGCGCGGTTACACATACAATGATGAAATGCGTAACAGTGCTATACTTCAATTGACATATGTTGGATTACGTTTCAATGAAGCAAAGAGTGCTAATCCATTCGCTTACTACACTGCTGCTATCACAAATAGTTTCTGCCGCGTACTAAATACCGAAAAGCGTAATCAAAATATTCGTGACGATATCTTAGAGATGAATGGATTGAATCCCAGTTTCACTCGTCAAATGCGTGATCAAAAGTTTAATGTTTATGAAGAATAACCAAAAAACTTTAAGTAAATCAATAACTTATATAAAATATATAGATGTCTAACTTATTTAAGAAGGCAGCAATCTTTACAGATATACATTTTGGTTTAAAGTCAAATAGTTTGGAACATAATCAAGATTGCGCCGATTTCATTGATTGGTTCATAGAAACTGCTAAGGCTGAAGGTTGCGAGACTTGCTTTTTCTTAGGTGATTATAATCACCATCGTGCAAGTATCAATATACATACTATGCAATATGGATTACGTGCATTAGAAAAATTAAATGACAATTTTGATAATGTTTATTTTATTCCCGGCAATCACGATCTTTACTATCGTGATCGCAGGGATATACATAGTGTTGAGTGGGCAAGGCATTTGCCAAACGTTCATATCATCAACGACTGGTTTAGTGAAGACGATGTAACTATCGCACCCTGGCTTGTAGGAGATGAATACAAGAAACTGCTCAAGTTTAAAACAAAATACTTGTTTTCGCATCTTGAGTTGCCACGCTTCTATATGAATGCCATGGTAGAAATGCCAGATCATGGTGAAATTAGCGATGAACATGTAGTTAGATTTGAACAAGTATATTCGGGACACTTTCATAAACGACAGTCACGTAAAAACATCTGGTACATGGGCAATGCTTTCCCACACAACTATGCTGATGCAGGTGACGATGCTAGAGGTATGATGATATTAGAATGGGGAGTTGATCCTATATTCAAATCATGGCCTAAACAGCCCACATTTAGAGTTTATAAACTAAGCGATATATTAGAAAATCCTGAAGGATATCTATTGCCTCGTAGTAGTATTCGTGTGCATCTTGATATTGATATTAGTTATGAAGAGGCAAACTACATAAAAGAAACACTAGTTCCTAAGCATCAATTGCGTGAAATGGCACTAATACCTATGAAACTTGATCAGCACACGCTTGATCTTGCCCCAGGCGAGTTGAAATTTGAAAGCGTTGATCAGATAATTACAGATCAAATTAGCAATATTGAAAGTCAACATTATGACCCTAAAGTGTTACTTGAGATTTATAGAAACCTATGATACTATTAAAAAACATTACATTAAGAAATTTTTTATCTATTGGTGCAGTTACACAGGCTGTGAACTTTGATAGCAAAGAATTAACATTAATACTGGGCGAGAACCTAGATCTAGGAGGGGACGGTGCTAGAAATGGTACTGGCAAGACGACTCTCATCCAGGGTCTTTCATATGTATTGTTTGGTACTCCAATCAATCAAATTCGTAAAGATAACTTAATCAATCGTACTAATGCTAAAGGCATGATGGTTACATTAGAGTTTCAATGTAACGGTATTGATTATAAGATTGAACGCGGTCGTAAACCAAACATACTCAAATTTTATGTAAACAATCAAGAAGAAGAATGTATTAATGATGCTCAGGGTGAGAACAAAGAAACACAAGAACATATTGAACGTGCTATAGGTATGACTCCCGATATGTTTAAACATATTGTGGCACTAAATACATATAGCGAACCATTTTTAGCCATGAAGGCTAATGATCAGCGTAATATTATTGAACAGTTGCTTGGCATCACATTGTTGAGTGAAAAAGCAGAACTAATAAAAGAACAAATCAAAACAACCAAAGACAGTATAACTGAAGAAGAATACAAAGTAAAAGCAATAGAAGAAGCAAATAAACGTATACAAGAACAAATTGAAAACTTAAAACGACGAGCGAAACTTTGGGATGCCAAGCACGACGAAGATTTAAAGAAGTTAACAGAAGACCTTGAAGAACTGCGTAAGTTAGATATTGAAGCTGAACTTCAAGGTCATAAAGATTTAAGTTTATATAATCAAAATAAAAAAGATTTAGCCGATATTGATAAAGCAATCAATAGAGCAGAAACAGATATTGATCGTGAGGAAAAGGCACTTAAGAAAGCTGAAAAAGAATTAAAGTCATTGCAAGACCATAAGTGTCATGCTTGCGGTCAAGATATACATGATGACAAACACAGCAAACTATTAAAAGAACGCGAAAAATTCGTAAAGACCACCGCAGCAACACTTGAAACATTGAATATTGAAATATCTCAGGTACACAAAGCCAAAAAAGAATTAGGTACTTTAGGCAAACCACCAAAACTATATTACGATACAGAGCAAGAGGCGTTCCAACATCGAAGTATGGTTGATAGCCTCGTTAAGTCTATAGATGAAAAAACTAACGATTTAAATCCATATACTGATCAAATATCCGAAATGGAAAATAAGGCGTTACAAGTTGTTGACTTTAACAGTATCAATTCATATAATAGACTTCTTGAACATCAAAAGTTCTTATTAGAGTTACTAACCAGTAAAGACAGTTTTGTACGTAAGAAAATTATTGATCAAAATCTCAGTTATCTCAACGCAAGGCTTACACACTACCTTGATAGGATCGGATTACCTCATCAAGTAATATTTTTAAACGATCTATCTGTTGAGATAACTGAGTATGGACGCGAACTTGATTTTGATAATTTAAGTCGTGGTGAACGCAATAGATTAATACTTGGTTTAAGTTTTGCTTTCCGTGATGTATGGGAAAGTTTATATTGCCAAATTAACACATTATTTATAGATGAACTAATTGACAGCGGTATGGATAGTATCGGTGTTGAAAACAGTATGGCAATACTAAAAGATATGTCACGTAATAGAAACAAATCTGTATGGCTTGTAAGTCATCGTGAGGAACTTGCTGGACGTGTGCCTAGCGTGTTGCGTGTAGTCAAAGAAAATGGATTTACAACATATAACACAACACATGATTTTGTATGAACCTAGCTACGTGGCATTGGCATATTGAAATTAGTAGTAAATGTACTTTAAAATGTACGAGATGCCCTAGAACAGAAGTACCTGATACATTGGTTAATACCGAATTGCATTTGGAATTTTTTAAAAGAAACTTTACTGAAGAGTTTGTAAAAAACAATGTTGAAAGAATAACTTTTTGTGGTGATGACGGAGATCCAATTTACGCACAAGATTTAATTGAAGTTATAAAGTACTTTAAAAAAATAAAACCAATTAGTATTACTATAATAACGAACGGTAGCTATAAAAGTAAAAAATGGTGGGTAGAATTGGGATCAGTACTTGATAGTAATGATCAATTACATTTTAGCATTGATGGCTACGATCAAGATACAAATGTTTTATATAGAGTTAATAGTGATTTTAAAAGCATAATGCAAGGTATTAAAATAATAAGAAGATATAGTAGTTGTTATATGTTTTGGGACCTTATTATTTTTAAATTTAATCAAGATCATATAGACAAAATTACAAATTTAGCAAGAAGTTTAGGCTTTGATTTTTTACAAATTACCAAAAGTAGTAAGTTTGGAAGTATAGATAAAAGATATAACAATGATATATTAGAACCTAGGCCTGAAAATATAGCACAAAGTATGTTATATGAAAAATCTACAATTAGTTTATCAAATAAAAAAATGCCTGAGAATTTTTTAAACAAAGTAAAAAACTTATTTCACCATTTATCTGAAAATGAAACTATAACTCCATTATGTTTTACTGGGGTAAAAGGTTTATTTATAAACAGTCAAGGAGATTTTTTTCCCTGTTGTTGGGTAGCTAATAGATATGATCAAAATAGTAATTGGTTACAGTTAGGCAAAAAGTTTAACTTGTATAAAGAAAATTTGCAAGATGTTTTACATAATATTTTATGGCAAACTAAATTTTATAACAACCATTCAACTTGTAACCATAAGTGTAGTAAACAAAGAACATTAATAAATTCTAGCTTTAATTTTTAAAGATAACTAACAATATGCCTAATCCACAAAAACAAAAAGGATCAAGTTTTGAGCGTGAGATTGCTATTTTTTTAAGCGATTTATATAAAGAAAGCTTTATACGTGCTCCTGGCAGCGGTGCATATGTGGGCGGCAAAAATCAAGTTCGTACACAGATATTACACGAAGGCCAAATACGTAGTTTTAAGGGTGACATTGTTCCAGGACAGAGTTTCCCAAAATTTAATG
>Ga0194116_10000471_pt1 | contig 71079 bp, 68 predicted proteins | sample TA2MahsurfametaG_4_FD_148617 | JGI IMG/M metagenome (GOLD analysis project Ga0194116, IMG submission 148617) | Freshwater microbial communities from Lake Tanganyika, Tanzania - TA2015008 Mahale S9 surface | ecosystem: Environmental > Aquatic > Freshwater > Lake | place: Tanzania: Lake...
GATGCACGGCAAGCCCAGCTGCGTGAGCGAGTTCGACGAACCGCGTCGGGGTAGTCACGTAACGTGTGCTTTCGGTGCCGTCGGCTGGGTTGGTTTGCCGCGAGCCGATCAGGTGTCGCTTCCAGGGACCGACAGCATCGGCGTATTCGCGGAAAATCTTGAATGTGGCGGGATCGCCAAAGTCTCTTGGGATACTCCCTTTTGGGTAGAGACGACAGGCGCCCTCGCTCGTCCACACTGGGCAGGGGCTAACGCTACCGTCCTCGCACAGTTCGCCGCCATCCAACAGTTGGACCAAGCGCAAGTCTGTCCGTAATCGTAACCAGCGCAGATTGCCGGACTCGAATGACTGTAGAAATACCGGTGAATCGCGCGTTGTCCAACCCACCGACTCGAGAGTCGCGAGTAACTTCGGCTCCAGCGGCAGCCCCTGCTCGCAGTGCCAAGTGGGGTGTTTGGTCTCTGGATAAATACCGATGACCCGACCGCGTGCAGCCGATTCGCATCGCACCAGATCAATAATTTCTTCCAGAGTCGGTATTTGGTAAAGCCCGTTGAATTCCTGCGACCGATCGGCGCGCGGTTGTATCGCCCGCAGTGTGCGCAATTCGGCGAGGGTGAAGTCCGTGGTGAACCAGCCCGTGAATTCTTGTCCATCGATCCGCTGCGTCCGCTTGCGCGCGGCGAACTCCGGTCGAGTGCCTACGTCGGTGGTAGAGCCGATTTCCGGTTCGTGACGCGCCACCAGGTGCCCATCACTCGTGGAGACGAGATCTGGCTCAATGAAATCGGCTCCCATCTCGATCGCGAGTCGATATGACTCGAGCGTGTGCTCCGGTCGATAGCCCGAGGCGCCGCGGTGAGCAATGACCAAAGGCGCAGCCAGTGCAGCGGACATCATCGCGAGGACAACCGTGCAGAGGAGAGTAAGCCTCGCGCGATGGCCGAGCTTGTGACGAGTCGACAGTACGGATCCATGCATGACTCCACACTAGCGGTTGACCGTGACAGGTCCGTGAACGAAATCTTTTGCGAGCACGACGAAGCGCAAATCCGCGCGCTTGGGTTCGCCGAAGCGCGGATCACCATAGGGAAAGGGGGCTGTTTCGCCCGTTGACTCATAGCCGCGACGCTGGTACCACTCGATGAGTTCTAGGCGCTGTTCGATCACCGTCATGATCATGCGCCGCGCTTGCCATTCAGTGCGCACAAAGTGCTCTGCAGCTGCGAGTAAACGGCGTCCCAAGCCTTTTGTCTGCAGCGTTGGCATGATGGTCAGCATGCCAAGATAAGCGCTTTCACTACGTTTTTCGAGTTGCACGCAGGCGAGAATTCGCCCCACGGACTCATGAACTAACATCACCCGATCGCCGGCCAATGTCGTTTGCGTTATGAATTCCTTGAGTGCTTGCGGATCAGTGCGTTGTCCGTCCAGAAGATCGGCTTCCGTCGTCCAGCCGACGCGGCTGCTGTCACCACGATAGGCAGAATTGACCAGCGCTGCGAGTGCCGCCGCATCGCTCATTATGGCGATACGTACGGTGAGAACCGAGCTCCCGGTGCTATTTGGGTTATTGGGACTCACCAATCTTTAGCAATTTGGCCGCGACTCTCGGCCATTTGTGCAAGACCCATGCGTAATTCGAGTCGACGATTGAATTCTTCGGGGCCGAACGCCCGCTGTGCGAGTACATTCATGGGGTCGGTTCGATAACCGATCTCACGTACGTAGTGATCGTACTGCTGCTGGGCGAGGCGCTGGTCTGTTGGCAGAGGGGCGCGATCGGCTTCGTCTAGCCAGCCAAACCAGCGATCGACGAATTCTTTCAGGTAACCCTCGCAGATAGCGATATTTTCCTCGTTGAGCTCGCCCATCACGCTAGTACACACCGGCGACATCAGCCCGCGCAGATAGGTGCCGTGGCTCCAGTTCCAGGTAAAGTTCGACAGACCCCGAAAGCGGATAGCGCTGGCATTCGCGGGCTCGTAATATTTTTCGACGTAGTCGAGACGGGTGCGCAGATCGACTCGCGGGGTGTAATCCGCGTAAAAGAACAGCTTCGGTACGGTACCGAAGATGATCACGAGATGCGGAACCTGATTTTGCTGCGACAAAAATACCGTGGCATTCATGTCGAGCAGGCTCGCCTTGCGATTGCCCAGCCAGGAATGCACCAGCCATTCGACTCTTGGGCCACTCCAGGCATTGAACGAGCCCTCCATCGACTGATCGATCGAGGTGAAATACTCGTGCCCCGCGGTCGCTCGATGCTTGCTGACCGCAAAGCGCTGTTTCACGCGCTCGACGATCCCGGAGTGAATTCCCCAGCAGCGTTCCCAGGCGCGACCGACGTCCACGTTGGGTTGCTCGGCGAGGAATTCCGTGATGGTTTTGATGTCGAGTTTGGTGCCCGACGTGACGGTGTTGTTCGGCATGTGGTGATGGCCCCCTTTCCCAAGGGCTCAAGTTAGCCGCTCAACGGGGGGTTCTGCTAGCCTAAAACCAATGGACGTCCAACGCCGAAAGTTCATTACCGCTGCGGGTGCCGCGGCCACCGTACCCTTGTTGCCGGCTTGTTCGCGTGGGGGTGAAGACCCGCGTCCCGCAGGGGTACCCGTCGGGTCCTTCGGGTCGAGCAGTACGGCCGAAGAGGTGACGGTGGGTCTCGATCTCAGCGGCAAGACGGCGCTCATTACCGGCGCCACTTCGGGGCTGGGGCTTGAGACGCTGCGGGTGCTTGCACTGCGCGGCGCACATGTGATCGCTACCGGTCGCACGCTCGACAAGGCGCAGCAGGCTTGCGCAAGCGTAACCGGGCGTACGACACCGATCGCACTTGAGCTCGAGCGCTGGGACAGCGTCGTGGCTGCCGCGAACCTTGTAAAGGCGCTCGGCATGCCGATCGACATGCTGATCTGCAACGCCGGCATCATGGCCTTGCCAAAAGTCGAGCAGGTGTACGGCATCGAAAAGCATCTCGTCGTCAATCATCTCGGCCATTTCATTTTGGCCAATCGTCTGCTGCCGCAAGTGCAGGCTGCAGCGCAGGGTCGCGTGGTCGTGGTTTCGAGTCTCGGCTATCAGTGGGCGCCGCCGACTGGCATCGAGTTCGATAATCTCTCGGGCGAGCGTGACTACCAGCCCAATAAAATGTATGGACAATCCAAACTCGCTAACGGTTTGTTCTCGCTGGAGCTCGCCCGGCGTTTACGCGCAGCGGGTTCGACTGCCACCTCAAACTCCGTGCACCCGGGCATCATTCTGACCAATCTCGGTCGCCACTTCGGAGAATGGAAACGTACGGTCAGCAAGCTGATCGGTTGGACGTTCATGAAGAGCATCCCTGCAGGCGCGGCCACCAGCTGCTACGTGGCGACGGCGCCTGCGCTTGTTGGCGTAAGCGGTCATTACTTCGAAAACTGTAATCCTGTAGTGCCGATGGCGGGTAAGCACATGGATGATCTCGTGCTGGCACAAAAGCTGTGGCAGAAATCCGAAGAAATCGTTGCGGAGTATCTCGCATGAAACAGTACTTCGTCCTCGGACTATCGGTCGCTACGCTGCTTTCGATTCTGCCGCTGAACAAGGCTCGCGCACAGGACATCCCAGCCACTGCAGCGCGCATCCAATCTTTTTACTTTGCTGGCAATTCAGCCGAACTCACCAAACTTGCGATGAGCACGGCGTCGTGGGGAAAGTCGCAAAATCCCCGCGAGCTCTACGCGTACGCCTACGTACAGTTTCGGCTGCTGCAACTGGCCATCGGCGGCAAGCGCGAAGACGATGCCGAAAAGGCCGGTGACCGCTGCATCGGCGCGCTCGATGCCGCGGTCAAGCGCGACCCCAAGTTCGCCGAAGCCTTCGCCTTGCAGTCCGCGTGCTATGGCTATCTCGCCAACCTCGGCGGCATGGGCGCTATTCGTAATGGTTCGCGCAGTGGCAAGAGCATGACAGCGGCGCTTGCCCTCGATGCGCGTAGCCCACGCATTTTGTTGGTCGACGGATTCGGTGTTTATTTTCGGCCCAAATTCGTCGGTGGCGATAAAGCCAAGGGCTGTACGCGCTTCCGCGAAGCGGGCGCGGGCTTCGATGCGGCTGGTGCTGCAGGTGTGCCTGGACAGGGTGGCATCGATTGGGGTGCCGCCGAAGCGCACTATTGGGCGGGTCGGTGCGCGCGCGATGCAGGCGATACCGCGACTGCGCGTAAATTCTTCGAGCGCGCGCTGACGATCGCACCTGATTTTTTACCCGCCAGCAAGGCGCTAGGTCGCTAGAAGACACCTGCTGCGAGGCCCGCGGCGAGCGTCGCGCCGAGCTCGTGGCAGCGCGCGAGCGCAGCCACATCCGGTTCGCCGACCACGATCACCGGTTCGGCGATACTCCGCCATCGATACCCGGCGACGATGCGCTCGACGCCATTTCGGGTACCCAGTCCGTCGTTGCCCGCACTGACGAACAATCCCCACGGCAAGCCCGTAGTACGATTTTCGCAGGGATAAAACGTACGATCGAAGAAATCTTTGAGCGCTCCCGACATGTAGCCAAAGTGCTCGGGAGTGCCGAGCAGCACGCCCTCGGCCCAGATCAGATCAGCGAAGCCCGCCTCAAGGGCGCGTAGTGCACGAATGTCGATACCGGCATCGAGCTCGGCAGATGCTTGCAACACACCCTCGGTGACCGCAGCCCGCAGTTTTTCGGTACGGCCGCCTACATTGCCGCCGTAGACGATCAGTAGACGTTTTTTCATGGTGCAGCGAGACCTTGATTCGACGACTGCGTTCTATCGCCGCGCCGCTGCACATTGAGTGCAAGCGTGATAACGATCGCGATCACGCTGCCGAGTCCCGCGAATGCCATATCGCGCTGCGCGTCCCACCCATCGCCCTGGGTACCCAGGGGGGCGGCGCCGACGTCACCACCGAAGGCAATCGCCGAGGCCCACTCAAGCCTTTCGTAGATGGCAGATGTCGGCATGGTGAAATCCAGCAGCAGGTAGCTCCAGAACTCAGGTACTTTCGCATGAAGCGTGAACATTTCGCGAATCGGCGGAAATACCAGCAGGCCATAGGTGACATGGACGAGTCGGTCATAGGGGTTGCGGGTGAAGCCGAGCAGACAATTCAAAGACTGACCGGTCAGAGCATGGAGGGGCTAGTCATAGGGAACTTATAATTACGTGAAATGCGCCCGATCGCATGAAAAGAAAAAACACAAGTAGCCTGATACAAGAGCTCAGCGACAGTGGCCGGTCCCCCACGTGGCAAACAAGATCGCCGATGCGGGTACCAGCAACACATTTTTGAGCAGCTACGTGTTGCGATCCGGTGGTTCAAAGAGTAGCAGTAGACACAATATACCGCAGCTGCCTATCAATGAAAAAAGTACGATGTGTCGTCGTGCGAGTCCTGGGGGCATGCATCGACAGCAGCGCTTGACGCCTCGGATTCGGTCGGCAGCAGACATCCGTACACGAACGCACTGTGGCCGACGTCAGCGGAATTCGCCCGCGAGGCTGTTGCCTGCATAATCGGCGCAGCATCCGCCACATGAAATCCTCGTCCATCATCCTGAAACGAATCTTGCTGGGCCTGAGCGGCGTGCTCCTGCTCGCGCTGCTGAGTCTCGGATTCGCCGTGTCCTACACGGCAGGCTGTGTAGCGGGTCCGCCCGGCGAGCGACACGGCACGGGCATGCAGGCGATTCGCTACCGCTGCTACGGCGACCCGTCGGTACTCCGGCTCGAGACGGTGGACCGCCCCGTACCCGCAGCCGACGAAGTGCTGGTCCGCGTACACGCTGCCTCGATCAATCCGCTCGATTGGCACTTCGTGCGTGGCGAGCCCTATCTGATGCGCCTCGATTCCGGCTTGGGGCGTCCGGATGATCCGCGCGTCGGCGTCGACTTCGCCGGCACCGTAGAAGCCGTTGGTCGTTCCGTCACCCGCTTCAGGGTGGGGGATAGGGTGTTCGGCGCAGCAGATGGCGCCTTCGGTGAGTACTTGACGGTGCGAGAGACTCGGTCCGTTACTCGTATGCCGACCGAGGTCACATTCGCCGAGGCTGCTGCAGTGCCTGTTGCCGCGCTCACCGCGCTGCAGGCGCTCCGCGACAAGGCCGGGGTCAAGCCGGGACAGAAGGTATTGATCAATGGCGGTTCCGGTGGCGTCGGGACGTACGCCATCCAGATCGCCAAGGCGCTCGGCGCCGAGGTCACCGGCGTTGCGAGTACACGCAATCAGGACCTGATGCGCTCACTCGGGGCCGATCACGTCATCGACTACACGCGGGTCAAGTTCACGGACGGTCGGCAGCGCTATGACGCCATCATCGACAACGTCGGTACCGAGTCCCCACTGGCGTTGCGGAAGGTCCTGACCCCCGACGGCGTCGTGGTAATGGTTGGTTCGACGGACAAGGGGGTGTGGCTTGGTCCCTTGATGGCACCGTTGAAAGCCATGGTTGTCGCGCCGTTCGTGACGCAGCGCTACGAGATGATCCTCGCCGCGATGAACGCGGCAGACCTCGATACCCTCGCCAGAATGCTCGCCGATGGACAGATTCGCTCTTCCATCGACCGCCGGTATCCGCTGGCAGAGTTGCCGGCGGGCGTCGCGTACCTCGAGCGTGGTCGTGCGCGGGGCAAGGTGGTGATCGACGTTATCGGCGAGGGCAAATAGCCGAACGGCAGGCGGGATCAGCGTCCCGCGTGGTGGCAGCGCCCCAACCGCAATCCCCGTGCCAGTCACGACCGACCCTTATCCTTCAGACCCATGCCGGGTCTCACGCGTAATTTGGGGCTGATTTTTCTCTCTGGGCTGGCGCTCGCCGCACCGCCGGCAGGCGCCGGGCAATCGACGTTCTCGCCGAAGTCGGTTGTGGTACCCCAAATATCGGGTCGCATCAAGCTCGACGGTCGACTCGACGAGGCTGAGTGGCAGGACGCAGCGAAGATCACCGACTTCCAACAGTTTTCACCGGGCGACGGCGACGCACCGTCGGAGTCAACTGAGTTTCTGCTCGCACTTGATGAAGATAATCTTTATATCGCAGCGCGTTTTGCTGATTCTAATCCAGCCGATATCAGCCGCCTACAGCTTGTACAGGGGCAAGCTGTATGGAACGATGACTACGCACAAATTTTGCTAGATACTTTTAACGATCGACGTACGGGCTATATTTTTTACGTCAATCCAAACGGTGTGCAGCGCGATGGTCTGCTGCTCGGTGGCGTGTCTTACAACATGGACTGGGACGGTATCTGGCAGGCGGCCTCCACAGTCAATGATTCCGGTTGGCAGGCCGAGATCGCGATCCCCTTCAAGACGCTGTCCTTCGATCGTAATGCAGACACTTGGGGAATCAATCTGATCCGCTCCATCCGCCGCAAGCGTGAGGACGTCGCTTGGTCACAGCGCGATCGGCGCGTTACATTGGATGTGAGCGGTGAGATCCGCGGTATGCGGGGTCGTGATCAGGGCCGTGGTCTCGACCTTGTGGCCTCGGCGTCGGTCAGCGAGCGCGAGAACTTCATCTCCAAGAGCTCGAGTGGTATCGCCAAACCGTCGCTTGACGCGTTTTGGCGTATCACGCCCTCGCTTGTTGGTGCGCTCACACTTAATACTGACTTTTCAGCTACCGACGTCGACGATCGGCAGGTCAATCTCACAAGATTTTCACTGTTTTTTCCTGAGAAGCGCGATTTCTTTCTCGAGGACAGCGAAATCTTCGAGTTCGGCGGTTTGACGCAAAATGGCCGACCTTTTTTTTCGCGCACCATTGGCCTCTCGGCTAGCGGACAACCGATTGATCTTGAGGCAGGGGCCCGGCTCACCGGTAAGATCGGGCGAAATTCTTTGGGCCTAATCGCTGTACGCCAACAATCAGTTGGTAGTTTTGCTGCTGAGAATTTTTTCGTGGCTCGCGGGTATCGCAGTTTCGGCGAACAGTCAACGATTGGCGGCATCATTACCTCCGGCGATCCATCTGGTAGCGGTAACAACACGCTGTACGGCGTCGATCTCGCACTGCGCGATCAGCGCCGTTTTGGCGGACTCGTCGAGGCGCGTGCCTGGATGCAGCAGTCCTCCACGCCTGGACGCCGGAGTGACGAGGGCGCCTGGGGCGCATCGCTCGTCTGGCCGAACGATCGTATCGAGGCATTGCTGTCTTATAGCGACATTGGCCGGGATTTCCGCCCGGCGCTCGGCTTTACCAATCGAACCGGTATCGCCGAATTTCTGGGTGGCTATCGCTATCGACACCGATTCGCGAAAGGCGGATTGCTGCGCAGCTGGCGTCACGGTATCGAGGCCACTGAGGTCAGGGACGACGCGGGTCGACTCGAGTCACGCCGCTTTGAGATCATGCCGTTTTCTTTGGATAATCAGCCCGGTGACATTCTCTCGATGGGTCTGGAACGTCAGACCGAAGTCATTGGTCGCCCCTTCGTCCTTCCCGGCGGCGCGCTCGTTCCGGTTGGTCGCTACGACTTCGATCGTATAAGTCTCTATGGACAAACGGCAGGCTTTCGGCCACTGGCTCTCAACTGGGACTTGGGCACTGGCGATTTTTATGACGGGACGCGGGATGACGCGCGAGTTGGCATCAATTGGCGACCCAACCGACACTGGGCGCTGGGGACGACTTTTCAGGCGAATCGTCTCGCGTTGCAGCGCCGCGATTTCACGACCCGCGTCTGGTCCTTGAACGCCAATTATGCGTTCAACGTTCGCTGGGCCTGGCTCAGCGTCGCGCAGTACGACAACGTTTCGAAACGTATAGGACTCAACAGTCGCTTACGTTGGTGGCCTACCCAAGGGCAGGTGGCGTATCTCGTCGTCAATTACGACTGGCGCGAGGATACACGCGGCGACTTCCAGCCGTTTCTCGCCGAAACCACAGTGAAGTTCACTTACACATTTCGCTACTGACCTCGGGCTTCAGTTCTTCTCGACCGTGTAGACAATTTCTGCACTCGATTCTTTCCCGGTCTCGGTACGTAAGGTCCAGCGATCATTGATACTATAGCGCAACTTCAAAGTATTGATCGCCTCTGCGAGCGAGACACCATAGCTCGCATAGAGTCGGCTCGACAGATATTTACCAAACACCAGTGAGGTTTCGTTGGCAAGATTCTGCTCAATGCCGACGTCCTCGATACCGATACGCTGACCGAGCTGCTGCGCGAGAATCGCGCCACCTTGCGCGAGAATTGCATCGCGGCCGCTGCTCGCAATGTTACTGCTCTGTGCGGTTTCCAGGGTTCCACCCGCCAAAATGAGCGATACCACCTGCGATTGTGGCAGTGAAGGCTCCGAGAAAAAGGTCATCCGTGGTTCGCGCAAGGTACCGCGGACATTGACACCGGCCTTCACATCCGGAAATTCCTTGGTCGCACGCAGATCCACGCCTGGATCGCCGAGTAGACCGCCCGAAAAGATCAATCGACCACGCTCGATATCCAGGCGTCTGCCGAGTGCTGCATACTTACCCTCAGCAATTCCGAGCTCGCCTGAGCCGCGGCTGACGCCGTCGGCGGAGGTGATGACATTGAGCGCTCCGGCGAGCCGTCCCGAAAGTCCGAAGGAGTCGAGATTCACGCGATCCCCGAGCGTCAAGCGCAGATTGCTCGATACGCGAAAAGACGACTGTGGATCGCGAGGCTTGGCGCTTACGAGTGTTTCGTCCGCTGACGTCAGTGTCGCGCTAGTCAGGTCGGCAGGCGCGATTCTGGCCTCGGGAATATTCACCGTACCGGTTGCCGCCAGATCGCGACCAGCCACTTTAAAGCGCAGGTCGGGCGAAGCGGTGATACGAGCCTCGGGCACATCGATCATCAATAAATTCTCGCCGCGGAGTTGCAGTTGGCCGTAAGGCTGGCCACCGCGCCAGGCGAGCTCGGCGTTCGCGTCGATGCGTCCTTTACCGGCGCGCGCCGAGGACTCGAGCACGAAACCGTTTTCGAGCAAACGCGCCTCGGCGCGAATATCGCGCAATGCGAGATTGAGCTGATAAAAATCGAGCTCACCGCTCTCGAGGCGCAGCACCCCATTGACGAGCGGCGTACCCAAGGTACCGCCCACGATCAAATCAAGTGACAGCTCGCCTGCCGAGCGATCGATTTCCGGCACATAGAGGTAAAGCAGAGCGAGCGCGGTGGAGTCGACGCGCAGGGTCGCCGTCAACGGCATGTCTTGCCAGCGCTCGCCGTACGCCGCGCCGCCCGCTGCGGCGCGAGTCGCGCGCAGTTCACCGCGCGCTCGGCCACGCTCATCGGCTGCGACTTCAAGCTTACCGTCTATTCCGGCATCGTTCGATTCGAGTAGCAAAGATCCAGAACCTAGCGGTATCAGATCGCGTTTGTTGCCCGCGCGCTGCCGGAGCAGGACCGCGTCAGCGAAATCGGCACGCACGCTACCGCGTGCGATGCCATTGTTCATTGCACGCAGATTGATCCTGGCATTCAGCGAGCCTTGATACTCAGCTCGCGCAGCAGGTCGCGGCAGCAAGCTTGCGATGGGCAGTTTGGAGACGGCCGCCTCGAGCTTCCAGTCGTCGTCTTCCCAAGTACCCGATCCGCAGATAGTCGTAAGTGCCGTCAACAGGGAATCTTTGGTGCCGCGCAGGCAGAACGAGTCCAGGCGCATCGATTGAGTCGTCAGGCGCATGCCGAGGGGTTGTTCCAGCGACATTCCGAAGTTATCGTCGAAGCGCAGCGCTAATTCCGACCAACGCTGCTGCCAGCCCTCGGAAGTAAAACTTGCTGTACCGCGCATCACAGCGGACAAATCTTTGCCCGAGATATTGACCGCGAGCGTATGTGATCCGCTGTGGCCGGCGATATCGAGTACCACGCGGTCTGCCTGACGGCCGACGGCATGGACGTCCTCGGCCTCGACATGGGCTCGTGCCGTAGCATTGGCGCCGCCGCTCGGGTCAAGATCGATGTCTGCGACGAGGCGGCCGATGTCGACACCGCCGAGCGCGAGTTCGCTGCCCCGCGCTTCGAGGCGAACTAGCATCGCCGTCGGGGTGCCGCGCAGCTTTCCGGTCGCGCTCAGGCGACCCTTGCCGCCTTCGGCAAGTACGCCGAGATCCTGCGCATCGATTTTGAAATCGAAGTCGTTACGTTGAGGCGAGAGGCTACCGTCGAGAGCAAGACGCAGGCCGCCTGCCGAGACATCGACTTTGCGCAGTTGTAACTTGTCGCCGGCAATGGTCAGTCGACCCGAGCCGCGGGCGGCTGTACCACGCAGGCGTCCGTTCACGCGCTGCACTTCGACATCGATAACCCCGCGCGCATCGAAGCCCTTTCCTCGGGCATCGAGTTGGAAATCTATTTTTCCGGGCAAGCCCGCGCGCCATTGCGCAGGATCGATGCCACGGACGGCGCCATTGAGTTGCCAGCGTTCCGCTGGACGCCAAGCGAACTCACCTTTGAGGTCGGCGACTCCGCCGAGAGTGCGAGCGAGAACACGCGAGATCGCGAATTTGCCGGGGATCAGTGTACCCGTGATCTCGGCATCGAGCAGCGGCAGGGCGGCGATCTTCGCCGGGCCGCGTGCCGTGACCGCGTACGAGCCAAGACCCTCGAAGCTAAAGTCGCCGTGATCACTGGCGATCGATGGCGTGATGTCATTTAACGGCCAACGGAATTTTTGCCAGCGACCTTGCAGCTCGAGATCGGGACCTGCATCGGTAAAAGTAATAGTGCCTGCGGCATCGACTTCGGTTCCGGAACCTGGATGACTGAGCCCAATTTTTTTCGCCTTGATCACGCCCAGCGAGTAGCGACCATCGAGGTCGACATCCAGCGGACCCGCTGCAAGGCCCGGTGGGAGCAGACGACCTTTGGCGCGATAGCCATTGCGATCGATCGTCAGGGCGAGCTCACCAAAGATCAGCCCGAGCGCCGCTGCGCCACCGAATTCCTGCAGATCGACATTACTGACTTTGGCTTTGGCCCGCACGCCCCACGGCGACAGCAATCGCATCTTCCCTTCGTCGATATTTACGTCGAAGGGTTCGCGCAGTGTCGCATCGAAGCGCGCCTCTTCGAGATCGCCGTCGAACTCCGCTTTCGCGAGCCAGGTTGGGCCGCGCTTTGGCTGAAAGCGCGCAGTTGCTCGACCCTCGAGCCCGAGTGGCAGCGCTGCACTCAGCACGCCATCGGCCTGTAGCTGCAGGTTTCCAAGGTGAGTGGACAGCGTACGAATCGAGATGGTCGAACTGCGCAGCAGACCGTCGAGGTTAGTGTCGCGAAGCTCCACGGCGTTACCGGTGAGTGGGTGAATCATAATCAATGGTAACGACACCGCTCGCGCCTCTACGGTGAGTAGTTGTGGCAGAAAGCGCGGCGGCTTGGTCGGCGGCGGACGATCGCGGGGCTGCTGGTCGATCTCGATGCGACCAACGCGAAATTCGCGCATCTCGACTGCTTGCCAAAGCAGGGGCAACAGGTCGATCCGCATGCGGATGTCGCGCAGACGGATGTGAGCGATATCATGCTCGATATCGATCGCACCGATCTGCATGCCGTCTGCGAGGCTGCCATGCACGTCGCGGATCGCGAAGCGCTCGATGGTGCCGAACCGAGGCGGAATCTTCGCTACAGTAAAACGCAGTACGGATTCGGAGTGCCCGAGCAGCCAGAGTGCGACCAGGGGCAGCACGAGCAGTAATAGCACAGCGCCAACAATGAGGGTTGTACGACGCCGCATAAGATCAGAGCTTCGGTGAGAAGTTCAGGTGGAGCCGTGGGCCCGGCAGGCGATCAAAGTTTTTGTCGAGTGCGCACCGCGGATCGGGAGTGACGCTGCGACAGACTGGATTGGTCAGTGGCTGTGCGAGATCGATGCCGAGAGTCACGATTGGCAGCCGCAGTCGCAGACCGATGCCTGCCGAGTATTGTACGGGATCACCAAAATCGTCGAAGGCGTTACCGGTATCGACAAATGCCGCGATTCCGAGATTACGCGGCAGGTCGCGGATGACCTCGGCGGTTGCCGTAAATAAGTGTCGCCCGCCCACCTTCGCGCTACCGGCCTCGATCGGTGACAAATCATTGAAGCCGAAGCCGCGCACACTGCGATCACCGCCGGCAAAGAAACGCTCGGTACCCGGCAGGGCGGCAGTATTTGAGACCAGTGTGGCGCCTAACTGGCCACGTATGAACAAATGCCAGCGCGGACCGAGATCGAATACCCGCTCGGCTTCCAGCCGGAGCTGAAAATAACTTTCTTCGGCACCGAGCGCCGTGGCCGAGCCGCGTAACTCGGCGTAAAGCGCACGCGAAAACAACGCTTCACCGAGATAGCCACGCGGTACCGACGAATAACTGATACCCGGAATCACCAGCGTCGTGGCGTCTTCGAAACTCGGTTGGTTGAGCGCCTCGCGCGTGATGGTGCGCACACGACTCAAGGACGCGAACATTACGCGCTGCCACTTGCCGTCGACCTGAGTAATCGACGGCTGAAAGCGCGTGGTGCGCGTATCGAGGTCGCCAAGTTCGTCGCGTGCATAACGAAACTCGAAGCCCAACCTTTCCAGGGCCGGATCACCGATCGGTAGGATGTATCGGGCCTCGACCGATTGTTCGATCTGCGCTGCCTTAACTTCGGCGCGTAGCCGATGACCGCGGTCATTGAGGCGGCGATTTTCCCAAGTCAGCGTACCGCGTACCTTACTGTCGGTGGCATAGCCAACACCCGTCGAGTACCGGTTACGCCGATTGGGTTCGGTACGGATGCTGATGGGAATGCTACGTAAGGCGTGATCTGGGTCACCCGCAAGTACTTCGACCGTCGAAAAATATTGACTGTCATCGAGTGCGAATTGCGTGCGCAGCAGTTGTTGCGCATCGAAGGGCGCAGACTCTTGGTAACGCAGGAAGCGACGCAGCAAGTCCTCGTCCAGCGAGCGCTGCTCGATAGTCGTCTTACCGAAGGTGTATCGGTCGCCGGTTTGCATGGCGAGTCTAACGGATGCCGAGCGCTTCGTCGGATCGATTAATAATTCGCTGACCTTGAGCTGCGCATCGACATAACCGAGCGTTGAAGCGGCACGTTGCAGATTATCTTTGACGGTATCGTAGGCGACATGCTGTAACCGATCGCCTCGGCGCAGCGTCGAGCTCGCGAGGATCTCTCTGAATACGGGATCTTCCTTGCCAGCACCGCTCACTTCGAGCTCGACGCCATCGAGTATCACCGGCTGGCCTGGTTCGATGCGGATGCGCGCTCTCCACCGATTCTCACTGACTTTCTCGATCGATGAGGTGACGGTCGCCTCGTAGTAACCAAAGGGTCGCAGCGCATTCGCAGCCTCACGTTCGGCCCGCTCCTGCAGACGCTCCACGAGAGCCTGATCGAGATCATCGCGGTTGCGGTATCGTTCGAGACTCAAAAAATTGAGTACGTTTCGCCGCAGTGCACCGTCGACGCCGCTAATCTCTATGTCGATATTGGCGCGCGCCCGCGCACCGATGACGAGGACGCCGACCAGACAGAGCAGCCACCAAGACTTCTTGCGGTTCATGCGGAGCGGATTTTCCTGGACGCTGGATAACCGCTCGATTCTACCCGCTCACACCCATTCGTCGGCGCGAAGGAGCCAGTTCGCCGCCGCCGTCGGTTGACCCGCCATATCGAAACTGCGCTCCTCGATATCCACGGCACCGTCGTGGCCTAGTAGCAGCATGGTGGAACAGCGCGTCCCCTAATCACCGTGCTGTACGACGCCGGCCGACGGCTGCAGTCCCCCCTTCGCACTGAGATCCGTTTACGGCAGATCGATCGGTCGCGAGCACTCACGGTCGGCAAGCGCCGCCCGCAGCGGCGTCGGATCGGGCGTTTGGGTCGGGCTCGGCGCTGCCGCCAGCCAGCTCTCGAGCGCGGCGTGAAGTTGGCGAACTTTTGGCCAAGGTGTGCCGAGCACATGGTTCTCAGCGTATGCACGCCGGGTTCCAGTCGCCGTTCAAAAGGCTCGACGCGGTTGGTCGCGTACCAGAGATGTGGCGCGTCGACGAGCCGCAGGTTGAAACCTACGTAGCCCAACGAATCACCGGCCAGTTACTCGAGGTGTCCAGCGGGCTCCTGTTACATCCCCGGAAAATCGCTGACCAGTCCCGAGGGTCGGTGCGTTGCGACGTGGTCGAGCGAGTTCACGGTAGTTGGTGACCAGCCCCATGCGGCGGTTGCGGTCGATGCTGCACCAGGTGCCACCGGCCTGCAAATCACCGCTGGCGAGGATTACGCTGCGTTCCGCCCAAGGTCCGAGCGACGCATTCCCGCGGGCACGAAATTCATCGCGATTGGCGATCACGATCGCGCGGTACCGCAGGTACACGTTCAAGGCAATGGCGGCGAGGCACGTTATTATTGACGTCCCTGTAGCGTTGCATCGCGTACGGCAGCCTGTGGGAACGCCGTGAGCCGCGGTTACTCAGCGGTTTACGGCGCCGCTCCCACTGTGCGTCACGACGCTACACAACGGCGTGGGCCAATCCGCATCGAACCAGTTTTCGATCAGCCGATACGAGATTGATGTGGAGGGCGGCAGAATAACAGCACCTGCTGCAATCTCGTCTCGCGTGAACCAACGCGCATCTTCGAGTTCGCTGCTGCCGCTTACGACCGAGTCCGGCGTGGCACTCGCCATGAAGCCGAGCATCAAAGAAGAAGGGAAGGGCCATGGCTGCGAGGAGTGATAGTCGCTGACAGTAATGCTCACGCCGGTTTCTTCGAGTACCTCGCGGGCGACGGCATCTTCGAGACTTTCGCCAGGTTCGACGAAGCCGGCGATTGTGGAATAACGATTCTTTGGCCAACTCGCCTGACGTCCGAGCAGTGCGCGTTCGCCATCACTGACCAGCACGATGATCGCCGGATCGATGCGTGGGAAAAACTCAGCGGCACATACAGAGCTACGACATTGCATCACGTGGCCGGCACGAAGCGGCCGTGTCGGTGTGCCGCAGACACCGCAGTGCCGATGTCGCTGCTGCCAGTAACTTAGCGCACGCGCATAGGCGAGCAGACCGGCTTCTTCGCCGTCTAGGGAAGGAGCCAGCGGCCGTAATTCTTCGAAGCGAATACGAGCGGCGTCGGTGTCGGCATCGTCGCCTAGCTGCACCATGACGCAGCGCCGTTCGCGAAACCAACCAAGCAGTACCAGTGATTCGTCGGGGGTAGTTCGTGCAAGGCTGTGTTGATGATCGACGAAGGCCGCCATCGGGGGATCGCCCGAAACGCCGAGTGCAGTGCCACGAATCGGCAGGAACAAAGTCCCAGCATCAGCGCGGGCGGCTTGCAACCAGTCGGGATCCTCGCGCAACTCGACGCGACGATCCAAATAGGGACCGGCGAGGAAATTGGTGGCAGATCGTTCGGAGGATGACGGCATTGGCGCTGGCCCGTGACCGCGCGGCAACGGTTGCGACCACCCGGACAGGGGGAGTCGCCGTTGTCAGACTTTTGCGGCCGTCGGCAGTTTAGCAGCGTCGGCCGCTGACTCGGTCGTTGCTCGCGGGCTGCGACCGGGTACCGGATTTTTGGGTTTGTCGGGAATAGCCGCCTCGCACACCCGGCTGAGCGGCTCACGCAGCTTAATCGCCTAGACGATGCTCAAGGCCTCGCAGGCAGGGCAGAACTTAGGCGGATCTCCTTGCCGGCAATCAGCGCCTTAGCGAGAAATGCCGCGTGCTCGAAGTCGATGCGGGTTTGTGGCACGACGCGTCGATAAGCCTCGTGGCTGTTGCAGAGCACGGGCCCGCGCGAAATGGTAGAAATTTTGCGGGTGGCAGCTGGATTCGGTTGGTCGGCCACGACGCCAAACAGCAACAAGATGGAGGTGAGCGTGTGGGACTCGGCACCGACGACGCCTGGCCGCAGAAAGTAATTGATCTGCGCGGCGGGGTACCACGATGCCGTCGCAGGCCGGCACCCGGCTTGATGTACGAGCGAAACGGCTTGCGGACGCGGTCGTCGCTGAGCCCTATCCAATAGCGGATGGATTGGGTGCGTGCTTCATGCTGCGATAGGCGCAGGGAAATTTCGAGGCGCAAGCGGTCACGCTGGTAGCGGTCGTCGTTCAGGTGCATGGCCTCGTCTCCTGCGAGGTATCAAAAAAACTGCTATTTCGAGGGGGAAAATATCCCAAAAAAAAGCTGCGTTCCAAGCCGTCATAGGGGACTATTTCCGTGGACCAAAACGGAGGAATTCATAGTTAACAAAAAAACCCTCGAATCCCGAGACCGCTGCCCTTGTCACCACCGAAACCGACTTCTCGCGTAGCGTCGACCGCGAGATCATTCGACAAGTCGGTGGCATGAACCTGCGTGGTCTGCGCATCCTTTACGACACCCTCGCGGCATCGCGGGTCGTTTTGCTGCAAGCCGCCGCAGCGCTCAAGTCGGAATGGCTCGCCATCGAGGAGGCCGCGCTCGCTTCGGTCGTCGACGGTCCCTACCCGCTCTTCAACCTGTCGACTGATACCGCCTTCGCGTTGTGGCGGCGCGCTCAGGCGGACGTTACCCTGGCGCGCCTGCCTCCCGGTCTTTGCGAGGGACACGCTGGTCAGGGGTTCGCGCGGATCGTTTGCTATTTCGCTTGGCAGACGGCGCATTCGCGTCCCGCGGCGGTCTCGCTGCCGCTCGGATTGTCACTCGCCGGTTGCGAAGCCTTGCGCGCCCTCGAGCTGCCGCAGATCGACGAACTCGCCGAAACCGCCGAATCGCGCAGCCGTTGACCGCCGCTTCGCAGTTATCCGCCGTGCTATCTTCTTCGACCTGATGGAAGCACTCGCGGTCCGCGGTCTCGTCAAGCGATACCGCAATGGTGTCGAAGCCCTCAGGGGCATCGATCTGAGCGTCGCCGAAGGCGACTTTTTCGCTCTGCTCGGTCCGAACGGAGCAGGCAAGAGCACGATGATCGGTATCTGTACTTCGCTGGTAACCAAAACAGCAGGCAGCGTGCGGGTGTTTGGTCACGATCTCGACACCGATCTCGAAGCCGCCAAGGCCTGCATTGGTGTGGTGCCGCAAGAACTCAACCTCAATCAGTTCGAAACGCCTGAGACCATCGTCATTAATCAGGCGGGTTTTTACGGGATCCCGCGGCGTCTCGCACGCGAGCGCGCAGAAAAATACCTAACCAAACTCTCGCTCTGGGACAAGCGCAACAACATGGCGCGTACCTTGTCCGGAGGTATGAAGCGGCGACTCATGATTGCTCGGGCACTGGTGCACGAACCGCGATTGCTCATCCTCGATGAGCCCAGCGCGGGTGTGGACATCGAAATCCGTCGCTCGATGTGGGATTTCTTGCGCGAGCTCAACGCGGCAGGCACCACAATCATCTTGACGACGCACTATCTCGAAGAAGCCGAGACGCTCTGTCGTGACATCGCCATCATCGACCGCGGGCGTATTGCCGAGGCCGATCGCATGGATCGCTTGCTGCTGACACTGCAGGCTGAGTCCTTCGTGCTGAGCCTGCGCGATCCGGTGGCCAGCGTGCCCAAAGTCGCGGGCTACGACATCCGGCTCGTTGATCCGCAGAGGCTCGAAATCGAGGTCAGAAAAGACCGTGATCTCAACGATCTTTTCACCCGGCTTTCAGCCGATGGTGTGCACGTGGTCACCATGCGTAACAAAGTCAATCGGCTCGAAGAAATCTTCATGCGTCTGGTAGACAAATCGGGGGCTGCGGCATGAGCGCCGGTTTTGCCAGTGTTCGCTGGATCGGCTTTCAGACTATCGTGCTACGCGAGATCGGGCGCATTCTGCGCATTTGGGGTCAGACCATCGTGCCCTCGGCAGTCACAGCGGCGCTGTACTTCGTGATCTTCGGCAGTCTGATCGGTCGGCGTATCGGGCAGATGGACGGCGTCGATTACACTCAGTACATCGCCCCCGGCCTCATAATGATGGCGGTCATTACCAACGCCTATGCGAACGTCTCGTCGTCTTTCTTCGGCGCCAAGTTCCAGCGCTTTCTCGAAGAGATCTCCGTGTCGCCGCAACCCCACTGGATAATCATTGCGGGGTATACCGGCGGTGGCGTGTTGCGCGGCCTGCTGGTGGGTCTTGCGGTAACGGTGATTTCTTTGGTTTTTACGCGTCTGCCGATACATCATCTATTAGTGACGGTAGTGGCGGTGTTACTGACCGCTGTAGTATTTTCTTTGGCGGGCTTCATCAACGGTTTATTCGCCAAGAATTTCGACCAGGTGAACTGGATTCCTACCTTCATCCTCACGCCGCTCACTTATTTTGGGGGCGTTTTTTACTCCATCAATTTGCTACCGGAGTGGGCACGTACCTTGTCTTACGCCAACCCCGTTCTGCATATGGTTAACGCCTTTCGTTACGGCTTCCTTGGCCGCTCCGACGTCCAACTAGGTCTGGCGTTCGGCATCATGACCTTGGCGGCGCTAGCCTTGTTTGGCGTTGCGCTCTGGCTCATGGAGCGTGGCACCGGCCTGCGCGACTGAGGTCGCCGGGTCTGGCGCTCGTCCGCCACTCAACATGCACGAGCAATTCTACCCGCCGCGCTGGCTGAGCGGTGCGCACCTACAGTCGATCTTGCCGAGTTTGCCTGTGCGTCGAGTGTTGGTTGAGCGTCGCGCGCGTCCCTTGCTTACCGCAAGTCGCGAGTTGTTGCTCGATTGCGGGGACGGGGTCTGCTTGCAGGGGTTTTTCTCGGTGGCGCCGCCCACGATGAACGCAGTCACCAGGTCTCTTGTGGTGTTGCTGCACGGTTGGGAAGGCAGCGCTCGCTCGCTATACGTGCTGTCGTTGGCGCAGACATTGCACGAGCATGGCCATGATGTCGTCAGGCTCAACCTGCGCGATCATGGCGATACGCACCACCTTAATCGCGAGTTGTTCCACTCGTGTCGATTATCTGAGGTAGTGGGCGCAGTGAAACGGCTGCAGTTTCTGTTTCCATTGCATCGGCTTGTACTCGCCGGGTTTTCTTTGGGCGGTAATTTTATGCTGCGGGTAGCTGCAGACGCCGAGCGCGCCGATTTACGCATTGAGCACGCCTTTGGTGTGTCGCCGGTACTCGATCCGGCCGCCTGTCTGGATGCACTCGAAACTGGCTGGTCGCTCTATCACGACTATTTTGTGCGCAAGTGGCTGCGGTCGCTGCGTCTGAAGCAGCAGGCTTGGCCCGGGACCTTAGACTTCGGCGAATTATTTAAGTCGGGAGACCTGCGGGCGATGACGCGCGAGCTCGTTTTGCAGCACTCGGACTACGCCACAGTCGAAGAATACTTTCGCGGCTATGCTATCACCGAGGATCGACTCGCCGGTCTTCGCGTACCTGCTACGCTGATCACTGCTTTGGACGACCCCATCATCCCGGCCAAGGACCTCGCTCGATTGGCGCGACCACCGACCTTGCGGGTGATTACCACTACGACCGGCGGACATTGCGGATTTTTTGATTCTTTAAACGGCCCGGGCTGGGCGGATCGATTCATCCTGCGCTCGCTGGGAGCCACATCGGGGTCTGCTTGACCTAGAATCGGGTGATGCATCGACCCTTTCGCATGCGTGTCGTTTTGTTGCTGGCGCTGCTGCTCGCCGGCTGCGGTGAGCTGCAGGACTGGCGCAGTACGCAGCGGGCCGACACGCTCGAGGCTTACGAGGCCTTCGTCGAGCAGTATCCGCAGAGTCAGTACGTACCGGTTGCACAGCGGCGCCTCGCTGATCTCGTCGAGCAGCGCGATTGGTTGATCGCCACCGAGTCCGATACGGCCGAGAGCTACCGAGCCTTCATCAACAATTATCCGAAGGGACGTTGGATGCGCGAGGCGCGTGTGCGCCTGCAGAATTTTCTATCGACGCCCGGCGTGCTGGGCCCGGCGGCGATCGAACCGGTCGAGTCTCCAGAGCCGCCCGGCATGCTGCCGAACGCCCCGGCACCGATCGAGGACACGATGCCGGGCGGCGAGAAAGATGCGCATGCCAAAACGAGCGCCGACACGAGTGCCAATACGAGAGCCGAGACGAGTCCGAGCTCGCCGCCAGCCGCGCCGCTTGTTGCCGCACCTGCGGTCAACGTCGAGCCAGCGCCCGTCACCCATCGTATCCAGCTCGGAGCTTATTCGAGTCGCGAAAAGGCCCTCGAGGCTTGGCGAGAGGTGCGGGCCCGCCACGTCGAACTGCAGGGTCTGGTCTCGCAGGCCGTGCTCGGCTCGAACGGCAAGGTCGAGATCTATCGGCTACAGGCCAGTATCGCCAGCGAGGAGCGCGCACGCGAGATCTGCCGAGTGCTGCTCGCAGCGCGTCAGGGCTGCGTATACGTAACGCCAGGACGCTGATTTTCAGCTGCGCTGCGAATCATCGATCACCCGAGTATGTACGAAAATTTCTTTGGTCTGACCGAACCGCCATTTTCGATCACGCCCGACCCGCGCTATCTCTATCCCAGTGCGCGGCACACTGAGGCACTCGGCCATCTGTTCTATGGCGTGAGTGCGGCAGGGGGTTTCATCCAACTCACTGGTGAAGTGGGTACCGGTAAGACCACGGTAGTTCGCTCGCTACTCGCCCGCGCACCCGCCGATGTCGACATCGCGCTCATTCTCAATCCGCGGGTGACGGTTACCGAGTTCCTGCAGACGATTTGCGAGGAATTGGGCGTGGCCGTAACTGTCGATGATCGCAATAGCGTGAAATCTTTGGTCGATGCCTTGACAGCGCGGCTGCTCGAGGCTCATGCGGCGGGGCGGCGTGTCGCCGTACTGATTGACGAGGCGCATCTTCTGGAGCGCGATGTGCTCGAGCAGGTACGACTGCTGACGAACATCGAGACTGCGACTCGCAAGTTGCTGCAGGTGATCCTCATCGGCCAGCCAGAACTGAGCGATTTGCTCACCCGAGAAGACATGCGCCAAGTCGCACAGCGGATCACGGGTAGACTGCATCTCGATCCGCTGTATGCAGAGGAGACTGCCGCCTATGTTCGTCACCGTTTGCGAGTCGCCGGTGCCACCCAAGAAATCTTCACGCCGGCCGCACTGCGTGAATTGCATCGTCAGGGTCGGGGGTTGCCGCGTCTCGTCAACGTTATTGCCGACCGGGCAATGCTTGCGGCATTCGCGAGTGATCGCCACGAGATCAAACCCGCGATCGTGCGAGTGGCCGCAGCCGAGGTAGCCGGAACAACCCGACGCACGCGGCCATGGATTTGGCTGGCGATCGTGGCGACTGCGCTGGCGATTGCTAGCACCGCGTTGGTGTGGCTACGCTGACGAATTTCGCCGTACTGCCGTGCAAAGAAAACACGAGACCAATTTATGAAGATACCCTCGAATAGGCGCTACTCAGCAAGACTGTTTCTCTCGGTGATCGTAACGTGGTTAGTGATCGATACCGCGGTCGCCGCGCCTGCCACCGCCACGCCTACGACGAAAGAGGACGATTGGGTAGCGTTTGGGCGCGATCCCGGAGGCAGTCAGTACTCGCCGCTCGCGCAAATCGACGCCAACAATGTACGTAATTTGCGTCGGGCATGGACGCATCGCAGCGGCGATTTCATTGACGCACCCTCGCCTAAGGGATCTATATTGCAGGCAACCCCCGTGCATGTGAATGGAACGCTCTATTTCTGCACGCCGTTTAATCGGGTGTTTGCGCTCGATGCAGAAACCGGACGCGAGCGCTGGGTATTCGACCCGCATAGCCCTGATCCGCAGACGGGTCGTGAGGCCCTCAGCCCTCCGCGGACCACGGCCAGTCGCTGTCGCGGTGTTGCCTATTGGGACAGTGCCTTGACAGCTGACTCTCTGACAGCAGACCTGAAGAAATCAGCAGCCGAGACGCCGTGTCGGCGCCGCATCTTCAAGAATGGCGAAAACGCGCGTGTCTACGCGCTGGACGCTGATACTGGCGCTCTATGCGCCGATTTCGGCTCTGCAAAGGGACATCCCGGCTGGGCGTCGCATGCCGACTACGAAAATCACGGCGAAGGCGTCATGGCTTCATCTACCTCGCCGCCAGCCGTGTTGGGGGACATCGTGATCGCCGCGATGGCGGTCAATGATGGTATCGCCAACGCTAAGGACGGCATCGTGCGCGCTTTCGATGTCCGCAGTGGCGAGTTACGCTGGGAGTTCAACCCGATTCCGCCCGAGTTTCGCAGCCGAAGCGGGGCGGCGAACGTGTGGTCGACGATCAGCGTCGATGTGGCGAACAACCTCGTGTTTCTGCCCACCACGAGTCCATCGACCGACTACTACGGTGGCGGACGTCGTTTCGAGATGCCGTTAGCGAATGCCATTGTCGCGCTCGATGGCGCGACGGGCAAAGTCGTCTGGTCGCGACAAGTGGTCCGCCACGACTTGTTCGACTATGACCTCGTGAGTCATCCGCTGCTGGTCGACATCCGTCGCGATGGCCTTATCGTGCAGGCCGCCCTGCTACAGACAAAGATGGGTTGGCTGTACGGATTCGATCGTCTAACGGGCGAGCCGCTTTGGCCCATTGTTGATCGCGAGGTGCCAGCGAGTGATGTGCCGGGCGAGGCGGCTGCAGCGACGCAGCCAGTGCCGCAGGGTATGGCGCCCTTCGCCAGACAGACTCTGCAGCGCAAAGATTTGTTCGGCATCACGCCCCTCGATACGTATGCTTGCAGACGCCGTTTCGACGAGTTGCGCTACGAGGGCATGTACACGCCGCCCTCCGTTCGTGGCTCGATACTCTTTCCGTCGGCCTTGGGCGGCGGTAATTGGGGTGGCGCCGCTTACGATCCAGCGACCAATTCGCTGATCCTCAAAGCCGAAAACCTGGCGACGGTACTGCGGGTGATTCCGAAGAAAGACTCTGCCGAAGATCAGCAGCCGCCCAAAGATTATCTGACTCGACCTTTAGTCGGTACACCCTATCGGATCGAAGGTGAGCTCTTCAATTCGCCCCTCGGTGTACCGTGCACGCCGCCGCCCTGGGGCACACTGATGGCGCTCGATCTCGGAACCGGCCAAGCACGCTGGAAAATCCCACTGGGGCAGATTCGTCGCGCGGGCGTGACCGTTCCCAAGGGCGCCGGTTGGGGCTCACCGAACGTGGCCGGACCCATGACGACAGCGGGCGGGCTGGTGTTCATTGGCGCCACGATGGATTCGAAGTTGCGAGCACTCGACACCCGCACGGGCAAAGAATTGTGGTCGGCCGATCTGCCAGTCCCCGGCATGGCCGTTCCCATGACGTACTCCGTCGATGGCAAGCAATACGTGGTCATCGCGGCTGGCGGCAACGCCCAGGTGGGTACGCCTATCGGCGATTATTTGATCGCTTACGCCTTGCCCGACTGAGCGAGCAGCCGGGTCAGCAGGGCGAAAATGCCGTCGCCGTTCGCGCGCGTGGCCCATTGCACGTTCTGAGCGCGGTCCGGCTGCGAGCGGAATTCGACGGCCGTATGGCCCGCAGTCAGAGCCGATTCCGTTTCGACATCGACGTGACAGCGCCTAAATTCGAACAGCGAAGGATCGATCAGCCAAGCGATCGGGCAGGGGTCATGCAGGGGTGAGCCTTGCTCGTGCGGTCCATTGGCAGGTAGCGCATTGGAGAACTCGAGCAGGTCGTGCGCCGTACCTGCGACCGAAGTGTCGAGCGCCGCAAGCGACGCAATTCTTGCGGGTGTGGCTCGAACCTGATGAGTCGCATCGAGGCCGAAGGCATATACCGGTGGTCCCGCATTGAAAACCACCTGCGCCGCGTGCGGATCTGCGTAGATATTGTATTCGGCAGAGGGCGTGATATTACCGCCTGCGCTGCGCGCACCACCCATGACCGCAAATTCGCGAACCCCGCGCAGTATCCCGGGACGATGCTGTATCGCGGTGGCGATATTGGTCATCGGCCCGGTGATCACCAAAGAAATCGAGGCGGCCGGCGCAGTCGTCAGTTCGCGGATCAGAAACTCGACTGCATGCAGTGCCTCCGGACCTTTGCGCGGCGTTCGTATCGGCAGATCGCCGAGGCCTGACTCGCCATGAAAATGACCGGCTCCCACAGGCTTACGCTGCATGGGCTGTGCGCAGCCCGCGTACACGGGGGTATCCTCCCGAGCCGCGATTTCTCGGATCAGACAGGCGTTACGGGCGGTCAGGGTGGCAGCAACGTTGCCGGCGACGGTTGTGATGCCGCGCAGATTGAGCATGTCGCTCGCGGCAAACGCGAGCAGCAGGGCAACGCCGTCGTCGACCCCTGGGTCACAATCGATGATGACCGCAGACGTGTGCATTCAGGCGGGTAGTGCGTCCCAATAAGCCTCGATGCGCTTACGTATCGCGGCATCGGGCAGACGCCCTTGCGCAGCACCGAGATTGTCTTCGAGATTTGCGACTTTGGTCATGCCCGGAATCGCACAGGTGACCGCCGGATGCGAGACGACATACTTCAAAAAAAGTTGGCCCCAGCTGCGCGCATCGAACTCCGCTGTCCAGTCCGGTAATTTTTTTTCACGAACACGGCCGAACAGATTACTGTCGCGTCGGCCGCCAAAGGGCAGATTGACCAGTACGGCAATGCCTTTCTCGGCTGCCAGTGGTAGTACCTCATCGGCGGCGCCACGATTACCGAGCGAGTAGTCAACCTGAATGAAGTCCAGCTTTTGCGTGCGCATGAGACGCAACATGTCGGGATACTGTGCGTCCTGTGAGGTGGTGATTCCGACGTAGCGAATCCGCTTCTCAGCCACCCAGTCCGCCATCAGTGGCAGCAGCGCCTCGGCGCCGATCAGGTTGTGCACCTGCATCAGCTCAATGAAATTGGTCTGCAATCGACGCATCGATTCATCCATGCTGGCGATGCCCTCTTCGCGCGTGCCCCCGCGTGCCGTGACCTTGGTGGCAACGAAGGCCTTCGATCGATTGCCGATCTCGGCAAGCAGCTCGCCGATCAAGCGCTCGGATTCGCGATAGAGAGGGGCCGTATCGATGACGCTGAGGCCAGCAGCCGTGAGCCGTTCGAGCACGGCACGACGGGCTGCCCGCTCTTCTGGCGTGGTCGGGCTGTAATTGTTGGTGCCGACGCCAATGAGAGGAATCTTTTCGCCGCTCGACGGGATAATCTTGCGCAGCAACCCTGCAGCGAATGTCGGTGCACCCGTTGCCGAAAGGCCGGCGACGGCACCGCTCGCCATGCCGAGCAGTAAAGCCGTACGACGATTGATCAGCGCATTGATGATTCGATTGCTCAAAGGTGATCTCCAATGATGTGTCTGGACGGCAGTAGCAGCTGCGGCGTGGATGGCGTGCATTCTGGCGCGACTGCGCGCAGCAGCATCCATGCCAAACAAAGATTGGACGATATCACCGGAATCGGCAACTCGCGGTGAGCAGTACTTAGCGCCCGCAAGGTCGGCATCCCGGTGCCACTAAGAACCAGTGCCTCGGCGCGCCCCTGCGTGAGTTTGCGCAGTGCGCCTAGCGCATCGTCGCTGGTCATTTCATAGATGTCGTGGGTATCGGTGAGCGCTGGATCGACTCGCAGGCGTGTGACGATGTCGATGCCGGCGTCTTTCCAGTAGCGGTAGCCCGCCTCGGCGAGCCTTTCGGGGTAGGGCGAAATCAGCGCGATACGCTGTACGTCTAACGCTTGCAGTGTACCGCGAATGGCTTGTGCGGCCGTGATGACGGGGATGCCGCGTGTTTTCGCGGCCGCCGCCGTCAGCTCGTCCTCGAGCGCCGGGCCTGCGCGATAGCTCGAGCCTGTGCAGCCAAAGCCGAAGGCGGCCAGGCGCATCGACCCGAAGCTCGCGATCGCTTCAGGGATGTGTCGGATGTAATAGTCGAGGCGTGTTTCGACGTCTGGGGCCGGATGCACCAGGCGAGTCGCATAAACGGCGATGCCCTCCGGCAGGAGGGCGCGCAGTTCTGGTTCGACGGTGGGATTGGCCTGCGGCGTCGCCACACCCAAACGGGCGCGGGCGCCGTAGTCCGTGCTCATTCGCAAAGGCTTACGAGATACCCCTGAGCCACCGGTGACAAGCGCTTCATGGCAAGGGCGCGAGCCTTCGGTGCATCGACGAGATGCTCGAGCGGCCCGGATACGAGCATGCGCAGGACCTGCGGGTCCCTGCGGGACACGGCGGCCATTTTGTTGAGTACGGTGAAACCGCGGTAGATCTTGGCGCGCGGCGCGCCGCGGTTTTCGATGGAGCGAGCGAGGTATTGGCCGAAGCGGGAGTACAGGAAGTAGTCGTCGTCACCGACGTCGAAACGGGCTTCGGCAAAGAAGTCCGGGAAGTTCCTTTCTAGATACTGATTGACCTTGAGAAGACGGGGTCCAGGGTCGTTGTCTTGCGACGCTGCAATCTTCATTTCTTCTTGTCCACCTCCATCGGGTCCGAACAGCCATCTCTGGACGTTCCGAGCGGCACCACACCTCGTAACGCGCGCGAAAATTAAGACACACTGACCGCAAGTGCAATACCTTTGGACAAATTTTCTCTGGGATACCGCCCAATGACCGACGACTCACCACTCACGCTCGAGAGTTTTCGGGCTCCGCTGCACGCCTTAGTGTTTGGAGCGAGTGGCGGTATCGGCGCCGCTTGCGTCGATCTGCTGGCTCCGCACCCTTGCGTTGCCGCGGTTTATGCCGCGTCACGAACCGCGACGGCGCCGTGGAATTTCTCACTGGAGGACGAGGGCTCAATCGCAGGCGTCGCGGCGGCGGCGGCGGCGGCCGCAGGCCCGCTGGATCTCGTCATCGTTGCTACGGGGGTGTTGCATGCCGAGAACCTGCTACCCGAAAAAACCTGGCGCAGTATGGATGCTGCTGCGCTCGCGCGCGCCTTCGCCGTGAATGCGACCGGGCCCGCGTTGATCGCCAAGCACACGCTCGGTTTGTTGCGGCGCGATGCCAAGTCGGTGTTCGCCTGTCTCTCGGCGCGTGTCGGTTCGATCGAGGACAACCGACTCGGCGGTTGGCATGCGTATCGCGCCTCCAAAGCGGCACTCAACATGCTGGTCCGAAGCTGCGCCGTGGAACTTCGCCAGCGTAACGCGGGCGCGCTCTGCGTAGCGCTGCATCCCGGCACGGTCGACACACGGCTTTCCAAGCCGTTTCAGGCGGGTGTGGAGCCTGCAAAACTCCTCACGCCGCAGCGCTCAGCGCGCGCGCTGCTCAGGGTGCTTGATCGCCTGACCCCTGCCGACAGCGGGCGACTCTGGGCTTGGGATGGGCGGTCCATTCCCTTTTAGTCCTGAATCGACCTCCCGAAGCCGGTGGTGGGTTCGGGGCCTGCTGGATAGCTCGCCGATTTGGGATGGACCCAGACGATGAGCGCGACCAAGACTGCCTCAGGCCCGACCGACCCAGGCTGCAGGCAGATTCCGTGGCGATCGGGCTTAAGCAAAACACCGATGGCAAGACCGGAGCAGTTTTATGTGTACTCCACCGGCACCAACCAGCTCGGCGAGATCGTGCTCAAACGCCGCCGTTGGGTGATGGAGAACAACCGTGATCGCACGCGCCCCGCCCCGGAGGCTATCGTTTCGCTACCGCCATCTGGTGTCTTGCCGGCTGATTTTTATGTACCTATGACTTTGTTGTGCGAGGGGTATGACAGCGCCCGAACCAACGATCAATTTTTTTGGACGATCACGCTATTGGTGAGCACATCTATCATGTCGATGGCATGTGGATCGAGGAGTGCGAGTACATGCTCGCGTCCAAGCTGCATAAAAATATGGTCAAGATACATTTCAACCAGCATTTCGAGCGCGAGGGTAGATTCGGCAAGCGTATCGTCCACGGCGGTCACGTCATCAGTATTGCACGCTCTCTATCGTTCTCCGGGGCTCGCGAATGTGCTGATGGTGGCGGTTATCCACGGTGGCAAACATGCCGCACCGACTTTCGCAGGTAACACACTGTACGCGTGGTCGGAGGTGCGTGAGTGCGAAATCTTGCCGGGCTGCGCCGATATCGGTGCGCTGCGTTCGCTTACGGTCGCGACTAAAAATCGCTCCTGCAGTGACTTTCCCGGGCGGGAGGGCGGTCGTCAGCTTGATCCCTCGATAGTGCGCGACATCGACTGGTCTGTGCTCATGCCGCGTCGTGTTTGGTCGGTCAGTTCCCGGCTGCCAGGATGATCGCAATAGCTTGATCTTATTGAGCACGCTTTTTGTTGATCTTGGTCTCCAGCTGCTCGAGGCGGCGCGCGAGTTCGTTGTTGCCGGCGAGTACTGTACGCACATGAAAGAAGGTGCACGCGATCTCAGCGTAACCTCGTAAGACCGGGCACGCGGTCATAAACCGCGTCAAAACTCAACATATCTTCGATGTTCTGTCGTTGCATGATGGCGACATGTAACGCGGCGCGCACAGGCAGCGTCGGGTACTGCAACACGAGTTGCTTTGCACGCTCCACAGTCTCGCGATCGACCGCGATCACTTCATCTACCACACCCAGCAGCGCATCCATGGCCGTTTGGATGCCGCCACGACGTTCGATGGCGGTATATCGATGCAGGATTTCGACGAGCACCTCGGAGTCGGTAACGAGTCGCACACGCTGGGTCACGAGGGCCTCGAGTCGCCGCTGTGCATCGACCTTGTTCGGGTGTGCAGCACCGACGAGATACATTGGTACGTTGGAATCTATGAAAACCATCTTACGAGCCCCATAACCACCACGTGCGTCTCAATAACCGCGCTCAACTTCACTCGTCAGCCGCTCGATGGGGCCGGTCGGCGCGCTACTACGCACGGCAGCGCGGATCGCCGCGAGTTTGCGGTCGATATCCGCCGTTGACGCTTCGCGTCGCGCCGCAGCCAAGGTCTGCCGGACCCATTCCGCGACCGTCATGCTGCGACTCGCCGCCGCGGCCTGCAGGGCGGCGTATTCGGCATCGTCGAAAAGAACCTGCAAACGCTTTGTCATATAATTAGTTTGATTGACTCATTACAATGAGTCAAATAGCCGCTAATGCTTTTAGAAAGCGGTATCGGGCGTTTATAGTGCGACTGGGGGAAGTTCGGAGATCACTCGGAAATTATGATGACCAAGACGACCGTCCAGGTAGCGGCAGCTCGAGTCACCCGCCCCGACAAACAGGGCCTCTACGACCCTGCCAACGAACGCGATGCCTGTGGATTCGGCTTTGTCGTCAATATCGAGGGGCGAAAGTCCAACAAGGTTCTGCGAAATGCGATCGAGGTTCTGAAAAACCTCGACCACCGGGGTGCCTGCGGTTGTGAGGTCAACACCGGGGATGGTGCGGGCGTACTGATGCAGATGCCGCACACCTTCCTGAAAAACGCCGCCAAGAAGTCACACATCACCCTGCCCGAGCCCGGTGAGTACGCCTGCGGACTGATCTTCATGCCGCGTAATGCCACGCAGCGTCGGCGTATAGAAGAAATCTTTGCCCGCGTGGTTCAGTCAGAGGGGCAGATCTATCTCGGTGGGCGTACCGTGCCCACTGACAACTCCATGCTCGGCGAAACGGCGCGCGTCAGCGAGCCCTTCATGCGCCAAGTTTTCGTGCAGCGCGGCCCCGACACGCCCGATGCCGACGCATTTGAGCGCAAGCTCTATGTCATTCGCAAGCGCGCCTACAATGAAATCCGCGTATCGACAATCGGTGGTGCTGAGTACTGGTATGTCGCGAGTCTTTCGCACAAGACGCTGGTATATAAGGGAATGCTGCTGACCATGCAGCTCGATCAATATTTTCCTGATCTTCGCAATCCCCTGATCGAGACTTCAATCGCCCTCGTGCACTCGCGCTTTTCGACCAACACGTTCCCGAGCTGGGATCGTGCTCATCCATATCGTTACATCGCCCACAACGGAGAGATCAATACGCTGCGCGGCAACATAAATTGGATGCGCGCACGCGAGGCCGTGCTCGAATCGCAGCTCCTTGGTGACGATACGCGCAAGCTCGCGCCGATCGTCAACGTCAACGGCAGCGATTCGTCGATGTTTGATAACGTCCTCGAACTCATGGTGCTCGCAGGACGTTCGCTGCCGCACGCCATGATGATGATGATTCCGGAGCCTTGGTCGAAGCACGAATCTATGGACCCGGCGCGTCGTGCGTTCTATCAGTTTCACTCATCGCTGATGGAACCCTGGGACGGGCCGGCCGCCATTGCCTTTACCGACGGCGTACGCATCGGCGCAGTACTCGATCGCAACGGCCTGCGCCCGGGTCGTTACTACGTCACCAAGGACGGCATGGTCGTAGTGGCCTCGGAGGCCGGCGTACTCGAATTTCCCCCGGAACAAATCGAGCGGAAGGGTCGTCTGCAACCCGGGCGCATGTTCCTCGTCGATACCGAGCAGGGCCGCATCGTCGAAGACGAAGAAATAAAACGTTCGGTCTGTAACGAGTGGCCCTATGCCGAATGGCTCGGCGAGCATCTTGTGTATCTGAAAGAATTGCCGCCGGCACCACAATTGCCGGTGCCCGAACCCGACCTTCTACTCGCGCGTCAGATCGCTTTTGGCTATAGCTTCGAAGATCAGAGATTATTGATGGCACCAATGGCCCGCGACGGCGTCGAGGCCGTCGGTTCGATGGGCAACGATACGCCGCTGGCTGTGCTGTCGAAGCGACCGCGGCTGGTCTACGACTACTTCAAGCAACTCTTTGCGCAGGTGACGAACCCGCCCATCGACAGTATCCGCGAAGAAATCATCACCTCGTCGGATGTCTGGCTGGGCTCTGAGGGCAATCTGCTCGACCCTAAGCCGACCGACTGTCGGCGTATCGAGCTGAAAGCGCCTGTCGTCACCAACGAGGAATTCGCGAAGATCCGCCGAGTGGCGCTGCCCGGACTCAAGGTCGGGACGGTCTCACTGCTATTCCGCGTGGCGCGCGGCGAAGAGGGTCTTGCGAAAGCGATCGAACAGATGCGCGAGGAAGCCCGACGCCTCATCGAAGAGGAGGAGGTCAACATTCTGCTGCTCAGCGATCGTGGCGTGACCCGCGAGATGGCGGGCATTCCCTCATTGCTCGCCGTATCGTCGTTGCACCACTATCTCATCCGAGAAGGCCTACGCATGCGGGCCTCGCTCGCGATCGAAACTGGCGAAGCGCGCGAGGTACATCACTTCGCACTGCTGATCGGTTATGGCTGCAGCGTTATCAATCCCTATCTCGCCTTCGAAACGCTCGACGGCATGATCCGCGATAACCTGCTGCCCAACGTCGATCACAAACTCGCCTGCATCAACTTTGCCAAGGCGGCCACGAAAGGTGTGGTCAAAGTAATGTCGAAGATGGGGATTTCGGCTGTGCAGAGTTACCACGGCGCGCAAGTGTTCGAGGCTGTTGGTCTGCGACAGGACGTGATCGACGAATATTTCACTGGTACCGCTTCACGCGTCGGCGGTATCGGACTCGATATCGTCGCCTCGGAAGTATTGATGCGGCATCGCGCGGCGTTCCCAGAGCGCCCCGCAGGCGATCAGGTGCTGCCGACCGGTGGTCAGTATCAGTGGCGCGCTGACGGCGAATTCCATGTTTTCAACCCGGAAAGCATTCACCGTCTGCAAAAAGCGGTACGCACCGGTAGCTATTCAACCTTTAAGTCCTATGCGGAGCTGATCGACGACCGAGCTAAAAATCTTTCCACTTTGCGCGGTCTGCTCGATTTTAAGAAAGGAGACTCGATCTCTATCGACGAGGTCGAGCCGATCGAGAGCATTATGAAGCGCTTCAAGACGGGTGCCATGAGTTATGGCTCGATCAGTAAAGAGGCGCATGAGACGCTCGCCATTGCGATGAATCGCATCGGTGGTAAGAGTAACACCGGCGAGGGCGGCGAAGACCCTGATCGCTACGTGCCGCTGCCGAATGGCGATTCGAAGAATTCTGCGATCAAGCAAGTCGCCTCGGGCAGGTTTGGCGTGACTAGTGAATATCTCGTTCAGGCCAAAGAAATTCAGATCAAGATGGCGCAGGGAGCGAAGCCGGGCGAAGGTGGGCAGCTGCCGGGTACCAAGGTTTATCCGTGGATCGCTAAGGCCAGGCACACCACGCCTGGCGTTGGTCTGATCTCGCCGCCGCCGCACCACGACATCTATTCGATCGAGGATCTTGCGCAGCTTATCCACGATCTTAAAAATTCGAATCGCGCAGCACGTATCAGCGTCAAGCTCGTGGCCGAGGTGGGGGTTGGCACCATCGCCGCGGGCGTCGCCAAGGCGCACGCCGACGTGGTGCTCATCAGCGGCCATGACGGCGGGACCGGAGCGTCGCCACTGACTTCGACAACCCACGCGGGTTTGCCGTGGGAGTTGGGGCTCGCAGAGACGCATCAAACACTGGTACTCAATAATTTACGTAGTCGTATCGTGGTCGAAGCCGACGGACAGCTGAAGACGGGTCGCGATGTGGCCATTGCCGCCCTGCTCGGTGCCGAGGAATTCGGGTTCGCCACGGCGCCGCTGGTTTCGGTGGGCTGCATCATGATGCGTGTCTGCCATCTCAATACCTGCCCGACCGGCGTGGCGACGCAAGATCCGCGTCTGCGCGAGCGTTTCGCCGGCAAGCCCGAACATGCTGTTAATTTCATGCGCTTCATCGCCATGCAATTGCGCGAGCTCATGGCCGAGTTGGGCTTTCGCAGTGTTAATGAAATGGTCGGTCGCGTCGATCGCCTCGAGCCGAGGGCGGCCATCGATCACTGGAAGGCGCAGGGCTTCGACTTCAGCAATATCCTGTATCAGCCCGACTCAGGAACCGAGGTCGGCCGGTACCAGACCATAGAGCAGGATCACGGTCTCGAAAAATCGCTGGACGCTACCACGCTGCTCGATCTGTGCCGGCCGGCCATCGAGCAGGGGGCGAAGGTCGAGGCAAGTCTGCCGATACGGAATGTCAATCGGGTGGTGGGTACCATCACGGGTAGCGAGATCACAAAGAAATGGGGTCCACAGGGTCTGCCCAACGACACCATCCGGATTCGCTTCAAAGGCTCGGCGGGACAAAGCTTTGGCGCTTTCATGCCACGGGGTATGAGTTTCACGCTCGAAGGCGATGCCAATGATTACGTGGGCAAAGGGCTCTCCGGTGGTCGCATTGCGGTGTTCCCGCCAAAGGGTTCAACATTCAAGTCCGAAGAAAATATGATCATCGGCAACGTTGCGCTCTACGGCGCGACCTCGGGCGAGGTGTTCATTCGCGGGCAGGCCGGTGAGCGGTTTGCGGTGCGTAACAGCGGCGTCGACACCGTCGTCGAGGCGATCGGTGATCATGGTTGCGAATACATGACGGGTGGCCGTGTGGTGGTATTGGGGCCGACGGGGCGCAACTTTGGCGCCGGCATGTCGGGCGGCGTTGCGTATGTGCTCGACGAGTGTGGGCAATTTCAGGCACGAATCAACGTGCAAATGGTCGAGGTCGAGCGGGTCGAAGATCTGACAGAGGCCGAGGCTCTGCGAAGTTTGGTTGTCCGTCATATCGAAGCTACGGGTAGCACCCATGCGCAGCGCATCCTCGATGCCTGGGAAGTGAAGTTACCGAAATTCGTACGTGTGATTCCGAAAGACTACAAGCGCGTGTTGGCCTGCCTGCAGCGTGCCCATGATCAGGGTCTCTCCGGCGATGAGGCTACGATGGCCGCCTTCGAAGAAAACTCACGCGATCTGTCTCGCGTAGGAGGTAACTGAGATGGGTAAGCCAACCGGATTCATCGAGTACCTGCGCGAGACCCCACTCGATCGCTCGCCGCTCGAACGAGTGCGCGACTGGAAGGAATTCCACCACCACCTCGATGAAAAAGGTTTGCGTAATCAGGCAGCTCGTTGCATGGATTGCGGAGTACCGTTCTGCCACACCGGCAAGTTGATTAGCGGCGGTGCTTCGGGCTGCCCCGTAAACAATCTCATTCCCGAGTGGAACGATCTCGTTTATCGGGGTCTCTGGCGTGAAGCACTCGATCGCCTGCACAAGACCAATAATTTTCCGGAATTCACCGGCCGTGTGTGCCCCGCGCCCTGCGAAGGCTCCTGTGTGCTCGGCATCAATGCACCTCCGGTGACTATCAAAAATATTGAAAATACTATCATTGAGCGTGGCTTCGAAGAGGGTTGGGTCAACGCCGAACCACCAGCGATGCGGACCGGCAAGAGAGTTGCCGTGGTGGGTTCCGGACCCGCAGGCTTGGCGGCTGCGCAACAACTCAACCGAGCCGGGCATTCGGTAACCGTGCTCGAGCGCGCTGATCGTCCAGGCGGGCTGCTGATGTACGGCATTCCCAACATGAAGCTCGGGAAAGAAGAAGTGGTGATGCGCCGCATCCGCTTGCTGGAACAAGAGGGCATTAAGTTCGTTTGTAAAACGAGCATCGGTGACAACTACGAAGCGCAGATGATGCGCAAAGATTTCGACGCCATCGTGCTGTGTACGGGGTCTATGCAGCCGCGCGATCTCGGGATCGAAGGCCGTAAGCTGGCCGGCGTACATTTTGCGATGGACTACTTGACCGAGGCCACGCAAGCCGTGCTCGGCAAGGGGCCGGCGAAAGCCAAAATTCACGCTAAGGGGCTCGATGTTATCGTTATCGGTGGTGGCGATACGGGTACCGACTGCGTGGGTAGTGCGATGCGGCAAGGCTGCCGCACACTCACGCAGTTCGAAATCTTGTCTAAACCGCCACTCGAGCGCGCCGACGACAATCCTTGGCCGGAGTGGCCGCGCGTCTACAAGATGGACTACGGCCAGGAAGAAGCAGCCGCGAAATTCGGTAAAGATCCGCGTGCATATCTGACTGCCGTCAAAAAATTCGTGGGTGACGATCAGGGTCGTGTCAAAGAGTTGGTTACGGTCGATGTCTGTTGGCAACAGAACGATTGCGGTCAGCTGGTGCCCGTTGAGCAGGTGGGAACCGAGCGCACACAGCCGGCGCAGCTCGTGTTGCTGGCGATGGGCTTTGTCGGTCCGGAAACCGGTTTGCCGCAGGATCTCGGTCTGGAGCTCGACGAGCGGCGTAACGTCAAGGCGACGTACGGTGAGTATGCGACCAATGTGCCGGGGGTGTTTGCAGCCGGCGATTGTCGCCGCGGTCAGAGTCTTGTGGTGTGGGCGATCAACGAGGGGCGTGGGGCCGCGCGGGAATGTGATCGCTGGTTGATGGGTAAGACCGATCTGCCCTGATCTGAAAGATTCATCGACCGAAAAAATCAGTTCAAAAAAAACCCCGCGTTAGCGGGGCTTCTTTCAAAGGTACCAACACTCCCGGGTCGGTTAGTTTAGGCCGCCACAAAAGAGCGACACCGCGGGCGCAAATGCGTTCCGGCTTGAACCCTTGCAAGGTTCCCGGGAGCCGCCAATCGAGGCCGCTTCCCGACCGTGCCCGTGCCAACCGCCCGGGGTTTGAGTTGTTTGTTTCACGCATCGTATTTTCTTTCGAAACACAGACGTGTGATGCAAATAAGCATCAAAACCCACGAAGCCATACAAATCAGACACTTACGCGTCGTCTGATTGCTACGTGTGGGAAGAGTATACACCACGATTGTGGCAATGGAAGTGTGGGGAATGCGACAGCTGTCACGAAAGCGCGACCTCGTGTGCGACCGCTCGATGCCGTCAGTTACCCCAGTGCGGTCCGCCCGAGAGTTCGACTAACTCATAATACGTTTGCATGTAGCCCGCCACCTGCCCTTTGAGGAAAAGGTATTCTCCATTGGCGGTACACCAGACATCGTAGGGCGGATGCTCCTGAGGCAATTCGGGATTGGCCACGAACTGGAAATGTAGCGCATCGAAGGTGCCGGCTCCGACGGTCACTTTTTCGACGCCCAAGAACACGATATTAAGGCCGATCGAGAACAGCATTGGACCTGTGGCGCCGCGGTGGTCGGGTGAGGACAACAGCATCTGCTTGATGCGCTGCACCTCGCCCATTTTTTTCTGGTCGATCAGTCGCAGGTGCCAGGCGTCGCAGGCGATGGCGTGGTTCTGGAAGGTGAGCAGCGGCGTGGCAAGGTCTACACGCTGCGAGACGCGACCCTCGAGTGAGGTGAAGGATTCGCATTCGGCGAAGTCGGGATGAAAGCGAAACCAACCCGAACCCATGAATTTGCTGCCTACCGAGAGCCGCACAAAACAATCGGCCGGCATCCAGTGCGCGTCGAGCGAGTAAGTGATATCGCGCATGACCGACGGCCGATCGTCGATTTCGCAGTGAGCGGTGCAAGTGCGCGTGCCATCGGCGTGCACATCGATGCGAAAGTATTCGCGGCCACGTTCCTGGTTGAGTCGCCCCGGCTTCTTGCTCGTGTAGAGCACTTTGCCCATAACGCTGCGATGATCACGCTGCAGGATAGGGAGTTTCGGATCGGTGGGAGCATTGGCCATGGGTACAACCTCTATAGAACTATCTGCGTAAAGAATTTCGCCGGAGGACTTCGAGTCTAGCGCTCAGGATCCGGGTGTTGCCCATTGGCGCACTTCACGCGTCGCAGCGCGGAAATACGGCAGGTTATAGACCAGCAAACTGCCGCAAATCACCGATACAGCAGCGGCCACTATGAACATCGAGTAGCGCAGCTGAGCCTCATCGGCGAAATAAAAATCGGTGACGAGGGCGACGGCGGTTGGGCCGATGAAAAAACCTACGGCGTTAAGCACGAAATAGTAGATTGCCACCACTTGCGCGCGCATGGTCGGAGGTGCAATCGACACCACCGCAGCAGCGCCGGCAGCGGTTGGCGCGGCAGCGCCGACAGTCGCAGGGATCAAAAGCAGCACTGCAAGCAGTGGCGTTGGCATCAGCGTGAAGAGACAGTATCCCGTCGCCATCACCAAGAACGAAGCAAGGCAGACCCGCACATAGCCGTCTTCGTAACGCCTCTGGAAGTAATCACTCATCCAACCGCCGATCAGTACACCCATCAAGCCGAAGACGATGGTGATGACGCCACGCCATTGCACCCAAAGGCCGAGTTGCTCCGGCGTCAAAGCGTAGGTGCGTCGCAGGAACTCGGGAATCCAAAAGCCTATGCCATAGGCCATGATAGCGAGTCCCGACAGCGCAAAGAACAACACGAAAAAAGCGCGCCAGCGACTCGTCAGATGGGCAAGAGTTTTGAGCACGGGCGTAGCGATGGGCTTCGCCCCCGAAACTAGGAATTCACGCCTGATAGGCTCGCGAACGGTGAGTACCAGCAACGCGATCAACAGTCCCGGTAGACCAACATAGATGAACATCAGCTGCCAGGGTTCGTACCAGCCGACGAGGGGCAGTTCGACGGGGCCTGCCTCCTTGAGTTTAGGATAGACCGCACCGCCGAATATGAAGGCGAGTCCACTACCGCTCGAGACCCCGGCGGTGTAGAGACCAATCGCCCGACCGATCTTATCCGGCGGAAAGTAATCTTTGAGTAATGAAAGTGCAGAAGGATTGAGCGCTGATTCGCCGGCCCCAACACCGACTCTCGCCAAAAATAACGCTGCATACGAGGTCGCAAAACCGCAAGCGGCAGTCATCACACTCCAGAACGCGATCCCCCAGAAAATGAGCCAACGCCGATTGCCGCGGTCTGCCAACCACGCGATGGCGACGCCAAAGAACGTGTAAAATACTGCGAATGCGCCACCCAACAGCAGGCTCATCTGCGTATCGCTGATTTGTAAGCTGGCCTTAATATCAGGAACGAGCAAGGCAATGATTTCGCGATCGATGAACGCTAAAATATAGGCGAGAAGCAGCACCACGACGACATACCAGGCGTATAGCGGGCTAGGGTAGGGAACCTGCGTGCCCGAGGTGTTTGTGCTCGACATCGGCGTCATTCTCCTTTGCACGTCTTTAGGCGAGAGTCCTACTGCCGCTCGCAAGATCGTCGAAAAGAATCATCTTCGCAAGCGGCTCGGTTTTGATGGCGACACCGGTGTTGCGATCAATGATTACATTGACGACACAGGTGCCGTCGTGCGCGAAGGCTGCATCGAGCACTGCTTCGAGCTTGGCAGGGCTGCTCACCTGTAGCCCTGCGCAGCCAAAACCCTGCGCGACTTTTTCGTAGGGCGGAAAACCGAGCTCGGTGTTGACGGAGCGACCGATTGCCTGTGTTTGTGCGTGCAACTCCGTTCCCCAAGCACCGTCATTACCGATGATGCAGGTGATCTTGAGTCCCGCCTGTGCTGCAGCGTGCAACTCTGCAGGGTAAAACCCGAAAGCACCATCGCCGGTCGTCATGACGATCTGCCTGGGCTGGGTCCCGGTTTGCTCGGCGATTTCGCGCGCGGCCGCGGCGGCGCCCACGGCAAGCGGCGTGCCGACACCCATCGCACCCATCGGGTAGTGATCGAGAAACCCCGGTGCCTGCCGCACGGGTAGTGTAGCGTACATCCAATTCTGGATATCGGCGCCATCGCCGATCACGATCGCCGCGGCGTCCACATGTCGGGCAATGGCCCGCCCGAGAACGAGCGGATGGATGACATCTGTCGAAATCTTTGAGTCGGCCAGCTTATCAAGATATTGGAATCTGGCCTGTAGCGCATCGCGTACCCAAGCGGCTCGCCCCACCGTATCGCCGGTCCGGGTCGCAACGCTATCGAGCGCCCCCAGCAGTTGCCGACAAGCGAGCCCGGCATTAGCGATGATCGCTACATCGATGCGACGATTGCGGGAGAGTTCTTCGGCCTCGATGTCGATCTGGATGAATTGTGCGTTTGCAGCGAAGCGTGGTGGCAGGCCATAGCCGAGACGCTGCTTCAGACGTGCGCCGATCACGCAGACCACGTCGGCCTCGTGCGCCACGAGCTGCATGAAGGGCCAGCTGAATGAACGAACGCCATCTTCAGGCACGAGTCCGCGGCCGAGTCCGTTACCTGCGATGGGCAGATCGCAGCGCTCGACGAGCGCGCGCAGCGCATCACTGGCCTCGCCATGGCAGGCACCTGCCCCCGCAATCAGCAGCGGTTTCTTTGCTGCCTGCAACAACTGCGCCGCGCGCAGAATGGCTGCAGAGTCGGCAGCGGGGCGGGCGGCCTGCGGGATGGGCGGTATTAAAGCGGCTGCATCGGTAACTTTGGCTTGCAGGAGCTCCTGTGGAATCTGCAGCACCACCGGACCGCGTCGGCCCGTCAGCGCGCGTTTGGCCGCGGCATCCACGTATTCGGCTAGACGTTCTGCAGTCGGCACGGTGCGCGCCCACTTGCTGATACTGCCCACCAGCGGATGCTTGAGGTTGTCATATTCCGATTCGGCTTCGGTCCACGATTCCGGTAGTCGCGCAACCAACACCAGCACTGGCGAACAGGCATGAAAAGCGGTGGCGATGCCGTTGATGGCATTGGGCATGCCCTGATCCGCGATGATCAGCGCAACGCCAAGACGACCCGTGACCCTTGCGTAACCGTCGGCAGCGCTCACGCAGCCCGATTCGTGCCGATTGCTGATGATGCGAAAGCCGTCCCGCTGCAAAGCCTCGAGCAGGAAGGTGTGCGAGGCCCCCGCGAGCGAGAAGACGGTGCGAATGCCGTAGCGTGCCAGCGCCCGGCTGACTACCATTCCGCCGGTGAGCGACTGGTGCATCCTATCCCCCTGAGACGACGTTACTTCTAGCCGATTCGGACCCAACTTGAAAGTCAGTCACCATCCGGACTATCACCTGCCCCTGCCCGAAGGACACCCCTTCCCGATGGTGAAATACGCCCTCGTCTACGATCGGCTGCGCGCTACCGGTCTATTGCCGGCCGAACGCATCATGCTCCCTGACGAAGCGGCGCGCGCCGATCTCGAGCGCGTGCACACTTGCGAATACCTTGATCGTTTGTTTGGTCCCGGTCTGAGTGCAGCCGAGCAGCGCGCACTCGGTGTGCCGTGGTCACCGCGCTTACTACGCCGCTCGCGTCTTGCCGTGCAGGGTACTTTGCTCGCCGCCCGCGCAGCGCTCGAGGATGGCCGTGCCGGTAATCTCGCTGGCGGTACCCACCACGCTTTTGCCGATCATGGCGAAGGCTTTTGCGTCCTCAATGATATCGCCGTCACCATCCGCCGACTGCAGGCCGATTGTCGCATCGAACGGGCGCTGGTGGTCGATCTCGACGTCCATCAGGGGAACGGCACAGCCGCAATCTTTGAAGGTGATGAGTCGGTGTTCACTTTCTCGATTCATGGTGAGAAAAACTATCCGGCACGCAAGATGCGCTCGACACTCGATATCAGTTTGCCCGCTGGCATCGATGACGACGCCTATCTGTCTGCACTGCAAGATAATCTACCCGCACTCACCAAAGATTATCGCCCTGACATCGTGTTTTATCTGGCCGGAGTCGATGTGGTCGAGGGCGATCGTTACGGCAGATTTCGCCTCTCCGACGCGGGGGTCCGCACCCGTGAGCGCTGTGTACTCGACTGGAGTCGCAAACTCGGCTTACCGCTGGTGATCACGCTGGCGGGGGGCTATTCACCTAACCCTGCACGGACCGCGATGTTGCACAGTATCGTTTTCGAAGAGGCGATCAATCCGTGAGTCAGTCGCCCCCCAAGCCGCTGCGTCCACGGTTGATGCAGCGCTTTCTGCGCTTCATGTCCGATCGTCGCATCTTATCGGATGCACGCATGCTCGAGTTTTATCCGCCGTTCTGGTTCATGCGCATCAAGGTGCTGGAGATGGATCGCGAATGGCGTCGTGTGCGCATTCGGCTGCCGCTTAATGCGATTTCGCGTAATCCGGGCGGGGTGATGTTCGGCGGCTATCAGACCGCACTCGCTGATCCGATTGCGACACTCGCCTGCGCTCGAGTATTCCCCGGCTATTCGGTATGGACGCGCGGGCTTACCGTTGATTTCGAGCACGGCGGCAGCACTGATCTCGAACTGCGCTTCGAGTTTCCGGCGACTCTGGAGCGCCAAATCCGCGCAGCACTTGCGCGTGACCATCGGGCGACACCTTCATTCGAATACGGTTTTTATTTACGTGACGGGATGCGCTGCACGCGTATCGTGAATACAGTAGCAATCCGGCCGCGCGGCTACGCCAAAGCCACTACGCCGCCAGCGCCCGAAACTGGGATCGATTGAGTTGATTTGCTTTTGAGCGGGTCGGCGAGTGAATCGGCTGCCGGTCAGACTGGCTCGACTATCAAACCGCGCAATTTTTTGATCGCATTCGCTTCGAGCTGACGAATACGCTCGGCCGAAACGCTGTATTTGGCGGCGAGGTCGTGTAGGGTCGCTTTCTCGGCATCGCCAGCCATCCAACGGCTCGCGAGAATGTCGCGACTGCGTGCATCAAGCGCTTGCACCGCTGCGGCCAAGCGTTCGTGGGTGTCATCTTCCCACTCTTCGCTTTCCACTTGCGCAGCCGGGTCGGCATCGGGTGCGGGTAGATAAGTGGCGGGGGAGTAAGTTTCGTCCTCTTCGGATTCGGCCGGTGTCGGGTCGAACGACAGATCATGCGCTGCGAGGCGTCGTTCCATCTCGGTGACTTCGTGTTCGCCGACGCCGAGTTCGCGGGCGACGGCACGGGTCTCTTCCGGCGACAACCAGGTCAGATTTTTTTTGAGGCGACGCAGATTGAAGAAAAGTTTGCGCTGCGCCTTGGTGGTGGCCACTTTGACAAGCCGCCAATTACGCAGCACGTACTCGTGAATCTCGGCGCGGATCCAGTGCACAGCGAAAGACACCAGACGAACACCGATTGTGGGATCGAAGCGCTTCACGGCTTTCATCAGCCCGACGTTGCCTTCCTGCACCAGATCGCCCATCGGCAGCCCGTATCCCGAATAGCCGCGAGCAATGTGGACCACGAAGCGCAGATGCGAGAGTACGAGTGCACGTGCAGCATCGACATCGCCTTCTTCACGAAAGCGGCGCGCCAGCGACTGTTCGTCTTCGCGCGCCAATACGGGCACCTTCGACACGCGGTCGAGGTACGCATCGAGGCTGCCAAGCGGGCCGGCTAGCGATAGATCGGTGTACCGGGGCGCGAGAACCTGTGTGGGCATGGGGTCGTAACCTCCGTCCAAAATTCTAGCACTTGGGCGTCTTGAGTGCTAATCCGGCTCAAGGTTCGATCGCATCTTTTTTGATTCATAAGTGAATCAAAAATACAATTTACCTAGTCTTTTGGTTCTATTTTAGAAATTAATCGAGCTGCTCCGAACCAAGCCCCAATGACGCCGAGCAACGCGGAGAGACCAATGAGCGCCGCCGCTTCGAGGAGGTCGAGTCCGCTCAGCACATAGCGTCCGCCGTACAGCGCCGACACGCGACTGACGGGTTCGGCGAGCGCGACTACCAGAATCACCGTGATGCCGGTGGCCAGCAGCCCGCCAAGCAAGCCGAGGAAAAAGCCCTCGTAAAGAAACGGTCGGCGCACAAAAGCGTTGGATCCGCCGACGAGCTTGGTGACTTCGATCTCCGCGCGGCAAACGCCGATCTCGAGTCGGATGGCGTTGCCGATGACCACCAACACGCCGAGCGCCAGCAAACCCACGGAAGCACCGAGCATTTTGCGCATCAAGTCGAGGATGGCGCTGAGTCGGCGGACCCATTCGCCATCAACCTGTACGCTGTCCACCTCGGGCCAGGCCCGCAGGTATTTCTGTACCGACGCGACATCTCGAGGATTGGCGTAATCGGGCTTCGGTTTCACCGTGATGACGTGGGGCAGCGGATTGCCCTGTAGGGAATCGAGTGCTGCCCCAAAGCCCGAGTAGGCGCGAAATTCTTCGAGCGCGGCATCGGCGGAGATCACGGTCACCGTACCGGCTTCGGCCCTATTACGCGCCGACGCAGCGAGTTGCTCGGCTTTCTCCAGCGCTGCACCCGGGCGGAAATACACCGAAATCTCGATGGCGTCGCCGGTATCACCCGTGGCGAGTTGTACATTTTTGACCAGTAACCAGAGCGAGGCCGGCAGCGCGAGCGCAACGGCAATGGCCAGCAGCGTCAACAAACTGCCGAGCGGCCGACGCAACAATCTGCCGAGTGCGCCGAGAAACGCCTGTACGTGTCGCGTGAGATAGATGATGGGCGAGGTCACGAGGTACGCTCCCCTTGGGCGCCGCTGAATACTCTCCCGTCGTCGATCAGAATCTCGCGCTGCGAGAACTCGCGCACGAGCGCCATGTCGTGCGTGGCGATCAGCACCGTGACGCCGACATCCTGAAATCTGCGAAAGAGTTGCATCACTTCGCGTGCGAGTCCGTGATCGAGATTACCGGTTGGTTCATCTGCGATCAGTACTGTGGGCCGCGCTACCACCGCACGCGCAATCCCTACGCGTTGCTGTTCGCCGACTGAAAGTTCCGCGGGCGACACTCGTTCTTTTTCGAGTAACCCGACTTGATCGAGTGCCGCGCGCACGCGTTTGTCGATATCGCGAAAACGCGTATCCGAAACCATCAGTGGTAACGCTACGTTATCGTACACCGGTCGATCCATCAAAAGTTGATGGTCCTGAAACACGATGCCGAGTCGCCGCCGAAATGCTGGACTCGCCCGCATCGGCAAAGTGCTGGTGTCTTGGCCGTTGACCGTGACAGTGCCGCGAGTCGGTCGCTCGAGTAGCGTCATCAGTTTGAGCACCGAGCTCTTGCCCGCCCCGCTGCGTCCGGTGAGAAATACGAGTTCGCCCGCGCGTATCTCAAAAGACACGTCGTGCAGCGCTTCGCGACCATTCGGATAGCGCTTGAAAACATGATCGAAACGAATCACGCGGAACTGCTTCCCTCGATCAATGCGACGGCAAAAGCGGCGGCATCGAACTCGCTGAAATCTTCGGCACCCTCGCCGATACCAATAAACCGGATCGGTAATTTCAGGCGGCGTGCAATCGCGAGCACGATGCCACCCTTTGCCGTGCCGTCAAGCTTGGTGAGCACGAGTCCTGTGACCTCTGCAGCCTCATGGAACTGTAGCGCCTGCGAGAGCGCGTTCTGCCCCTGGTTGGTATCAAGCACTAGTAATACTTCGTGGGGTGCCAACGGATCCGCTTTGCCGAGTACACGGCGTACCTTGCGCAGCTCTTCCATGAGATGCGCTTGCGCCTGCAGTCGACCGGCGGTATCCGCGATCAAGATATCCGCGCCGCGACTACGGGCTGCGGCGAAGGCATCGAAGGCCACGGCGGCGGGGTCGGCACCGGCCTGCTGTGCGATGAGTTCGGCGCCCGTACGCTCAGCCCAGATACCGATCTGTTCGACAGCAGCGGCGCGAAAGGTATCGCCTGCAGCGAGCATTACCTTGAGACCCGCGCTGCGATAACGATGTGCGAGCTTACCGATGGTCGTGGTCTTGCCCGAACCGTTCACGCCGACGACGAGGATGGTGTAGGGCTTCACGCTACGATCAATGACGAGTGGCTTGGCAACCGGCACCAGCAGCGCCGTGATATCGCTGCGCAAGGCTGCAAGCAGCGCATCGACATCGTCGAGTTGTTGGCGGGCGACGCGCTTGCGCAAACCGTCGAGCAATTCCTCAGTGACTTGTACGCCTACATCCGCGGCGAGCAATCGCGACTCGAGCTCCTCGAGAATCGAGTCGTCGATCCGCCGCGCACCGAAAAGGCGAGCAAGGCCTGAATCGATACCGCCCCCTGGCCGCGTCAAGCGATCCTTCAGTCGTTGAAAAAAGCTGGGTTTTGATTCACTCGCCATGCGGGGGCTGATTTTAGGCTACCCTGCGCCGCAAATGGCCACGAACCGCCGTCAGACACGCGAGTTGCGCATCATCGCTGGCACTTGGCGTGCTCGCCGCTTGCGCTTCCCCGCGGGGCCCGACATCCGACCGACACCCGATCGTGTACGCGAGACTTTGTTCAACTGGCTGGCGCCGTTTATTCGCGGTGCGCGGGTGCTAGACCTATTTGCCGGTAGTGGGGCGCTCGGTCTCGAGGCCTTGTCGCGCGGCGCCGCCCAGGTTCATTTCATCGATGCTGATGCGCGGGCTATGGCGGCCTTGCACGAACTGTTGGTCGAGTGGCGGGCCGAGCCCGATCGAGTGGAGACCAGTCGCGCCGATGCACTGTCGGTCTTGCGGCTCGTACCGGCGGCCAAGTTCGAGGTCGTTTTCATCGATCCGCCGTTCGCTGCCGGTCTTTGGACCGAGGTTGCCTCGCGACTCGAGTACAACGGCTGGCTTGCGTCCAAGGCATTCGTTTATTTCGAGGCCCCAATCGGCACAGCGCTTGACTTCTTGCCTGCCAACTGGCGGCCCTGGCGCGAAGGCACGGCCGGAGAGGTCGGTTATCATCTTTTCTGTCGAGTGGAGCCGACAATACGGGGAACACATGGCGCGTAACGCGGTCTATCCGGGGACCTTCGATCCGATCACCAATGGGCATCACGACCTCGTGCGTCGTGCGGCTGGAATTTTTGACCGTGTGGTCATTGCGATCGCTGCCAATCCCAGTAAGGCACCGCGTTTTTCGCTCGAGAAGCGCGTCGATCTCGCGCGCTCGGTACTGGTCGATCTGCCCAATGTTGAGGTGCGCGGCTACTCGGGTCTGACCGTGGATTTCGCCCGAGAAAACGGCCTCAATGTAATCATTCGTGGTTTGCGCGCCGTATCCGACTTCGAATTCGAGTTCCAGCTCGCCAACATGACGCGCCATCTCGACCAGACGATCGAGACGGTATTCATGACACCGCAGGACCAATTCACCTTCATCTCATCGACGCTGGTGCGCGAAATCGCTGCGCTCGGTGGCAAGGTCAGCGAGTTCGTGCACCCGGTCGTGGCCGACGCCTTGCGCCAGCACTGCGAGGCGCAGCTGGTAAAGCCTTGAGGTCGGCGCCGCCTGCCTGCTGCAGATCGATGGCACGCCAAAGATACCAGGCAGCCGCCGAGCGATAAGGCGCCCAGCGCTCTCCGTAACGTTGTAGGTCGCCTGGTGTAGGCAGAGCGCGCCGCCGATAGACAAGGCGAAAACCATTGCGTACGCCGTAATCATTGATCGGCAGAACATCCTCACGACCGAGCTGAAACATCAGCATCATCTGTACCGTCCAGGTGCCGATACCGCGTACCAGAGTGAGGCGTTGAATGATTTGCTGATCAGTCAAGCGCTGTAGCGCGGCACTGTCCGGAATGACGCCCGCAAGCGTTTTACTCGCAAGATCGCGCACCGCCGCGACTTTGCTCGCCGAAAGCCCGACACTACGAAGGGTCGAGTGATCTACGGCCAGGATCGATTCAGGAGCAGGAAATTCTCTCCCTGTAGCATCCACCCCGAATAACGCGACGAATCGGCCAAGAATGGCAGCAGCGGCACGACCGCTGATTTGCTGCGAGATAATCGCCTGCGTCAGATGCTTGAAGGGCGAGGAGCAAGCGACGGCGTGTAGCCGGTAGGGTCCCGCCGTGTCGATGAGTGCTTCCATCACCGGATCTACTCGTGCGAAGTGTGTGCGCAGTCGTCGGCGACTCAGCGCTGGCATATATGGCACCAATAGGTCGAGCGTTGCACCTGAACGCGATGACGTATGGCTTCGCCACACTTTCTGCAGGGCTCGCCCGTGCGTTCATAGACGAACAGTTTTTGTTTGAAGTATCCAGGCGTACCGTCGGCACCGACGTAGTCTCGCAGAGTCGTGCCACCGACTTTGATAGCCATCCCTAAAACCTGCTTGATTGCTACGACGATCCGCGCGATTTCGTCACGCTTGAGGTGCCTCGCCTGACGACCGGGGCGCACACCAGCACGAAACAGCGTTTCGCTGGCGTAGATATTGCCGACGCCGACCACCACACGTCCGTTCATCAAAAAGGATTTGACGGCAATGCGACGTGCTCGCGATCTATCCCAAAGATATTCGACATCGAAGGCATCGTCGAGTGGCTCGGGTCCGAGCTCTGCCAATAGCGGATGCTGATTCGGGTCGCCGCTTACGAGATGCAGCGAGCCGAAACGTCGCGGGTCATTGAAGCGCAGCGTCATTCCCGAATCGAGCAGCAGATCGAAATGATCGTGCTTCAGTCTGGGCGTAGCTCGCGGCAGCACGCGCAAATTGCCCGACATGCCAAGGTGCAGGATCAGCGTTGTATGCGAATCGGCGTCGGTGCGCTCGATATCGAGCAACAGATACTTCGCTCGGCGTCTGACGCTCTTGATCACGGCGCCGCGCAGTTGCGGAACGACGGTGCGCGACACCGGCCAGCGCAGCCGGGGTTCGTGCAATAAAAAATCTTCGATGCGTCGAGCGCAGACGTGCGGTGCTATTCCGCGGCAGGTGGTCTCAACTTCGGGTAGTTCGGGCATTGATGACCGACGTTAAACGAAAAGGCCTGTGCAATGGCAGGCCTTTCATTGCGGCAGATCCCGCGCCCGGTGCGCGGCGCCCAGCTTATTCGATTCCGGATTACTTGATCTTGGTTTCCTTATAGGAAACGTGCTTGCGTACGACCGGATCATATTTCTTGACGTCCATCTTCTCGGGATGTAGACGCTTGTTCTTCATTGCCACGTAGAAGTGACCGGTACCTGCAGTCGACAGCAACTTGACCTTTTCACGCATGACTCGGTGCTCCGTCTCAGATCTTCATGCCCCTGGCGCGAAGGTCGGTGACCACTGCGTCGAGACCGTTCTTTTCGATGGTGCGCAGCGCATTGGTGCTGACGCGCAACGAGACCCAGCGTTGCTCGCTCTCAAGCCAGAAACGCTGCGTGTGCAGGTTGGGCAGGAAGCGGCGACGCTTCTTGTTGTTCGCGTGCGAGACGCGGTTGCCCGTGGTCGGGCGCTTTCCAGTGAGTTCGCAGACGCGGGACATCGTAGAAAACCTTTTTAAAACCAGTAGTTTAAGTAAGACCGGGTGCTTTGGACCCCGCGCAACGGGCCGTTTTTATACCAGTCCGGCCCGCCGCTGGCAACCGGCCGCTCATAGCCTCGCGGTAATGCCGGCCCGAATCTCCCTAAGCACCGGTGCCCAATCGCCAGCCGTCGTCTGCCGGAAGAGCCGCACCTGCGAGTACCAGGGGCTGTCGCTGCGGCCCTCGAGCCAGCGCCAGTCGCTGACCTTCGGCAAGGGAATCCAGGTCTCTTTGCCCAGCGCGGCAGCGAGATGGGCAACGCTGGTGTCGACGCTGATCACCCAATCGAGTTGCGAAATGATCGCTGCCGTATCGGCGAAATCGGTTTGCTGCACGTCTGAGAACGGGGCTCCGAAATGACGCAGCTTGGGCAGGGTCGGCAGCAATGCGGCATCGTCGGGCGAGATTTCTTTTTGCAGGCTGATGAAGTCGACCGGCAGCGCGAGCAGTTCGCCGAGCATGGCGAGCGGAATGCTTCGACCTTTGATCGGCGTGACTTGGCCTCCACTCCACATCAGACCAACGCGCGGCCTGCGCTCACCCGCCAGCGCTTCGTCGACAGATTTACGCCAACTCGCGACCCATTGCTGATCGACCGAAAGATACGGTGTCTGTACCGACGGAATATCTTCGAGCGTGGTACCGAACATTCCCGGCAGACTGAGCAAGGCGCAGTGGAAGTCGAAACCCCCTCCCTGGACGCCGTCGATCACCGCCGAGACGCCGTGTAGACGCAAGAATATTCGGTGCAGGGCGGGCCGCGCCGAGACAATGATCTGCGCCTGTGGCTCCCGCTCGGCCAACAGGGGCAGGTAGCGGGCGAATTGCAGCGCATCGCCCAGACCCTGCTCGCAGAACACCAGAATTCTTTTGCCTACCAAAGATTCGTTGCCGCTCCAGCGCGAACCTGGGAGTTTCTGCGGATGAGCTGCGAGAAACTGCGGCGTGGCGAGTCGCCACTCGTAAAGCGGCCAGCCCGCCGCCAAGTCACCACGTATCAAAAATATCAAGGCTGAGTTCGATAGCGCCTCGGCATGATTGGCGCGCAGCGAGCAGGCGATACGATAGCTCGAGAGCGCAGCATCAAGCTCGCCTATTTCCTGTAGCACGACGCCACGGTTGTAATGGGCATCGAGCAGATCAGCGCGCATGGTAAGTGCCGTATCGTAACTGGCAAGCGCTTCGCGAGGCCGACCAAGTGCGCGATACACCGAGCCCATGTTGACATGGGCTTCGGTGTAATCGGGCTTGAGTTCGAGCGCGCGACCGATCAGCGCGCGTGCCGCCTCAGAATCCCCCTCGGCGAGCCTGATCGCCCCGAGCAGATGCAGACTATTCACTTCGTTCGACTGCGCTTGCAGAATTTTTTGGTAGATCCGCGCGGCTTCGCGTAATCGACCCTTGCGGTGTAGCGCCATGGCAGCGTGAAGGTTTCCGCTCATCGCCGCGAAATATACCGCGACCCTTGTCACAAGACACCGCGCTCGGCGAGCGAGAGGGTATCTGGGCCGGCGCTGATCAGGTGATCGAGCACATGCACATCGACTCGCGCGAGCGCATCGCGCAGTCGCACGGTAATGAGCTCGTCTGCGCGACTCGGCTCGGCAATGCCCGAGGGGTGATTGTGCGCGAGGATGACTGCTGCTGCGTTATGCGCCAGTGTTTGTTGCAAAACCTCGCGCGGATGCACGCTGGCGCCATCGATGGTGCCGCGGAACAATTCTTCGAAGGCGATCAGGCGATGTCGGTTGTCCAGATAAAGACAGCAGAACACCTCGTACGGCCGATCGCGCAACCGCGCATTGAGAAAGCGGCGGATTTCGAGGGGTGAACTCAGCGAGACCCCGGCACGTAGTGCGGCCCCGTAGTGACGACGAGCGAGTTCGAGCGACACCTGCAGCGCCGCTACACGCGCCGGGCCCATGCCGTGCGCGCCCAACATTCGACTCGCCGGCGCCGAGAGCAAATTGCGCAAGCCATCGTGATCGTGCAGCAAACGACGGACGAGTTCGGGCGCATCGCTGCCACGGGTACCGGTGCCTAGCAGTAGCGCGAGCAGCTCCGCATCGGAGAGAGCGCCGACCCCGCGCTCGAGCAGTTTTTCGTGGGGGCGCTCACCATTAGACCAGGCGCGCAAGGGCAGGGGTGTGGTCAGGGATATGAGGCTCTCCGGCGCAGAAATCGCCGCAGCTTCCGTATTGCAGGGACGCGGGGCGAGTCGCAAAATTCGCTGGACTGCCCCATAACCGAAGTCCGCGGCCGGCACAATCTTTGGTCAATCGACGTTTTTCGTCAGCTTGGTCGATAATCCACCGATGAGTGCCACTTCCCCACCGACCTTGGCCGGGCGACGCATCCTGCTCGGTGTTAGCGGGGGCATCGCGGCATACAAGTCGCCTGATCTGGTGCGGCGACTGCGCGAACGTGGGGCCGAGGTACAGGTGGTGATGACCCCCGGCGCACAGCGGTTCGTGACCCCGACGACTTTTCAGGCGGTCTCGGGGCGTGAGGTGCGGGCCGAACTGTGGGACGCGGCTGCCGAGGCCTCGATGGGGCATATCGAGCTCGCCCGCTGGGCCGACCTCGCGCTCGTAGCGCCAGCGACGGCGGATTTTTTGGCCCGCGTGGCTGCGGGTCGAGCCGACGATCTGCTCACCACGCTCATTCTCGCCACCGAATCACCGGTGGCGCTCGCGCCGACGATGAATCGCATCATGTGGGACAAACCCGTCACGCAGCACAACGTCGCTACCTTGCGTCGTCATGGTGTGCATTTGTTGGGTCCGGAGGTCGGCAGCCAAGGCTGCGGTAAAATCGGCTCGGGTCGAATGCTCGAGCCTGCCGAGATCGCGGAAGCGGCCTCGACGCTGCTTGCCGATCGCCCACCGCGTGCGGTGACGCTTCGGGTCGTGGCGGCGGCCAAAGACGAGCCGCGACCGCTCGCGGGCTTGAGCGTGCTGATCACCGCGGGGCCCACGCGCGAGCCGATCGATCCCGTGCGTTACATCACCAATCGCAGCAGCGGCAAAATGGGCTTTGCCGTGGCCGCCGCGGCGCATGCGGCCGGCGCCGAGGTGGTGCTGGTCGCTGGGCCCGTGAGCTCGCCGACGCCCGAAGGCGTGCGACGCATCGATGACGAGACCGCCACAGAGATGGCGAGCGCCGTGGAGCGCGAGGCGACGGGACTCGATGTACTCGTCGGTACTGCGCCCGTTGCCGACTATCGACCCGCGACCCGCTCATCACGCAAGCTCAAAAAAACCATGGAGCGTATCGATCTGCCACTCGAGCGTACGGCAGATATTTTGGCCGCGGTCGCAGCGCGCGCCGATCGTCCTTTCGTGGTGGGTTTTGCCGCCGAGACTCATGACGTCGAGCAATACGCGCGCAGCAAACTGCTTGCAAATAAACTCGATTTGATTGCTGCCAACGAAGTGGGCGAGGGCAAGGTTTTCGATCGCGACGACAATACACTCGTTTTGCTTTGGGCCAATGGATGGCTAGAGCTCGGGCCGGCGAGCAAGGACGAGGTGGCACGTCGTCTGCTCGAGATCATCGGCTGGCGTCTTGCCGACTCGCGAGCTCGCGGAGCACATAATCTTGGATCGGCAGGAGCAGAGGCATGAGTCGTCGCGCACTAAAGGTAAGAGTTCTCGATCCGCGTATCGGCAAAGATTTTCCGTTGCCGGCCTATGCGACCGAGGGTTCTGCGGGCCTCGATCTGCGCGCCTGTATTGATGCACCGCTGGAGCTCGTGCCAGGCAAAGCAGAACTTTTGCCGACCGGGCTCGCGATCTGGGTGGCTGATCCGGCGCTGGCGGCGGTGATCCTGCCGCGCTCGGGGCTCGGTCACAAACACGGCATCGTGCTCGGTAATCTGGTCGGTCTGATCGACTCCGACTATCAGGGTCAGCTGATGGTGTCGTGCTGGAATCGCGGCTCTGCGAGCTACACCGTGCAGCCTGGTGAGCGCATCGCGCAGTTGGTGCTGGTGCCTATAGTGCAAGTCGAGCTCGAGGTCGTCGAAGATTTCACTGCTACGGCGCGCGGCGCTGGCGGCTTTGGGAGTTCAGGTACACGCTGAGCGTCAGGTGCGCTCGAGGATTGCGGTAACGCCCATTCCGCCCGCGGTGCACACCGAAATCAGGCCGCGACGACTTTGCGGGTTCGTGGCCAGCAACTTCGCCAGCGTAGCCACGATCCGTGCGCCGGTCGCGGCAAACGGGTGACCGATCGCCACGCTGCTGCCCTTCACGTTGAGTTTGCTGCGATCGATGCTGCCCAGCGCGGCGCTGCGACCGAGCTTGTCGCGACACCATTCGGCCGATTCCCAAGCGGCCAGCGTGCAAAGCACCTGCGCCGCAAAGGCCTCGTGGATCTCAAAGAAATCGAAGTCCTGCAGGCTAAGACCTGCATCGCCTAACATCGCGGACACGGAATAGGCAGGTGCCATGAGCAAGCCCTCCGCGCCGCCGACAAAATCGACAGCCCAAGCTTTACCGAACGTGAGCCAGGCCTGTACCGACAAATTGCGCGTGCGAGCCCAGGACTCGCTGGCGAGCAGCACTGCCGAGGCGCCATCGGTGAGCGGCGTGCTGTTGCCTGCGGTCAGCGTACCTAAGCCCGAACGACTAAAGCTCGGCCGCAGTTTCGCGAGTTTTTCGGGGGTACTGTCGGCGCGGACATTGTCGTCGCGTTGCAGACCTTCGAACGGTACGACCAGATCATCAAAGAATCCGCTCTGCCAGGCCGCCGCTGCATGACGATGACTGTTGCAGGCGAGTGCATCCTGCGCCTCGCGACTGATGCCCCAGCGCTTGGCCATCTGCTCGCAGCTCTCGCCCATTGAGAGCCCCGTGCGCGGTTCGCTGGCGTCGGGAATAAGCGGCTTGAAGTGCCCGGGGCGCAGCGAGAAAAAAGGCATAAGCCGACTACTGAGAGTTTTGGCGCGGAAGGCTCGCATCAAAATTTGCTGATAAGCCCGCGGATAGACGATCGGCGGATCGCTGACGGTATCGACCCCTCCGGCAAGGCCACAGTCGATCTGCCCAAGCGCGATTTTGTTGGCAATGCTAATGGCTGCTTCGAGACTTGTGCCGCAAGCCCGTTGCAGATTGAAGGCGGGGGTGTGGGGATCCAGTGTGGTGCCGAGCACGCTCTCTCGTGCGAGGTTGAAATCGCGTGAGTGCTTGATTACCGCGCCCGCCGCCACCTCGCCGAGGCGCAAGCCATCGAGGCCATATTTAGCGACGACGGCTTGCAGCGCCGCGGTGAGCATCTGCAGATTGCCGATCTGCGCGTATGCCCCGTGCGACCGCGCGAACGGAATACGCGCGCCCCCGATCACGGCAACGCGACGAACTGCAACTCCTACCAGCATGCTTTCAGGCTCAGCATGTCAGTTACTCAGCGGGCCATTCCAGCCTTGACACGCTCGTAGTGACGATCGCGCAGGGCCGTATGCCGCGATTCGAGCGTCTGTACGCGACCGCCTGTCACGACGAGATCCGGCAGACTCGACACCTCGAGAGGGTCGCCTGACCAGAGCACGAGATCAGCCGTGCGACCGCGCTCGATGCTGCCGAAGCGGTCGGCTATGCCAAAGATTTCAGCGGGCACCCGAGTGACCGCAGCGAGCGAATCCCACTTCGGCATACCGTATGCCACCGCATTGCCGGCGGCCTGACGGGTCTTGCCGGCATCATCGATGTCGGTGTCGTTGATGGAAACCGCAACCGTTACGCCCGCGGCGCGCAACCTCGCCGCATTGGTGAGCGTCGCGCCGATCTTGTCGAAACTGTCGGGCAGGTTGTCGAGCGGATCGAGAATCACCGGCACCCGCGCGGCCGCGAGCTCCGATGCGACTCGCCAAGACTCAGCCCCGCCGCGGATTGCGACACGGAGTTTCTCTTCACGAGCGAAAGCCAAAGCATTACGGATGTCGATTGCGCGATCGACTTGCAGTACGAATAAACCGTTCTCTTTGAGAAACTCGAGCAGAACCTGCCGACCCGAGGGCGAAAGCAGTCGCTGGTCATGGACCATTACGAGGTTGGGTGCTCGTGCTTCGACGAAGGCCTGACGCAGCAGCATGAACTGCGCCGCACGTGAACCGCCCGACAAATCGTTGGCGTCACCACCCAAATCCACGAACATCGCGCGCGCTGGTGCAGGTGTCGTACCATCAAGTCCTGTGGGTGCACCAAGACCCGCCACCAGACTGCCACCGCGCGCCGCCGCAGGGGCGAGCACGCTGAAAGTGATGCCGTTGCTGCGATGCACACCGAGCGACATCGACTCAGGATTGAAAGCGAGCGTAACGTCGAACTCCGGCCGCATCTGCCCGAGTCGCTGTGCGTAGTCTCCGGTCGATTGCTCGAGACCGATTTCTTCGAGACCAATGTGGCCGAGACCGCCAAAGATTCCCGGGGTCAGGGCTCGACCGTTGGCCTCGATGACGCGAGTACCAGCCGGGGCTGCCAGTGCCGCGCCAATCGCCGTGACTCGTCCATCCTGTACGAGGACGTCGGTACCATTCAGCGCCGCTGCAGCATCATGCGTCATGGTGTACACCGTGGCATTACGCACCAGCAGTGAGCTGCCGCCAGTATCCGCAAGCGCGACCGGCGCTGCGAGCGTTATCGCAAATGCAGTGCCTAGCCAAGATAGGGTTACAAGAAGTTTCATCGGATCACCCCCGCCGCAGCTGGCTGACCAAGCAGGAAATCGGATTCCGGTAAATTACGAGGTACGCTACGATCAAAGCGCAGTGCGCCATCGATATAGATTTTTTCGGTGAGTGCATAGACGCTGAAAGGATTACCACTCCAGACAACGACATCGGCCATCTTGCCGTTCTCGAGTATGCCGATGCGCTTTTCGAGGCCGATCGCCTTGGCGGCATTGGCCGTGAGCCAGCGAATGGCATGCTCAGGTTTGATATCGATGCCCATACGCTTGCCAAAGGCTATGCCTTTCGCCACCTCTTGATTAAGCCGCTGTATGCCCTCGGCCGAATCGGAATGCACCACCGTACAACCACCGGGCGCAGCATCGACCAAAATCATATTCTCAGGGATCGCATCATAGGACTCCATTTTGAAGCCCCACCAGTCAGCCCACACTGCAGCACAAACATTGTTTTCGGCGAGCAGGTTGGAAATTTTGTAGGCCTCGGTGGCGTGGTGAAAGGTGCTCACGCGATAGCCGAACTCGCGCGCCATATCGATCACGATCGCCATTTCGTCAGCACGATAGCAGTGGTGCTGGATGAGGATCTCGTCGCGCAATACACCGGCGAGCGTCTCAAGGCGTAGATCGCGTTTCGGTGGCCGCAAATCTTTGGCGCCCGCTGCACTACGCGCCTCGAACTGCCGCCAATCTCGTATGTATTCCTGCGCTTCGATCCATTGCGCGCGCCAGCCGGCGACGTTACCCATACGCGTGGAGGGCAACTGACGACGATTACCGTAAACGCGTTTGGGATTCTCGCCGCAGGCCATCTTGAGACCTTGTGGCGCATCTGGGAATTTCATTGACTGGTAGCTGACCGCATGAATATTTTTGATACTGACTGAGCGGCCGCCAAAGAGGTTGGCGGAGCCTGGCAGAACATGCAGCGTAGTGATGCCGCCTTCGAGCGCGGCCTCGAAGCCCGGATCCTGCGGCCAAATCGAATGTTCAGCCCACACATTGGGCGTGGAGGGGGACGTCGCCTCGTTACCGTCGGAGTGTGCTTCGACGCCGGGGGAGGGATAGACACCGAGATGCGAGTGCACATCGATGAGCCCTGGCGTGACCCATTTACCGCGGCCGTCGATCACAACTGCACCCGTCGGTACTTCGAGCGTGCGTCCGACCGCAGTGATCTTACCGTCACTCATCAAAACATCGGCGTCATCGAGTCGCTCGCCGTTACCGATCAACACGGTCGCGCCGCGAATCAGCGTTGGCACCGAAGCTGCCGGCTTGTAGGTCGAGGGATAAGGTGTGGGTGATACCGGCGCAACCACGGAGCGTTCGCGAGCGGCAGGCGGCGCTACCGTGGCGGTGGTCGAACACGCGGTCAGGGTGACCATGACACCCGTGAGCAGCGTACGAGGCCAGTGGGTCGAGGACAGATCGATCATGAAGCACAATCTCCACTTCTGGTTTCGTAACACGTTTAGCCTTGAAATCCCTTTGACTAGCACGGCAAGATGCCTTACGAGGCTGTCCGAAACAATGGGGTCGCGCCAGCGCGGACCGCGGGCAGGCCAGCGAGAGGCACAATGTCCTTCAGGACCTTCCAAGAGTTTTACCCGTTTTACCTCGGCGAGCACGCGAATCGAACCTCGCGTCGCCTGCACGTGGTCGGTACAACTCTTGTCGTCGCGCAGTTACTGTTGGTTTTTTTGATAGGCAACCCGTGGTTGCTGCTCAGCGGTCTGGTCACCGGTTATGCGCTGGCCTGGATCGGGCATTATTTTTTCGAGAAGAACACCCCGGCCACCTTCAAATATCCACTTTTCAGTCTGCGCGGCGATTTCGCTATGACCCGTGATGTTTTCACGGGCCGTATCCCCTGGTAAGCAGTGAATCGCATCAACCGCGTCTTCGAAAAACGCCTAGCCGCCGTCATTAATAGTGGTGAACGGCGCGTGTTGCAAGGCGGGCGGCGCGGTGTCGAGAAAGAATCGCTGCGGGTAAACCCTGAAGGTCGCATCGCGACCACACTGCATCCGAAAGCACTGGGTTCAGCACTGACCAACGATCACATCACCACCGATTACTCGGAAGCCCTTATCGAGCTCGTCACGCCCACGTTCACCACCAACTGGGAGCTCTTGCAATACCTTTGCGATCTGCACCAGTTCGTCTATCGACATCTCGGCGACGAATTGTTGTGGGCGACCAGTATGCCCTGCGCGGTGGATGGCGATGCGAGCATCCCAATCGCGCAATACGGACCTTCCAATGTCGGGCGTATGAAGACGATTTATCGGGAGGGTCTCGGCATCCGCTACGGCCGCGTGATGCAGGCCATCTCGGGCGTGCATTTCAATTACTCGTTTCCAGAGCGCTTATGGCCGATCTGGGCCGCTGCACGCGAGTCACGTGACGAAGGTCAGGATTTCATCTCCGAGAGCTATTTCAATCTGTTGCGTAATTATCGTCGCTACGGTTGGATCATCCTCTATTTATTTGGTGTGTCGCCGACGGTGTGCAAATCATTTTTGCGCGTACGTGGTGAACAATTACCTGAGTTCGGCCGCGGTACGGCCTGGGAACCTTACGCGACCTCGTTGCGTATGAGCGATCTCGGCTATCGTAATCGCATTCAAGCGGGACTCGAGGTATCAGTCAACAGTCTTGAAGAGTACGTCCGCGATCTCACTCTTACCATCAGTCAGCCGCACCCGGAGTACGAACGACTCGGTGTGCATGTGGATGGACAGTGGCGGCAGCTCAATGCCAATTTGCTGCAGATCGAGAACGAGTACTACGCCTTTATTCGACCAAAGAGAGTCGCGCGATCAGGCGAGCGACCGACCAAGGCACTGCGCCGCGGCGGTGTCGAATATGTTGAAGTGCGTGCGCTCGATGTCAGTGCTTTCGATCCGGTGGGTGTCAACCAGAACAAGATGCGGTTCATAGAGGCTTTTCTGGCGGTTTGTTTGATACGTGACAGCCCGCTGATCAATACTTCGGAGCAGTCGGCGCTTGACCGAAATCACGTCACGGTGGCGCGCCGTGGACGTGAGCCTGGGCTCACGCTCGTTCGCGACGGGCGCAATGTTTCCATGCTCGACTGGGCCCGCGAAATCCTCGATCAGATGCAGGCTGCCTGCGAAATGCTCGATGAGGGCGACCGGCAGCGCCCCTATGCTGCAGCGCTCGCCGTGCAGGCAGCCAAGCTCGATGACGTCGCGCTCACGCCCTCGGCGCGGCTGATCGTTGAGTTACGCGAGACCGGCGAATCATTCTTCGATATGGCGCTGCGCACTTCGGCGGCGCACAAGGCGTATTTCCTTGATCTGTACCAGCCCAACGAGCGGCGGCTGCGCGAATTCGCCGATGAAGCGGCTGAGTCGTTGACTGTCGCCGAGGCGATGGCGCGCGCGCCGCAGCAAGATTTTGCCGAGTTTCTCGCCAGCTATTTTTCGTAGATTGCGATTTCGCGGCGACCTGAGGAGTCGCGCATGCCGCGGAACATCCCTGGGCTGTTGAACTGCATCACCACGTTGCCTTGCCGGTCGACCGCAATGACACCACCCTCGCCACCGCGCTGAATGAGCTTGCCGTGGACGACTTCCTTAGCGGCTTTTTCGAGCGTCCAGCCGCGGTATTCGACCAGCGCGCAAATGTCGTAGGCGACGACTGAGCGAATGAAATACTCGCCGTGGCCCGTCGCCGACACCGCGCAGCTCGCGTTATTGGCATAGGTGCCTGCGCCGATGATGGGTGCGTCACCGATCCGGCCCCACCGCTTGTTGGTCATACCACCCGTCGAGGTCGCCGCGGCGAGATTCCCCCGCGCATCGACCGCGACGGCACCGACCGTACCGAGCCCTTGCAGCGCGTTGTACGCCAGGGCGCGTCCCTGCAACACGCGCTCGAGTTGGCGCTTGCGAGTTGGGGTTACAAAGTATTCGTTGGGTACCAGCGTCAGGCCTTGGGTTAGCGCGAATTCCTCGGCACCGGTACTGGACAAAAAGACATGCGGCGAGTTTTCCATGACGCGGCGTGCGAGATCGATCGGATTTTTGACGTGACGCAAACCGGTCACGGCACCAGCGGCCAGGGTGCGTCCCTCCATGATCGAGGCATCGAGTTCGGCATAACCGTCATGAGCAAGCACTGCGCCCTTACCGGCATTGAAAAGCGGATTGTCCTCGAGTGAACGGACGGTTGTGGTGACCGCGTCGAGACTGTTACCGCCGGCTGCGAGCACGGCGTAGCCCGCATCGAGCGCCTCGGCGAGGCCGGCGCGGTAGCTCGCGCCATCATCGGGTCCGAGCTGATCGCGTGGAATCACGCCGGCACCGCCGTGAATGGCAATGGCAACCATGTTCTTTCGCTGCTCTGCCGACGCTGTAGTCGCGACCGTAATGGAAGAGAACGCAACGAGCAGCATCGTGATTGAGGTGATACGCATCTCGGCTCCGGTATGATCGCTTGGGCTTCGGCATTGTACCGAGCCGCAGCGGTCAGCTGGGGGGGGCATGCAGCAGGCGAACAGGTCCGAGGAACACGCAGAGCTGAACTTCGATCAACGCTTCGTTGCGCTGGCGGCGGCGTGCTTGGCGGGTGCGTTTTTCGTACCACCCCTCTTCCACGGCGCAGTGATTGCACTGGCGATCGTGGCGGCAGTGCTCGCTGCCCTGCCGCAGGGCACGCGCGGTCTCGTGTTCTCGACCATGATCGGTCTCGCTACGGGCATCGCGTCCGTCAATTTGTTCGCTATCGGCATATTCCAGGGACCAATCACACAGGAATTCGGGTGGAGCCAGACCGAATATGCGATCGTCACCTTGGTCGGCACCGTGGTGACCGTGGTGTCGTCGCTCTACGTTGGAAAATGGTTTGATCGACAGGGCGTGCGACGCTGGGCGCTCGTCAGTGTGGTGTTGGTCGCTGCGTCGATGATTTCGCTTTATTGGTTGAGCGATAGTCCATTGCACTTCTACGCCGTATTCGCTCTGTTGCCGCTGATTGGTGCAGGTACTTCATCGATCGCTTATTCGCGGGTGATTGCTGCGTGGTTCGATCGTCGGCGCGGTCAGGCCTTTGGCGCGGCATTGGCAGGCATAGGCATCGGTGGCGCGGTGTTATCGACCTATTCGCAATATTTGATCGGTACGGTCGGCTGGCGCGGCGCCTATGTCGGACTCGGCGCACTGATGCTGGTGGTCACGCTCCCGATCATCTTCATGAAACTGCGCGACTCGCCCGCTGAAGTCGGCCTCGGCCTCGATGGCGTTGCACCGGATCTAGTTGCGCCTGATTATGCTGTAGCGAAAGCGGTAACCGCCCCGTCGCTCGTGGGCTATAACGCGGCCGAATCGCGGCGTTCCAAAAATTTCTGGCTGATGTTCGTATCGTTTTTATTGCTAGCTTTCGGCATTGGTGGCGTACTGATTCCGCTCGTTCCTATCCTGCGAGCCCGCGGCATCGAGCCCGAACAGGCCGCTGCGGTACAGGCGGCGCTCGGGCTAGCGCTGATCGTGGGCCGAGCATTTGCCGGTTTCTTAATGGATCGATTTTTTGCGCCGCGAGTCGCTGCAGCAATTTTGGCTTTCCCGCTCATCGGCGTCTCGATACTCGCGCTCGATGCGAGCGGGATGACGGCTCTCGTCGCCGCGGTGTGCATTGGGCTCGCCGCCGGTGCCGAACTCGATGTCATCGCCGTGCTGGTCACGCGTTACTTTGGCAATCGCGCCTATGGCGAGAATTACGGTTGGCAATACGCTTCATGGACGCTGGGTTCGGGCACTGCGGTCATCGTAACCAATCGCGTCTTTGACGTACTTGGCACGCATACGCCGGTGCTCTGGGTTTATGTCGTGATGTTCTTGATCTCGGCGATGCTTATTCTTCGGCTTAGTACTTATCCCGACCTGGCTAAGCCGGCAATAGGCAATCTTTGAGAGCGATCGAGGTGTCAGCGGCTTTCGCGGCGTCGAGTTTGACGCGTGCAGCGATCAGCTTGCGGGCGGCCATCTGATCCTTGGGCTGATTGACCGTGTCGATGGCCAGTAGCTCGCCATCTGCCCTGAGATAGCAACAGGAAAACGAATTCTTAACAGGGTCCCCACGCAGCACGACCCGATCGTGGTCTTGCGAGAGTCCGACGATCAGCAACTTGTGGTGGTACTGGTCTGACCAAAACCACGGTACGCGATCATGTTGGTGATCACCGCCCAGAATATTGAGTGCGGCGGTGGTACCCTGCTCGAAGGCATTGTCCACCGACTCGAGACGTACTCGTCTGCCGTAACGCAGCGAGGGGTGATTGCTGCAGTCGCCGATCGCATAAACGTGCGGATCATCGGTGCGGCAGTACGTATCGACAAGGATTCCGTTATCACACGCCAGCCCGGCGCTGCGCGCGAGCGCATCATTGGCCAGCACGCCAATGCCAATGATCACGATACCGGCCTCGATTTGTCCCGCTGCCGTATTTACGGCACGGACCCGACCGTGCGCATCCCCTTCTAAATCATTGACCGCCGCGCGCAACACGACCCGCACGCCGTGCCTCGCGTGCTCAGCTTCGTAATAGCGCGAGATCGGCTCGGCTACCACTCGCGCCATCACGCGATCGGCCATCTCGAGTACCGTGACCTCCATACCAAGATGCCGCAGGGTCGCCGCAGCTTCGAGGCCGATATAGCCCCCACCAATGATTACCGCTCGTCGCCCCGGGCCGATTGCGCTGCGCAGGCGGTCGACATCCGCAATGTCTTTGAGGTAATGCACACCGGTAAGATCTACGCCCGGCAGCGGCAATTGACGAGCGACGCTACCGGTGGCGAGCACCAAAGCGTCGTAAGGCAGACGATGACCATCCGCCAGCCTGACCGCTCGGTCGGTGCGATCGATAGCGGATACTTTGCAGCCGAGGTGCAGCCTGACGCGGTGTTCATCGAAAAAGGTTTGATGGCGGATGGTCAGGCGATCGAGACCCAGTTCGCCCGCCAGATACTTTTTGGATAGGGGTGGCCGCTGGTATGGCAGGTGCGGCTCGTCGCCCACGAGGTCGATCTGTCCCTGGAAACCCTTTTTGCGCAGGGTTTCGATGCACTGTGCCGAGGCTTGCCCCGCACCCACCAAAACCACTCGATCAGTCATGGCGTGAGGATAGGGCCGAAAGCCGAGGCGCACCACTCACGGGCGCCGCTACGACCGCACTGCGCCAGAATGGTGCGCAATCGGCTGCGTTGGCCCACCACAGGGGCGCAAAACCGACTTCAGTTGGGCCTCGCGAGCGTGGCATGGAAGGTGCAATACTTTACGCTGCATTAGCGCCTTGCATCGGGAGTACACAACATGAAACTCGTCACTGCCATCATCAAGCCCTTCAAGCTCGACGACGTCCGCGCCGCGTTGTCGGACATTGGCGTCTCGGGCATGACCGTCACCGAGGTCAAAGGCTTCGGTCGCCAGCGCGGTCATACCGAACTTTATCGTGGCGCAGAATATGTGGTGGATTTCGTCCCCAAAACTCGCATCGAGGTTGCCGTTCGCAGTGACCTCGTCGATCAGGTTACTGAAGCCATCGTCAAGGCTGCAAAGACCGGCAAAGTGGGTGACGGCAAGATCTTCATCACCGAGATCGGCCGCGTCATTCGCATCCGTACCGGCGAGACCGACGAGTCGGCGCTCTGAGTTAATACCGGCTTATTCAGCCATGGCGAAGGCCATCCGTATTTATCGGGCCGGCGGACCCGAAGAAATGCGCTACGGAGATCTCGAAACTGCCGCGCCTGCCGAGGGCGAAGTGCAGTTGCGTCATACCGCCATTGGTCTTAACTACATCGACGTTTACGATCGCACCGGACTCTATCCGATGCCCTTGCCGGGCAGTCTCGGCCGCGAGGCTGCCGGGGTCATCACTGCCGTCGGCCGCAAGGTCATAGATTTCCGACCGGGTGATCGTGTGGCCTATGTGCACACCGTGCCTGGCAGTTATTGCGAGCTGCGCAATCTGCCAGCCTCGCGACTCGTCAAGTTGCCGCGCGGTGTGGGCGATGAGCAGGCGGCAGCGCTAATGCTCAAGGGCCTCACCGCCGAATATCTGCTGCGGCGCACCTACCGAGTGCAAAGCGGTGACTGGATTTTGGTGTATGCCGCCGTCGGCGGCGTCGGTATTATTCTTTGTCAATGGGCCAAAGCCTTGGGTGCCAAGGTAATTGGCGTAGTCGGCAGCGAGGCCAAGGAGGCACTCGCTAAAAAAAATGGCTGTAAACATGTGCTCGTCATGGGCCGCGACAAGATCGTTGAGTCGGTTCGTGCGCTCACAAAGGGCACGGGCGTCAAGGTCGCCTACGACTCAGTCGGTAAAGATACCTTCATGGATTCGCTAGACTGCCTTGCACCGCTCGGCATGATGGTGACCTACGGTAATGCCTCGGGACCACCGCCTGCGATCTCGCCGCTCGAGCTGTCGAAGCGCGGCTCGTTGTTTCTGACGCGACCATCGCTCTTTGCCTATATCGCGCAGCGAGCGGATCTCGATGTGGCGGCTAAAGCCTTGTTCAGTGCACTGTCGTCAAAGAAATTTAAGCTGTATATAGGCCAGCGCTATGCGCTCGCCGATGCTGCCCAGGCGCATCGTGACCTCGAAGCCCGCAAAACCATGGGCTCGATCTTGCTCATTCCTTGAGAGAGCTCATTCGCGGAGAAAAATCCACTCGGGCGGGTCGGGTACCACCGAGCTGCGGCCGCCTGCTGCTGGGAGTTTGTTGTCGTTGACCACGAGGAGTTCGTGGGTCGCCGTCGGCCACATTGCCTCGGTAGTTAAAAATGGAAAACGAAACGTTTCCGTGCCACCAGCAATTTTTTTTGGATTGGAGATTTTCAGCAGATTGACGGCAAGGGTTTTCTCCGGCAAACGTGCCAGATGAATGCGAAAGATTTTTTTAACGCCGTCGCCGGCCCTTGCAGTGCATCACGTTCAATGACGAGGTAACTATCAGGGCCGCTGAACGGATCGCGGACGATCTCGGAGACGACGTGATCCGCGCTGTCTAGCGGATAGAGCCACTTGCGACCGGTCCAGGCGCGAAGTGCGAGGTCATATTCGAGCAGGCGAACGATGGCGCTGAGATCGCCGGGAATTAGTCCTTCGAGCATGGCGATAAGCGTATTCGGACGCAGCCCGCGGGCCAGCCCCTCGAAACCTTTCGAAGCTCCGAGACGTGCGACTTTGCCGCTGTTGACCACCTCGGGATGCGCAGCTGAACGCAGCACGCTGCCGCCGGGCATGAGTTCCACCGGCCCTTCAAGTAGCCGCCCATCGGCGTCGAAATGCAGCAGCCAGGGCCCGTGCTCATCGCCGATCCAGAAGCTGCCATCGTCGATCGCCACCAAAGACTCCGGGTCGGCATCGGCGCCCGTGAGTGGTCGATCGGGGTCGGTGCTGAGCGTGAGCGGCCAAGGAAAGTGACGGTCGGGGTCACGCAGAGTAATGCGCTGTACGACGGTGACGGTTGGCGCAGTCTTCTTTGGCTTTAGTCGCGTGCGGCGTTCGGGCCTCGCCGGTATGCGCACGGGCTCGGTTCTGATTCGATAAATCGCCAGACGGTAATCACCGCTATTGGCGCGGCTGCCAAAGCCGTTATCCGACAGCGCCCACCACTCGGTGGGTGTGTTGGCCTTGGCTGGAGTATTGGTCGGTAATTTCTTTGTAGGGGCGCGCTTTAACGTCTTACTCACCACTGGCGCGATCGCGCTTATTCCCTGGATGGGCTGCGCTTCGAATCGCGGGATGGTGAGTTTACGGCCGTCTTCCGCGTAACCGCTGGAAGAGGGGGTTTCCGGTGCAAAGGTCCGCGCCGGCAAAATGGCGATGCCCGTCAGCGTGACATCTGCTTGCAACTCGTCGCCGAGCAGGCCGATAAGGCCGAGCGCAGCGAGCCCGAGAGTGCTCTGCGACCCGCTGCGACCGCCATCCGGGCGTTCACTCAGCCGATCGGTCCCTGACCCGGCTTGAGGACGCCGATCAGTGCCGAGATTGCTACGCCCGCCCAAATCAGCAGCACATAGGGCCGACAGTCCGCCATGCCGTCGATCATCTGGCGATCGCTCTCGGGCGTGGGCCCGGTGCTGGCGAGCGTCCGAAAGCCTTCGATGAAGGGTGGCAATTTCATGCGAATCATGAAGCCACAGAAGATCAGCGCGGCGAAGATCAAAAGTTTTACGGCGATCCATGGGTAGGGTCGGAGCGGTCCTGTCACCCAGTGGTAAGCCACTGACGCAAGGATCGCAAAGATCATGAACACGCGGAAACGCTTGTCCCAAGTGGCGAGGACCTTACCGAGGTCGGTACCTTCTTTAGTATGGATGGTGTGCACTACCCACACCCATACCGGACCTAGCGCGATGATGGAGATAGTTTGCCAAAGTGGATGCTCATAGCCCACGAACTCGGCGAGTACGCCACCGACGGTTAGCGTTAAGGCTAAGCAATAGCGCGGTAGCATATCGAGGTTGATGAATATTTTGAACGCTGCGAGCCGCGCATCTCGCGAGAGCGTGGTGTTGGTGACGAACTTACTGGAGTAGAACACGCCAGCATCGCCGCCCAGCCAATAAACAAACAACAAAATATGCAGATACTTTAGTACCCCGTGCGCGAGCCCGATGTCTTCCATATTTGCAGCTCCCCCCAATCTACCAAGCCCGTAGCCTATCAGAGCGGAGGATGCTTGCCCGGTCGGAAAGATCTTTCGAGCGCCGCAAGCTCACGGGCATTCCGGCCATAGGGGCCGGGCTTGGAAACGAGGCTACCGTCGTCGTCCCGATCGCCTGTCTAATAGTTTACCGGTACTGGCAGGGGCCGCGGCACCTGTACCGTGTGAGCCTCGCCACTCGCCACTGCGGCATCGAGTGCCATGCGATTCCAGTTCACCGGATCGGCCAGCAGCGGTTCTGTTAGTTCCAGCGGTCGCTCGGCACGGATGCAACCGAAATTGAAGGCGTATTTAATTTTTTTTAGAAAGATTTTTAGATAGTGTCATACAGATAGACGAGATGCAGATTCGGGGAGTTTATTTTGACCGCCTCCAGCGCATTAGTGGAATCCAGGTCTTGCCACAGCGTAAATGGGAAACGACGCACCGTAGAGGCTGAGAAATCGACACTCGCGGGATCGAGTAACTTGCCACTGCGATCGAGCACCTTTTGATTTCGCACTCGAGGACGCTGCGATCGCCCTTCCGCAACAGCTGTGGCGGTGAGAGCCGATGCTACTGCCATCAACCAGCTGCTTATCAGCCCGCACGCGAGACAAAGCACACAGCACGACGCGAGCGCGAGTCGACGCCCTGAGCGTTCTCGAATCGGGCTATTTGGCGATCTCGTCTAGAAAGGCACGGTACTGCGCGTCGGTCTCGCCCGCCATCCGATCGTCCAGTTCTTCCCGATATAAATAAAACAAGCGATCAAGAAATTTTTGCCTCCATACTTCACGCTCGGATTCGGTAGCGGCGTCGGGGACATGGCGCTCGAGCTCTTCGCGCAGAATCACGCCTTTGCTGGCAGCAACGCGCTCCATGGTGTCGATGCGCTGATAGAGCACGGCCATTTCCGTCGCCATCGCCATCATCATACCGTGCAGTCGGTCGATCTCGGCATCGTCGAGGAACTGCGGGCGCCGTCCTTTGACGCTTCGCTTTACTTTGATGTCCACGCCGCGGACAGCCGGCGGACGACTGCGTTCAGTCACGGCGTGTCACCAGTACTTGCCAGGCGTTGCCTGGTGCGAATTCCCCAGCCTGAAATTCGCGATCGTGACCTGCGGACGATCGATACGCCGAAGGCGCCATGCAGAGCTCAACGTTTTTAGCTAGAAAGCCTGCCTTTACACTTTCTTTGACCTGATCAACTTCGCGCATTGCACCCCAGTAGGGCTCGTTGTTGTAGTAGGTCTCGCAATCGAGCATGAACTGATTGAATTCATCCATCGCCCAGAACGGTGGCAGATCACCGTGCACGGCCATGCCGCCTGGGGCGAGCAGTCGATAGCACTCGCGCAAGATCGCGGGCAGCGCCTTACCCGAGGTCTCATGAAAAAGAATCGACGAGGTAATCAGATCGAAGTGTCCATCCGTAAAGCCGGTCTTTGCGGCATCTTGCTGCGAGAAGTGCACACGCTTGCCGAGCGACTCGGCGCGGGCGTGCGCGTAACGCAGCAAGGAAGGACCGATATCGATAGCGTGTACCTCTGCTTCCGGAAAAGCATCGACGAAGGGCAGGGTGCTGTGTCCCACGGTGCAGCCGAGATCAAGAATGCGTTTCGGCTTGAAATCCGGATAGCGATCGCGAACGAACTTGGCTACCGAGCCACCGATGTCATCGTTCATCGGCCCCATCATGCCGAGAGCGTATAAATAAACACCGCGATCGTAGAGCGCACCGACGGCGACATCACCCAGCCCGCCCTCACCGCCATAGCCGCCGGGCATGCAATGAATATCGACACCCACCGCATATTTGGGCAGCGGCAGTAATGGGTTCAGCGTCAATGTGCCCAAATATTTGCTATTGGCGGCGCGTGCGACCATCGCCGGCAGCTCACGCTCGACCGAGTCGAGCACGGTGTCCCACAATAGTTCCTGGCTGACGCGCTGCATCGAGGCGTAGGTGCGAAATAGCGGATGCTCCACCATCAGCTTGCGGATCTCGTGGCGATCGCGCGGGCTACGACCTTCACGTTTTTCGAACGCCGGCTTTACCTCATTGTGGTAGGCGGCATGTACGCCGGGGACGATGCCGCTCTGGATATATGCCTTGAAGCCGCGAATGAACTCCTGTCGCGCGAGCTCGTCGCGATCGGGTTTGACCAGCATGTCGTGCCGACCTTGCGGCACGGCGTAGAAAAAATTGCTTTGTTCACCCATGAGTCGACCTCCGCGATTCAGTCCAAGATCCCATTGTCCCGATTCTGGCATTTAGAATACGTCCGATGAAGCACGGACGCTTGACTCCAGATCCCATCACAGTCGGTTCGGCCCTGGTCGCTTGGCACGCAGCTAGCGGGCGGCATGATCTGCCGTGGCAAAAAGACCGTACACCTTACCGAGTGTGGATTTCCGAGATCATGCTGCAGCAGACACAGGTAATCACGGTCATTCCGTATTTCGAGCGTTTCATGTGGCGCTTTCCGGATGTGATCACGCTGGCCGACGCGCCCGTTGATGAAGTGCTACATCTTTGGACTGGGCTTGGGTATTACGCGCGAGCGCGTAATCTGCACGGGGCTGCACGCCGCGTGCGCGACGAGTTCAAAGGCGTCTTTCCACAAAGTTTTGCGCAGGTGGCGAGCTTGCCTGGGATCGGGCGTTCGACCGCGGGAGCCATCCTCGCGCTTGCGCTCGATCAGCGTCATCCCATTCTCGACGGCAACGTCAAGCGCGTGCTGACTCGTGCGTTCGGCATCGAAGGCAATCCTGCCGAGCGTGCGATCGAGCAGCAGCTGTGGCAACTCGCCGATGCTTGTACTCCTGCCGCGGGCGCTGCGACCTACACGCAGGCGATCATGGATCTGGGTGCGACGCTCTGCACGCGCCGTCGTCCCGCCTGCGCGCTATGTCCGCTCGACGAAAGTTGTAGCGCACGGCGTAGCGGTCGTCAGCATGAATTACCGACGCCAAAACCGTACAAGGCGGGCGCGTTGCGCCGGGTCGAGCGGCGTTTCATGCTGATTGCCGAAGACGCCACGGGTGCCGTGTTTCTCGAACGACGACCCGAGCGCGGCATCTGGGGTGGGCTGTGGTGCCTACCGGAATTCACGAGTGAGTCCGCCTGTCTGGTCTTCGTCCGCAATTATTTTCGGTGTGCAAAGCCTGCGATGTCGGAGCGTCTCGGCGTGGTCAACCATACCTTCACGCATTTCGATCTTGAGATTCAGCCGATCCGTTTTCGCGACTGCAGCTCGGCCGCCGTCATGGAGTCGCACCAGGTGCTCTGGTATAACGGGCGGCAATCCGCAGGCGCAGCCCGTATCGGCTTGCCCGCTCCCGTCAAGAAATTGCTTGACGGTCTAACTACAGGAAATTTTTGATATGACAGAAGTAAGCCCTGGAGTGCCGGCCGCGCGGATGGTGCAGTGTGTCGTTCTCAAATGCGAAGCGCCCGGTCTAGAGCGACCCGTCTATCCAGGCGAACTCGGTGCTCGCATCTGGAAAAATATTTCAAAGGAAGCATGGCAGCGTTGGGTCGTACACCAGACCATGCTGATTAATGAATATCGACTTGTGCCCATCGAGCCCAAAGCGCGAAAGTTTCTCGAGAGCGAGATGGAAAAATTCCTGTTCGGTGCAGGTGCAACCAAGCCAGAGGGTTACGTCGAGCCTGCAAAATAGTGATCTGGCTCGAGTTCATGGCAGTCACGCGATCGGCCGGCGTAGTGCTCGGCTTCACGGAGTTTGGCGGTGCGCCGGTTATGGCGCCGGTCTTCATGATGCTGATCGATCTGCTGACAGCAACCTCCATCACTCTCATGGCCAATACCGTAGTGGGATCCGCCAATTTTCGCTAAGCGGATGCTGAGATGGATTGGCGAATCGCAAAGCCCTTTGCCATCGTCGCTTGTCTCATCCCGCTGATCGGCATGTGGCTGGTGAGTAGTATCGATGGTGATCTCGTAAAACGTATCGTCGTTGTGATTATGCTGGTCGTGTCGGTCGCGCTCGCGCTGCATTGGAAGTTTCTTTTCTCGATCCGTAAGTCGATCTGCAACGCAGCACTGGGCGCATCGAGTGGCTCGCTATTCGGTGTTGGTGGGGTCGGCGGACCACCGGCCATCATCGGCATGCTGGTCGAAGAAATTCCGCCACGTATCACGCGTACAACTTTACTAACGTTTTTTTGATCGTGTAGACCTGCTCACTCGCGTGGGTGACGCTGGTAGGTGGCGTGACGACGAGGGGTGTGCTGCACGGAATCGCGATCGCGCCCGTGCCTTAATTTTGCAGTGCCGTCAGGTCACGGTTGCTGACTCCTCAGCGTGCGTGGATATAACGCGCCGCCCCGATCGCGGTACTCGTAGTAATCGCCGCCCACGGACCATTTCCCATCTAGAAATCAATGACTTGCGTGGCCCCGTGCTTGACGGCTGGGTCCCACCGCGGGTTTAATGATCATGGCTCTTCGTTCGGAGGGTGACTTGATCCGCGTGGCCAGATAGCTCAGTTGGTAGAGCAGCGGACTGAAAATCCGCGTGTCGTTGGTTCGATTCCGACTCTGGCCACCATTTTTCAAGCACTTAGCTCAACCAGTCACTCGAGTCGTAAGGCGTTTTTGTTTACGCCAGTGGCCCATTAGTGGACCGACTCGAGCTGCTGCGGGTCATGCACCTGACCTCGCCGAAAGACTAGCCGCTTGTGCAGTACCGCATCAAGAGCTCTCTCCAGAAGTTATCTCGCGGGTGACTGCTGCACTAAGGAATGTGAAACCGGGGTGAAACTTACAAGCGTCACGGGCTGACGCAGGCCCGAGCGAATTCTTAGATCACACCCCCCACCCCCCACCCCCCTTCAATCGGCAGGGGGGTGGGGGCGCTTTACAGGGGATCCCTTATTGCCTCGCTAGCGTTGCGGTTTTTGAGGCTTCGGCGGCGAC
>Ga0194116_10000474_pt1 | contig 70711 bp, 50 predicted proteins | sample TA2MahsurfametaG_4_FD_148617 | JGI IMG/M metagenome (GOLD analysis project Ga0194116, IMG submission 148617) | Freshwater microbial communities from Lake Tanganyika, Tanzania - TA2015008 Mahale S9 surface | ecosystem: Environmental > Aquatic > Freshwater > Lake | place: Tanzania: Lake...
AGATCTTGTGCAAGTCCTGGATCTTGACGACGGGAGACATTGGGCCGGCGCGCGGGTTGCTCAGCGCGGAGGGCCGCCGCGGCTGCCGCCACCGAAACTGCTGCGCCCGCTGAAGGGATTGGAGGAGCCGCCCGGCGGGCCCTGCGGCACCGGCGCGGCGCCGGGGAGAATCACGCCGGTGATCACGGTGTCGCCGTCCTTCAGGCCCTCAAGCATCTCGGTGAAGAAACCGTCGGAGACGCCTAGCCGGGCGGTCACGGGTCGCAGCTTCTTCTCGACTGCCTCCGGATCGGCGAAGACGTAGAGGGTCCGGGTGACCACTGTGTTGTTGAAGCCGCGCTCGCCGGCGCCGCCACCGCTGGGAGGGCCGCGCGAGGAGCCGCCGCCGCGGCTGCCGCCGCCGGGGCCACCGGGACCGCCAGGACCGCCGCCTGAGCCACCCTTGCGACCGGCGCCCATCGCCATCCGGGCGGCGACGAGGTCGGCGTCGAGGCCCTTCTCCTTAGCGAGAGTCTTCGCCTTCTCGATCTGATCGGGGGAGGGCGGGGAGCCGCGCTCCCAGCCCACCGCGCGGATGATGCCGATGATCGCCATCATCTGCTCCTCGTCCGTCATCGTCTGGGGGACGCCGCCGGATTTGCCCCCGGCCTTAGTCTCGCCGGGTGCCGCGGGGGCGAGGAGTTCCTGGGGCACGCGCACGCGCAGCGCGCCGTTGGCCACCCGGAAAACGTTGGTCCGCTGCTGCACGATGATGGAGACATTGGCCGTCATCCCAGGCTTCAGCCGGAGGTCCTCGTTGGCCACGTCGATCATGGTGGCGTAGGAGACCACGCTTTGCTGCACGCTGGCGGCGTTGCGGACCATCCGGACCTTACCAGGGAAGGTACGGTTGGGGAACGCGTCCACGGTGAATTTGACCTCCTGCCCTTCGGAGATCGTGCCGATGTCCGCCTCGGCCACAGCGGCGTTGATCTGCATCCTTGTGAGGTCGTTCACCAAAACAAAAAGCACGGGCGCGTTCATATTCGCGTTGACCGTGCGGCCCTTGTCCGTGCGGCGGTCGAGGATCATTCCTTCGATCGGAGCGGTGATGACGCAGCGGGAAAGGTCCACCTTGGCATTCTCCACGGCTGCCCCGCGGGTCAGGAGCTGGGCGTTGGACTGCGCCAGCTGAGCGAGGACGTTGTCGAGCTCCGCCTGTGAGACAAGATTTTGTCGGTGCAGCCCGGTGGTGCGTTCCACATTGAGCTTGAGGAGCTGGTTGTTCGCCTTGGTCGACTCAAGGTCGGCCTCAGCTTGGCGCAGGCGCTGAATAAAGGTCGACTCGTCGATCTTGGCCAGCACATCGCCGGCCTTCACCCTGGAATTGTAGTCTACTAGCACCTCCTTGATCTGGCCGGAAACCTGGGCGCCGACGTCCACGGTCACTACGGGTTGAAGGTCGCCGGTGGCAGTGACCGACTGGACAATGTCTCCCCGGGCCACCTTCACCGTCTGGAACTCGGGCTTCTTCTCGGTCTTGGCGCCGAGGAAATACCAGGTGCCTCCGCCACCCGCGGCGAGCAGGAGGAGGACGAGCATGAGACCAGCGTAACTTTTGGATTTGGCCATGGGGAAGGGAGCGGGCAGTGGAGGGAAGGACGCCGACAGAAGCGCAGGCTGCAACACCAGAGTGTCGGCGGAGGGCCCTGACGGGCGGACTGGGGAAAGGTCACGCGGAATCCGCGGAATAACGCGCCGCCAAGGCGGTGGCGGCGGCGGCGAGGCGGCGCCGCAGTTCCGGCGGGCGTACCACCTCAGCGTCGGGCCCCCACGAAAGGATCCAACCCGCGACCTCGGCTAGGGCCCCCAGCCGGATGGAGAGCTCCACGCCTCCCTCTGGTCGTGGGCTGAGTTCCTGGGATTCATGCCACTCCCGCTCTCGGACGCGGTCGGCGACGGCGGCAGAAAAGCGCACGACGACTCGGAAGTTCCCGGCTCCACCCAGCACCCCGAGGGCGGAGGCGAAGAAACGCTCGGGGGAGAAGTCGGGCGGCCGGGTGAAGCGGGCGTGCAGGACCTTCACGCGCCCGATGCGCGGCAGGGCGAAGGTGCGGAGGGCGCCACGCTCCGGGTCGTGGGCGACGAGGTACCAGAGGTTTTCGCGGTGCGCGAGGTGGTAGGGGTCGACGCGGCGGCGCGCCGCTCGGGATTCCCCTAGCTTGCGGTACTCGAACTCTACCGCCCGTTGGCGCAGGACGGCGGTGCTCAAAGCATTGAACACGACAAGGTCCGCGCGGCCGAGTCCAGTGTTGCGAAAGGACACGGACTGCAGCTCGTCGGCGGGGGAAAAGGAGATCCGATCCTTGAGCCCGCCGGTCAGCTTGTCGAACGAGGCCTCCAGCTGCCGGTGGAACGGGGTGCCGCGGTACTGCTCAAGTGCCTTACGGGCAACGAGGAGGGCGAGCAGCTCGCCCTCAGTGACGTTGATGGTGGGGAAGGCGGCGACCGGGTGCGTGTAGCGGTAGGCGTTGATGAGGGGGTCGAACTCGACCGGAAGGTCGAGGCGGTCGCGCATAAAGGCGATGTCGCGCACGATGGTCTTGCGGGAGACCTCAAGGGCGGCGGCCAGCTTGGTGCAGTTCGTAAAGGCACCGCGGCGCAGCTCGTCGTGGATTCGCAGCATCCTTTCCATCGGGGGCCGGGAAGTGTGGTAGGGGGCGGGCACGCGGGAAGCCGGACAGGTTTTGCCGGCTGGGACAAGCTATGTCCCACCCGGGGGGTACACTGCGGTCATGAACTCCCCCCGCCGCGCTTCCGGCCTCGCCGCCGCCCCCGGATTCCTGCACTGGATCCACGATGGTTACCGCTACCGTGTTACCGCTTGGCCCGAGGCGGCGTTTCACCGCGAGGTGATCCCCGGCCACTGGGAGGCGGAGGATCCGTCCCCGGGAGCGCTGGCCTCGGCGGCCCTCGGGGTAGGCGGGGCGGCCTGGCGGCGGTTCCTGGAGTTCGTGCCGCCGGAGGTGCGTGGGTTGCTGCCCCGTTACGTGCACGGCCGGATGGCGGCGCTGCTGGTGGCCCTGCGGTGCCCAGATCTTCTCTCGGAACTGCATCAGACGCCTGTACTAACGTGCTTCCTCGCCGCGCATTCGGAGTTACGGGGTGGAGGCGCCGCCGCGTGGGCGGAGATCTCGGCGGTGCACGAGCGGGAGGGCACCTTTGGGCTTCTGCAATGGCTCGGCCTGCCAGCCAGTCGCCAGGCACTCGCGATCCTGCGCCGGGTGGCTGAGCCAGACCTGCCGCCGCGGCTACTCGCCCCCCTTCGGGCGTCCCTCTGGGAACCGATGGTCTGCTCGCAGCTCGCCCGAGTGCCCGCCCTCGACGACGAGGAACTCTTCCTCGCGTGCCACGCGCTCGCGGCCTGACCCGAAAACTCGTGTTGCGCCGGCCGCGGCGGGTCCTTGGATGTTTCGGATGTCCTCCGCGACCATCGACGCCGCCGCCCTCCGTTCGGTCGCCGCCGCCTTCCGGCTCAGCGGCACCTACTGCGGCGGGGCGCCTCACGGCAACGGGCACATCAACGACACGTTCGCGGTCACCTTCGAGCAGGCCGGCGTCGCCACCCGCTACATCCTCCAGCGAATCAACGAGCACGTCTTCCGCGATGTGGACGCCGTGATGGCGAATGTCGCTCGGGTTACGGCCCATGCCGGGCGGCGGGCGCTAGCCGCCGGGGTGCCGGACCCGCAACGGCGGGTCCTCACGCTAATCCCGACCCGGGGTGGGGAAAACCTCCTTCGGGACGCGACCGGCGCGTGGCGCTGTTATGTGTTTATTGCGGACGCGACCTCGCACGACGTGATCCGGAGCCCGGAGATGGCGCGGGAGGCGGCGCGTGCGTTCGGGGAGTTCCAGCGGATGCTCGGCGACCTTCCCGGGGAGCGCCTGCGGGAGACGATTCCAGACTTCCACCACACGCGGCGCCGCTTTGACGTCCTGATGAAAGCCGCAGCCGAGGACCGGCGGGGTCGGACGGCGGGGGTTGCCGCCGAACTGGCCTTTGTCCGCAGGCGTGAGCCGATGGTCGACCGGCTGCTCGATCTCCATGCCCAGGGGCAACTGCCCGAACGCGTCACCCACAACGACACCAAGCTTAACAACGTCCTGATCGATGACCGGACCGGCGCTGGACTCTGCGTCATCGACCTCGATACGGTGATGCCGGGGCTGGCGCTCTACGACTTCGGCGACTTGGTGCGTTCTGCGACGAACGCCGCGCCGGAGGACGAGCGTGACCTTGCGAAAGTGCGTGCGCGGCCGGAGATCTTCGAGGCCTTGGTCGAGGGCTACCTCGCGGGCACGAGTGGGTTGCTGAACGAGGCCGAAATGGGGCAACTCGCGTTCGCGGGCCGGCTGATTAGTCTCGAGATCGGGATGCGCTTCCTCACCGATCACCTCGAGGGCGACGCCTACTTCCGCATCCATCGCGACAGCCAAAACCTTGATCGGGCCCGCAGCCAGTTTGCGCTGGTGCGGAGCCTCGAGTACCAGCGCGAGGCGATGGAGGCGGTGGTCTGGCGCCTCGCCGCCCGCACCCGCCGCAGCTCAACCGCCACCGCTTCCGCTCCCATGATCCCTACCTCCAGCGAGTCCCAGCAGCGCGAGCGCATCGCGACCGAAATTTTCCCGGGGGCCGATGACGCCTGCGCCCGTTTGGCGGGCGAGATCGCCGAGTTGATCCGCGCCCATGACCAAGCCGGCAAGCCGACGGTGCTTGGCCTCGCCACCGGTTCCACCCCAGTCCGGCTGTACCGGCAGCTGATCCGGCTACATCGCGAGGAGGGCCTGAGCTTCCGCAACGTCATCGCATTTAATCTCGACGAGTACTACGGGCTCCCGCGTGAGCACCCGGAGAGCTACTGGCGCTTCATGCACGAGCAGCTCTTCAACCACGTCGACATCCCGGCGGCCAACGTGAACGTGCCGGACGGCACCGTGCCGCGCGGCGAGGTGTTCGCGTCGTGCCGCCGCTACGAGGAGCGGATCCGCGCGGCGGGTGGCCTTGACCTGCAGGTGCTCGGCATTGGCCGTACGGGCCACATCGGCTTCAACGAGCCCGGCTCCAGCCGGGAATCCCGCAGCCGCCTCGTCACCCTCGACGGTCTCACTCGGCGCGACGCGGCCCGCGACTTCCTCGGAGAGGCTAACGTGCCCCGTCACGCGATCACGATGGGTGTCGGTTCCATTCTCGACGCGCGCCGCATCGTGCTGCTCGCGTGGGGTGAGTCCAAGGCTGCCGTCGTCGCCGCCGCGGTTGAGGCTCCGCCGTCGGACGCGCTACCGGCTAGCTTCCTCCAGGGGCACCCGCAGGTTCGTTTCCTGCTCGACGCGGCCGCGGCCTCCGCGCTCACCCGCGTCCGCCACCCGTGGTTGGTCACCTCGGTCGAATGGAGCCCGGCGCTCGCCCGCCGCGCCGTAATGTGGCTCTCGCAGGCCGTCGGGAAACCGGTGTTGAAGCTGCTTGACGAGGACTACAGTGAGCACGGGATGGCGGACCTCCTGACCGAGCAGGGCCCCAGCTACGGGTTGAACATTCGGATCTTCAACGAGATCCAGCGCACGATCACCGGTTGGCCCGGCGGCAAGCCCAACGCGGACGACAGCTCGCGCCCCGAGCGGGCCCTGCCGTTCCCAAAGCGGGTCGTGGTCTTTAGCCCGGAGCCCTCCCACGATGTGCTCGGGATGGGAGGCACGCTGCGCCGGCTCAAGGACCAGGGTCACGACGTCACGGTCGCCTACCTGACCTCCGGGAATCTCGCCGTGCCAGACGAGGAGGCGGTGATGGCAGCGGACCTCGTGGGCGACATTGCGGAGACTGTTGCGCGTTCCGAAGGGCGGGTGGCAGAGTTTGCGCGGACCACCCGCCAGGAACTGCTCGAGAAGGCGGCTTTCGCCGCGGACTCGACGTCGATCCGTCGGCTCAAGGGTTTGCTGCGTCGCGGGGAGGCGCGCGCCTCGCTGCGGGACTGCGGCTACGCTCCGGGCCAGGCCCGCTTCCTCGACCTCGCGTTCTACGAGCGTGGGCGCTACCGCCAGTTCGCGCCCGGCGCGGAGGATCTGGCAGCGGTGGCTAAGCTGCTGCGCGAGCTGACGCCAGACCAGATTTTCCTCACGGGCGAGCGGGACGACCCAAGCTCAATTACCGCGGTTGGCTACCACTTGGTCCAGCAGGCGTGGCGGCAGGTGGCTGGCGAGGCATGGGCTAAAGACTGCCGGATCTGGGCGTACCGCGGGGTCGAGCAACCGTGGGAGGCGGCGGAAATCGAGATGGCAGTGCCGCTCAGCCCGCGTGAGCTAGCGCAGAAGATCCAAGCCGTGTTCCACCACAAGTCCCAGCGCAGCCAGACGCCTGTGGCCGCTGGTCTCCGCGAGCCCTGGCAGCAGGCGGAGCAGGAGAACCGTGCCCTAGCGGCCAATTACGACAAGCTGGGGTTGGCCGACTACGAGGCCCTCGAGGGCTTCTCCCGTGCGCGCCTCGGCTGATCGTGTCTCCGATGCTCCCCTTGGCCCCCTCCCTGCGGCCGTCTCTGGAACGGGACTTTGTCCCAGCCGCCCTATGGAACCGCGCCTATGGGTCGCTGGTCGCTCGGGATCCCGGATCCCGGCCCTTTGCGCTGGTGCTCCGCTCCCCAGGCGGCGCGGTCTCGCGGCGCGACAGTCGCGTGCTGGGCGCGGGTCACCCGCAGGCGGCGCTGACCCTAATTTTCGCTGAGCGCTTGCTGAAGTTCCTCCTCTGGCAACGAGGCGGCTGCCACGTCTCCGTAGGTGGAGCCGACGAGGTAGCCCGCCATCTCGCGACGGTGTACGCCTCCACCGGCGCGCGCGCCTTTGACCACGCCTTTATGGGTGAGCACACCTACCAGGCCGGGTTCCGGATCGAGGCGTGCCCGCTCGCTGAACTGCCCGCGGAGGCGGTCGCCGTCCTGCCGGTCGGGCGCCACCTCGATGGGTGCCGGATCGGCTTTGATCTCGGCGGCAGCGACCGCAAGGCCGCCGCGCTCATCGACGGCAAAGTGGTCTTCTCGGAGGAGATCGCCTGGGAACCCTATTTCCAGCAGGATCCCGCCTACCACCTTGAGGGGATCCACGACTCCCTCGTCCGGGCGGCCCGCCACCTGCCAAGGGTGGACGCGATCGGCGGCAGCGCCGCAGGCGTTTACGTGAACAACGAGGTGCGGGTCGCCTCCCTGTTCCGAGGGGTGCCGGCCGCGGCGTTTGACCCGCACGTGCGCCGGATATTCTTCACCCTTCAAAACCGCTGGGGAGGCGTGCCCTTCGAGGTCGCCAACGACGGCGAGGTTACTGCGCTCGCCGGCTCGTTGAGCCTCGGCGACGGAGCGGTGCTCGGCATCGCGATGGGCACCAGCCTCGCCGCGGGCTACGTGACGCCCTCCGGCGGCATCACCCCGTGGCTGAACGAGCTGGCCTTCGCGCCGGTCGACTATCACCCGGATGCCCCGCGGGACGAATGGTCCGGTGACGCCGGTTGTGGCGCGCAATACTTCTCTCAGCAGGCGGTCGGTCGGCTCGCCCCCGCCGCCGGGCTGGATTTTCCCGCCAGCTTGACCCTGCCGGAAAAGCTGATTCGCGTGCAGGAGGCGATGGCGGCCGGGGACGAGCGGGCCGCCCGAATCTACGAGTCGATCGGCACCTCCTTCGGCTACGCGATCGCCCACTACGCCGACTTTTACGCTTTGCGCCACCTCCTCGTACTGGGCCGCGTCACCTCCGGCGCCGGCGGCGACCTGTTGCTGCAGCGTGCCCGCGAGGTCCTCCGCGCCGACTTTCGGGAACTTGCCGCGCGGGTCCGCTTGCTCACCCCGGACGAGAAGGACAAACGCCACGGTCAGGCGATCGCGGCCGCGAGCCTGCCCGCCCTCCGCTCCGCCTGACCCTACCGATGAAGCTCTCCCAACCTCAGGCCGACATCCTGTTTTCCGCTGCCGACTCGAGCGCCGCGGCGGCGCTCGGCCGGGTCACGCACCTCTGCTTCGGCGCGCACCAGGATGACATCGAGATTATGGCGCACGCGGGCATCAGCGATTGCCTCGACCAACCCGGGTTCGCGTTCGGCGGCGTCGTGGTCACCAATGGAGCGGGTTCCCCGCGCACTGGCCCCTACGAGCTCCTCGATGACGCGCAGATGCAGAGGATCCGCGCCGAGGAGCAGCGTGCGGCCGCGCGCTTGGGACAGTACGCGATCCAGCTCCAGCTCGCGCATCCCAGCAGCGCGGTGAAGTCACCCGGGCACCCAGGCGTCTCGGCCGACCTCGACCTGATCTTCGGGGGCTGTTTGGCGCAGATCGTCTATCTGCACAATCCGGCCGACAAGCACGACACTCACGTGGCGGTATTCCTGCGCTGCCTTGAGGCGCTGCGCCGCCTGCCGGTCGCCCGACGGCCCCGCCGCGTGCTCGGCTGCGAGGTCTGGCGCGACCTGGACTGGCTGGTGGATGCCGACAAGGTCGCTCTGGACGCGGGCCGCCATCCCTCCCTCGCCCTCGACCTGCTCAAGGTCTTCGATTCCCAAGTCGCTGGCGGCAAGCGCTACGACCGCGCTACCGTCGGCCGCCGACAGGCGCACGCTACGTTCCACACCTCGCATGCGACGGACCGTATGGCAGGTATTACTTGGGCGATGGACCTGACCCCGCTGATTCGAGATCCCGCGCTGTCTCCGGAGGCGTACACGCTGGGTTACCTGGAACGGCTACAGACGGACGTACGGGACCGGATGCGGCGTTTTGCCTGATTCGGGACCCGAGTCCCTCGGCCGGCGCAAGCACCGAGGAACTCCCGAAGGTCGATCAAGCTTAGACGTGGGGATCGCGGTTTGCCTGAACCCCGGGAAAGAGCGCGTAGCCGGCAAGTCCCAGCGTCGCGCCCACGCCCCCGCGAGCCCGAGCCGCAGATTTCCGGCCGCGATCGTAGCCAACGCGGCGAATAGAATCTATCCGCGGGGCCCAACTGCTCCGCGCATGGGAGGCCCGCGCCCGCGGCGATCAGCAGCACTAGGCCTACCAAGCACGCACCCAGCGGCCGGGCGCACCATTGCAGGGTGAACCAGGTGGACGGATCGTACGACACGCTTCGTTGCGGACGCGTTCGGTGCCGACGCGCCAAGGCAAGAAATCAGGGAGAAGGATACCTTTGGCGTGGACGCTGCCGCGGTGTGCGCCACTCTCATGAAGGTTTTTCGTGCCCGATGCGCATGCCCCTGCTGCTTCTCACCCTCCTGCTACCGTCCCTGTTCGCCGCCGCCCCCGCGGGCGACGCGCCCCGTTGGTACAAGGGAAACACCCACACCCACTCGCTCTGGAGCGACGGGGATGACTACCCGGAGATGATCGCCGACTGGTACAAGCGCGCTGGCTATCACTTCCTCGCGCTGTCGGACCACAACATACTGTCCGAGGGCACCTTCTGGTTCGAGTTGAAGGCCCCGGTGTCCCTCATGGGTGAGGTGGTGCAGCGTGGCGGCGGGGAGGTCCTGCAGAAGTACCTGCGGCGCTTCGGCGCGGATTGGGTGGAGTTGCGGGAGAACTCGGGCCGCCGCGAGGTGCGGCTGAAACCGCTGGCGGAGTTCGCGCCGCTTCTCAACGAGCCGGGCAGGTTCCTGCTCATCCCCGCGGAAGAGATCAGTGGCGCGTGGTCCCGGCCGAAGTCAGAGACGGCCGCCGCGCTCACCAGTCCAGTCCACATCAATGTGACCAACCCCCGCGATCTCGTGCCCGCGGTGAACGCCGCGGACGCGATCACTGTGATGCAGCGCACGCTCGAGGCGGTGGATGCCCAGCGCGAGCGGACTGGCCAGCCGATGTTCGCCCACCTCAACCACCCGAACTTCCGCTGGGGCGTAACCGCCGAGGAGATGATGCGCGTTGAGCGGCTTCGGTTCTTCGAAGTCTACAACGGCCATCCCGGAGTCGAGAACGCGGGTGACGCCACCCGCCTCAGCATGGACGCGATGTGGGACGCGATCCTCGCGTTCCGCCTCTCCGAGCTCAATTTCAGCGTGGTCTACGGCGTGGCCACGGATGATTCGCACCACTACCACAAGGTTGGTCCCGGCCGGAGCAGTTCCGGGCGCGGCTGGGTGATGGTGCGGGCCCGCCACCTGACCGCGGAGTCGCTGATTCGCGCGCTGGAGGCGGGTGATTTCTATGGCTCCTCGGGGGTGGCCCTGCGGGAGGTGGTGCGCGAATCAGGGCGGCTTGCCGTCGAGGTGGAGCCGGAGGCGGGGGTGTCGTACCGCATCCAGTTCATTGGCACCCGGCGCGGTTTCGAACGTCGCAGCGAGGAGATGACGGCACCCGCCGATGAGAAACCGGCCCGCCGCACCCTCGCTCACCGCCGATATAGCCCGCAGGTAGGGGCCGTGCTTGCGGAGAGCACTGGCGCGCGCGCTGAATATCGCCTGCAGGGGGATGAACTCTACGTCCGCGCGAAGGTGATCTCTTCCAAGCCCAAGGCGGACGGGAGCGTGCCCGGCGAATGGGAGACGGCGTGGGTGCAGCCCATCGTCGGTGCCCGGCCCTGACGGGCCCTTAATTCCGCTTCTGCTTTGCCTGCTTGGCGTCGGGATCAATCGCGCGGGGACGGTTGGCGGGGCCTGGTTTGGGCGCAGGCAGCTTTGCCAGCTGGGCGCGGGCCTCCGCCAGCGTGGAGGTGAGGGCGGGATCGGCGATCCGGTTGTGGTACTCCTCTGGGTCGTCGGCTCGCCAATAGAGCTCGCGGCCGAATTCGCCACCGCCCCATTCGGTGTAGCGCCAACGAGGCCCGATCACGGTGCGGCCCGCCACATCGAGCCGGCGGCCAAGGTCGTAGTGGTAGACGAGGCTGTGGGCGTGTCCGGTGCTGCTGGGGTTGGCGAGGAGCGGTCGCAGGGAGCGACCCTCGAGGCCCGCTGGCTTCGGCAAGCCGGCGAGGTCGACCAGCGTGGGGTAGACATCGAGCAGTTCTACTGGGGTGGAAACAACCGTGCCGTGGGGTATGCCGGGGCCCGCAGCGAGGAGCGGCACGCGGGTGGAGGCGTCAAAGGCGGTGAGTTTCGCCCACAGGCCCCCGTGGTCCCCGAGGTGGAAGCCGTGATCGCTGAAGAGCACCACGATCGTGGTCTCCGTGAGTTTTAAGCGGTCCAACTCATCGAGGACCAACCCCAGTTGCTCGTCGATGAACGAGACGCATGCGAGGTAGCCCTGGATCGCGGCGGCACGAGAGTCAGGCTGGGCGAAACCGGTTAGCTCCGTCTGCAACGCGATCGGCGGAACCTCGCGCAGCGGCAGCTCCGCGGGGAGGGGGATGCTGGCGGGAGGGTAGAGATCGAAGAACCGGCGGGGCGCCGTCCACGGGAGGTGCGGCTTGTGGAAGCCGAGGGCGAGGAAGAAAGATCCGCCCGCGGCCGCGCGCTCCCCGAGCAGGCGGCGAATGGTGCGGGCGTTCAGGCCGTCGCGCGTGCGGGAGCCGTCCGAGCTGAGGACGTGCGCGCGGGGCCGGCCGTCCCCGCCGCCATACCGCGACTCGATTGCCGCCTTCTCCTCCGGGTCCTCACCTGCACCGTCCTCGTATTGATCCCACGCCGCGGGGTCACTCGTGCGCACACTGTGGAAGACCTTCCCCACGCCGGCCGTGAAATAGCCCTGACGGCGGAAGTGTTCCGGCAACAGCACCGCGTCCGGAAGCGCGGTCCGCGCGGGGGTACCGAGGATGTAGACCCCGCTGGTCTCCGGCCGGCGCCCGCTTAGGAAGGACACCCGGCTCGGATTGCAGAGCGTGTACTGGGCATACGCGCGATCAAAGCGGGCGCCCCGCGCCGCCAGGCGGTCGATCGCCGGGGACTTGACGTGCCCGTGCCCGTAGGCGCCCAGCAGAGTGTTCAGGTCGTCGACAACGACCAGTAGCACGTTCGACGGGGTCGGTGCCGCTGCCCCGCTGGAGGCGAGGACAAGACCGAGCGGAAGCAGGCGCAGGAGGCGAAGCATCGGGGAAGATCCTAGCGAGGGAGGGCGCCACGCCAACCGGTCCGCCATTGCGTCATCAGGCGTTGGACGAGCGTCTGCTGCCCAGGCTCGGCCGCAAGGTTCTGGTTCTCCTGCGGATCAGCCTGATGATCGTAGAGCTCGATGGCCTCCACCTTCGCGGGGTTGCCCCGCTCGACCCAGACCGTGAAGCGATGGCGCTCGGTCCGCATCGAGTAGCCCATTAGGTTACGGCCGCCATTCGAGCGCGGATACTGGCTGAAGGCGGCGGTCTTCCACGGACGATCGGGCTGCTCGAGGACGGGTTTTAAGCTCCAACCCTCGAGGTGGCCGGGCAGTGGCAAACCAGCGAGGTCGGCGAGGGTGGGATAGATGTCGACGAACTCCACCAAGGCCCGCGACTTGGCGCCGGCCGTCCCCAGCCAAGGGGCGGAGAGCAGGAGCGGGGCGTTGGTGTCGTTCTCGGAGTTCGAGTGTTTGCACCAAGCATCATGCTCCCCGAGCTTCCAGCCGTGGTCGCCCCAGAGAACGATCATCGTGTTCTGCCTCAAGCCGGAGCGCTCAAGCTCGTCGAGCACGCGGCCGAGTTGCGCGTCCATATAACTGATGGCAGCATAGTAGCCGTGCTTAAGCTGGCGAGCGAGGTCATCGGGGATCGGGCCCTCGGGAATCCCGTGGTAGGAGCGCAACTCCCCTCCGGGTAAAATCGCGTACTCGGGCGCTCCACGGGGCCGGAAGCGGTTGGGTGCGAGGGTGATCTTCGCGGGATCGTAGAGGTCCCAGTACTTCTTGGGCGCCACGAACGGGAGGTGCGGCTTGGCGAAGCCGACGGCGAGGAAGAAGGGGGCGCTCTTCTTCCCGAGTTCGCGCAGGGTCTCCACCGCGAGATCCGCGGTGCGGCCGTCAGTGTAGTAATTATCAGGAACGTCCGCCGACTCGAAAGCCGGACCGCGGGGGCCCTTCGCCGCCTTCCGCGCGGCCCTCCGGTCGCCAGGTGCGGCCGCGGCCGGCGCCCGCTGCGTGAGGGCCACGTTCTCAGGCCGCGCGTAGGCCCCGCTGGCCCTCGGCGTTTGCCACGGCACGGACCAAGTGGGTGCGTCGTCAAAGCCCCCGTGGAAGATCTTGCCCATCCCCTGCACGAAGTAGCCATGCTGCTTGAAGTGCTGGCCGACCGTCACGACGTCCGGCAGTGCCTTGCGGAAGTGCGTCTCGAGATCCCAGACCTTGCTGGTGTCGGGACGGGTACCGGTCATCACGGCGGTCCGGGACGGGGAGCATACGGCCTGCTGGCAGTAGGCGCGGGTGAAGGTCACGCCCGCGCGGGCAAGGCGGTCGAGGTTGGGGCTGCGCACATAACCCGCGCCATAGGCGCCGAACTCCGGCCGGAGGTCGTCCACGGCAAAGAACAGCACGTTGGGCTTGGTCGGACGCTCGGCCGCGGTCGCAGCGAAGTTGCCGCACAGGGTCAGGATGAGGAGGACACGCATCGAGGGAAAGCGGGTTTAGTCCTTGGTGTTCTTGCGGCGGCCTTTGGCCTTGCGCACGCCCTCGCCCTCGGGGGCGGCGGCAGGCGCACCGGTGAGGTTGGCGATCTGGCGCGGGATGTACGAGTCGTAGCGCGTATCCGGGGCGGGACCCTGCGGATTCATCGTGCGCACCACCTCGTGCAGCGGCGCGGCCTTGGCGCCGAGGGCCTCGACCGCGGCGAGGGCGGACGTAGAAACGAAAAACCCGTTTTGAGCGGGCGGGAGCAACTCGCGGAGCGCGGCCAAGGCACCCGGCAACTCCGCTGGGGGGCCGTCCTGCGCGAGCGCCTGTGCCGCCACGATCCGCACCAGACGGGAGCCGTCGCGGAGCGCCTCCCGCAGGGGGGCGACCGCGGCGTTGACGGCGAAGGGCCCCCGCATCAGCAGCCCGAGCGCGGCCCAGTGCCGTACCGCCGAGTCGCCGTCCGCGAGCAACGCGCCCAGACGCGGAATCGCGGCCGGATCGAGCCCCGAGGCGAGGTCCGCTGCGGCGTAGATGCGACCGAACGGGAAGCGCGCCTCGTCGCGCGCGAAGTCATACGGAGTCGTGCCGGCGGCACGGCTGTGAATCTCTCCCTCCGGCAGGAAGCCGAGGTCGCGGACGCGCTCAGCGTGGCCGCGCATCTCCTCGCGCAATCGCTCGAGGATGGCGCGGTGGACCGCCGAACTCGCGAGGTTGCGCACCTCGTCGGGATCGCCCTGCAAGTCGTAGAGCTCCTCCGGCGCCTTCGGCGTGCGCCAAAAGAGGGATTGCGCCTCGGTGGCCTGTCCGGCGTCGAAGCGCTCCCGCCAGATTTGGGTCGTCGGGGTCTGGAATTGGTAGTCCACTCGCTGGCCCTGGGAGACGTGCTGGTGGAAGTTGCGCAGGTAGACGTAGCGGCCGTCCGTGACGCTCCGCACCGCGTCCATCCGCTCGTCCATCCGCCCGCGCGCGCCGTGGAGGAATTTGGGGCCCGCGACCTGGTGCGGCCCGGCGAAGGCGTGTCCCTGCATATAGGCCGGCGGCTTCACCCCCGCAATGCTCAGCACGGTCGGCGCGAGGTCGACGAAGCTGACGAGGCGGTCCGAGCGCCCGCCGGGCTGGTACTCCTTCGGCGCGAGCGGCCGCCACTTGGGCGGGAAAAAGACGACCATCGGCACGTGCAGGCCGGAGTTCGAGGGCCAGCGTTTGCTGCGGGGCATCCCGCTGCCGTGGTCCCCGTAGTAGAACACGATCGTGTCCTCGGCTAGACCCGCCGCCTCCAGCTCGCGCAGGCGCGCGCCCGCGTCGGCGTCGGCCTCGCTCACCTTGTCGTAGTACTGCGCCCAGTCCTGCCGCACCTCGGGGGTGTCCGGGTGATAGGCCGGCACGCGCACCTTTGTCGGATCGGTGATCGCCTGATGCGGCCGAGTGCGGATCTGGCTCTCGTGGCTCTTGGTGGAGTTGAAGATGGCGAAGAACGGGCGCCCCGCAGGGCGGTTGCGCCAGTGGGCCTGCCCAGAGGAGTCATCCCAGACGCCCTCGGGCTTGCGGAGATTATAGTCCTCCTTGCTGTTGTTGGTCGCGTAGTAGCCTGTGTCGCGCAGGAACTGGGGATACATCCGCTGGCCGGCCCCCAGCGTGACCATCGAGCGCATATGCAGGCCGCCGCTGCTCTGCGCGTAAAGGCCCGAGATGATTGCGGTGCGCGCCGGAGCGCACACGGGATGTACGGACCACGCCCGGCGGAAGATCATCCCCTTGGCCGCGAGCGCGTCGACGTTGGGCGTCCGCGCCAGCTGGTCCCCGTAGCAGCCCATCTCGATTCCGTGGTCCTCGCTGGTCAGCCAGAGGATGTTCGGCCGATCCGCGGCGCGCGCGGGCAAGGCGAGCAGGAGGAGCCAAAGGGCGGGACGGACGAGGGCGGGGAGGATCATAGGGTGCTGGCGCGGCGACCGCCGCGCGGCACGATGAGTTTGCGTGCGGAGGCGACGCAAGTCCGGTCTCCGCGCCCTGCTCAGGCCGGCTGCTGCTGAGTCAGGCAGTGCAGGGTGCCGAAACCGAGCACGAGGTCGGCGGCGTGGATGCCGACCACCTTCCGCTCCGGGAACAGCTCGGCGAGCGTCCCGAGCGCGATCCGGTCGTTTGGATCATTGAAGGTGGGCACGAGCACGTAGGCGTTCCCGATGTAGAAGTTCGCGTAGCTGGCTGGCAGCCGCATCCCGTCGAACTGCTGAGGCCCGGGCATCGGCAGGGCAACCACCTCGGGCTTCGAGCCGTCCTCCAGCCGCAGATCTCGGATGCGTTCCCAGTTCTCAGCGAGCGGCCGGTAGTTTACGTCCCGGCGATTATCCTCGCGGATCAGCACGACCGTGCGCGGGTTCACGAAGCGGCACAGGTCGTCGACGTGTCCGTGGGTGTCATCGCCGACGAGGCCGTCGCCGAGCCAGAAGACGTTGGTGGCGCCGAGGTTCGCCTTCACCACCCGTTCGAACTCCGCGCGGCCAACGCCGGGGTTGCGCACCTGCACCCTGGGGTGGAGGTAGCACTCCTCAGTGGTGAGGATGGTGCCGCGCCCGTTCACGTCGATCCCTCCGCCCTCAAGCACGAAGGGGCGGCCGTCCTCGCGGGTCGCCTCGAAGAGGGTCTGGCCCAGCCGGCGGGCCGCGATCTCCGGCACCCGGTGGTCGTGCTGCCAATCCCGGTACTTGGCCCACGCGTTGAAGTGGAAATGCACGATCGCGGTCTCGCGGCCGCGGCCGCGGGGCCGCTGCACGAAGATGGGGCCGCTGTCCCGGGTCCACCCGCGGTTGGTGCGGTGGGGGACGAACTCGATCCGCGTGAGGTCGACGTGCGCGCGGCTCAGCACCCGACGGGCCTGAAGCTCCTCCCGGTGGTCATTGACTAGGATGCGGACAATTTCCCCCGCGGTGAGCTTGCGGACCATCTCGCCGTAGACCCAGTGGATGGTGGAGAGCTTATCTGGCCAGTCGGTTGGGTGATGGGGCCAGCCGAGCCAGGTGGCCTCGTGGCGCTCCCATTCAGCGGGCATCGCGAATCCAAGCTGGGTGGGGGAAGGGGAGGCGGCGGGAGCGGGCATGGCGGCCGCGGATATGGGCTCCCCGCGCGCCGGGGCTCAAGCCCGGAACGCGCGTGGGCGGGCCGCGACCCCGCGGCGCCCGGCTGAATGGTGTGCGCGGCGCGCAAAAAGGTTTGCATGAGGGAGCGCGCCAGCCGAAGTGATCGCGTACTATTCATCTATGGCGCGCACTGAACGTCGGAACTTGAGGCAACGGGAGGAGCTTTTCGAGACCCCGGACTGGCTCAAGCAGAAGCAATGCCCCCACAAGGCCAGATACATGGCCGGGCCGCGGATCCAGCCGCGCAACATCACCGGCAAGGAGAAGCTGTCCGACCTGATCGACGCCACCTTCCTCGCCTACAACGGCGCCCGGCTCCGCGAGGGGGTTCAACTCTTCACCAACCGGATGCTCGAGCCCGACGTCACCGTTGGCCTCAGCGTCTCCGGCGCGCTCACCCCCGCCGGCCTTGGCTGCTCCAGCATCATCCCGCTGATCAAGGCGGGCTTCGTGGACTGGATCGTATCCACGGGCGCCAACCTCTACCACGACCTGCACTTCGCGCTGAACTTCCCAGTGCACGCCGGCAGCCCGAAGTTCGATGACACGGACCTGCGCGACAACGACCTTGTCCGCATCTACGACGTGGTCATCCCGTACAGCGACGGTCTGATGGCGACCGACGAGATTCTGCGCGAGATCATGCTCCAGCCGGAATTCCAGAAGGAGATGGGCACTGCGGAGCTGCACCACCTCATCGGCCGTTACGCAGCCGAGTGGGAGCGCAAGAACGGCCTGAAGGACGTCTCCGTGATGGCCGCCGCCTTCCGTGCCGGGGTGCCCTGCTATACCTCGTCGCCCGGCGACTCCACCATCGGGATGAACGTGGCGGGCGTGGAACTGCGCGGCAGCAAGCTCCGCATCAACCCATCGATCGACGTCAACGAGACGACCAGCTTCGTCCTCGCGGCCAAGCGCGGCGGCGGCCGCAGCGCCGTGGTCCTGCTCGGCGGCGGCAGCCCGAAGAACTTCATGCTGCAGACGGAGCCACAGATCCAGGAGGTTCTCCGCATCAAGGAATTCGGCCAAGACTTCTTCCTGCAGATCACCGATGCCCGGCCGGACACGGGCGGCCTGAGCGGCGCGACGCCCTCCGAAGCGGTCTCGTGGGGCAAGGTCGATCCGGCACGCCTGCCGGACGCGGTCGTGTGCTACACGGACAGCACGATCGCGCTGCCGCTGATGACCCACTACGCGCTTGCCCGTCGCAAGCGCCGCAAGCTGCGCCGGCTCTACGATCAGCGTGCTGCCTGCATGAAGGCGCTCACCCGCGAGTATTTCGCGCACAACCGGGTGAAGATGATCGACGGCTCCGAGCCGGACCTGGCCTGAGCCCGGGCTGACGACGCGCCCCCGCAGGCCGCCTCCGGGCGGCCCAGTCTCCACCGTGAATCCACGCCAGCTCCAGACCCTCGCCCGCCAGTACGGCACACCTCTTGTGGTCATCGATCACGCCGTGATCCGCCGCAACTACGCCGCCTTCCGGAAGCACTTCCCGAAAGTGCAGGCGTACTATGCCGTGAAGGCCAACGCGGAGCCAGAAATCATCCGCACCCTTTACCGAGCCGGCGCCAGCTTCGACGTCGCCTCGCTGCCGGAGTTCATGCTGGTTTATGAGAATATCCGGAGGCTGCCGGCGCGCGAGCGCCAGCAGTTCATCTGGGACAAGATCATCTACGCGAATCCGACCAAGCCGCGGCAGACCCTTGAGGCCCTCAACCGCTACAAGCCGCTGGTCACCTTCGATAACCTGACGGAGCTCCGGAAGATCCGCCGCTACGCGCCCGACGCGGGGGTGGTGCTACGGCTGCGGGTGCCGAACACCGGCTCGGTCGTCGAGCTTTCCTCCAAATTCGGCTGCGAGGCCTCGGAGGCGGTGGACTTGCTGGTCGCGGCCGCCGACCTCGGCCTCGTTGCCGAGGGCGTGAGCTTCCACGTGGGTAGTCAGTGCTGCAATTTCGAGAACTACGTCCAGTCGCTGAACCTCGCGGCGGCCGTGATGGCGGAGGCCCGCAGCCGCGGGCAGCCGATGAAGATCCTCGACATCGGTGGCGGCTTCCCTGCGCCCTACCACCGCGACGTCCCGCCGATCGAGCTGCTCGCGCGGAAGATCAACGCCGAGTTCGAACGGCTCTTCCCGCGGGACGTGGAGATTATCGCCGAGCCGGGTCGCTACATGGTGGCCAGTGCTGCGATGTCGGTGGCGAGCGTGATCGGCAAGGCGCGCCGAGACGGCAAGCCCTGCTACTACATCGACGACAGCGTCTACCACACGTTCTCAGGCATCATCTTCGATCACTGCAAATACCCGCTGCAGGCGTTCCGCAACGGGCCGAAGGAGATCTGCGCGGTGTTCGGCCAGACCTGCGACGGCCTCGACGTGCTCTCGCTGTCTGATGAGCTGCCCGAACTCGAGTTGGATGATTTGGTGTACGCCGAGAACATCGGCGCCTACAGCAATGCGTCGGCGACTTGGTTCAACGGGTTCTCGCCCGCGCGGGTTATTCACGTCAACGTGACGCCGGCGGCGCGCCGCTGACCCGCGCGCCGCGGAGCGGCTTGCGGTCCCGGAACTTCTGGTTCCAGACCGCGAGGAGCACCGCGCCCACGATCACGTCCACGGTCCCCGCGAGCAACCGGGCCGGCAGCGGCAACGGGCGGGCGAGAAACAGGAGGGCGAGCCCGGCTAGGACAAGGCCGAGGCCGAGCCAGAATAACTGCCGGGCGAGCCGGCGACGGCGGGAATCGGGAGGGGAGGCAGGATTCACGGCGCGGCAGGCAGGCTAATACGCATGGTCGTGCCCTCCGGGCTCGTGCGCAGCATGTGGATGTCTCCGCGGTGGGAACGCAGGATGCGCTTGGCGATGGCAAGGCCTAGCCCTGTGCCATCCGGGCGCCCGGACAGGAAGGAGTCGAAGATCCGCCCACGCAGCGCTTCCGGGACGCCTCCCCCCGTGTCCTCCACATCGAGCGTGACCGCAGGGCCGGCGGGGGCCGGATCCAATTCCGCGCGCACCGTGATGCGACCGCCCGCGGGCATCGCCTGCGCCGAGTTCAGCAGCAAGTTTAGCAGCACCTGCTGCAACTGCCCCTTGTGGCCTTCGACGAAAAGCGGACGCGGTGGCGGGGGAAACTCCACCATCACGTTCTGCTGCGCGAACTTAAGGCGCACCAGCGCCAGCGTGTCGGTGACGACGTCTGCCAGCGGCCAGCGGGAGTGCAGGTCGGTCGGCGCCTGCGCGAAGCCCAGCACCCGGGTGACGATGGCCTCCAATTGGACCAGCTTTTCGTCGATCACCCGCTGATCGGTGCTGCGGGGGTCACCCTCAGGATAGTCGATCCGGAGGCTGCCTTGGTATAGCAGTTTAATCACCGTGAGCGGATTGCGAATCTCGTGGGCGATCTCGGCCGCAAGCAGTCCCAGCGTGGTCAGGCGCTCGTTGCGGCGGAGGGCGTCCTCGGTCTGGAACACGCGCGAGTAAAGGCGGGCGTTCTGCACTGCCACCGCCCCGAGGGCGGCGAAGGCCGCACAGAGGCGCTTTTCGTCGTTGTCGAAGCGGTGCGTCCGGCCGCTGAACACGGCCATCACGCCGACGACCTCGCTCTCGAAGGTCAGCGGGGTGGCAAGCAGGGATCCGCGGGCAGGTTCACGGGGCAGATCCCGCAATTCGGCGTGGTCGAGGTCCGCCACCTCCGGGAACCAGACGGCGCGGCGCGTCTGGATGACGGTCGCGCAAAGGCAGTCCTCAAGCGGCACCTCTGCGGGTGCCTCCGGATCCCACGCCCCGCCTTCCAGCGACGCGCGCCGGAGGACGCCCAGCTCCGAATCATGCAGGTACAGCGCGCACGCGGACTCGGGGAACATCCGCCGCGCCTCCCGGGTGAACGCGCGGAATAGGTCGCCCGGCTCGAGTCGGGCAACGAGGGACTGTCCGGCCGCGATCAGGGATTCCAGTTGGCGGGCCTTGGTTTCGAGGTGCGCTTGGCGCCAGCGAAGCGCGAGGACCCGCGCGGCTTCCGCGGCCAGTTCCTCGAGGCGAGGGAGATCCGCAGCCTCGAAACCGCCGGGCCGGTCACTCTCGAGGTCGATCACGCCGATGAGTGATTCGCCGTCCAGCAGCGGGGCGGTGAGCTCGCAGCGGGCCCCGGGGCGCGCCGCGATGTAGCGGATTTCCGCGCGGACGTCCGGGACTAGCAGAGCACGCCGATTTTTGGCGCACCAGCCGGTTACACCGTGGCCCGCTGGCAGCGCGTAGGGGCCGCCGGCCTCGCCGAAGTCGCCCCGTTGCGCGGCGGTCTCCAGCGTGGCCGTCTCGGGATTGAAGAGCGAAATCGCGCCGGCATCGGCCGCGAAGTTCCGGACGCAGACGTCGAGCACAGACTGCAGAAGCGAATCCGGGGACAAGTCCCGGCCCGCGAGCGTGGCAATGGCGTGCAGGGCCGCGAGCCGGCGCGTGTTAGGCGGGCTGGAGTCGGGCGTTGGAGCTGCGGCGGAGTCAGGCACTGGCCGTCAACGGGGCGGCGATGACCTCGTTGAGGGAGGTCCGGAGCGCCTTGAGGCGTTCCGGGCCCACCACAGGCTCTTGGTTCGCCCCTTCAATGTAGAAAGTGTCGATGGCCACGCCACGCTCGGTGCCGATGCGGGCGAAGGTGATGTCGAACCCGTGGTCCGAGATCGCCTTCGCAAGGCGATAGAGGAGTCCGATCTGGTCCCGCGCCTGCACCTCCACGATGGTCCGCTGCATCGACAGTTCATGGTAGACGTCGATCATCGGCGGGAACGAGCTCTGGAGGGTCTCCCCAGGGGTGACCTGCAGATAGCGAGAAGCCGCGATCTTGCGCGCCTGGGCCAAAATGTCAGGCAGGAGATCTCGGTTCGTCATCAGGGCTTCCTCGATGATCCGGGCGAACTTCTCCTGCGCCGGGATGCTCTGCACGGGACCAAGGCCAGGCTCCGCCACGTGGAAGGTGTCGATCGCGATGTGGTCCGTGCGCGAAATTACCTTTGCGCCCAGAATGTTTAGTCCCGCGACGCTGAACGCGCCCGCCAGCTTGTAGAACAGCCCGGCCCGGTCCCACGTTACGACATTTACTACGGTGAGGGAGCGATTCAGATCGTCCTTCCACTCGATGACGGGGCGCAGCGAGCCGACGGAGTCCGCGGTGGTGATCGAGCGGAGGAGGCGGTTGACCATCTGCAGGTGGAGCGCGATCTCCGCTGCATCCGTATGCACAAAGTAACGGTCAGGCAGCAGGCCGAAGTGGGCAGTGATCTCGTCGGCGCTGATGCCCGGGATCGTCTGGGTGATGAGCTGCTGTTGCGTCATGGTTTTTCTTTGAATCAGGGCGGCGTCTGCCTCCTCGCCCAGCTTGAGCCGGTCAAGGGTGGCGCGAAAAAGGGCGGTGTGCAGCGTATCCTTGTAGCTGTTCCACAGGTCCGCTGCGGTGCCTCGGGCGTCGCAAAAGGTGTGGACATAAAGGTGCCGGAGACGCTCGGCGTCTCCCACGAGTTCGGCGAAAGCGGCGGCAGTACCGGGGTCATCAACGTCCCGCCTCTGCCAGAAGCGTGCCATCAGAAGGTGATTTTTAATAACGAACGCAACAAGCTCCCGATCAACGGGTTCCACTCCAAATCGCTCCAGAATCGGCAGGGCGAGGCGCATGCCGCTTTCAGCGTGCCCGCGGATGCCCTCCGCCTTGCCGATGTCGTGGAGCAACAGGGTAAGGTAGAGCAGGGCGGGGTCCTTGGTCTCGTGCAGGGCCTCGCGGTACTTTAGGGTGATCGGTTCCGCCGCGGTGAAGATACGGTCTAGCTCCCGGATCGCGCTTAGGGTATGCACGTCGGCGGTGTACCGGTGATAGTACTCGTGCTGCACGAGGCAGGTGAGCCCGTCGAACTCGGGCACCAGCCGCCCGAGGACGCCGAGCTCGTGCATTCGGGTGAGCACGGGTTCGACCGCGCCCACCTCGCCCAGAATCGCGCGGAAGCTGACGGTGGCGTCGGCGGAGGCCGCCACCTCGCGGGTGAGGAGGGCCAGGGATTCACGAATTAGTTCCCGCAGTTGTAAGTCGGGAGGAGAACCGAGCGTCTGGCTGTGGCGGAAGACCCGGACGAGCCGCACCGGATCTTCCTGAAAAACCGTCGGCTGGTAGGCCGCGAGTTCCCGCCCCCGGACGATGAAGCCGTCAAGGCGCCGGGCACGCTGGAAGCGGGCGGCGAGCAGGGTGTCCTTAAAAGAGCGCCGCTCGCCGCCGCCGCGGCCGATGCTGAGGGCGAGCCGGTCCTCCACCAGTTTGGAGACCCGGAAAACGGTCTGCGCGGCCCGGTAGTACTCCTGCATGAAGGCCTCGACCTGCGCGAGCGGGTCAGGGCCGGCGAAGCCGAGCGCCTCCGCGAGGCGGGGCTGCTGGTCAAGGCTCATCACGTCGGTCGCGCGTGGGCTGATAAAGTGCAGCTCGTTGCGCACCCGCAGCAGGAAGTCGTACGCCCGCTGGAACTCCGCCATCTCCTCCGCCCGCACGTAATTCAGGTCAGCCAGCTCCTCGATCCGCGTGAGGTCGAGGCGCACGCGAACCATCCAGACGGTGCTCTGGTAGTCGCGCAGGCCGCCGACGCCGTTTTTGATGTCCGGCTCCTGGTTGAAAACGGTGTCCGCGAACTTGGCCCGCCGTCCCGCTTGGTCATCGAGGCGGGCGGCGATGTAGTCCTTGGGGTTCTCGCCCGTGTAGTAGGCGCGGTAGGCCTGGGTAAAGGTGTCGAAAAGCTGCTGCGAGCCCGCCACGCGCCGCGACTCCAGCATCGCCGTCTTGGTCTGCATGTTGCGCCGGGCCTCCGCCACCGCCTCGTCGATCGTGCGGGTGGAATGGCCGACCTTCAGGCCGCAGTCCCAGAGGGGGTAGAGGATCTGCTGCGAAAGATGCTCGCGTAGCGGCAGGGCGGCGTTCCGCGCGATCTTTTGGCTGCAGAGGAACATCACGTCGACGTCACTCCACGGCGAGAGCTCCTCCCGCCCGTAACCGCCGAGGGCCACTAAAGTGACCGGCAAGGAGGATCCGGCCCCGGGGCCCGCGTACGAGCGCAACGCGTACTCGAATAGGTGACCAAGGAGGGCGTCCAACAGCCACGACTGCTCCCGGCAGATCTCCCGGCCACCCCCGCCTGCGGCGTGGCGCGCGCGCAGCCCCCCCTGCTCGCGGCGCAGGAACTCCCGGCAGGCCGCGACCCGCTCCGGCAAGGACACCTCCCCGGGGAAGGCGAGCTGCGCGGCGGCGCGGGCGGGGATCTCTTCGGGCATAATCCCATTTATCGGACAGGCTTCGCCCGCGCTTTCAACGTCCAAAGCCGGAATGCGCCGCTCGGGCGTAAACCACTTGCCACCCCCCCGCGCCGCCGGTTGGCTCTCCGCCCCCCGTTCTTACCGAGCCGATGCCCGAAATTTCCAAGAGCTACGAACCGCGTGACGTCGAGCGGAAGTGGTACGCCAGCTGGCTGGCGAGCGGCCAGTTCGCTGCCCACGACGAGCCCGGCCGCGAGCCCTACACCATCGTCATCCCGCCACCCAATGTCACCGGCGTGCTCACGATGGGCCACGTGCTCAACAACACGCTCCAAGACATCCTTATCCGCCGCGCCCGGCTTGAGGGGCGCGCCGCGCTCTGGCTCCCCGGCACCGACCACGCCGGAATCGCGACCCAGACCGTCGTCGAGCGCGAGCTGCGCAAGCAGAAGAAGACGCGCCACGACTTTGGCCGCGAGAAGTTCCTCGATCAGGTCTGGGCCTGGCGCCACGACAAGGGCAATATCATCCTCGAGCAACTCCGCCGCCTCGGAGCCTCCTGCGACTGGGACCGCACCCAGTTCACGATGGACACGCATTATTCCCGCGCGGTGCTGACCGTGTTCGTGGAGCTGTTCCGCCGCGGGCACATCTACCGCGGCAAGCGGATGGTGAACTGGTGCCCCGCCTCCCAGACCGCCCTGAGCGACGAGGAGGTCATCATGAAGCCGGTCAATGGCTTCCTCTACCGGGTACGCTACGAACGGGTGGACGCGCCCGGCCTCTTCCTTGAGGTCAAGACCACCCGGCCGGAGACGATCCCCGGGGACACCGCCATCGCGGTGCACCCAGAGGACCCGCGGTACGCCGGCTGGATTGGCCGGAAGGTGCGTCGGCCCCTTGGTCCGCCCGCCGAGATCCCGGTCATCGCGGATCCCGCCGTGGACCGGGAGTTCGGCACGGGCGCCCTCAAGATCACCCCCGCCCACGACAAGGCGGACTTCGAGATCGGCAACCGCCACCAGTTGCCGGCCGTCGAGGTCATCACCGCCACCGGGCAGATGAACGAACTCGCGGGCCCCGAACTCGCAGGGAAGGACCGGTTCGCCGCCCGCAAGCTTGCCGCGGAGCTGCTCCGAGCGTCCGGCGCGCTCGTCGCCGAGGAGCCCTACGGCAATAACGTCGGCTATTCCGAGCGCGCGGAAGTCCCCGTGGAGCCGCGACTCACCTGGCAGTGGTGGCTCCGTTATCCGCGGGTGGAGGAGGCCAAGGCGGCCGTCCGCGACGGCCACATCCGCTTCCACCCGGCGCGCTGGAGCAAGGTTTACCTGCACTGGCTAGAGAATATCCAAGACTGGTGCATCAGCCGTCAGCTGTGGTGGGGCCACCGGATCCCCGTATGGTACCGCCGAGGCTTGGACCGCGACGCGCTGACGGAGGCCGACCTGCGTGACCCCGCCAAGGTGCACATTTCGCTGGAGGGGCCCGCCGAACCCTCCTCCTGGGTCCAGGAAGAGGACGTCCTCGACACGTGGGCGTCGTCGTGGCTCTGGCCATTCGCGACCCTCGGCTGGCCCGACCCGGAGGCGCAGCGCGCAGCCGGCCTCGATCGCTTCTACCCGACCACAACGCTCGTCACCGGACCCGACATCATTTTCTTCTGGGTGGCGCGGATGATTATGGCCGGGCTGGAATTCATGCGCCCCGGGGAACCGATCGACCGGCGCATCCCTTTCCGGCACGTGTACTTCACCGGTATCATCCGGGACGCGCAGGGCCGGAAGATGTCGAAGTCTCTCGGCAACTCGCCTGACCCGCTTGACCTTATCGAGCGCTACGGCGCCGATGGGCTCCGCTTCGGCATCGTCTCGATCGCGCCGCAGGGCCAAGATATCCGGTTCCAGGAGGAGCGGATCGAGAGCGGCAAGAACTTCTGCAACAAGCTCTGGAACGCCTGCCGCTTCCGCCAGTTGAGCGGGGTGACCGGCGACACCACGTCGCTGCGCGCCATCTTCGCGCGGATCGAACCGGCCCGTTTTGACGCCGACGACCACGCGCTGCTCGACCGGCTGTTCACCACTACCCGCGAGGTGAACCGGCAGTTTCAGGAGTTCGAGTTCAGCGCTGCCGCGCAGCAGTTGTACGGCTTTTTCTGGAACGACTTCTGCGACTGGTACGTCGAAGGGTCGAAGGCCCGGCTCCAGGCGCCGGAGACGCGGGCCAACTGCCTTGCGCTCCAGGATCTCGTACTGCGGCAGACGCTGCTGCTCCTTCACCCTTTCATCCCGTTCATCACGGAGGAACTTTGGGCGCAGCTGGGCTACGGTCCGGCGGGCACCTTCATCGAGGACGCTCGGTTGGAGAGTACTGCGCAAACCGTCTCTTCCTCCGCAGGCTACGAGATCCACCTTGACCCGGCGGCGGTCGCCGCGGTGGTGCGGCTCAAGGGCTGGGTCGCCGCGGTGCGCGCGCTGAAGGCCGAGCACCAGTTGGCGAGCCGGCGCGACGTGCGTTTCCTAGTGACCGCGCGGGACGCCGAGTGGGCGATCCTCGAGGCCAACCTCGCCAAGGTGGCGCGCATGGTGGGCGCGGTGGAGGTGCTCCGCCGCGAACGCGTGGACGGCGCGCCGGCCGCAGTGACGCCGCTGGGCACGGTCTATCTCGACCTCGCGAGTTCCGTCGATGCCGGCGCCGAGCGAGTGCGGCTGGAACGGGAGCTGGAGCAGATCGGCCGGCACATCGCCGCCACCGAGGCTCGGCTCGCGAACACTGCCTTTGTCAACAAGGCGCCGCCGGCAGTGCTCGAGGGCGCGCACCGTCAGTTGGCCGAGCAGCAGGCCAAACGCGCTGAGTTGAAGCGGCTCCGGCAGGCGCTTGGCGCCGGTTAATCCCCTGCCTTGAGCCCCAGTGCGGGCACCCTTCTTGACGCGCCCGCACCCTCCTTACCCCGCTGCCCGCATGCTTCCCTTCGCGCTTACGATCTTCACCGGCGCCTTCCTCCTGTTCCAGGTCCAGCCCCTGATCGGAAAGTACATCCTGCCCTGGTTCGGGGGCGGACCGGGGGTTTGGACCACCTGCCTGCTGTTCTTCCAGACGCTGCTGCTGGGCGGGTACGCCTACGCGCACTTCTCTACCTCGCGCCTGAGCTCGCGCCGGCAGGTGATCCTGCACCTCCTGCTGCTGGCCGTGGCCCTGGCGCTCCTGCCCATCACGCCCTCGGAGTCGTGGCGGGTGCGTACGGACGGTGACCCTAACCTCCAGATCCTCCTGCTGCTGGCCGCGTCCATCGGGGTGCCTTACTTCGTCCTCTCCTCGACCGGACCGCTAATGCAGCGCTGGTTTAGCCAGATACAACCGGGGGTGTCTCCATACCGGCTCTACGCGCTCTCCAATGTCGGCTCTTTGCTCGCGCTCCTGAGCTATCCCGCCTTCTTTGAGGTCCGGTTCACGCGCCAGGCGCAGGCGGCGATGTGGTCGTGGGGGCTGGTGGGCTTCGTGCTTTGCTGCGCGGTCTGTGCGTGGCTGGTGTGGCGCCTCGCGCCGGCGGCGGAGAGCCGGAGCGCGGAGCTTCCACCCGGGGAGGAACCGGCGCCCGCGGTCTCCGCGGTGGATCGTCTGCTCTGGGTTGCGCTGCCGCTGGTCGCATCCGTCCTGCTCCTGGCGGCCACCAACAAGCTCTGCCAGGAGGTGGCGGTTATCCCGTTTCTGTGGGTGCTGCCGCTGAGCCTGTACCTCCTGTCGTTCATCATCTGCTTCGACCACGACCGCTGGTATCACCGCGGAGTCTTTCTCGCGCTGCTGGTCCCCGGGGCGGCCGCCGTCGCGCTGCTGATCCCGGCGGGCACCGACGCGCCGATGCGCCTGCAGATCATCCTCTATAACGCGGTGCTGTTCCTGGCCTGCATGGTCTGCCACGGGGAGCTGTATCGCCTGAAGCCGGCCCCGCGGGGGCTCACCTCCTACTTCCTGCACATCTCGCTCGGCGGTGCGCTGGGCGGCTTTTTGGTCGCGATTGTCGGGCCGGCCGTGTTCGACGACTACCGGGAGCTGCAGGTCGGCCTTTGGCTCCTAAGCTACCTGATCGGGGTGCTTTGCTTTAGGCATCGTAGCCGCGAGATCGCGCTCGCCGCCGCGGTTGGGGCGCTCGCCTTGCCTTTTGCCATTGCCGGGCTGCGCTCGGCCTTCGACGGCGGGGAGGGGCTTGGCACCGAGTTGCTGGCCCTCGCGCGAGACCGCTGGCCCTATCTCGCCGGCGGCCTGCTCCTGCAGTCGGTGATGCTGCTGGATTTCCGCCGGTGGCGCCCGCTGGATCCGTGGGCCCCCCGGATGGGTGGTTTCCTGATGGCGCTTTGCGTCGGCCTCGGGGCCGTGTTCGCGGCCGGGTGGAACGATCGCAGCGCCAACACGCTCAGCGCCTCGCGCAACTTCTACGGCACGCTCAAGGTGCTCGACTATAATCCCGGTGATGCCGAGGACAATTACCACCTGCTGCTGCACGGAGCCACCACGCACGGGCTCCAGTTCACCAAGCCGGAGAAGTCCGTCCTGCCGACCACGTACTACAGCGAGTCCAGCGGCGTGGGGATCGCCCTGAACCTGCTCCCGCCCGGTCCGCGCCGCTTCGGCTTGGTGGGTCTCGGCACCGGCACGCTAGCAGCCTACGCGCGGAAGGGGGATTCGCTCCGCATCTACGAGATCAATCCGGCCGTGGAGCGCTTGGCGCGAGCGAACTTCAAGTATTTGGATTACTGCCTCGGGGCCGTGGAAGTCGCGATGGGCGACGCACGGCTCGTGATGGAAAGGGAAATTGCCGGCGGACAGCCGCCCGTCTTCGACCTACTCGCTCTTGACGCCTTCTCGAGCGACGCCATCCCGGTCCACCTGCTGACCCGCGAGGCGTTCGCGGTCTACGAGCGGTTGCTGCGTCCCGGCGGCGTGCTCGCAATCCACATCTCGAATCGCTACCTCGACCTCCGCCCGGTAGTCGAGCGGCTCGCGGAGGAATTTGGGTATGCGGTCGCGGCGATCTCGGATGACCGGGAGCCCGAGTGGTGGGTCTACGCCACCACCTGGATGATCCTCACGCGCGATCAGGCCTTCCTGCAGCAGGAAGGCTTGCGCTCCGCGGCCGATTCACCCTCGGACTACCGCAACGCCCCGCTCTGGACCGACGATTTCGCGAGCCTCTACTCCATCATGAAGTGAGCCTCGGCGGGGTGCTCAGGGCGCCTTCTTGGCCGCCTTCGCCTTCGCGGCCGGCTTCGGATCGAGGTTGGCCGCCAGATCCTCCGGCGTGACGCGCGACCCGACCCCGCCCGCCGGGACCTCCAGCTTCGCCAGCCAGACGATCGCGTTCAGCACGAGCCGGCGGAAATCCTCGTGGCCCCAGTTGGCGTGGTAGTGCGCGCCGGTGAAACCAAAGCCCCGCCCGCCATCCGGGCGCTCGTGGGCCCAGGCGACGACCGTCGCCTCACCACGCGCCACGAGGGCCCGGACGGCGGGGTTACCCGAGTGGCGGCCATCAGGCCGGGACACGGTCGACGTATCGGGAATCGCCACCAGCAAGGGTGTCACGCCGGCCATTCCCGGTTTGAACCGCATATTGAAGTACCATTCGTCCCGGATTGTGAAAGGCTGCACGCCCCGGGTCACCGGGTGCACGGGCAGCGACTTGAAGTGTGCGTCCCAGTGTGGGTTCACGGACCAGTCGGTTTCAAAGGCCCCCCCGATCAAATCAAGAAACTCGGCCTGGCCTTTTTCCTTGGTCGGCTCGACCCCGTAGTGGATGCACCCGATCCCGACGCTACGGCGGGCGAGGGCGCTGAGGACGCCGAGGCGGTTTTCCGCGAGAGCCAAATGCTTCACCCCGCCGTCGCAGTAGAGGATCACCGCGTCGACGGCGGCGAGCGCGGCCGAGTCCTTCGGCCAGCCGTTGAGGGAGACCTCCGTGCGGAGCCTCGGCACCCCCGCGAGACATTTCTGAAGCAGCAGGACGCCGGCATTGTGCTCGTGCGCGCCAGGACCGTGGCTCATCGTACCCGCGATCAGCAGGGCGCGTTTTTCCGCCGCCGGGGCGGCCGTGACGGCTGTCGAGTCGAACAGGGCAAGAACTAGGAGAAAGTGGAAGGGGCGGGGCAGAGGGCGCATGGGGAAGGAAGGCCCGCAGGCTTTCCGCCTCCTGACTCTCGGTCAACCCCGACCGCGGAGGCTCAGCCCGCAGGGGTGTAGTCGAGGTAGGGGCCGAGCCACTTTTCGGCTTCGGCGACGGCCAGCCCCTTGCGCGCCGCATAATCCTCGATCTGGTCGCGCGCGACTTTGCCGACCGCGAAGTACTTCGAGTCGGGGTGATTCAGGTAGAGTCCGCTCACGCTGCTGGCCGGATGCATCGCGCAACTCTCCGTCAGCGTGATGCCGGTAAGGGCGGGCGCATCCAGCAGCTGGAACAGCGTTCGCTTTTCGGTGTGGTCCGGGCACGCGGGATAGCCGGGGGCTGGTCGGATGCCTCGATAACGCTCCCGGATGAGGTCCTCCACCGAGAGATTCTCCGCGCGTCCGAAGCCGCAGGTCTGGCGCGCCTGCTGATGCATCAGCTCCGCCAGCGCCTCCGCCAGCCGGTCGCCCAGCGCCTGTGCGAGAATCGCGCCGTAGTCGTCGTGCGCCGCCCGGAATTCCATCGCGAGGGCCTCGACGCCGTGGCCCGCGGTCACCGCGAAGCCTCCGACGTAGTCGATCCGGCCGCTGTCCCGCGGCGCCACGTAGTCGGCGAGGCAGTGGTTGGCCTGTGCCGCGGGCTTCTCGAGTTGCTGGCGCAGGAAGTGGAACCGCCCGAGGGTGGCAGACCGGGACTCGTCTGCATAGATCTCGACGCTGTCGCCGACGGCATTGGCCGGCCAGAAGCCTATGACCGCCCGCGCGGTGAAAAGCCGCTCGCGCACGATCCGCTCCAGCAACAGGAGGGCGTCGGCGTGGAGGCGCTTCGCCTCGGAGCCCACCACGGGATCCTGGAGGATGTCTGGGTAGCGGCCGTGCAGTTCCCACGCGCTGAAAAAGGGGCCCCAGTCAATCAAGGTAGTGATCTCCGCGAGCGGGACCGGGTCGTAGATCCTCTTACCGAGTACCTCCGGCCGGGGGATGTCCACCTCCGCCCAGCGCGAAGCGGCGGCACGGGCGCGGGCGGCCGCGAGCGGCAACGCGGCTCGCTTGCCTTGGCGGCCCTCGAATTCGGCGCGGAGCCGGTCCTGCTTTCCGGCGACCTCCACGAGGTAGGGGGCACGCTGCTCCGGCGAGAGCAGCGCGCTTACCACGTTCACCACCCGCGAGGCGTCCAGCACGTGCACTACGCCCGGCGCGTAGGCGGGAGCAATCTTCACCGCCGTATGCGCCGCGCTCGTGGTGGCCCCGCCGATCAGCAGCGGCACCTCGAAGCGCTGGCGGGTCATCTCCCGGGCCACGTGCACCATCTCATCTAGGGAGGGTGTGATCAGCCCGGAGAGCCCGATGACGTCCGTCTTGCACTCGCGCGCTACCGCGAGGATCCGCTCTGCAGGCACCATCACGCCGAGGTCAGTGACCTCATAATTATTGCAGGCCAGCACCACGCCCACGATGTTCTTGCCAATGTCGTGAACGTCGCCCTTGACCGTCGCGAGCAGGATGCGGCCCTTGGCCGATGCCTGACCGGCGGCCGCCTTCTCCGCCTCCATATATGGCGTCAGGACAGCCACGGACTTCTTCATTACGCGGGCGGACTTCACCACTTGGGGGAGGAACATCTTGCCCGCGCCAAAAAGATCCCCAACCACCCGCATGCCGTCCATCAACGGCCCCTCGATGATGTCGAGCGGCCGCGCGTAGAAAGCGCGCGCCTCCTTGGTGTCCGCCTCGATGAAGGCGTCGATACCTTTGACCAGAGCGTGCCGCAGGCGCTCAGCGACCGGGGCGCGGCGCCACTCCTCCGCCTCCGGCGCCGGCTTGCCGACGGCGTCTTCGGTGGAGGACTGCTTGAGTTCGTCGGCCAGGGCCACGAGCCGTTCCGTGGCGTCAGGCCGGCGATTGAGAATCACGTCCTCCACCCGGTCCCGAAGCTCCGCGGGGATCTCTTCGTAGACGCCAAGCAGCCCAGCGTTGACGATCGCCATGTCCAATCCCGCCTGAACGGAGTGGTACAGGAACACCGTGTGCATTGCCTCACGAACCGGGTTGTTGCCGCGGAACGAGAAGGACACGTTCGAGACGCCGCCGCTCACGCGCGCGCCGGGCAGGGTCGCCTTGATGGTCCGCGTGGCGTCGATGAAGTCTAAGGCGTACCCGTTGTGCTCCTCAATGCCGGTCGCCACCGTGAGGATGTTCGGGTCGAAAATGATGTCCTCCGCGGGGAAGCCGATGGCTTCGGTCAGGAGGCGGTAGGCCCGCGTGCAGATGCGCACCTTATCGTCGCGCGTGGCCGCCTGGCCCTGCTCGTCGAAAGCCATCACCACCGCGGCCGCGCCGTAGCGCCGGACCAGCCGCGCCCGCCGCAGGAACTCCGCCTCCCCGTCCTTGAGGGAAATGGAGTTCACGATGCCCTTGCCCTGCAAGCACTGCAGCCCGCGCTCGAGCACGGACCACTTGGAAGAGTCCAGCATCACCGGGACGCGTGCGATCTCGGGCTCGGCAGCGATCAGATTGAGGAAGTGGACCATTGTCGCTTCCCCGTCGATCAGCGCCTCGTCGACGTTGATGTCGATCACGTTGGCCCCGCTCTCCACCTGCTGCCGGGCGATGGCGAGGCAGGCTCCCCAGTCGCCCGCCTTGAGCGCCTTGGCGAAGCGGGGCGAACCGGTGATGTTGGTCCGTTCCCCGATGACGAGGAACTGGGCGGCGGTGTTCACGGCGGATCAGGCGACCACCAGCGGTTCGAGCCCGCTCAGCCGCAACGCGCGGCGGGCGGCGGGTACCGCCCGAGGGGCGACGCCGCGTACGGCGGCGGCAATGGCCGCAATGTGGGCCGGCGTCGAGCCGCAGCAGCCGCCCACGAGGTTCACCCAGCCCTGCCGAGCGAAATCCCCAAGCACCTTCGCCATATCCTCCGGCGTCTCGTCGTAACCGCCGAAAGCGTTCGGCAGGCCCGCGTTGGGATAACAGGATACGTAGCAGCCCGCGATGCGGGAAAGCTCCTCGACGTAGGGCCGCATCGCCTCGCCGCCCAGCGCACAGTTAATGCCGACCAAGAACGGCTGCGCGTGCGCCACGCTGTGGTAGAACGCGCTAATCGTTTGGCCGGAAAGGGTCCGTCCCGAGGCGTCAGTGATGGTCACGCTCACGAACACCGGGACGCGCGCCGCAGCGCCGCGCTTCTCCTGCACCTCCGCGATCGCGTAGAGGGCGGCCTTCGCGTTCAACGTGTCAAAGATCGTCTCCACGAGCAGCGCGTCGACCCCGCCGTCCAACAGCGCCTCGATTTGTTCAGTGTAGGCGCCGACCACCTGATCCCAGGTGACCGCGCGGTACTCTGGGCGATTCACGTCCGGTGACATCGAGAGCGTTCGGTTAAGCGGCCCGATCGCGCCTGCGACAAAACAACGCCGTCCCGGCGTCGTCTGTTCCGCCGCCTCGGCCGCGCGCCGGGCGCACGCCACCGCGGCCAGATTAATCTCCCGCACCCAGGGCTCGCAGCGGTAATCCGCCATCGCGATCGAGGTGCTGCTGAAGGTGTTGGTCTCGACGAGGTCGGCGCCCGCGTCGAAATAGGCCCGGTGGACGCCCTCGATTACGTCGGGCCGGGTCAGGCAAAGCAGGTCGTTGTTCCCCTTGAGGTCCTGCGGGTGCCCGGCGAAGCGCTCGCCGCGGAAATCAGCCTCCTCGAGCCCGTGGCCTTGGATCAGCGACCCCATCGCGCCATCCAGCACCACAATGCGGCCCGCAAACAGGCGGCGGAGTCCATCGTCACGAGCAGCGGTGGGGGGAATGCGGGCGGCCATTTCGAAGCAGAGTCTGGCGTTCGCCGTCTCGCTTGGCAAGCAACATATCTACGTATCAATATGGGTTGATTCGTTCTTTACATCCAGATGAAGAGGGTTATACCGAACCGATGAGCGTCTCTAGCGAACTCTCCCAAGGCTTCCCCACCACGACTCGTGATCGCCAGAGGTTTGCGGTCAGGCGAGCCGGTTGGGGGGGCTCGGCGAGCGCGCTGGGAACCCTAGCCCTAGGGTTCGTGGCGGTGGCGGAGTTGCGTCCGCAGGCGCCAGAATCGTTGCCGCCCTTCGTCTTTCGCGAGTCCCGGGGTGCAGAGCCAGCGGGGCCCGCGAAGCCGAGCGCGGGCTGGCTGACGGCGGAGGAATTGGCGCGCCGTCAGGTCACTTCGCTCTCGGAAGCTTTGCGTCAGGTGGCCGGGGTTCCAGCCGTGACCTCCGGGGCGGCCGGGATGATCACCTCCGTTTTCACGCGGGGGGCGAACTCCAACCAGACGCTCCTACTGGTCGACGGCCTGCGGCTGAACGACCCCAACACGGACTACGCGGTTTTCTTAGGTGGCGCCTGCCTCGCGGCGTGCGACAGCCTAGAGGTTTCCCACGGCCCGCAGAGCACGCTTTACGGGGGAGAGGCGGTCGGCGGGCTGATTTCACTGCGGGCGTCGCGAGGGCAGGGTTCCCCTTCCGGACGCGTCGCGTTGGAGGCGGGGAGTTTCGGGACCTTCCAAGGTTCGGTGAGCACCCAGGGTACCCGCGGGATGGACGCTTGGAGCCTTTCACTGCGTGGCGGGCGCACGCGGAACGAGCGGGCGAACAATGCCTTCACCTCGCACAATGCGGTGCTGCGGCTGGACCGCACCCTGCGGCCCGGGCTCGAGGCGACGACCACGCTGCGCTGGTTCCGCGGGGCCTATGGTTCGCCCGGGGACCGGTTCACGAACGATCCCGACAATCGTGAGCGCGAGGACAACTTGCTGGCCACGGCGCAACTTCAGGTGAGCCGAGGGCCTTGGCAGACGCGTTTGCTCGCCGGTGGGCAGGATCGACGCTTCGCCGCGGTCAGCCCTTTTCCCGCTCCGCGTCCTACGGCGGAGACGCGGGTGACGAACCGGCGTGGAGTGCTTGATGCCCAGAGCACCTTTCGCGGCTGGTCCGGCCATCTCCTGCTCGGTGGCGCCACACTCGAAGCGAACCACACGCGCAACACGGGCTTCGGCAACATCAACCGCCGCCAGCGCCTCGCGGCGGTGTTCCTCCACGACGAATTCCGTCCGCGCCCGGACTTGCACCTGAGCCTCGGCGTGCGGAACGACGACTTCGACACCTTCGGCCGCGCCTCCACTGGCCGGGCCAACGCTTCATGGGCGCCCGCCGGTTCGGCATTTCGGTGGGGGGCAGGTTTCGGGACCGGCTTCCGTTCGCCGAGTTTCCTCGATCTCTACGGCCAAAGCGCGTTCTACCGCGGCAACCCCGGCCTTCGACCGGAACGCGCCCGCGGGTGGGAACTCGGGGGCGAATGGCGCGGCGGCGGCGGGCGATGGACCGTGGGCTTGACACTTTTCGAGCTCGGCCTCCGAGACCTGATTGCCAGCACCCGGGACTTCCGCAGCGTCGAGAATATCCTGCGGGCCCACACCCGGGGCTGGGAGCTCACCTGGCGCCTGCGCTGGGCGGAAATCGCCACGATCTCAGGGCATTACGCTTACTTGGAGGCGGAGAACCTCACGGCAGGGACCCGGCTGCTGCGCCGGCCGAGGCACCGCGGCGGGCTCGATGTGTGGCGGCCGTGGGGCGGCGGATTCAGCGCCGGCGCCAGTCTCGTCGCGACGGGCCAACGCGAGGATGTTCACGCCCGCACTTTCCGGACAATCGACGGCGAGGACTACGTGGTGGCGCGCCTGTACGCGCAGCAGCGCCTGAGTTCCGAATGGTATCTACGCGGGCGGCTCGAGAACGCGCTCGACGAGCGCTACGAGGAGGTGCACGGCTACCCGGCGATCGGGCGGGGCGTGTTCCTCGCCCTCGAGCGCGGATTCTGAGCCCGGGTCGCCGGGCAACTCTAGGCTTCCCACCCACGGAGCCGCCGCTACCGTTCAGGGCTTTTATGGAGAAAACGTTCATCATCCTGAAGCCTGACGCGATGGAGAAACGCTTGGTGGGCACGATCGTGGCCCGCTTCGAGGCGGCCGGTTTCGACGTCGTCGCTTGCAAGATGGGCCGGCTGTCGCCCGCGCTGCTCCGGGAACATTACGCGCACGTCGCGTCCAAGCCCTTCTATCCGGAAATCGAGGCCTTTATGAACCGCCGGCCCGTGGTCCTGTTGGCCCTCCAGGGCGAAAACGTGGTCCAGCGCGTGCGAGACCTGCTCGGGCCGACCGATTCGCGCAAGGCGGCCAGGGGCACCATCCGCGGGGACTTCGGCACCGATATGATGGTCAACGTCGCCCACGCTTCCGACAGCATGGAAAACGCCCGGGCCGAGCTGGCCCGTTTCTTCCGCCCCGAGGAATTGTTCGCCTGAGCGGCGCGCGCGGCGGGTGCGCCGCGCTCAGGGCCGGCGCTCCCACGCCAGCGGAATCCCGGCCGCCGACAATTGGGCCTGAAAATCCGCCAACCGGCCCGGCGCCTTGCGAACGGACCGCGGCGCGTGCCGTCCGGCCAGGCAGAAGGCCGCCAGTTCCCCGGCGGCCTCACCGATGTTCCACTCCACGGGGTGGAGGCGATAGCAGCCATTCGTGAGGTGGGTGGTGCCGATGTTCTTGTTCGCGGCCAGGAGGTTCTCCATCCGCACGGGCAAAAGGCAGCCGAGCGGGATTTGGAAGGGCAGCGCGGGGAAATCGATGTAGTTGTCGCCGCCGCTGCTGGGGTGGAGGTCGATGTTGTAGCTGCCGATCCCGACGCTGTCCGGGAAGAGGGCCGCTGTGGTCTCGGCCGGGGTCTTCGGACCTGTCTCGCGCTGGCGGGCCTCCGTGCCGACGTGCAGCTCGCTCACGGTAAATTCCGCGCGGATCCGGCGGCTCTCGCGGATGTACGGGTACTTGGCGAGGCCGTCCGCCGTGCCGACAATGTCCGGGCGCAGCCGCAGCCCCTTCCAACCCGTGCCGCCGTCCGGGCGCGGGCACTCGGTCTGTAGCCAGTGAAGCCATGATAAGCTCAACTGCTTGCCTCCCTCGGTATGGCGCGCGGCCTCCGCGGGCGAAACGCCGGCGAGGTTACCCAGCATATAGTCGTTCTGGGGCCAGTTCACTAGGGTGATGTCCCCTCGGTAGGTACCGGGCGCGAACTGCGAGCGGTCGATGATCCGCCGGTACTTGAACAGTCCCGTGCCCTTCTCGGGGTCAAAGCCCATATTGAAGGGCTGGAGGGTCCGCGGCGACGAATAGAAGAGGCTCAGCAGCTTGCCCGACCACGGCGGCCGAAGGGCGGGGACGTGATCGCGCCAGAAGGCGTAGTCGCGCGGGCGCTCGATCACGTGATCCTCCCCCGCGACGTAATCGATCGCGAAGCAGCAGGTGAAGGACTGGTGGTTGTCCGGCTCCGCCTGCTCCTTCGCGCGGGGCTCCCCGGTCTCCCGCCGCGACTCCGCCCCAGTAACGAACTCCGTGCCGGTGAGCGGCAGCAGGTCCCCGAGTTCGGTCGCATCGATGAAGTAAGGCGCGCGCAGCACGGTCTCGTGGCCGAGGTCGAGGCTGCGGACGGTTACGGCGTCGACCCGGTCCCCCGTGGTCTGGGCCGCGACCGGCACGTGGAACAGCAGGATCTCCACGCGACCCCCGGCCACGTGCGGGGCCAGGAGTTCCTGCAGGGCCGCGAGGGCGACACGCGGCTCGTGGCAGAGCCGGGAGACGCTGCCGTTGCCCGGGTTGAGCCGGGCATTCGCGTGCGCGGCGGGCGTCAGCGGAAAATTGCGCCGGTAGTGGTCGCGGATGCGCTCCCGCAACTCGCGGTAGGACCGGGTTGCGCCGCCGGTCTCGATCTGAGCGTTCTCATCCGGCGGCACCGCCTGGGAGGTTAACTGGCCGCCGATCCAATCCGTCTCCTCAGAGAGGATCACCCGCCGCCCCCGGCGCGCCGCGGCCAGGGCCGCCGCGCAGCCGCCGAGTCCGCCGCCGATCACCACCACATCCGCCCGCAGTTCCTTCGCAGCTGGCGAGGTCCGGGCTGCTACGCCACTGAGGATCACGGGGCCGGCGGACGCCCCGCCCGCCCGCAGCGCGGACGGGGCCAGGGCGGCGGCGGGCAGGGCGCAGACGGACTGACGGAGGAAACGACGGCGGTTCATCGGGGTGACGGGGGACGTCAGTAAGTGCCCTTCAGGGCGAACGTCCAGCTCTGGCCCACGGTCTCGTTCCGCGTGAGCGCGGTCAGTCCGCCGGCGAAACGCTGCAGGTTGATGTAAGGCGTGTCGGTGAGGTTTCGCACGCTAACCGAAAGGCTATAGGCGGGGCTCAGGCGCCAGCCGGCTCCACCGTCAACGTTGGTGCGATGCCTCCGGAAGGTCGTACCGGCGAGGTTCGTGTTCACGTCATCGGTCCAGTTCCAGTTCGTGTAGAGGTTGAGGCGGTTGTAGGAGTAATTGATCCCGCCGCTGGCGAGGTGGGGCGTCAGGTTCGCGCGCGGCACCTCCGCGTAAAGCCGGGTGTAGCTCGCCCGCACGGAGAGGCGCCGGAACAGCGCGCCAAGGAACGAGAGGCTCTGGTTGTACTCCCACTCCATGCTACGCATCTGGATGGTGCCCGGACCGTTGTCGGTGGTGATGAACTCGTAGCCAAGCAGCTCGTCGTCCCCGGTGTAGCCGAACTCCTGCGCGGTCAGGCGGTCGGTGATGAACAGGTTGCGCACCTTGCGCTCCGTGAGGGTGACGGCGAGTTGGCCCACCGGCTCGAAATAATAGGCGAGCCGCGCGGCGTAGTTGTTTGCCGTCTCCGGCTTCAGGCGCGGGTTAGGCGAGGTGACCGTCAGCGCGGTGTCATTGACGATCCAGACGCCGGCGAGATTGACGTAGGAGGGCCGGCGGATCGTGGAGCTGTAGCCAAAGTGGAAATCGAGGTTGCGGGCCAGCCCGTACTTGACCGAGGCGCTGGGGAAGAGGTTGTCGTAGTCGCCGGTGCGCTTTACGCGCGGCTGGGAAAGGAACTGGTACTGAATGCCCGGGATGGTCGTGGCGCGGCCAGCGGCGCTCACCGGGAAGCCCGCCGCCCGAAGTTCCGCCGGGGTCCGCGTGTCCGCCTCACTCGCCTCGGTGCTGGTGCCTTCCCAGCGCAGCCCGGCCCGCAGGGTGAGCCCCCGTAGGCTGGCGGTCCCCATCAGGAAGCCCGAGTCGACGCGCTCGTAATAGCGGCGCCGCCGGGCGACGTAGGACTCGTAGAAGTTGTCGCCGTTGGTGCCCCAGTTCTGCCGGAACGCGTCCGGGTTGGCGCGGTAGAGGTCCGCGATCGCGCGGAGGTTGGGCATAAAGACGTTCCCGCCCGAAAGGGACCGGATCGCCCCGCCGTTCATCCCGAGGTCGTACTCCCAGGGGGACCGGTAGTTGGCCCAGGCGCCGGCCCCCCCGCCCGGAAGGTAGTCAAACCGCTTCGCCAGCTGGTCGTCCTCGAATTTCTGGAACTGCTGGCGCGACTTCACGCCGGATTTCCAAGTCACCGGGACGAACCGCGCGGTCTTCAGGATCGCGTTGACCTCGCCGCTGAAGAAGGTCGTGCGCCCGAAGCGGCCGTCATTAAGGGTGAACGAGGGGCTCGTGAAGCTCACGCCGTTGCTGATGTCCGGGCCGGCGACCTGGGTGAAACGCCAGTCGGCGGAAAGCGGCGAGGAGCGCTCGGCGCGGAAGGTGACGTTCGCCGCCGCAGGTGAGTTGCTGTCGCGGATCGACTGGCGGCGCCCAAGGGGGTCGTACCAGCTGGTCGAGTCAGTGTACGCGAACTTGCCCTCGACCTCGAGATTGCCCCGTTTGTAGCCGAAGCGGGGCAGGAGCGTGAGCGTCTCACCCATCTTGGAAACCGCCACGGGATTCACCTGCACGGAGCCGGTCGGCGCGGACACGAAACTCAGAAGCGGGTCCGCCCCGGCCACGTTCACGCGGGTCCCGGCATTGAAGATCGTCGTGCGCTGCGGGGTCCACAGGTCCGCGTAATTGTAGACGACGCCCAGGCCGATGTTGAGCTCGGGGCTGATGCGGTAGTCGGCGGTGAGGGTGGTGGCGAAACGCTTGTTGAAACGGGGCGCCCATTGGAAATTCAGGGTCGTCGGCACGAGCGGGCGCGGGTCGGTCGCGGTGGGCGTCGCGTTGTAGGCCTGGGAGGTGATGAGCGCCTCCTGGTAGACGTTGGATTCGCTGACGTTAAGCACGATGCCGAGGGAGCGGTTCAGAAAGACGTCCGAGTACTCAAAGATGCCGCCGGGGCGCCACTTGCGGCTCGGGCGATCCTCGTCGGGCCCGAGCTTGGCGCGGAAGTCCATCTCCTCCGAGTGCGCGGTGACGTTCGCCTGCCACGAGACCCGCCGGCCCGCGCGGTCGAACGCCCGCTTCGTGCGCAGGTTGATCGTCCCCGCCGGCGCGTTGGCGTCGACATCGGCGCTGATCGTCTTGGACACCTCGATCGACTCCATCGAGTTCAGCGAGGCCATCTCCATCGTGAAGGAGCGGGCCGCACCCGAGCCGCTGTTGTTGGCATCCACGCTGGCGAGGGCGATGCCGTCCATCGTCACCGAGGTGTACTCGGAGCCCAGGCCGCCCAAGCGCACGGTGCGCACCTCCCCGTAGAACAGGTCCAGCTCGACGCCGGGCAGATGCTTGAGGAACTCGCCCACGTTGCCCTCCGCGTTGTCGCCGAAGGAGTCCGAGGCGACCGTGTTGGTGATGTTCATCGAGTTGCGCTGGTCCATGATCGCCTTTGCCGCGCCCTCCCTTTCGGAGGAGACGACAAACGCGTCCAGCTTCAGCGCCTCGCCGGGCGCGGCCAGCGCGCTGACTAGGGCGAAGTCCTGCGTGACGGTCGCGCCCGCGGCGACGTTTACCGTGGCGCTCGCGTCCTGGTAGCCGGTATAGGTCACGCTGAGGTTCACGCGGCCGGTCATCACTGGGTAGAGCCGGTATTCGCCGCCACCCCCGGAGACCGCAGCGACGCCGGTCTCGCGGACGACCACGCGTGCGTTCCGCACGTATTCTCCGGTCGCTGGGTTCGAGATTCGTCCCGTAACGGTCCCCCCGGTCGGCTGGGCGAGCAGCAAAGCGGGGCCAAAGGCGAGGACCAGCGCGAGGATTTGGCCTGCAAGCAGACGCGGAGTAGGGTTCATCGGGGCTCCTTGTGCTGCAGGTGAGGTGACCGAGAACCTCCAGCGCGGTCAAGGCCGCGTGTGTCAGGGGGGCGCCCGCTCCACGAGATGCGATGGAATCGCCTTGTTCAGGCGGTCCGCCGCGCTTTTCCTTTCGCTTCCGTCCTCCCGCCCCGGAAGCCGCCCCTGTATCCCCCGGGCCGCACCCATCCCCATGACATCCCGCTCCCGCCGCTGCCCAACCTTCCTCCGATTGGTTCTTGTTGCCCTCGCGTTCGCCTTGCCGCTTACCGGCGCCGAGCCCGGCAGCGTGACCGGCACGGTCAGCAATGCCGCCACCCGTAATCTGCTGCCCGGCGCCCGAGTCGAGATCGCCCCGCTCGGGCTCTCCGCGCTCACCGACGACACCGGACGGTACGTGCTTGCCGGCGTGCCCGCCGGCAGCACGAGCTCGTCGTCGCCTACATCGGTCTGGACGCCGTCCGGCGCGCCGTGACGGTCGCGGCGGGCCAGCGAGTGAACCAGGACTTCGACCTCACGACCGGCATCTACAAGCTGGACCAGTTCAAGGTAGTCGGGGAGCGGGAGGGGGACGCCGCCGCAATCACGGCTTACCGAAACTCGGAAAACCTGAAGAACATCGCGGCCACGGACTCGTTCGGGAATCTCCCGAACCTGAACGCCGGCGAGGTCGCGATCCGTTTGCCCGGAATTTACGGGGAGCTCGACGCGGGCGGGAACCTTGCGGGCTTCAACGTCCGCGGGATGGGCCCAGGGCTGAACAGCGTGACGATGGATGGCGGCCTGATGACCGGCCAAGGCGGGATGGGGCGGTCGATCTTCGTCAACAACATCACGGGCGCGATGTTCGAGCAGGTGGAGCTGGTCAAGGGCCACACGCCGGACAAGGGCGCTGATTCCCTCGGCGGTACGATCAACTTCAAGAGCCGCTCGCCGCTCTCGATGCGCGAGAAGCGCCGCATCACCTACACCCTGACCGGCCGGCTCGCCCCGTCCTTCACTCAGCAGATTCCCATCCGGGAGGACCGAAGGCTCCACGGGCTCTTCACCCTCGGCTACCAGGAGGTCTTCGACGTCCTCGGCGGCAGCCGCAACCTCGGCGTCTCGCTGACCCTATTCAACAGCGAGACGGCGATTGGCTCCTTCTTCACCACGCGGGATTACCAGAACACCCTCACGCAGCCGGCCTTCCTTTGGGACTACCGCTGGGATGACCTCTACAACCACCGGCGCCAGAAGAACGTGACGCTCAAGGCCGACTACCGGCTGACCCCCTCAACCAAGCTTTCCTTCCTGACGACGTACATCGACCACTCGGAGGTCTACCGGCGCCAGTACGCCGTTCGTGCCTTCAGCAATGGTCAGGCGCAGGATACCGTGCCCAGCGCGACCACCAGCATCGTCCCGGGTTACACCTCCCGGATCACGACGGTCCGCCCCGTGGCTTCATCGGTCATTGACGTGACGATGACGGGACCGAACAACTTCTTCAACCGGCTGCGCCGCGTGGACCTCGGCGTGGAGCACGAGCAGGGTCGGCTCCTGCTGGAAGCAAACGCCCGCTACACGCAGACTCACATCAACATCGGCAACGGCGAGGGCGCGGTGCTGACGAACCGCATCAGCGGCACCGGCTGGATCATCGACCGGACTCGCTCGGACCTCTACCCGCAATTTCTTGCCAATGGCGGGCTGGATTTCACCGATCCAGCCAACTACCGGCCGATCGCGAACGGCCTCTCCAATCAGAACGACCGCCAGATCCACGAGGTCGCCGAGGCCCGCATCGACGCCCGCTACACGCTGCCGCTCGCGGCCCCCGTTTTCGCCAAGGCGGGCGTTCACTGGCGGGAACAGCACGTCGGCGTCCGCAGCGCCTCCCGCCGCTGGAGCTACAACGGCACCGGCCCGCTACCGCAGGATCCCAACCTGCTGACGATGGACCGGCGGATGACCGGCCGGGCGATCCCGCAATGGGAAGCCTCTTGGTTTATGCGCTCGCGCGAGGTCGCCGACCCCTCGCTGTGGCGCGAGGATCTATATTTCCGCAACACCACCCGCTACACGGCTTATCGGGACGTCGTCGAGACAGTCACGGCGCCCTACGTGATGACGCAGGGCAAGCTAGGCCGCGAGAGTTGGGCCGGACGTACCGGCTTCCTCGGCGGCGTGCGCTGGGAGAAGACGGAGAATGAGGCCGACGGCTGGGTGCGCGCCCGGGTACTCAGCACCGCCGCGCAGCAGACGGCCGACCCGGCTGGGACCGCCCAGCGCGACTACGCGAACAACCGGCGCCAGATCACCGGTGATTATACCAAGGCATTCCCGAGCGTGCACGCCTGGCACGACTGGAGCGCCAACCTGAAGACGCGCCTTAGCTGGTCCTCGAGCTTCGGCCGGCCCGCCTTTGGCAACTTGTCGCCCGCGGAGACCCCGAACGAGAACCTGCGGACGGTCACGGTCAACAATCCCTCGCTCCTGCCCCAGACCGCCCGCAACTGGGACGCCACTCTCGAGTATTACTTTGAGCCGGTGGGCAACCTCACGGTTGGCTGGTTCCACAAGGAGATCCGGGACTACATCGTGAGCGGCATCGATTCCGGCACGATCGGCACCGGCACGGACAACGGTTACAACGGGGAGTATGCCGGCTGGAACATCCTGAGCTCTGCCAACGCGGGCACCGCGATCGTGCAGGGCTGGGAATTCAGCTACCAGCAGCAGTTCACCTTCCTGCCGGGGGCGCTCAAGGGACTCAGCGGGATGGTCAATTTCACCCTCCTCGAGACCCGCGGCAACTATGGCGGCACGACCCGCCGGGGCACCGGTCAGGTGGCCGGCTTCGTGCCGCGCACCGCGAACGCGAGCCTTAGCTGGCGCTACCGCGGTTTCAGCACGCGGCTGCTCGTCAACTACGGGGGCGAGTACCTGCAGGCCTACAGCGCCGCCTCCGCCGCCCGGAACCTCTACCGGATGGCGCGCACGCTGGTGAACCTCGGCCTCGCCTACCAGCTGCGACCGACGCTTAGCTTCACCGTCGACGCCGACAACCTCACCAACGTGCCGCAGCGGCGCTACCGCGGGGTGCCCGACAATATGGAGTACTACAATTACCCGGGCACGACGCTGACCTTCGGGATCACCGGTCGCTTCTGACCAGCCCCGGAGTCAGCGCGTCGGTTTCCGCCGCGCCTCGGTCCAGTCCGTCACCACCTGCTCCAGCACCGCCAGCGGGACAGAGCCGGTGGTGAGGACGATGTCGTGGAAATCGGGCAAGGAGAAGGCGGAGCTGAGCGCGGTCCGGGCCCGCTCGCGGATCTCGAGGATCCGCAGCATCCCGATCATATAGGAGCAGGCTTGGCCGGGATTTGTGATGTACCGTTCGACCTCCGCGGCGCTGATGCCGTAGGCGATCGCCTGCTCGCGGGTCCATCCCTGGGTGTGGAGTCCCGTATCCACCACGAGGCGTCGCGCCCGGAAGAGCTCCGACCCGATGGCGCCAAGTTGGCCCGCGGGATCGCCCTCGTACCAGCCCTGCTCGACGGCGAGCCGCTCCGCGTAAAGGCCCCAGCCCTCGCTGTGCGCGCTGATCCCCCCGAAGGTCCGGCGCGCCCGGAAGCGGGGCAGGTCCCGCTGCTCCTGCTGAATGGCGAGCTGGAAGTGGTGGCCGGGCACGGCCTCGTGGTAGGCGAGGCTCCGCATCCTTGCCCCGTAAAAGAAGACATTCCCCGGCAGGGGCAACCAGAAGATCCCGGGGCGGCTGCCATCTATGGGGGGTACCGTGTAGTAGGCCGAGGCCACCCGCTCAGTCAGCGGGGGAACCCGCCGCACCTCGACCGCAGCCCGGGGCCGGCGATTGAACAACGCCTCGCTGCGTCGCTCGGCGTCGCGGATATATTCCGTGTAGCGCGCGATCAGTGCCGCTCGCGGATCCGCCGCCTCCACCAGCGGCCCCTGCGTCGCCTTCGCCATCCGTTCGTTGAAGGTGCCATTGGGCTGGCCAAGCTGGCGCAGGATCACCTCGGCCTCTGCCTCCAGCCGGGCCACTTCCCGCCGGCCGATGGCGTGGACCTCCGCGGCACCTAGGTCCGTCGTGGTAAACCCACGCAAGGCCGCCGCGTAGGCCTCCGTCCCGTTGGGCAGGCGGCTCCATCCCGCTTCTGGCGCCGCGCTTGGAAGCACCTCCTCCACCCACGCTAGCACCCGCTGGTAGGCCGGCCGGATCTTGTCCGCCACCAGCGGGCGCGCCTTCGCCAGCGCTTCGGCCTGCGCTTCCAGCGTCAGCCCGTCGATGCCCTTCATTCGCTCCTCAAGCGCGGCGACGAGGGGATTCGCTACCGGAGCGTGGTCGAGGAACATCCTCAGCTGGGTCTGCACCCGCTCCAAAATGAACCGCGGCGGCACGAAACCGCGCTGGGCCGAGCCACGGGCCAGCTCCAGCCCCTCGTCGAGCCGGGGCGCGAACCGTCCCAGCCGCGCCAAATACCGAGTTACATCTGCGGGGCGGCGCCAGCTCGCGCGTTCGGTGAGCGACTCGACGAGCGCCACGTGCAGCCCGCGCCGCTGCTCGAACAGGGAAAGGTTCTGGTGATCCGTGAACGCCGCAGCCTCCACGACGCGTTCGAGTTGCCAGCGCAGCATCGCGGCGGAAATCCGCTGCGACGGTGTCATGCCGGCTTCCGGCCAGCGGGCCAAACCCGCCAAGCCCTCCTGTGCCAGCCTTAGGCGACGATCCCGCCGCGCCTGCAATCCCTCGGTCCACAGCGCCCCAGCCTCGTCGTCATCACCGTTGCCCGAGGCTGCGTCCGAGGGGGCTGCCGCGGGGTCCCGGCTCCAGTCGGCGGTGAGCTGGTTGACCCAGCCGTCGAAGGTGTCCGGAGCGGCGGGGCGCTGGGCCGCGGGCAGAAGGGAGACCAGGCAGAGCAGCAGAGCGAGAGCGCGGGAGGAGAGCATGCGATTGAAGGGACCCAAGCACAAAACCGCTTTCTCCCCAAGCCTGCTTGGGCCAGTCTCGGTTTAGGGAAGAGCCTGGCGACGGCCGCGCGCAACTTGGCTGGCGGGGATCCCCTCCCAAGTGTGGCCCAGTGAGTTGCCGGGCGCACCTCCGCCGCCCTGGCCGGCGTGGCGCCGAGTACCGGATCAAAAATCCTCGAGCACGAAATCAAAATTGAAGCGCAGGCTCCGCGCGTCCGACCTGGCCGATCGAGGAGAAAACAGGTGTCTTTGACGTACAGCAGCTCGGTGCGGTCGAGGGGCTCCGGCTGGAGCCCTACGCGGCCGCCACCTTCGCGCACCTGCCACAGGTTGGCACGCGCCGCTGAGGTCACATCGGGCAGATTCCCACGGCTTGGCAAGATCACGTCGATCTCCACGCCCCGCCGCGCAGGCTTTCGCCGGTCGCGAAGTGCCAGTCCTTCGCGAACACCTCCCCGAACTGCGCCGCGATCAGCACCCGGAGCCGAGCGTGCAGGTCAACGCCGGCCGCCAGTAGCGCGCATCGATGTTGCGGCCGCCGGTGAACCCGGTGGTGCCGTCGACGACGAGGATCAAGTGGTAGTCCCGGATGTGGATCGCGCTCCAGCGCTGGGAGCAGCGGAGGATTGAATACCCCGACCGTAACCCCCGCTGTGCGCAAGGCATGCACCGCCACGCCAACCGTGAATCGAACGTCAAAGTCATCGATCAGCACCCAGACCGCGATGACCCGGGACCTGGCCCGGGCCAGCGTGCGGACAAAATCCCGACCGACGCCTTCGCCGCCGAAGGTGTAAGAGGCCGGCCTGATCGAGCGCTCTGCGCCGCCGATCGCCACCAGCATCCCTGGGCAGGCACCCGCTCTCCCTTGAAGCGTCTCAAGCGCGGCGCTGCCAGCGAGTAGCGGCCTCCGACCCAGTCGAGCAATCGCGGGAGGCCCTCTTACGGAGCGCCGGGTGCGGGACATCCTGGGAGAGAATTGGGGGGCCGCCGTGGCTATCAGCCCCGCCGGCCGACACAGCGCAACACCCGCTTGATGCCCAGAAGCTGCACCACGGCCACCCACGCATGCAAGGGCGCCGCAAGGCCGCCCTGCGCCGCTAGGGGAAAGGGAATAGAGGCTGGCACCGAAGCTTTGAACCGCGCGTGCCCACGAACCGGCGAGGCGGAGTCAAAGGCTTGCCAGACCGGATTGCCGTTGACCCCCGCCATCAGCGCCGGATTGATCAGGGAATGGTTCCGAGCGTGCTGATCGTCGACGACGAGAAACACACCCGCGAGGGCCTCCGGCAGGCACTGGCGGAAAATTACGACGTGACCGTCGCCGCCAACGCTGACGAGGCCTTCAACCTGCTCGACAGCCAGCCCTACGATGTCGTCCTCACAGACCTGCGGATGCCGGGCAAGTCCGGGCTCAAGGTGATCGACAAGGCGCTCTCACTGTCCCAGCGCCCGGCGGTGCTGATGCTGACCGCCTACGGCAACATCGAGACGGCCGTCGAGGCGATGAAGCGCGGCGCGGTGGATTTCTTGGCTAAGCCGGTCAACATCGAGCGCTTGGAGGTCTTGATCCAACGGGCCCTGAAGACGCGTACTCTTGAGGTGGAGGTCCGCCAGCTGCACGAGCGCCTCGACGAGAAATTCAACTTTGAGGGGATCATTGGCGGCTCGGGGCCACTGCGGGAGGTCATCGAGCGGGTGCGGCTGGTCGCACCGTCGCGAGCCACGATCCTCATCGAGGGCGAGTCTGGAACGGGCAAGGAGCTCATCGCGCAGGCCGTCCACCAGGCGAGTCCCCGTGCCCGCGGGGCCTTCGTCGCGGTGCATTGCGCGGCCCTCTCGGAGAACCTGCTCGAGAGCGAGCTGTTTGGCCACGAGCGGGGCGCTTTCACCGGGGCCACCGAGCGGCGGGTGGGGCGGTTCGAGTCCGCGGACGGCGGGACGCTCTTCCTCGACGAGATCGGCGAGATCTCCGTTTCCACCCAAGTGAAGCTCTTGCGCTTCTTGGAGACGAGGGCGATCGAGCGGGTTGGCGGCTCCAAGCCACTCGAGCTCGACGTGCGGCTGGTGGCCGCCACCAACCGGGATCTGGAGACAATGGTCCGCCAGGGTCGGTTCCGCGAGGATCTGTTCTTTCGCCTGAATGTGATCCGCATCCGGATGCCTCCGCTGCGCGAGCGGGCGGATGACATCCCGTTGCTCCTCGCGCACTTCATCCGCCAGTTCTCCGCTGAGAACGCGGTGCCGGCCCTCACAGTGGAACCCGGAGCACTCCGAACACTCCAGCGCTACCCCTGGCCGGGCAACATCCGCGAGCTCCGGAATTTCAGCGAGAACGCGGTGGTTCTCCGCCGCGGCGGAAGCCTCACCGAGTATGACCTGGAGGCGCGTTTCCGTGGGGACACCCCCGTGACGGCACTTGCGCCTCTGGAGGTTCTGGTCGCGCCGGGGGCGGTGGCGGCCGCGTCAGCGACCCCGGCTGCGCCCTCACTCTCGGTGGAGGAGAACGGTAAACGGCTGCTCCGGGAAGCGCTGCTCAAGGCCCGCGGCAACCGGACGCGTGCGGCCGCCCTTCTCGGCCTCAGCCGGCGCACGCTGCACCGCAAGCTCGCGCAGTGGCCCGAGCTCGACGTGATTGATTAGGATCCGGCCCCCTCAGACCTGGTAGGTTTGGAGGGGCTTTGGATCGAGCACGCGATCGGGACCAAGCTGGCGCGTCAGCTGCTCCGCGAACCACGCCCGCGCCGGCGGATCGCCGTGCGTCAGCACGATCTTGCGCGCCTGCGCCTGCAGTACAAATTCTAGGAGTTCCTCGCGGTCCGCGTGGCCGCTCAGCTCGAAGCGCTCGACGCGGGCGCGCACCCTGGACTTTACGTTGGCAGCGGCGAAGAGGAAATCCTCCCCAGGTTTGGTCGCCAACAACTGTCCGCCGGGAGTTTCGGGATCGCAGAAGCCCACGAAACCAATGGTGTGTTTGGCGTGGCCGAGCATACCGGAGGCGAGAATATAGCTTGGCGTGTTCTCGACCATCATCCCCGAGCTGACGACGTAGACGGAGCGGGGCGCGGGTTCCGTCCCGGGCTTCAGCTGCCGCGGCAGCGGCTTCACCTTGAGGTCCTTGAGGATGTTCCGGTTGAATTGCACGTGCTTGGTCTTCCGGGAGATCTCGTCGAAGTAGTCCGCTAAGTCGACGCCGAGTCCCCCGGTGTAAATCGTGCAGTCGGATAGCCGTCCAAACTTGCGGGCGTCGTGCAGAATCGCGAACAGCTCCTGCATCCGGCCCAGCGCGAAGACGGGCAGCAGGAGCGAGCCGCCACGGTGCAGGGTGTCGTTTGCGGTCGTGATTAGCCGGCTCAACTCGTGGACGCGCTCTTTGCCTGCCGGGCGCTCGGTCGCACCCCGGGTGGTTTCGGTCACGACGGTATCGAAATGGCCCGCCGGAAACTTGGCCCCGGCCAGAGTGCGCTGGTTCTCGAAGAGCACGTCCCCGGTGAAGAAGATGCTGCGGTGCTTGTAGTGAAGTTCGACGCCGGCGGCTCCCGCCACGTGGCCCGCGGGATGAAAGATGATCTCGATCTCGTCCCGGCTCCCCCGAAAACGCTTCGCCTGGCCGTAGGGGATCCCAGTCAGCCGCCGCGCGTGGCGATCGATCTCGTCGTGGGTGAAGAGCGGGTAGTCAGGGATGTTCTCCTCCTCCCTCTGCCGCAGCATCACGTTGGCCGAATTGTGGAGCATCCGCTCGATCAGCATCCGGCTTGAGGTGGTCATCACCACTGGGGCCTGCTTCTGCTCACGCAGCAGCACGGGGAGGCTGCCAATGTGGTCGAGATGGCAGTGGGTGATGATGATCAGGTCCAGCTCGAGGCCGCGCAGCGGGGTCAGATCCGGGGTGGCTTTCCGCCCCACCTCCTTCGGGTTGAGCCCGCAGTCGATCAGGATCTTCAGGTCGCCGAGCTGGATGAACAACGCGTTGGCGCCTATGCCGCCCGCGCGGTTCAGGTCGATTAACTTCATTCCGGAAAAGCAAAGGGGGAAGGCCCGACGGAAACCAGAACGAAACGCGGCCACACCGCGTTTCCCGCGTCCCGTTCAGCCGCCCGCCCCGATCTCCCCGCGCGGCACCCGCAGGTCGAAGGGCGCCAGCATCACGCAGACGCGGCTCCCGTGGTCGTCCAGCCCATGAAAGCTGCCGTGCACGCGGGCGTCCACGCCCGTCACGTGGAAGCTGTTGTACGAAAACTGCTCGCCCGGCGCCAGCCGGGGCGTCTCGCCGACGATGCGGTCCCCCTCAATTACCGTGCGGCTGCCGTCCGCGTTCTCGATCACCCACTTCCGTCCAAGCAGCGTCACGGTGCGGTCCGAAGCGTTGCGGATAGTGACAAAGTAGACGAAGGCGTGCGGTTTATCCGGCGGGAGGCTGGGCCCCCCATGGTGGTGGCAGAGGCGGTCGAGGTGGGCGCTGAGTCCAGGAAGTTCACTCGGCAAGAGCACATAGGGACGATAATGTGCACGGTCCGGGTCGCAAGCGGCCATGCGGCTTTCGCGCTTGCTGCGCGCGGGAGGGCAGGGAAAGAACACGCGGTGATGGCTAAATTCGCGCTCCTGTCGGTCTCCGAAAAACGCGGCCTGGTCGCCTTCGCCCGCGACCTCGCCGGTCGACACGGGTTCACCCTGCTGTCCACCGGCGGCACGGCCCGCCTGCTCGCGGAGGCCGGCTTGCCGGTCACCGAGGTTGGCCGGCACACGGGGTTCCCGGAGATCATGGAGGGGCGGGTGAAGACGCTGCATCCGAAGGTGCACGGCGGTCTGCTCTGCCGGCGGGACAAGGCGGAGCATCTCGTGCAGGCCACGGCCAACGGCATCGACCTGATCGACTTGGTGGTCGTGAACCTGTACCCCTTCGAGCAGACCGTGGCCAAGTCGGACGTCGCGCTTGAGGAGGCGGTCGAGAACATCGACATCGGCGGCCCCTCGCTGCTGCGCAGCGCGGCGAAGAACTACGAGAGCGTCACGGTCGTCTGCGACCCCGACGACTACGAACCCGTCCTCGCCGCCCTCGCGACGGAGGCTTCCGCTCCAGAGGAACTGGCCTGCTTGCGCCGTGCCCTCGCGCTCAAAGCATTCCAACGGACGGCCGCCTACGATGCCGCGATCGCCCGCTACCTCGAGAGCGAGGCGGAGGGTCCGGACCTCGATGCCCTAGCGGGCTTTCCCGCCCGGCTAACCCTGTCGTGGCCCCGCGCCCAAACGCTGCGCTACGGGGAGAACCCGCACCAGCGGGCCGCCCTCTACGGATCCTTCCACGAGCACTTCCAGCAACTGCAGGGCAAGGAGCTCTCCTACAACAACCTGCTGGACATCACCGCTGCGACCCAGCTCATCGGCGAGTTCAACCGACCCACGGTCGCGATCCTCAAGCACACCAACCCGTGCGGCGTCGCCAGCGCCGACACGCTCCTGGCGGCCTGGGAGCAGGCCTACGCGACGGATTCGCAGGCGCCTTTCGGCGGGATCGTGATCGTGAACCACACCCTCGACGGCGCGCTGGCCGGCGCCATCGCCGAGATCTTCACCGAGGTCATCATCGCCCCCCGGTTCAACGAGGAGTCGCTCACGATCCTCGGAAGGAAGAAAAACCTGCGCCTGATGGTCGCCAAGGAGGGGCTCCAAGCCGACGCCTTGCAGGAAATCCGGTCCGTGATCGGCGGCGTGCTGCTGCAGGACACGAACCGCACGCTGGGCAAGGTGGACGAGTTCAGGGTGGTAACCCGCCGCGCGCCGTCCCCCGCGGAGATGGCGTCCCTGCTCTTTGGCTGGAAGGTGTGCAAGCACGTGAAATCCAACGCCATCGTCTACTGCCAGGGCGAGCGAACGCTGGGGGTGGGCGCCGGCCAGATGGCTCGCGTCGACAGCTCCCGGATCGCCGTGTGGAAGGCCGGCGAGGCCGGGTTGTCCCTCCAGGGCTCCGTCGTGGCCAGCGAGGCGCTGTTCCCGTTCCCGGACGGCCTACTCGCCGCGGCCGATGCCGGTGCGACCGCTGCCATCCAGCCCGGAGGAGCGCTGCGGGATGCGGAAGTGATCGCGGCCGCCGACGCGCGCGGGATGGCGATGGTCTTCACTGGCTTCCGTCACTTCAAACACTGAGCCGGGCGCCCCTAGGGTCCCGGCGCCCGCCCTTGCCTCCCGCCGTCACCTGCCCACATTCCTTCGCTTTTCGCAAATCCCGTCCCATCATGTTTGACCCCGTCGCCAAGCTGCAGCAGTTCATCCGCCATCCCAGCGTTTCCGCCGACTCGCGCTTCAGCGCAGGGATGCAGGACGCCCAGCAGTTCATCTCTGGCCTGCTCGGCTCGATCGGCTTTGAGGTCGAGGTGGTGCGCACCGACCTCCACCCTATCGTGCTCGCGCACCGGGGGGGCGATCCCCGCTGGCCCCACGTCGTGATCTACGGGCACTATGACGTGCAGCCCGCGGATCCGCTGGAGCTCTGGCGCACGCCCGCCTTCGAGCCCACCATCATCGGCAACCGCATCTACGGCCGCGGGGCCGCGGACAACAAGGGCCCGCTGCTGACAAATGTCGCCGCCGTCGCGCAGGCGCTGGAGGAGGACCCGGCGCTTCCGCTCCGCATCACTTTCCTCATCGAGGGCGAGGAGGAGATGGGCAGCCCCAGCTTCCCGAAGTTCCTCGAACGTTATGCGGACCGGCTCCGGCAGGCCGACTGCGTCTTCCTCTCCGACACGGCCCTCCCCAATCCCGACCAGGTGGTCCTCACCTGCGGCCTGCGAGGGCTGGCCCTCTTCGACGTCCACCTCACTGGCGCCAAGGGCGACCTGCACTCAGGTCTGCATGGCGGGGTCCTGCGCAACCCGATTCAGGCCCTCGCGGAGATCCTCGCGACCCTGCACACGCCGGAGGGCCGGGTGAACGTGCCGGGATTCTACGACGACGTGCTGGATGTCCACCCGTGGGAGCGCGAGGAACTGCGGCGCCTCGGCACGGACGAGCGCGCCTACGCGGAATTCCTCGGCATCGACACGTTCTACTCCACTCCCGGATTCAACCCCTTCGAGTCCTCGCGTTTCCAACCCACACTGGAATTCAACGGGATCGGCGGCGGCTACCAGGGCGAGGGGACCAAGACGGTCATCCCCAGCAAGGCCTTCGCCAAAATCAGCTGCCGGCTCGTGCCGAACCAGCGGCCGCAGCGGATCAAAAAACTGGTGATGGACACGATCCGCGCGCGGCTGCCCAAGGGCATCCGCCTTGAGTTCGTCGACCAGCACCAGGGGGATCCCTACGTGGTGGTGCCGCCGGGACGGTCCAACACGCCCCCGGACCAGTCACCGGTGCTCGCGCGCGCCTTCCAGGCCACTGAGCAGGCGGTGCGCGAGGTGTGGGGGCGCGCGCCGCTGTACCTGCGCGAGGGCGGCAGCGTGCCGATCATCTCGGACATCAAGCGGGTGATCGGGCTCGATTCGGTGATGATGGGGCTATTCCTCCCCGAGGACAACCTCCACGCCCCCAACGAGAGCTTCAACCTCGACGTTATGCGCAAGGGGACCGAGACGACTCGGCGGATGCTTCGCGCGCTCGCGGGCCGGGCGTGAGCGCCTAGCCGTCGAGGCGGAAAAGTCGTCGGGCGGTCTCGTTCCAAATCTTGCGCTCGACGCCAAGGGTGCGGGACAGGGCCTTCACTTGGGCCAGTTGCCGCGCGCCGGCACAATGCACCGGCACCCCCCCTCACGTCGGTGCAGTCGCTGCCTTAGAGCAGCTTGTCCTAGTGCCGATCGAGGAACGCTCGCCCGTGCTCGTGATCCCGGACGAAGGCGTTCAGTCCCGAGCCCGCCGAGAGGTCACCGAAGAGATTGGGATAGTCCCGCAGGTAGCGGTCCGTAAGGCCGCCGGCGCTTGACTTTTCCGCGGGGGTAAAAGCTTCGCGGCTCATCGACACGAGCCGCGCTTTTCCGCTGGGTTCGCAAACCCGTGGTTGGGTTTCAGTTGAGGGTGCAGGTGCTGTCGAGCCCGTTGGCCCAGCCTTGGTGGGTCGAAGCCCGCACCACGGGCCGACCTGAGGGCAGCAGGATCGTCTGCGTCGCGCCCAGCGCCCGCTGGTGGCGCACCAGGTCGCCATCCTGCCGAGGACGCGGCAACACGGGCGTATAGGTCGCCTCGTCCCTTTGTCCGCCGTAGTTGGTGTGCTGGTGGATATCCACCAGCCGTAGCGGCGCGGACACGGCGGCCGACACAAGGGAGCCTGCGACCAGGACCGAAGAGGAGCGGAGGAGAAATTCCCAGCGGGAAAGCGGGAGTTAAGGGGCAGGGGGCTTTTGCGCGTTCTCGCGGTGGCGCGGGCCGGGGCAAGGTCGTTCCGCCCAGCCCGGGATTGCATCCCACGCGGAGAACGCCGTAGACCTCTCCCGCTTACCCATATGAGATCCCCGCTCCCCCTCCTCCTCACTGTCCTGATGCTGGCCGCGCCCCTCGCCCACGCACAATTGCGGCTCCCCGCGATCATCGGCGACGGGATGGTCCTCCAGCAAAGTCAGGCGAATCCGATCTGGGGTTGGGACACCTCCGGAACCGCCGTGACGGTAGCCTTCGCCGGCCAGACGCACCGTGCCACCGCCGGCGCCGACGGACGCTGGACCGTCCGCCTTGCCCCCTTGTCCGCCAGCGCTGAGAACCGCGCGCTGACGATCGCCGGCTCCAGCCAGCGGACGCTCCAGAACGTGCTAGTCGGCGAGGTCTGGATGTGCTCCGGGCAGTCGAATATGCAGTGGTCCCTCGCGCAGTCGTACCACGGGGACCTCGAGGCCTTGGCGACGGACCTCCCGCAGGTGCGGCTGATCTCCGTGCCGCAGGTCGGCACGCAGGAACTGCAGACGGATTTCAAGGGCAAGTGGGAAGCGGCCTCGCCCGCGACCACGCCCTCCTTCAGCGCGGTCGGGCTGCTGTTCGGACGTTACCTGCACCAAGTGCTCAAGGTCCCGGTCGGGCTGATCGACAACGCCTGGGGTGGTTCCGCCGCCGAGGCGTGGGTGCGTCGCACCTCCCTGGAATCGGATGCCCGCTTCGCCGGTTTGATGGAGGGGGTCCGCCAGCGGGAGCGGAACCTGCTCTCCCCCGAGGGCCGCGCGGCATTCGAGGCCTCCCTGCAGAAGCACCGGGATGACGCCGCGAAGGCCAAGGCCGCCAAGAAGGCCGCCCCCCGCGCGCCCCAGGATTGGCTCACCGGAAACGCCCGTCCAGGCAACATCTTTGCCGGCGTGGTTAACCCGACGCTCGGCTACGGGATGAAGGGCGTGATCTGGTACCAAGGCGAATCCAACGCCAGCCGTGCGCACGAATACGCCACGCTCTTCCCGTTTATGATTGAGCAGTGGCGCAAAGAGTGGGCTCAGGGTGATTTCCCCTTCTATTGGGTGCAACTGGCTGACTTTCGCGAAGAGAAGCCCCAGGCCGGCGAGAGCGATTGGGCGGAACTACGGGAGGCCCAGACGAAGACTCAGCGCCTCCCCAACACCGGCCAAGCCGTGATCATAGATGTGGGCGAGGGGCGCGACATCCATCCCCGCAACAAGCAGGAGGTCGCCGCCCGCCTCGCGCGCATCGCCCTCGCTCGAGACTACGGCCGGACCCTCCCGCACCGGAGCCCGGAGTTCCGCGCGGCGCAATTCGCGGGCGGCAAGGCCGTCGTCACCCTCGACACCTTCGGCAGCTCCCTCCGTGCCTTCGATGTCGCGGAGGTCCGCGGGTTCGCGCTCTGCGGCGAGGATCGCGTGTGGCACTGGGCCACCGGGAAGATCCTCGGCGCCGACCGGGTCGAGGTCTCCAGCGCGCAGGTGCCGGCCCCCATGGCGGTCCGGTACGCTTGGGCCGACAACCCGGTCTGCAACCTTTACTCGGCCGACGGTTTGCCCGCGACGCCCTTCCGCTCGGACGATTTCCCGCTCACGACGGCGCCCAAACCGGCCGCGAAGTAGCCGCCCGTGAAGCCAGGCATCGAGGTCCTGCTGGAATCCCGCCTCGACCTCCTGCGGGGCCGGCGGGTGGGGCTGGTCACGAACCCCACCGCCGTCGACCCGCGCCTACGTTCGACGGCCGAGCTCCTCCGCGCGCATCCGGAGCTGGACCTCGTGGCGCTCTACGGGCCCGAGCACGGCGTGCGCGGGGACGCCCAAGCCGGGGAGTATGTCCCGTTTTACCGGGACCCGCATCTTGGACTTCCGGTGTTCAGCCTCTACGGGGAAACGCAGCGGCCACCGGCGGATATGCTCACCCGCATCGACGCCTACATGCGGGAGTACGACACCCGCCGCGATGGCAAGACGGTTGAGCCCCGGATGCTGGAGTCGATCGAGGTGATGGTCTTTGACCTGCAGGACGTCGGCACGCGCGTCTACACCTACGTAGCGACGATGGCCTACGCGATGCAGGCCGCCGCGGAGGCGGGCATCCCCTTCGTGGTGCTCGACCGTCCCAATCCCATCACGGGAGTGGCGATGGAGGGACCGATCCTTCGCTTCCCGGAGTACAGCTCCTTCATCGGCCTGTATCCCGTGCCGCTGCGCCACGGGATGACCGCCGGTGAGCTCGCGCGCCTATTCAACGCGCGATTCTTGCCGCGGCCCGCCGAGCTCACGGTCGTCCCGATGGCGGGCTGGCGCCGCGGGGACTGGTTCGAGTCCACCGGGCTGGCTTGGGTCCTGCCCTCGCCGAATCTGCCCTCCGTGGACGCCGCGGTGGTTTACCCCGGGCAGGTGATGCTCGAGGGTACCACGCTCTCCGAGGGCCGCGGCACCACGCGCCCCTTTGAGTTGTGTGGCGCGCCCTGGCTCGACGGCCACGTCCTGGCCCGCGGCCTGAACGCGTTGGCACTTCCCGGGGTGCGGTTCCGCGAGGCGTGGTTCACGCCCACCTTCTCGAAGTTCGCCGGCCAGCGGTGCGGGGGCGTCCAACTGCACGTGAGCGACCGGGGGATTTTCCGCCCGATCCGGACCACGATCTCGTTGCTCGCGGAGGTGCGCCGGCTCAACGGGGACCAACTCGAGTTCCACGCCGATTACTTCGACCGCGTGCTCGGACACCCGCGGGTCCGCGAGGGATTGCTGGCGGAAGTTCCCGCGGCCGCGTTGGCGGACGAGTGGGCGCCGGAACTGCACGCCTTCGCCGAGCTACGGAGCGAGTACCTGCTCTACGGCGCTTGAGGCTCGCCGGGCCTCAGTAGCGGGCCAGAGAAGAATCCAGTTCGGCGGCCCACGCCTCGATGCCGCCGGCGATGTTGCTCACGGCCGGAAACCCCTGCTGCCGCAGGTAGCGGGTGACGTGCAGGCTGCGGCTGCCGTGGTGGCAGAGGATCAGCAGGTGTTGGTCCCGCGGCAGCTCCGCGAGATGCTCGGGAATCCGGCGCAGCGGGATGTGCTCCGCGCCGTCGAGCCGGCAGATCTCCAGCTCGTGGGGTTCACGAACATCGATGATACGGGCGTGGGCCGGCTCCTGGCGGACCATATCGCGCGCCGCGGTGACGGAAACCTCCAGCGGGAAGGGCTCAGACATAACGGAAGGAGGTGAGGGAAGTGCGCAGGCCGTCGCGTAACGTTCCGGCTCCAGGCTGCGGATGACGGGAGCCTCGCCGCAGACGGCACAACGCGGATCCCGCGCCAAGCTCAGGATCTGGAAACGCTGGGCGAGGGCGTCGTGTGCCAGCAGGCGCCCGCGCAAGGGTTCACCGGCGCCCGTGACCAGCTTGATCGCCTCGAGCGCCTGCAGGCTGCCGATCACGCCGCAAAGTGCGCCGAGTACACCCGCTTCGCCGCACGAGGGCACCGCGCCTGCCGGGGGCGGCTGCGGGAACAGGCAGCGGTAACACGGCCCACCGCGGGCCGGGTCGAACACACTGACCTGCCCGTCGAAGCGAAACACGTTGCCGTGCACCAGCGGTCGCCCGGTGAGGACCGCGGCGTCGTTATTCAGGTAGCGGCTGCCGAAGGTGTCCGTCCCGTCCACGATCACATCGTACTCGGAAAACAGGTCGAGCGCCGTGCCGGGCTGGACGCCCTCCGGGTGGGCGTTGAGCGTAATTCCCGGGTTCACCGCCCGCAGCCGCCGGAGCGCCGACTCGACCTTGGGCGTGCCGACGTCCCCGTCCTCGTGGAGGAGCTGGCGCTGGAGGTTATGGCGTTCGACCCGGTCGAAATCTGCGATCCCTAGCGTGCCAACGCCCGCGGCGGCGAGGTAGAGCGCGGCGGGGCTGCCAAGGCCGCCGGCGCCCACCACCAAAATTCGGGCCGCCGCGAGCTTGCGCTGACCTGCCAAGCCGATCTCCGCCAGCGAAAGATGCCGGCCGTACCGAGCGAGATCGGCCGGGGAGAGCTCGTGCGGAGGTGCCATCGCTTTACGCAAGGGTGATGCGCGCACTCCGCAAATGAAATTGCGCCTCCGGGGTGCGGGCGCCGGAATCCGGCCGATGCGCTTCCTCGGCATTGACTACGGCACCCGCCGGATCGGCCTCAGCTACGGGGACGAGCTGGGCGTGGCGACGCCGTTGCCGGCCCTCGTCGACGCGGATCCGGCCCGCCGCTGGGCGGCGCTGCTGGCCCTCGCCCGCGAGCGGGGAATCCGTGAGGCGGTTGTCGGCCACCCGTTGAATATGGATGACACCGCGGGACCGAAAGCGAAGGAGGCCGAGGCCTTCGCCGCCCGTTTGGGCGCCGAGCTTGGTTGCCCGGTGCATCTCGTTGACGAGCGCCTGACCAGCCATGAGGCCGTGGCGTCGCTGCCGCCGTCGCGCCGTCGCGCGGTTCGAGCCAGCGGCGTCATTGATTCGCGGGCCGCCACCCTGATCCTGCAGGATTACCTCGACCAGCGATTTCCGCCCCCTGCTGGCACGGGTGAGGGGGAGGTCGCGTGAGCACGAGATGGCGGGCCGTCTGTGCTTACGACGGAGGCCCCTTTTCCGGTTGGCAGAGCCAAGTCGGGGCCAACGCGATCCAAGACGTGATCGAGGCGCGGCTGGCTGCGATCTTCAAGGGGCCGATCCGGATCCAAGGCAGCGGCCGCACCGACGCGGGCGTCCACGCGCGGGGCCAGGTGTTTCATTTTGACGCCGCCTGGCCCCACGGCAATGCGCGCCTGCTCGCGGCGCTCCGCAGCGAGTTGCCGCCCGCGATCCAGATCCGCTCCATCCGGCGGGCGGCCCCAGACTTCCACGCCCGCTTTGCCGTGCGCGCCAAACGCTACGTGTATCACCTGCACCTCGGGGATGCGGACCCTTTCTTGCGGCCGTTTTGCTGGCCGGTCTTCCGGCCGTTGGACCTGGAGGCGATGCGCGCCGCCACCGCGCTGCTGCGCGGCCGGCACGACTTCCGCGCCTTCACCGCGCTCAACCGACCAGCCCGCGAGGACACGGTGCGGGAGTTGACCCGGCTCGATGTGGTGCGACGCGGCCGCCGGCTGCGGATTATCGCCGAGGCGCCGGGCTTCCTCTACAAGATGGTCCGTAGCCTGACCGGGGTCCTTGTGGCAGTCGGGGAGGGGAGGCTGACCCAGGCCGCTGTCAGCGAGATGCTGGTCAGCGGGCAGCGAACGCCCGCCGTCCAGACGGCGCCGCCGCAGGGTCTGTTTCTCGAGCACGTATGGTACTGAGCGCGCTCGCCCCCCGGGTTCGGCGCTGGGGACGCCGGCTGGCCGCGGTCGCGTTCCCCCCGAGCTGCGTGCACTGCGGCGGCTTGGTGGACCCGGCGGAAACGCCGGCCGGCTTCCGGCATCTTTGCCAGCCTTGCCAAGCCGCCATGATAAGGGTGAAACCTCCCCATTGCTCAGTGTGCGGGCACCCCTTCCATGGCATCGTCGTGGGGGACCGGGAATGCCCCCGCTGCGTCGGGCTGGTCCCGGCTTACGGCGAGGCGCGCACCGCCAGTCTGTTCTCGGGACCCGTGCGCGCGCTGGTGATCGGCCTGAAGTACCACCACGGCCTGCACCTCCTCGCTGACTGCGCTGCGCTCTTCCGCGGCGCTCCCCATCTGCTAGACCACGTCCGCGGAGCCGGGTTGGTGCCGGTGCCCCTCCACCCGCGCAAGCGGCGTGAGCGCGGCTACAACCAGGCCGCGCTGCTGGCCTCCGAACTCGCCCGGGAGGCCGGCGGTGAGACCACGGTCGACTCCCTGCTGACCCGTCGGATCGACACGGAGACACAGACCGCCTTCGACCGAGAGCGGCGGCGGGCCAACCTGCAGAATGCCTTTGCACTCGCCCCCGGGGCCCGGCTACGGTCCTCGCGCCGATATGTCCTGGTCGACGATGTCTTCACCACCGGCTCCACGGTCAACGCCTGTGCGCGCGTTCTCCGCGAGGCGGGTTGCGGGCGCGTCGACGTAGCCACCCTTGCCCACGGCTGAAACCCCTGCCTCATGCACTTCGATAAGCCGACGTACACCGTGCGGAAGGTCCGGAAGAAGGACATCCCTAAGGGTCTCTACACCAAGGACCCCAGTTCAGGTGACATCCTCTTCAACAAGGAGTTGGAGGACAACCAGATGGTCTCCCCCAAGAGCGGCCATCACTTCCCCCTGGGCGCCCGCGCGCGGATCGCCAACCTCTTCGATCCGGAGACCTTCGTGGAGTGCGATGCCGCAATCCGGTCCAGTGATCCGTTGAAGTTCGTCGACTCGCAGCCCTATCCCGACCGGATTCGGCGTTACGAGAAGGAGAGCGGCCTGACCGAGGCGGTGGTGAGCGGCACGGGCCGGATCCACGGTCTGGAGGTGGCGGTCGCGGTGATGGACTTTCGGTTCTGCGGCGGCGCGATGGGGGCCGCGGCCGGGGAAAAAATTACGCGGGCGATCGAGCTCGCGCGCACTCGGGGCCTCCCGTGCATCATCTTCAGCGCGTCCGGCGGCGCCCGGATGCAGGAGGGAATTTATTCGCTGATGCAGATGGCGAAGACCAGCGCCGCCCTCGGCCGGCTCGCCGAGGCCGGCCTGCCATTCATCTCCGTCCTCACGCACCCGACGATGGGCGGTGTGACCGCCAGTTTTGCGACGCTCGGCGACGTGATCCTCGCCGAACCTGGGGCGCTGGTCGGTTTCGCGGGGGCACGCGTGATCAAAGATACCACCAAGCAGGCGCTGCCCGCTGGTTTCCAGACGGCGGAATTTCTCCTCAAACACGGGCTAATCGACCAGATCGTGCCCCGCCTCGAACTGCGCAGCCGCATTCATTCTCTGCTGACGGCCCTCTACGCGCGCCGCCGGCCGACGGCGCGGTGAACCCGGATTACGCCGCGGTCGCTGCGCGCCTCTGCGGCCGGAAGGCCGCGGGGGCACGCTTTGGGATCGACCGGATGCGGCTCTTGGCCGCCGCCCTCGGGCACCCGGAGCGGGCCGTCCCCTGCCTGCATGTCGCCGGCACCAACGGCAAGGGCTCGGTCGCCGCGATGCTCGATGCGATCCTGCGGGCGGCAGGCTGGCGGACCGGGCTCTACACCTCACCCCACCTCGTCCACCTTGGCGAGCGGGTGCAGGTCGACCGCCATCCGCTCACGGAGGATGAGATTGTCGCCTACGCCGCGGAATTCGAGCCGATCGCCGCCCGCCTCTGGGCCAAGGATCCGGGCGACGCCCCAGCCTTCTTCGAGTTGATGACGGCGATGGCCTTCCGTCAATTCTTGCGGAAGGCCTGCGATATCTCCGTTATCGAGGTCGGCCTAGGGGGTCGGCTGGACGCGACAACGGTCGTGACCCCGGAGGTGGCCGTCATCACGTCCATCGCGATGGATCACTGCGAGATCCTCGGGGACACGCTGGGCCAGATCGCGGCGGAGAAGTCCGGCATCATTAAGCCGGGTCGCCCCCTCGTGGTCGGACGTGTCCCGCCCGAAGCCGAGGCGGTGATCACGCGGATCGCCGCGGAGAGAGGGTCGCCGGTGCGCTGGGTCCGCCGTACCTTCGGCGACAATCTCGCGGCCTACCCGCAAACGAGCCTTGAGGGGGATTACCAGCGCTGGAACGCCGCGACGGCCACGCTTGCCGCCGAGGCGCTCGACGCGCGCTGGCGCCTCTCCCCCATTGTCATTCGCGCCGGGCTTGCTGCGGTGGAATGGCCTGGACGGTGGCAAAGGGTCCGCGCCGGTGGTCGGCTCGTCATCCTCGACTCCTCCCATAACCCGGAAGGCGCCGCCGTACTGTCCTCCAATCTGGCGCGTCTGGTCGCCGAAACGGGCCGGCGCCCCGTGGTCATCACGGGGATCCTCGGGGCGGTACGCGCGCGACCGTTGCTCGCCGCGATCGCGGAGCACGCCGCGGAAATCGTGCTGGTGCCCCCTGACCAGCCCCGCGCCTGCAGCGTGAACGAATTACGCGAGCTCATCCCCGCCGCCTTCAGTGGCCCGGTGCGTTCAGGCCGCGTCGACAAGCTGTTCCCGGAATCCGGGGTGTGCGAGGCGGGGCCGGCCGAAGGGGTGGTGGTGGTCACCGGCTCGCTCTACCTGCTCGGGGAGGTGCTGACCCGCTTCCGGCCCGGGGGCAGCGGTCGCTGAATTCGCGCTCGATTCGGCGTGCGCACGCTGCATAACACTGTGGAATGTGTTTCCCGCCGCTGCTACCCCTCCTTTTCCTTGCCCTAACTGTCACGCGCCTCGCGGCGGCGCTGCCGGTGCCGATCACCGCCGTCGAGGGCCGTGGCGGGATGGTGGTGGCCGGGCATCCCGAGGCGGCCGATGCGGGTTTGTCCGTGCTGCGCGCCGGCGGTAACGCGATCGACGCAGCGGTGGCCACCTCCCTCGCCGTCGGCGTGGCTGAGCCCTACGGTTCCGGCCTCGGCGGTAAACTGATGTTGCTCTACCACGAGGCGCGCACCGGGCGCACCTACGCGATCGACGCGATGGACGCGGCCGGTTCGGTCAATGTGGCCGCCTACCTGAAGCGCCCCGCCACCGCTCGAAGTTACGGCTATGCAGAAGTCTGCGTTCCCGGCCTCGCCGCCGGGTTGTGGACCGCGCACCAGCGCTGGGGGCGTCTCCCTTGGCCGGCGACCATCGATCCCGCGATCCGGCTCGCCCGGACCGGCTTCGAGGTGCTCCCCAAGACGCGTGAACAATTCCAGGAGCAGGAGCGCAAGCTGCGCCGGGGCGACGCGGAAATCGCGCGGCTCTACCTGCCCGCGGGACAACTGCCCGCGATCGGCAACCGTCTGCCGAACGAGGATCTCGCCCGCACGATGGAACGGCTCGCGCGCGAGGGCCGCGATGGTTTCTACCGGGGAAGCGTGGCCGAGGCGATGGTCCGCGCGGCGCAGGCGGGCGGCGGCTGGCTGACGATGGAGGATCTGGCCGGCTATGAGGCCCGCGTGGTTGAGCCATTGTCGGTCACGATACGCGGCTACACGCTCCTCGCGGGTCCGCCTCCCACCAGTGGGCCGACGCTGTTCCTGCTTATCCTCAAGGCGCTCGAGCCCGGCGGGCTTGCTCCGGCCCCGCTGCGTTCGGGCGACAACATCGACGTTCTCGGCCGCCACTGGCGCGCCGCCCTGCCCGACGTCCTGCGCACGGTCGGCGACGTTCCAGCATCCCGTTTCCAGGTCGAACGCCTGCTCGCGCCGGATGCGATCGAGGGCCTCCGTTCCCGGGCCCAGCCCGCGCCCGCCAGACCCGCCCGCAAGGTGGCCTCCGCCCCCGCGCGGCGCGACGACTTCCCGTTTTCCGAAAGCGCCCACGCCGCGACCACTCATTTCCTTGTCGCGGACCGGGAGGGCAACGTGGTCTGCGCGACCCAGTCCCAGAGCCTCCACTTCGGCGCCGGGGTGGTCCCGCCCGATACCGGCGTGGTGATGAACAACTCGATGAGTAACTTCGCGACGACTGACCAGCGTAGCCCCAACTACGTCGCCCCGGGACGTCGTTCCCGCAGCACGATTGGGCCAACGATCGCCGTCCGCGACGGCCGCGCTGTGTTCGCAGTGGGTTTGCCCGGCTCCGCCCGCATCCCGACCGGGCTTCTCCAGGTGCTGGCGGACCACGTGCTCCTTGGCCGCCCGCTGGAGGAGGCCATCGGCGACACGCGGTTTCATTTCCAATCCGCCCAGGGTGACGGCCCAGATCAGGTCGAAGCCGAGGGATCTCTCCCGGAAGCCGCCTCTGAGCGCCTCCGCGCGCTTGGCTGGAAGGTCGTCCTGCGTGAGCCCGCCGGCACGGGAAAATACTTCGGGGGCGTCAACGCCATTGAGGTGCGGCCGGACGGTACCCTGCGCGGTCTGGCGGACCCGCGGCGAACGAACGCGGCGCGGGGGTTTTAAGCGCGGACAAAAGCCTTGCCAAGCGCGGGGTGAGTCCCTGTGTTCGAACGCTTTCTATGCAAAAGACTAAGAAGTCCGTTGCCAAGCGGTTCAAACTCACCGCCCGCGGCAAACTCGTGCGCCGCACGCCTGGCTTCCGTCACTTGCTTGGCTCGAAGAGCACGAAGCAGAAGCGTCGTGCGACTCGGGACAAGCTGGTGGCCGCAGGCCATGCCGAGGCTCTCAAGCGCGCCCTCCCGTTCGGTCTCTGAACGGAACGCCACCCATCCCATCAACCGCTCCCAGAGGTGATTTTCCCAGCCGACCTCCGGGCGCCCAAATAGAAGGAATCCACCAACATGGCTCGAGCAACTAATGGTCCCGCGTCGCGCAAGCGCCGCAAGAAAGTGCTGAAGTACGCCAAGGGCTACTTCGGCAGCAAATCGAAGCTGTTCCGCTACGCCAAGGAAGCGGTCCAGCACGCCTGGCAATACGCCTACGCTGCCCGTCGCAAGAAGAAGGGCGACTTCCGCGGCCTCTGGATCGTCCGCCTCAACGCGGCCTGCCGCAACGCCGGCATCAGCTACAGCCGCTTCATCGAGGGGCTAAAGGCCGCCAACATCGGTCTCGACCGCAAGGTCCTCAGCGACCTCGCCATTCGCGATGAGGTCGCCTTCAACGCCCTGGTTCGCCAGGCGCAGCAGGCCCTCAAGGCCAAGGCCGCCGCGGCCAAGACCGCCTGAGGCGCCCCGGGGTCTCCCCGGTTTTCCTCACTCGCTGAAGGACGGGTTCCGCGCCCGCGGGACCCGTCCTTTCTCGTTTTCGCTTCCGCCCGCCGCAGGCTTCCCTCCCTCCGACGCTTCCGCCACACTCCCGCTTCCGAACCGTATGCAAGCGCAACTCCAAGCTGTCCTCGCGAAGGCCGCCGCCGAGCTTCCCGCCGTCCTCCTCCGGCCCGAACTCGAGGCCGCCAAGGCCCGCTATGTCGGCCCCAACGGGGAATTCACTGCCCTGATGAAGCAGATGGGCGCGGTGCCCAAGGAGGAGCGCCCCGCGGTGGGCAGGCTCATCAACGAGGCCAAGGGGCGGCTGCAGGTCCTGCTGGACGAGGCCCTCGCCCGCATCGCCGCCGCCGAACTGTCCGCCCAACTTGGGCCCGCGATCGATCCTACGCTGCCATCCCCCGACCCGGGACCTGGGACGCGGCATCCGCTCACCCTCGTGCGCGAGGAGATGTGTCGCATCCTGCGCAAAGTCGGGTTTTCCGTCGCTGACGGCCCCGAGGTCGAGAGCGAGTACTACTGCTTCGACGCGCTCAACACCCCCGCCGACCATCCGGCCCGCGACGAGAAGGACACGTTCTACCTCCCCACGGACGCCCGCTTCGGGAACGTCAGCAAGAAGGACCCTGCCGAGCGCTACCTCCTCCGCACGCACACCTCATCGGTTCAGATCCGCACAATGCTGCGCGGAGAACCGCCGATCCGCATCGTCTCACCGGGCCGCGTGTATCGCCGGGACACGACCGATGCCACCCACAGCGCGAACTTCCACCAGCTCGAGTGCCTTTACGTCGACCGCAACGTCACGGTACGAGACCTTAAGGCGCTGCTCGACCACATCTTCGCCGCCCTGCTCGGTAAGGAAACGCGTACCCGCTTCCGTCCGCACTACTTTGGCTATACTGAGCCAAGCTTCGAGGTCGACCTCGCCGCCACGCACCTGCCCCGCGTCAACAAGCCTTGGATTGAGATCGGTGGCTGCGGGCTGGTGGATCCCTCGGTGTTCGCCGCGGTCGGTTACGACCCCGAACGCTGGACGGGTTACGCGTTCGGCATGGGACTCGAGCGCCTCGCGATGCTCCTCTACGGTATCGATGACATCCGGTATTTTTACCAGAACGACGCCCGCTTCCTGCGGCAGTTTTCCTGACCGTCCCCCTTCTTTCCCGGCATGAAAGTCTCCCTGAACTGGCTGCGCGATTACGTTCCCCTCACGGCGTCACCGGAAGAAATCGCGCGCGCCATCACGTTCCTCGGCTTCGAGGTCGAAGGCATCCATTCCACCGGCGCGCCCCGGCTGGATCACGTCGTGGTCGGCGAGATCCTTACGCGCACTCGGCATCCGAATGCGGACAAACTCTCCGTTTGCACGGTCGACGTGGGCCCGGCAGGCGGCGTGAAGTCCATCGTCTGCGGCGCCGCGAACTGCGACGCCGGTCACCGGGTGCTCGTGGCCCTGCCCGGCGCCGTGCTGCCCGGCAACTTCGCCATTAAGGCGTCCAAGATTCGCGGCCAGGCCTCCGAAGGGATGATGTGCTCCCCCAATGAACTCGGGCTGCAGGGGGACCACGCGGGGCTGCTGCTCCTGCCGGACCGCCCCGCCCTCGGTGTTTCCATCCAAGAGGCGCTTCCCGGAGGTGATACCATTCTCGATCTTGAAATCACCCCGAACCGGCCCGATTGCCAATGCCACCTCGGCATCGCCCGTGAGCTCGCCGCCTGGTTCCGCCTCCCGTTCACTTACCCGCAGGAGCGCTTCCGGGGAGACGTCTCCGCTGCCGCCCAGCGTCCAGATCTGCTCGCTGGCGTGGAGGTCCGCAGTCCCGCCGATTGCCCGTATTACTCCGCCCACGTCGTCGCCGGCATCAAGGTCGGGCCGAGCCCGGCTTGGTTACAGGACCGCCTGCGCGGCGTCGGCCTGCGTCCCATCAACAATGTCGTCGACGTCACGAACTACGTGATGCTCGAGACCGGGCAGCCGCTGCACGCTTTTGACGCGCGCCGGCTCGAGGGGCGGCGCATCGTGGTCCGGCCCGCTGGTGACGGTGAACGCCTAGTGACGCTGGACGGCAAGGAGCGTGCCCTGGACGCGCGGACGCTCGTCATCGCCGATTCCGCCCGCGCGGTCGTGGTTGCCGGGGTGATGGGTGGTCAGGACTCCGGGGTGGCCGGGGACACGACCGATCTAGTCCTCGAGTGCGCGGTTTTCCGGCGCCAGTCGGTTCGGGCGGCGTCCCGCCGGCTGGGCCTGTCGACGGATTCCTCTTATCGCTATGAACGTGGGGTGGACCCGCACGGCGCCCCTGAGGCCGCTTGGCGTGCCATCGACTTGATTTTGGAAACGGCAGGCGGCTCGGTGGCTGGACCTGCCTTTCAGGTTGGCGGAGACGTTCCCTGGTCGCGCGAAATTGTGGTCACGCGCAACTATATCGCCGATCGCCTCGGGTTCGATATTCCGGCGGCCGAGATGCGCGCCGCCTTCGAGGCCCTTGAGCTCAGGGTGACCCGCGAGGAGGAGACCGTGCAACCCGCCCGTGGCCCTGCGTGGACCGTCGCCATTCCCAGCTGGCGAGACGACCTGGACCGCCCGATCGATCTGGTCGAAGAGGTACTGCGGCTGCACGGCACCGAACGGATTCCGCCTGCCACGGTTGTGGCGCCCGGGCTCGCCGCCGAGGACGACCCGGTGGTTCGATTCAACCGGGAGGCGACCGATTACCTCATCGGTCACGATTTCCACGAGTGCATCAACTACACCCTGCGCCCGGCCCGCGAGGTGGCCGCGTGGGCATCCGCTGCGGAGCTGCCCCGGCTTGCGCTCGCCAACCCCTTCGTTGATGACCAGACCCATTTGCGGTCCTCGCTGGTTGGCGGCTTGCTGGAGTCCCTGCGGCTGAACCAGGCGCGCGGTGAGCCCGTCGCGCGGCTGGCCGAAACTGGGCGGGTCTTTCTGGAGCGGGACGGTCAGGTGCTGGAGTGCGTTGCCGCCGCGTTTGTCATTGCCGAGTCCTCCGGGGAACGTTCTTGGCTGCGGCGGGAATCTCCGGATTTCTTCTCCGCTCGGCACCACGCCGTCGCCCTCGCCGGCCTCGCAGGCCTTCGGGTGGGGGAGCTGCTACCCGCGGTGGCCCCCGGCTGGCAGGCCGGCCACGCGGCGCTCGCCAACGATTTCCGCCGGGGCTGGTGGATCGGGGCCGGATTGGTGGATCTCGCGCTCACCCGCTCCCTCGGCATCGAGGGCCGCGTGCAGGCAGGATTCGTCGCGCTGTTACCCGACCTGCTGCCGGCGCGCGCCGGGGCGCGACGATTCCAGGACTTCAGCCTCTTCCCGGCCGCGCTGCGGGATCTGGCGCTCATCGTGCCTGAGGCGACCCCGGCGGGGGAAGTCTCGGCCCGCGTCGGGCGGGCGGCGCGGCAGGCGGCGGGCGCGAGTTTCAACTTCGAGGGCGCCAGCGTCTTCGATGTTTACAGGGGCCCGGGTTTGCCTGACGGCCATAAGAGCCTAGCCTTCAATCTCGTTTTTCGGGGCAAGGATCGGACTCTGACCGACGACGAGGTGAACACGGCGTTCCAGCGTTTGCAGGAGGATGCGCTTGCCGGCACCACGTGGCAGGTTCGCCGCTGAGTCGATGGACCGCTCCGAACTCGATCTCGATGCGCTGGCGCGCCTAGCGCGTCTCGCGCTCACGCCGGAGGAAAAGGCCACGTTCACGCGGCAGCTCGCCGAGCTGCTCGGTCACATCGATCGCCTCTCCCAAGTGGATGTCTCCGGGGTTGAGCCCTCTGCGCACGCTCACCCGCAGCACAACGTTTGGCAGGACGACAAGGCCCGTCCCGGTTTGCCACCCGCGGAGGCGCTGCGCAACGCTCCCGCGCAACGCGACCAGATGATCGTGGTTCCCAAGGTCGTCGAATGACCGCTGCCACGACTCCCCTCCATTATCTTTCCGTCGCGGACGCCGCATCGGCGCTCTCCGCTGGGCGGATCTCCTCGGCGGAGCTGACCGAGGCGGTCATCGCGCGCGCGGAGGCTGTGGAGCCGCGGCTGCGCGCCTTTCTCTCTGCAGACCCCGACCTAGCCCGGTCCCAAGCTCAGGCCTCGGATGCCCGCCGTGCCGCCGGCGGCTGCCTCGGTCCCTTGGATGGAATTCCGATTGGTCTGAAGGACGTCATCGCCGCGCGGGACCAGCCGCTGACCGCCGGCAGCCGGATGCTGGAGAAGTTCGTCTCCCCTTACGACGCTACCGTCACTGGCCGGCTTCGCGAGGCCGGGGCAGTACTCTATGGCCGGCATAATTGCGACGAGTTCGCGATGGGCTCCTCGACCGAGAACTCCGCGTTTCATCCGACCGGCAACCCGTGGGCGCTCGACCGTGTGCCTGGCGGCTCCTCCGGCGGCAGTGCGGCCGCCCTTGCCGCCGGCGAGGCTGTCGCGACCCTTGGGTCCGACACCGGCGGCTCCATTCGCCAGCCGGCAGCGCTCTGCGGCGTGGTCGGTCTGAAGCCCACTTATGGCCGGGTCTCCCGCTACGGGCTCGTCGCTTACGCGTCGTCCCTCGATCAGATCGGACCTTTCGGCCGGACGGTTGAGGACGTCGCGCTGGTGCTGCAAACGATCGCCGGCCACGACGAGCGGGATTCCACCTCTGTGGGCGCGCCCGCGGAGGATTTCGCCGCGGCGTTGACCGCTCCTTCCGCGCCTCGTCGCTTGGGCCTTCCCCGCGAGTACTTCGGGGAGGGGCTGGATCCCGAGGTCGCCGCCGCAGTCGAGCAGGCCGTCTCGTACTATCGCGAACTGGGTTGCGAGGTGCGCGAGGTTTCCCTGCCTCACACCCCATACTGCCTCGACACCTACTACGTGCTCGCAACGGCTGAAGCCTCCTCGAATCTCGCGCGCTACGACGGTATCCGCTACGGCCACCGCTGCGCCGAACCGAGGGACCTGCACGACCTTTACTTCCGTTCCCGCGCCGAGGGTTTCGGCGCCGAGGTCAAACGCCGCATCATTTTGGGCACGTATGTGCTCTCCAGTGGCTACTATGACGCGTACTACCTGAGGGCCCAAAAGGTCCGCACGCTTGTGCGCCGGGACTTCCTGCGTGCGTTCGAGCAGGTGGACGCCCTCCTGACCCCGACCTCTCCGATCCCCGCGTTCCGGCTTGGCGAGAAGGCGGATCCGCTCGCGATGTACCTCTGCGACATCTATACAATTGGGGTAAATCTCGCTGGCCTCCCGGCGTTGAGCATTCCCTGTGGATTCAACCGTGCCGGCCTGCCGGTGGGTTTTCAGCTCATCGGCAAGCCGTTGGGCGAGTCTGAACTGCTCGCTATCGCCCACGCGTACGATCGCGTCCACCAATGGGGCCGCCGGCACCCGAACCTCTGATCCCGGTCCCGCCGTGTCCTCACCAGTCTCCCCGCAAACCGTGTCCTACGAGGCCGTGATCGGCCTGGAGGTGCACGTCCAGATCCGCACCATTTCAAAAATCTTTACCCGCGTCGCCGCTGGCTACG